>Ga0209370_1000642_pt1 | contig 41477 bp, 38 predicted proteins | sample AgamicAtPrz_FD_187164 | JGI IMG/M metagenome (GOLD analysis project Ga0209370, IMG submission 187164) | Agave microbial communities from Guanajuato, Mexico - At.P.rz (SPAdes) (version 2) | ecosystem: Host-associated > Plants > Phyllosphere > Phylloplane/Leaf | place: Guanajuato, Mexico...
ACGTCTTATCAGCGAGCTAGAAACACGCTTAGGTACAAAATTAATACAACGCTCAACGCGCCAGCAGGCACTGACCGATATTGGTGCGACTTACGCTGAGCGCTGTCGCCAAGTCATTTCAATGGTGGATGAAGCGGAGTCAGAAGTAACAGGAACGGCATCTAAACCCAAAGGTCGTTTACGTGTATTAAGCATGGGAAGCTTTGGGCATCATTATGTCTTTCCAGTGATGGCCGAGTTTTGTAAGCATTACCCCGAATTAACGGTGGAATATACGACTTCACAATACGTCCCAGACCTGTTGGCAAAAGGGGTGGATGTCAGTCTTTATCTCACTGAATCATTAACAGACTCTCGTTTTGTTGCACGTAGAATTGGCACTATCTTTTCTGTTTTATGTGCTTCACCTGCGTATCTCGAGAAACATGGTGTACCGTCTTCTCCAGAAGACTTAAAAAATCATGCTTGTTTACGCTTGGTAAACCCGTCTATTACGCCAGATTGGCACTTGTTAAATGCAAAGGGTGAGTCTTATCAAATAGATACTGGCGGGCAACTCATTGCAGATAATCCAGAGTTGTTATTAGATGTGGTGCAACAGGATATGGGAGTCGCGTTATTGCCGATGTTCTCGGCTTTAGATGCGGTTCAAAATGGAAGATTATGTCATATCTTGCCTGAGTGGCGTTCGCCCGATATTGGGGTTTATACCTTATTGCCTTCACGCCATTTTATTGATGCCAAAACACGTGCATGGTTAGATTGGGTTGAAGAATACATTTCTCCAAGAATCGAAATGGATGCTTCTTATTTTTATAAATAATGAGATAAATTTTTTTTAAGGATTAAGATAGAAAAGGATGAAGAATAATAAAGATTAGAATAAAAATAGGGTAGAAAATGCTTCTTTTGACAGAGGCATTTGATACAGAGATAAATGTTAAATTTTAAAAAACTTGCATGAGGGATTTAGTCCCAATTCCTAAACGAAATGAGATAACGATGAGATGGAATGATCTGGTACTTCGCCTAATATTAAGCTTTATACCAGATGCTGAGTTATTTTAATTTATGACTATGCACACTTGGTTTGCCAATAAGCATTTGCATAGTTCGACAAGCTTTTTCGGTTTAATACATTGCTAATATTTTGGCTGGCTTGCATCAGTTTCTCTAAGTCAATGCCAGTTTCAAATCCCATGTGTGAAAGCAAATAAAACAGATCTTCGGTCGATACATTGCCGGAAGCTCCTTTGGCATAAGGGCAACCGCCCAGTCCTGCAAGAGACGAGTCAAAAACACGAATGCCTTGCTGTAAAGACTGATAAATATTGGCAATCGCCATGCCATAGGTATTGTGGAAATGTCCTGCTAAAACCTTGCTGTCGAGTTCGGCGAGGCAGGCTTGCCAAACCTTTTGAACGCGATCTGGAGTAGCTGTGCCAATCGTTTCACCTAAAGACACTTCATAGCAGCCTATGTCATAAAGTCGTTTAACAACTTTCACCACTTGCTCAGGGGCAATTGCGCCTTCATAAGGACAATCGACAATACAAGAGACATAACCGCGTACACGAATGTTATGTGCTTTGGCTGCGGCCATGACATCGCTAAACTTCTCAAAGCTTTCGTCGATTGAGCAGTTAATGTTTTTACGTGTAAAGCTTTCAGAAGCTGCAGTAAACACCGCAACTTCTTTGCATCCTACCGCTTGAGCAGTTTCAAAACCTTTAATATTTGGAGTGAGCAGGCTAAATTGCACATCTGTTGTTTGAGGTAACAGCTTAAATAGCTCATCACTTTGAGCCATTTGTGGTACCCATTTTGCCGAGACGCATGAACCCACTTCAATCGATTTTAGGCCAGCATTTATTAAGTCATTAATAAAGTTTAAGCGTTGTTCAACAGTTAAAGCCTGCTTTTCGTTTTGGAGGCCGTCTCGGGGACCGACCTCCACGATTTTGACAAACTCACTCATGCAACTTCCTCCTGAGCAGGCTGAAATTCCACAAGCTCATCGCCAGCTTTGACCTGATCGCCGACTTGGAAGTATGAGTCTACAATCACGCCGTCTTTAGGGGCGCGGATGGTATATTCCATCTTCATGGCTTCAAGCGTCATTAAAATATCGTCTTTCTTCACGCTGTGATTTGCACTGACTAGCACTTGAGTGACCACACCCGGCATTGGTGCTTTTAAGTGACCTTCATCGGCTTGGCTATCTGCCTGATTAAAGTCTTGGCGAATATAAGCAAACTTATAGCTTTGCCCATTTTGGAACAAGGTAATGCCTTGCTGACTTTGGTTAAAAGATAGCTTTTGCTGAGTCCCAGCAATTTGAACAGACGCCGTATGTGCATCAAGCAATTGGCCCGAAATAGGGTAGCTTTGACCGTTATATTCTGCGGTGAAGCTATCGTCATTTGAAGCAAATTTAATTTGAATATTTTGGTTTAAATAGTTCAGTTTAATACTGTGCTGATAGGCAATATTTAAACGCCAAAGTGGTTGAGCCTGCCAAAGCTGTTTTTGGCTTGAGCTATTGTTATTAAGTTTGCTTAAAAACTCAATAAATGCCGCTGCTACCATAAGTTCTGGTTTGATTTCTTCAGGACTAAACAAGAAGTTTTGTTCACGCTGAATCAGATTGGTATCAAGCTTGGCTTGTTTAAACGATTCGCTACGAACAATTTTTTCAAGGAAGGCAATATTGTTGCCTAAACCATCGACATGGAACTGGCTTAGGGCATGTTGCATTTGAATGAGCGCAGCTTCACGGTTTTTACCCCATACGATCAGTTTGGCAATCATTGGGTCGTAATAGGTCGTGATTTCATCGCCTTCAACAATACCGCTGTCTACACGCACATATTGGTTTTGAGTTGGGTAATGCAGATAGTCAATTTTACCAATTGCAGGTAAAAAGCCTTTTTCAGGTTCTTCAGCGTAAATACGTGCTTCAAGCGCATGGCCGTGAATTTTTAATTCGTTTTGTAGTTTAGGCAAAGGTTCGCCATAAGCTACACGAAGTTGCCATTCAACTAAGTCTTCACCTGTAATCATCTCAGTGACTGGGTGTTCGACTTGTAGACGAGTATTCATTTCCATGAAATACGCTGTACCGTCTTGTTCCACAATAAACTCAACCGTACCAGCACCGACATAATTTACCGCACGTGCCGCATCAATTGCTGCTTGGCGCATTGCATCAAGCTTTTCGCTTGGCATTTGTGGAGCAGGGGCTTCTTCTAGTACTTTTTGATGGCGGCGTTGTACAGAGCAGTCACGTTCAAATAAATGCACATAGTTGCCATGTGTATCGCCAAACACTTGAACTTCAATATGTCTTGGTTGAATCACATAACGCTCAATCAAGACATCATCATTACCAAAGCTCGATTTGGCTTCACGCTTACAAGAAGCTAAGGCATGCAGAAAGTCTTCACTGCGTTCAACCAGACTCATGCCTTTACCACCACCGCCAGCACTCGCTTTAATTAAAACAGGATAACCAATTCGGTCTGCCTGTTGCTTTAAAAAGTCGGCATCTTGGTTGGTTCCGTGATAACCCGGTGTTAAAGGAACACCTGCTTTTTCCATTAAAGCTTTAGAGGTCGCTTTTAAGCCCATTGCCAAAATGGCATCAACTGGTGGGCCAATAAAGCAAATATTGTGCTGTTGGCAAGCGAGTGCGAACTGGTCATTTTCTGAAAGGAAGCCGTAGCCTGGATGAACCGCTTGGCTGCCTGTATCAATTGCTGCTTGAATAATACGGTCAACCTGTAAATAACTCTGAGTTGCAGGGGACTGACCAATATAAACCGCTTCATCGGCAAGTTTGACATGTTGTGCATTTGCATCTGCATCTGAGTAAACGGCAACTGTTGCAATACCTAATTTTTTAGCTGTACGAATTACGCGGCAGGCAATTTCGCCACGGTTCGCAATTAAAATCTTTTCAAACATGATGATCGTCCTTAATTGTTGTTATTCGAGTTAGAAATCCAAGCAGGCTGTTGCTTATTTAAAAAGGCATTCAGACCTTCTTTTGCCTCGCTACCTTGACGAACTTGAGCAATATGGTGTGCTGTCTGTTGCAGCAAGTCATTGCTCATAGTCTGGTTGCTCACCATTTGAATAAGTTGTTTTGATGCCGCTTGAGCATGCGGGCCACCAAGTAATAGAGCATCAATAATTTCTTGAACTTTTCTGTCTAAGTCTTCGGCATCTGCAACTTCATGTGCCAAGCCAATTTGTTTAGCATCACGTGCTGAAATTCGTTCGGCAGTTAAGAAGTAACGTGAAGCTTGTCTTGCACCAATTGCACGAATTACATAGGGACTAATGGTAGATGGAGCAAGCCCTAAACGAACCTCAGATGTTGCAAACTTGGCATCGGTACTGGCAATGCAAATATCACATGCTGACGCTAAGCCCATGCCGCCACCAAAGGCAATGCCATGTACTCGGGCAATGGTCGGTTGCTTAAGTGTTGCAAGTGCATCAAGCATTTGTGCAAGTTTTAATGCATCTGCTTCATTTTCTGCTGAAGATGCCTGACCTGCCTGTTTCATCCAGTTCAGGTCGGCACCTGCCGAAAAGCTTTTGCCACGACCCGCTAAAACTACAACACGAATATCATCACGGGTATTGATTTGCTTAAAGCAGGCATGTAGCTCTTCAATGACTGTCGTATTAAAAGCATTGTGCAATTCAGGGCGATTCAGCCAGACATAGGCAACCTGACCTTGTTGTTCGAGTTGTAAAAATTGATAGCTCATATACACCTCTTACATGCGGAACACGCCAAATTTGGTTGGCTGGATTGGGGCATTCATAGCAGCCGCAAGACTTAAACCAAGTACCTGACGAGTTTGAGCTGGGTCGATTACACCGTCATCCCAAAGACGAGCAGAAGCATAGTATGGATGGCCTTGGCGCTCGTATTGTTCACGAATTGGTTGTTTAAACTCATCTTCTTGTTGAGCTGACCACTCAGCACCTTTTTGCTCAATCTGATCACGTTTTAAGGTAGAGAGTACGCTTGCTGCTTGTTCGCCGCCCATCACTGAAATACGAGAGTTCGGCCATGTCCATAAAAAGCGTGGTGAATAAGCACGGCCACACATACCGTAGTTACCTGCACCAAACGAACCACCAATAATCAGGGTGAGTTTTGGTACATTTGCGGTTGCAACTGCCATCACCAATTTAGCGCCATTTTTTGCGATCCCTTCATTTTCATACTGGCGACCAACCATAAAGCCTGTAATGTTTTGTAGGAATAACAATGGAATATTGCGCTGCGTGCATAGCTCAATAAAGTGCGCACCTTTTTGTGCAGACTCAGAAAATAAAATTCCGTTATTGGCAATAATGCCGACTGGCATACCGTAAAGTGAAGCAAAACCCGTAATTAATGTTGAACCAAAACGTGCTTTGAATTCATCAAAACGAGAGCCGTCTACAATACGTGCAATCACTTCACGAACATCAAAAGGTTTACGCGCATCGCTTGGCACCACGCCATAGAGTTCTGATGCATCAAACAATGGTTCATCAACTTGTTTATTTAAGTCATTTGGCTTTTTATTTAAGTTCGCAACAATGTTCCGTGCAATGGCAATTGCATGTTCATCATTTTCGGCTAAATGGTCAGCCACGCCCGAAAGACGTGTGTGTACATCACCACCACCTAAATCTTCACTGCTCACCACTTCGCCTGTCGCAGCTTTCACCAGAGGAGGGCCACCTAAGAAAATTGTACCTTGGTTACGTACAATAATGGTTTCATCAGACATAGCTGGTACATAAGCGCCACCTGCGGTACAACTCCCCATCACCACAGCAATTTGAGCAATACCAAGGCTCGACATGCGTGCTTGGTTATAGAAAATACGCCCGAAGTGATCGCGGTCTGGGAAAACTTCATCTTGCATTGGTAAATAGGCACCGCCTGAATCTACTAAATAAATACAAGGCAAGTGATTTTGTTCAGCAATTTCTTGTGCGCGTAAATGCTTTTTAACCGTAAGGGGATAATACGTTCCACCTTTAACCGTTGCATCGTTGGCAACAATCATGCAAGTGATGCCGTTGACCTGACCAATACCAGCAATCACACCCGCAGCAGGAACATCATCTTCATAAACGTTGTACGCTGCCAACTGACCAATTTCTAAAAATGCCGTGCCGACATCAATCAGTTGGTCAATACGTTCACGGGGTAAAAGTTTACCTCGAGCCAAATGTTTTTGACGGGCATTTTCACCACCGCCTAAAGCAATACGCTGGGCAACTTGTTTTAGATCTGTGACCAATGTTTGCATGGCTTGCTGGTTTGTTTTGAAGTCTTCACTTCGAACATTAATCTTGCTTTGTAATTGGTTCATAAGATGTGTCCTTATTTATAATTATTATTTGGTTTCATTGAAGAGTTCGCGACCAATCAGCATGCGGCGAATTTCAGAAGTTCCGGCACCAATTTCATAAAGTTTTGCATCGCGCCATAAACGGCCAGCTGGGAATTCATTGATATAACCGTTGCCGCCTAAACTTTGAATTGCTTCTCCAGCCATCCATGTTGCTTTTTCAGCAGCATATAAAATGGCACTTGCAGCATCTTTGCGTAGGCTGCGGTCATGGTCAGCTTTGTCACAGGCAGCACCAACAGCATAGACGAGAGCTTTACATGCCAACCAAGTTGAATACATATCGGCAAGTTTGCCTTGCATAAGCTGGAATTCACCTAAAGCTTGGCCAAACTGTTCACGTTGGTGCAAGTATGGGATTACCACATCTAGGCAGGCATCCATAATGCCTAAAGGTCCAGCACTTAAAACTGCACGTTCATAGTCCAAACCACTCATCAGTACTTTTGTACCGTTACCAACACCGCCGAGTACGTTTTCAGCAGGGACTTCCACATTGTCAAAGAATAGTGGATAAGTGTTAGAGCCACGCATACCGAGTTTGTCTAAATGGTTACCGTGACTAAAGCCTTTCATGCCTTTTTCAATTAAAAAAGCAGTCATACCTTTCGCGCCAGCTTGCGGATCAGTTTTAGCGTAAACCACCAATACATCTGCATCACCGCCGTTAGTGATCCACATTTTTGAACCATTTAAAACGAAGTGATCACCTTTTTGCTCAGCACGTAATTTCATGCTAACGACATCAGAACCCGCATTTGGTTCAGACATCGCAAGGGCACCCACATATTCACCGGAAATCAATTTTGGTAAATACTTTTGTTTTTGCTGCTCGTTACCGTTACGATTAATTTGGTTTACACATAAATTAGAATGAGCACCATAAGAAAGACCAATGGCTGCCGAAGCACGAGAAATTTCTTGCATAGCAATAATATGAGCTAAATAACCCATATTGGCACCGCCATATTCTTCAGAAACAGTCATGCCTAAAAGGCCCATATCTCCGAATTTTTTCCAGAGATGTGCAGGGAATTTGTTGTCTTGATCAACTTGTTGGGCAATTGGTGCAATTTCCTTTGCACAAAATGCGGCTACTGAATCTTGAAGCGCAATTAAAGTTTCATCTAGACCGAAATTCAAGCTGCGTAGGTTCATGATATTTTCATCCTATTGGTTATATTTGTTGTCCATAAAATATTTTGTGGGTATTTGATAATTACCATACAATGATTTTTTAAAAAAGTGAATACTGATTCATAAAATGATTTACAATTCATTTTATTTGTTAGAGAATAAATTATGAGCTATAAACGATCATCTTTAATGCAAGAGCGGATGGAGCAAAATCGTAAGTCGATTTTGAGTTCAGCCAGAAAGTTAATTTCAGAGGGAGGATTTAAAGACGCGCAAATACAAACAATTGCAGAGCAGGCGGGCGTATCAAGTGGTCTTGTTTATCGCTACTTTGATAATAAAAGCCAAGTGCTGATTGAAGTTTTGTCCGAGGCTATTAATACAGAACTATTGGTGATTGATTCGATTACCGAAAGTGAGTTATCGGCAAAACAGAAATTACATAAGGCGGTGGCGACCTTTGTAAAACGGGCACTGAATAGTCCTCAGCTTGCATATTCACTCATGTTTGAACCCGTCGATTCAACGGTTGAACATGAGCGTTTTCGTGTGAAGCAATTGATTAAACAAAGTATTAAAAAAATACTGGCAGATGGAAATGCAAGTGGTGAGTTTGTCTTGGATGATTTAAACACAGCAGCACTTTGTGTTGTAGGTGCCATGACCTATGTGGTGGTTGAACCTCTAGATCCAGCTCAAAATACTAAATTTGATCATGCGCACAAAGACTATTTTTCAAAACAGATTGCTGATTTTTGTGTAGATGCTGTGCAGAGGAAATAGAGCATATAAAGGATAAAACAACACAAAATAAGTAGTTTGGAAAAGTAGTTGCAGTAACAACAATTAGATCAGGTAAGAAGAGAATAAAAGAATCAAGGAGAATGATTCAATGCAACAAGAACGGTTAAGCTACGCCTCGGGACCAAGCACGCAGCCCTTATTGGGTATGACCATTGGTGAACAATTTGATCAGGCCTGTCGGCAATATGCTGAAAAGGAAGCAATCGTTAGTTTTCATCAAAACAGACGATTAACCTATAAAGCTTTGCAGGATGAAGTAAATGCCTTTGCTTGTAGCCTTTTAAAATTGGGATTAAAAAAAGGAGATCGGTTAGCCATCTGGTCGCCAAACTGTGTGGAATGGACAGTTACCCAATTTGCAGCTTTTAAAGCAGGGATTATTTTAGTTAATCTGAATACAGCTTATAAAAGCCATGAACTTGAATATGTGTTGAATAAAGTCTCATGCAAAGGATTGATTATTGCTTCTCAATTCAAAACCACTGATTACCAAGAATTACTGACAAAAATTGCCCCAGAATTAACTAACTGTGGAGACAAAGTGCTCAGTTCAGCGCGACTGCCACATTTAAAATTTGTCATTAAAATTGATGATCAGCAACATACGGGTATCTATCGCTTTAGTGATTTAGTCATTACACCAACATCAGAACAGCTAGAAGAGTTAAAACAGTTAACCAAACAGCTCCAGTTTGATGAAACCATTAATATTCAATTTACTTCAGGTACAACAGGTAATCCTAAAGGAACCATGTTGACCCATCATAATATTTTAAATAATGGTTATTTTGTCGGTGAAGGCATTCGTTTAACCCCTCAAGATAAAGTGTGTATTTCTGTGCCGTTGTTTCATTGTTTTGGCATGGTGATGGGGAATTTAGCCTGCGTTACGCATGGTTCAACCATGGTCTATCCATCGGCGGTGTTTAATCCTTTAGAAACTTTAAAAGCGATTCATCAAGAACGTTGTACGGCAGCTTATGGTGTGCCAACTATGTTTATTGCCACCTTAGAACATGAACAGTTTAATGAGTTTGATCTATCGAGTTTAAGAACGGGCATTATGGCAGGCAGTCCTTGCCCACGTGAAATTATGCAGCGAGTTATAGACCGTATGCATATGTCTGAAATCACGATTTGTTATGGTATGACTGAAACCTCGCCAGTAAGTGTACAAAGCTCGGTAAATGACTCAATTGATAAACGAGTAAGCACAGTTGGACATGTTCATCCGCATGTTGAAATTAAAATTGTCGATTTAGAAGGGCAAATTGTTTTGCAAGGCACTTTAGGGGAGCTATGTGTTCGTGGTTATTCAGTAATGGCGGGTTATTGGGGCGAAGAAGAAAAGACTCGAGAAGTGATTGATGCTGCTGGTTGGATGCACACGGGTGATATTGCCGAAATGGATCAAGACGGTTTTATTAAAATCAAAGGCCGTATTAAAGACGTTGTGATTCGTGGCGGGGAAAATCTCTTTCCAAAAGAAATTGAAGACTTTTTATATACTCATCCAGATGTGAGTGACGTACAGGTCATTGGGCTGCCAGATGCGAAATATGGTGAAGAACTCTGTGCTTGTATTATTTTGCACGAACATCATCAAATTGATGAAGATAGCATTCGCCAATTCTGCAAAGAGCATATCTCTCATAATAAAGTGCCGCGCTATGTTCGATTCTTTAATGAGTTTCCAATGACTGCTTCAGGCAAAGCGCAAAAGTTTAAATTGCAGGAAATTATGCGAGCTGAACTTAATTTAACGGGCAATGTCTTTGACTAAAGAAGTCAAGAGTCCAGTCAAAGTGCAGCGAACTATAAATGTAAAGGCAGTTTAAATAGAGGGAAAACAAAATGGCAAAAGACTTTAATAGCCCAAAAGTAGTCGACGGGTATGACCAACATATTCGTAAATTGATTCCGGGCTATGAAGTGATCCATCTACAGGTGGATGCCATTTTGCAGTCGATGTTGCCGCCAAATGCTCATATTTTAATTGTGGGCTGTGGTACGGGTTATGAACTCGAATATTTACTTAAACGACATCCAAACTGGAAATTTACAGCAGTTGATCCATCTTTGACTATGCTGCAAAAAGCCCAAGAACAGGTTGAACTTTTAGGTAAATCTTCCCAAGTCACCTTTGTTCATGGTGAAACTTCAGCTTTACCTCTTGAAAATTGCTTTGATGCTGCACTTTCTATTCTGGTGGTTCATTTTATTGCAGATGAGATAAAACCTGTTTTTTTTAAGAATATTTATGATCGTTTAAAAGAAAAAGCAGTATTGCTGACCTACGATTTAATGACTTGTGTAAACCCACAGCAGCTTCAAGCACTACGTTATTTATGCTTGGCTCAAGGTTTAACGGAAGAGCAATGTCAAAAAATGTTAGAGCGTATGGACCAAGACTTTTTTAGCCTAACTACTGAAGGATATATAAAACTTTTAGAAAAAGCTGGTTTTGAAAGTGTGCAATCTTATACGCAAATTTTGACGTATCAGGGATTTATTGCAAAAAAATAATGGGTTTGGGAAAGCGTTAATACGGATGTAAAACTTACATATTCTCAATGAGGAAGAGAATATAAAAACTGAAAAAAATTAAAAGATTTAGCTTTACTTAAAACAAATTAAAAAGTGGCTTTTAGGCCGCTTTAGGGAGGTTTTGTCTAAAAAAATATGATCGAAGTCTTTCTTGTAAAAGAAATACAAATTTTTAAGCACCTATTTTAGGTAGGTACCTAACAAAAGGGATGTCGAGATCTTTAGTCTAATTAAAGATCAAAAGGAAAATTTCATGATGAAAGTTTTAAATACAACGGTTCAAAAAAGCCTGTTGGCTGTTTCGATCACTCTATGTGTGTCTTCTGCTTTTGCAGGCCAAACAGATCCTGAAATAGCACAACTTCGCCAAGAAGTGAAAGAGTTACGGGCTATGTTACAAGCTAACATGGAAGCGCAAAAATCTTTATCGCAAGGGCGAGTGGAATTAGCAAATTCAGTAACTCCTCAAGCCGTATCGCCAATACAGCAAGGTTTAACCAAATCTGGTGCAGAATTTAACTTATACGGTTATATACGAGCAGATGCTTCTTATCAAATGAAGGGGGCATCTACGATGTATAACAATATTAGCGGTGTTCCACTTGAGAACACGCCAGAAGAGTCTGCACAAAAAGACCAGTTGCATAGCACCGTTAATGTGACACGGTTTGGGCTGAATTTTAAAACCCCAACTGCTGCGGGTGAGGTAGGCGGGAAACTGGAAATGGACTTCTTTGGGGCAGCCACTCGTGATCAGTTTCGGATACGCCATGCTTATTTAACCTTTAACAAATGGCTCGTCGGTCAAACATGGTCAACCTTTATTGCTCCCGAATATTATCCGGAAACGATTGATGCAGGCACATTTGTAGGAAGTGCATTATTAAGATCGCCACTGGTTCGTTATAGCGATAACTTAACTGCCAATACAAGTTTTGCTGTATCGGTTGAAGACCCGAAATATACTGCTGCATCAGACCCCGATAACAAAATGCGTTTACCAGCTTTGGTAGGGCGTTTAAATCATAAATTTGCCAATGGTTCGATGCTATCGGGGCGTAGCTTTGTTGCCGAAAAGAGAACCAATAATGATGAGGAAATGTCTTGGGGTGTTGGCTTCGGCGGTAAATATCAGATTACGCCCGATACATTACTTAAAGCCGATTATTACCATGTCAAAGGAGATGGGCGTTTCCTACTATGGAGTAATAGCGGCTATGCAATAGATGATCAAAACAATATACACAGCAATGAATTTGATACCGTTTCTTTGGGTATCACTCATCAATTTACGCCACAAATTCGTTCAACCTTGGGTTATGGCTATATGAAAGCCAAAGATGATAATCGTTTTGCTGAATTACAAAGTAATAGTACCACTCAAAATAAAGAGCTTTGGCAGGGCTGGGTGAATGCACTTTATAACCCTTATAAACCAATTACCTTGGGCGTTGAATATGTTTATGGCGAACGAGAAACTTTTGATGGTCGTAACGGGATTGATAGCCGATTCAATATGATGGCGAGTTATGACTTTTAATTTATTCAGCAAAACCTTGAATAATCTGTTTTTTCTTTAGGGTGCAATATGTCGTTTTAAAAAATTGAATATGAATTTATCTCACAGAGGAGGTGAGTAAATGACAACATCTAAATTAAATGTAAATGAAGTTATTGATCAGGCCAAATTTACCCCTTTTCACTGGAGTATTTTGCTTTGGTGTTTATTAATTATTATTTTTGACGGTTATGATCTGGTGATTTATGGCGTTGTACTGCCTTTGCTGATGCAAGAGTGGTCGTTAACAGCAGTACAAGCGGGGATGTTAGCAAGTACAGCACTGTGCGGAATGATGTTTGGAGCAATGTTCTTTGGAACTTTGGCAGACAAAATAGGCCGTAAAAATGTAATTTTAATTTGTGTCACTCTTTTTAGTGGTTTTACCTTCTTAGGTGCTTTTGCATCAAGCCCACTTGAGTTTGGGGTACTTCGGTTCTTGGCGGGACTAGGCATTGGTGGGGTCATGCCAAATTTAGTGGCACTTACCTCGGAGTACGCACCTAAACGTATACGCAGTACGCTGGTGGGGACCATGTTTAGTGGTTATGCGATTGGGGGAATTCTTTCAGCCTTAATTGGTAGTTATTTGGTTGAAAGTCAGGGGTGGCAAATTATGTTTTTAATTGCTGGTATTCCATTACTTTTATTACCTGTCATTTGGAAGTTTTTACCTGAGTCTTTAACCTTTTTAGTTAAAACAGGTAAAACTGAACAGGCACATAAAATTATTCAAAAAATTTCACCTGAACAAACCTTAACCATCAACACGCACTTAATGCTTAATGAAGATAATGTGCCAACAGGTAGCTCTGTAAAAGGATTATTTCAACAGGGCCGTGCATTTAATACACTCATGTTCTGGCTCGTATTCTTTATGTGCTTACTCATGGTATATGCCTTAAGTAGCTGGTTACCAAAACTCATGTTGGCAGCAGGGTATTCACTCGGAAAGAGTATTTTATTCTTGCTTGCTCTAAATGTTGGCGCGATGATCGGTTCAATCGGTGGTGGGATTTTGTCTGATAAATTCCACTTAAAACCTGTAATTATGGGAATGCTGCTAGCGGGTGTTCTGGCACTGGTTGGTTTAGGTTTTAACTCACCAGCTTATGTTTTATATGGTTTGGTGACTGTGGCAGGAGCGGCAACGATTGGTACCTCAATCCTGCTTTATAGCTATGTGGCACAATATTATCCATTAAGTGTGCGTTCTACTGGAATTGGCTGTGCTTCTGGTGTTGGTCGTATTGGGGCAATTGTTGGTCCTATCTTAACGGGTCTGTTATTAGGTTTTGAACTACCACATAAGATGAATTTTGTGATGATCGCAATCCCTGCAATTTTAGGACTTTTTGCTGTCATGGTACTTCGACGACATGTAGCTGAAAAACAGTCCATTACCCCAAAACTTAACGTTGAGTTAGAAGGTAATTAATCAATATTGATACAGGTAGGAAGCAAATTCCTACCTGTATCTGGACGTTTTATTTATGAAGTAACTGGTTTACATCGACCAGATTTGCCATTTGCTGATTACCACGGTCATTAGGATGTAAATGATCTCCCGAATCATAAATTGGATTTAATCGATCAGGATGTTTAGGGTCTTTTAGGCCTTGATCAAGATCAAGTACGCCGTCAAATGTATGGCTGGTTCTCATCCAGTGATTAATGCGCTGACGTAATTCATCTTTATTCGGTTGATAGTAATTATCTAAAGGAGTGTTGGGTAAGGCACCTGAAAATGGAAGTAACGTTGCCCCAATCACTTGAATACCTTGGTGATGTGCTTCATCTACCACACGTTTATAGCCTTGGGTTAATGCTTCAAAAGTCGGTATTGGTTGTTTAGGTGCAAATGCGGTACCCGGCCATGAAATATCATTAATACCCACCAGAACAATTAATGTTTTCACTCCAGAATATTGAAATACTTCTTTTTTTAAGCGCTCTAAAGCACTGTCGCCCATACCGTCGTTAAGTAACCGATTTCCTGAAATTCCACTATTAATGACCGCTACTTGATGTGATGATAAGCGCTTAGCTAAAAAGTCGGTCCATCTGGTATTTGCATCTAAAGTTGCAGTTGCACCATCGGTAATTGAATCTCCAATGACTGCAATAACATGTGCTTTACGCTTCGGTTTTACTTCCACAGCCGACAATAATAATCGCGCAGTGGTGGTTTTTGCACTGCTAGGTGCTTTTAAGTCCGCGGTCTGGTTCCCAGTAATTAGCCAACTGGTTTGTTTGGCATCCCAATGAAAAGTTTTAAATGTAGTTGGCTTTTGAATAAAGGTATTGACCATTAACTGCCCATGATCGGGAACAGGTAGTTGGATTGGATCACTTATCAGCTGTTTGCCAGGTAAAATTTGTGCTTTAAGCTTTCCAGAAAAATAAACTGGATAAGCACTCTTTGATTTAAGGCTTTGTCCTTTGATTAGTCCCACGGTAGTTTTATCAATATAGATCGGTCGATCCCCATATTGATTGGTAAAAATAAGCCTAACAGCTTCACCACCTAAACTAATTTGACTAATTTGTTTGATGGTCTGATTTGATATTTGATCTGGAATTAGGGTCGGAAAAACGAAATCTTTATTCCAAACTTTTTGTGGGCTCGCTGCCCAAGTGGTAATCCATTGGCTATTTTGTACTTCTGCTTGCGCTACAGTAGATGATAAAACAAGAGAAAATAGAGCGGATTGATAAAGTTTCATCTCGTGAACTCTTTAAAATAAATTAAAGTTATCTTGAAACAAATTGCTGGCTTGTTATAGCGACATAAGCGGAATAAGATTTGTGAATGAAATTCATAAATAGCTTTTGTTATGTCCTATTTTGATATTAATCGGTCTGGTGAGTTGGCAATTTTTATTCGAGTGGTCGAGCTTGGAAGTTTCTCTGCTGTTGCAAGAGCTTGTGGCATGACGCCGTCTGCGGTCAGTAAGTTAATTTCTCGGTTGGAAAAAAGACTTGGCGTAAGACTACTGAACCGTTCAACACGTCAGTTCCAACTCACCAGTGAAGGATGTCAGTTTTATGAGCAAGGCATACAAATCCTGAACGATCTAGACGAACTTGAACAATCTGTTACTGCAAACCATATGCCGCAAGGGCGAATTAGAATTCATACCAGTCTTTCATATTGGACGCATTTTTTATTGCCTTGTATTTCTCTATTTAATCAACGCTACCCACAAATAGAATTAGAAGCTCATCTAAGCGATGAAGTGATTAATTTGGTTGAGCAAAGAATAGATGTTGCAATTCGTACAGGGCCTTTAAAAAGCTCAAACTTGATTGCTCGTACACTCGGGAGCACGCAGAAACATTATGTATGTTCACCAGCCTATATTGAAAAGTATGGCTGTCCGCAGCACCCAGAAGACTTATATGAACATCAGCTTTTAGATGTAAGTTATCAACGCCAGAATAAAACATGGTTCTTTAAAAAAGACGATCAAGAAATCACGTTTGCCCCCACTAAAGTGTTAAGAGTAAATCATGGAGAAGCGATCTTACAGTTAGCACTTGCAGGTGTGGGCGTTGCACAACTTAATGAATTCCAAATCCAAAAAGCTGTAGAGCAAAAACTATTGGTCAAAATTCTTGAAGACTGGAATACCAATGCTTCTGAAGAATTTCATGCTGTCTGGATTGGACATGACAAATATGTTCCCAAACGTGTCAGGGCTTTTTTAGATTTCTTGGTCGAGCATGCAAACATTAGTTAATTGGTTTTTTTCTGGCACTTAACCGACATTGATCCATGGTTTCATTCATTGTTTCCACAAAGTGCATATCCGCATCAATATTTTGTAAGCTTACTTTTGGTAAGTTTTCTACAAACTGTGGCGAATAATGTTTTTCTAAAGAGTTATAAATACAGTTGCATTGTGAAAGTGCACGACCTGCCCAAACACAATGTGTATTAAATTCATTTTTACTAATAGATCTGCAACCTATTAAACTTATAGAACTTATTAATAGGGCGCACGTTAAAACAATACGATATAAAAAAAACATCATTATTGCTCTTTGTTGGTTGTTGTTATCGTTCAGTTGGGTTTGAAGATGTCTTAATCTTTTAACAGGCGTTAGATATTGAGATCTTTTGTCGAGAGAGAAGAGTGTGTGTATGGGCGAAGAAATACAAAAAGTTTTTTAAAACTGTTTTAAGCCAAATAAAAGGGTAGTGAAGAGTAAGAAAAATAAAATAATATAAAATAATAGTCATTAGAGACTCCTTGATAAAAGAAGTTGCGCCCAATCACTGCTATTAATTATGGTGGTGAAACGAAAGAGGGTTAGCAGACTGATACCTAAGAAACCAGCACACCCGAAGGTGTCCCACTCCCGTTCCTCCGTCAAAGGCACGAGGGGCTCCACACCAAAAAACTTGTTTTTAGTGCACTTAGGTAGACGATCTGCTAAAACCGACTGACAAAATAGGTCAGCGGGAGCATCATAAGCTGAGCCTTAAAGCGGGTCAATTGCAAAAATAAAAGATTGGTTTATATAAACAAATATTAATATTTTTAAATTTTTATTAATAAAATAAGGAGTTATTTAGAATTTGAAGTATTGAATAAACATTCAATCAAATTTAAGAAATAAGTTTTAATGTTTATATATCAAATATTTATTAATTGTGTATTTGTATAGTGTAGAGGGCTATTAACTTAATAAGGCATAAGTTTAAAAAGGGTAAGAATTTTTAATTTTATAAATATGATGTAATTAAATAATTAGCTGTTGCCAAAAAATAATCAAAATATCAATTGCAAGAATAGTAAATTTTTTTAGATTTATTTTATTTAGCTTTTTACAAAAGCTTGCATAACCTACAAAACTTAAGAGAACGATAGCGGTAGGTAAACATAAGAAAATGTTATTCATAAACCTACATCTTAAGATTTAAATGGGTGACCTCAATGTTAAGAATATTTTGTGCAGTGAGTATGGTAGTGACAATTGCAGTTGGTATGAGTGCATGTCAAGATCGGGATCCGCGAGATAATGGGACCCATGGCGCTAATGACCCAACTACTCCTCAACAAATGGATAAAAACTCATAATGATTGTGCTTAAGAAAACTCACTGTTATGTGGGTTTTCTTATCGTTTATTTCTATAAAATATGTAACATAATAAAAAAAGCAATTATATGAAAATATAAAATTAATCAATAAATTAGTGGGTTATTATGTTTATATAAATTTGTTGTTATTGAATTGTGTCTAACATAAATTATAGTTTCAAAAAATTAATAAAATAAACACAATAAATTACTTATATTCATCCAAAATTCATTTTAGTGAAAACAATTTTTTAAAGGTAAGGATATGCCCCAGTACTTAAGGATAGCTGAGAAAATCTATCAAAATGTTAAAGAAAAAAAAGGATTTACAGATGATCCTATGGAAGACCTTAATAATTTGATGATTGAGCTCAGACACGAGATTAAGGGGACAAAGCTTAAACTTTTATACAATTATATTGATTTCGCTGAATTACTGATTAAACCCCTTCAGGAATCTAAAATTAAATTAGATTTAAGTATTATTCCTAAAAGTAAGAATACACAGGAATTTGTGCTGTGGCTTGCAGGTTTTATCGAACGAATTACGACGGGCGGTCAAGAAAAATTACCTCCCATCCGCGCAAAAGTTGCTTTGCCTGCCTATGCATATGAAGAAATATATCCGTCTACGGGAAGCCCCGTAAATAACGGGGAAGAAATTATTGAATACTTTAAGAAAAAAGAAAATTAAATCAATTTTCAGACAAGCCTGATGTGAACACTAGATCAGGCTTAAATAATATTAGAACTTTATTACGATGATGCTCAAATGAATACTTAAGGTGGTTAAGCATGTTTGTATACTTTACGGATGGGACGTGTATTAATGAGTCTGAAATCTATGGGGTAAAAGCCAAATATGAGCAAAATAAGTATGTAGTTGAAGTAACCATTAAACCGACTCATGCATTATCGGCATCGAGTGTACAGTTTAAGAAAGAAGTTTTTGATAATGCTCAATTAGCCAATCAATATTTAAATAATAATTTTAATATGCCGCCTTTCTTCTAAAGAGGGGGTTCTAAACTGAAGTTTTTAAGAAATTTTAGCAATAAAAAGAGCTTATTTCCGAGGGCCAATAGGAAATAAGCTCATGGCTTTGGACCAATAGAGAATGTGATTAGAAGAAGTTATCTTCCATTCCATGCATCTTTAATGGCTTGTTTAGCATGTTCCCATTTTAAACGAGATTCAGCTTTTAATTCTTCCCATTTTTGTTCTAAACCGCCTTCGACATCTTCGAATTGGGTGCCTTGTTCCGATTCAGCACGTGCACGATGGCCTAATTCATAGGCTGTCGAAAAGTCTCGGTCATAATCGAGGTCTGGGGTAGTGAGCTGAGCTTCTTGATAATAAGGACGAGTAACGTAACTTTCGCGCCAATAATTATGGTCGCCAGCTGGCAGTCGTGCGTGATCGCTATTTTGATCTGTCATCAGTTTTTCCTCATCTATTATTTAATTTTATGCTTATGGTAAATTTAGGAAGGTGAGGGCACCTTCCTAAATAAAATGAATGACCGCATCAAATGACATTTAAGTCAGCAACGAATTAACGTTGCTGATTATTGTTATTTGAGTTTTGTTGGCCTGAATCTTTTTGATTAGAGCCTTGTTGTTGGCGGCGGTTGTCATTTTGCTGTTGTTGCTGGTTGTTTTGTTGCTGTTGATCGTTTTGCTGTTGATTGCCTTGTTGCTGCTGGTTGTTACGGTTGTCATTTTGCTGTTGTTGTTGCTGTTGATTATCGCGTTGATTGCTTTGATTATTAGTAGTGCTCATCTTTAATTACCTCATATCATTTATGATGTGTGTTTTATCTGAGAGCTTCAGATAGATTCATTAAAACATGAAAATTTTTATTGTGTAGCCTTGGGGTGTTACCCTATATTTAACTGTAACTATGATTATTAAATAAAACCTTGATTTCTATAAAATGTAATTTTAATCAATAAACATAATTAATATGAAGATGGATAAAATTACATTTAGGTACATTGGAATTAAGCAAACACTATGATCATTTCCAAATATGTATTTGTTATCTTTTATAAAGAAAAGCTATTTTTTATTATCTAATATTATATATTCAATATCTTGGGTAATGTAATAAAGAAGTTGTCTAAGTTTAAGGCACGGTAAACCTTTAAATACTCTTCTAAAGTTATAAAAATTATTCTGATAATAAATAGAATAAAAGAAAGTGCCTACAGGTTTTTCAGCAGTTTCTGAGCCCCCATTTTTTAGCAATCCGGTACAGGCAACATACAGGTCGGCACGCAAGAGTTCTTTGCCTTTTTTGATCATCTCTACAGTAACTTGCATAGACTCAGGCGTATATTTTTCAATAAGTTCAGGTGAAATATGAAGAGTATTTTCTTTAACACCTAAGTCATAGCTGACTAAACTCCCAATAAGAATGTCACCTGAATAAGGGCTTAAAGAGAAGCGGTAAGCCAGATAACCAGCCGAAGCACTTTCAAAAAATGCAATTTTAATTTTTTCTTGTGCGAGTAATTTGCAACATGAGTTAAACATTTATTTTCTCCTTACAACTGTTTTTAATTTAGTTATAAGATTATTTTTAATTTTTTTTTGTTAATTTTTAGGTCTTTATAATTTTAAAGGTAGGTTAAATGTAAATAAAATTTATAATTTATTTATTTTTTATAAAAACAGACAGTTAAATTATTCTAAAAGTGAGAATGTAAGTTTGTGTTATTTTTTATCTTATTGAATTTTAATATTTTTAAATTTATAAGTTGTTTCTTGATAACGTAACCTAACAAAGTTACGCTGGGATTATGGTTTAGCTGAAGTATGGTAATTTATATCTCACTAAAGGAGAATAGAAATGCCTGTTGTAGTGAAAAAAAGATTATTAGACTTATTACAAGATAATCAACAGAACTATTACGAATTATTTGTTTTTTTCCTTGATCCTGATATTTCTAGTTTTGAAAAAGAAAAGACAGCAAGAGAATTTCTTATTAAGGAAATAGATAAAATAGATCAAAATGAAATTGATTTTCCTTCCTCTATAAATATGGTTAAAGAATGGTGTGAAAAAGACAATAAAGAAAATTGTGAGCTATTTCAGACCTATTTGAATCGTAGACAAAGTGGAGGTGAGAGAGAGTACTTTAAAAATGTCGGTCAGGCATTTGAGTTTTTAATTAAAGTTTCACCCACTAAAAAAGTAGACGGTGCATGGCTATATAGTTCAGTTCATTACTGGAATGATCCGGTTTTTCATGACCTTATTATTACCTATTTGGAAGAGCTGGGGCTAGGTGAGCCGAAAGCAAATCATGTGTGTATCTATGATGACTTATTACGTAGTCTTGGGCTCGATAGTTTTGATCTACTCTTAGAAGATGAATATTATCATAATGCTGTGATTCAGCTGGCGCTTGGTTATGCTCCATCTGAGTTTATTCCTGAAATTGTTGGCTTTAATTTAGGCTATGAGCAACTGCCACTTCATCTGCTCATCAGTAATTATGAGCTTGCGGAACTTGGTATTGATTCTAAATATTTTAATTTGCATATCACTATCGATAACATTGATAACGGCCATGCAGATAAAGCAATTAAAGTTATAGAAAATATTTACGATAAATATAGAGACAAAGAACACTTCTTTAATAAATTGAAGCGCGGTTTTGCTCTTAATAGCCATGGCGTATCATCTTCTAAAATTATTAAAAATTTAAATCTTGAAGATTTAGTTCTTAAAATTTTAAAAAGAAAAGCGCTTGTGGGTCAGCTCATTCATAACGAAAAAAGACAGTTTGGATGTAAAACCATTAACCAATGGTTATCAAAACCAGAAGACGTTAAAGGCCTGGTTACACATCTTATTGATCATAAATGGATTAAATTTAATACTGACCCCGAACAGAGCGTGTTCTGGCGAATGATTAATGAAGAAAATGGAAAAATGTTTGGGGTATTTAACCCTGTAGAACGACAAATTATTCATGACTGGATTGCTGGTAATGACCATTCTTCTAACTTTTTGGCTTACAGCAGAGAACTAAAAAATAGTCAGCGTATTCAAGATTATCTCTTTAGCTATATTTCTGATGGCGAACTCGACGCACTTCAGGAACGTATACGTCAAACACCTGATCTTGCAATAAAGATATGTAAGCTGATCCCGTTTTTGGCCCCAGATTCACATCATAAAAGCATTGGTCTATGGAGCACACGTAAATATGTTGAGCTCCTTTTTCCATATTTAAGTTCCTTTAACAAAAACTAACTCTTGGAGTTTTTTTAATTCACCCCACGTTTAACTTTAAAACATAGGTAATGAACATGACTGATAATGTTAAATCAACAAATAAAACAAGTGAAATGGCTGGTGCGGACGCTGCAAATAAAGCCAATACTACCCAAAAAACTGAACAATTAGACTCAGTCAGAGATGATGCAACCAATGAGGCATTAACCACAAACCAAGGGGTTAAAATAGCGGATAACCAAAATAGTTTAAGAGCGGGCATCCGTGGTTCGACACTACTAGAAGATTTTATTTTAAGAGAGAAGATCACTCATTTTGACCATGAACGTATTCCTGAACGTATTGTGCATGCACGTGGCGTAGGTGCACATGGTTACTTTCAGGCCTATGAAGGAAATGAGCGTTTTACAAAAGCGGGATTTTTAACCGATCCAAGTATTCAAACGCCAATTTTTGTACGCTTCTCAACTGTGCAAGGCCCACGTGGTTCTGCCGATACTGTGCGTGATATTCGCGGTTTCGCAATTAAATTTTATACCCAGGAAGGTAATTTCGATTTAGTGGGTAACAATGCACCCGTATTTTTTGTACAAGATGGTATTAAATTTCCAGACTTCGTACATGCCGTAAAACCTGAACCAGATACAGAAATGCCAACAGGCGCAACTGCTCACGATACTTTCTGGGATTTTGTATCTTTAGTGCCTGAGTCAGCACATGCAGTCATTTGGGCGATGTCGGACCGTGCTATTCCACGTAACCTACGCTCAATACAGGGCTTTGGGGTACATACATTCCGTCTTATTAATGCTCAAGGCAAATCTCATTTCGTGAAATTCCACTGGACGCCTAAACAAGGTTTAAGTGCTTTAGTTTGGGATGAAGCTCAAAAACTTGCAGGTAAAGATCCGGATTTCCACCGTCGAGATCTCTATGAAGCGATTGAGAATGGTGTTTATCCAGAATGGGAATTGGGTGTACAAATTGTCGAAGAAGATGATGAAATGAACTTTGACTTCGATTTATTAGATCCAACAAAAATTATTCCTGAAGAGTTGGTTCCAGTAACTCCAATTGGCCGATTTGTTTTGAACCGCAATGTAGATAATTTCTTTGCAGAAACAGAGCAGGTGGCTTTCTGTCCAGGCCACATCGTGCCAGGAATTGATTTTACAAATGACCCACTTTTACAAGCACGTCTATTCTCTTACACCGATACGCAGTTAAGTCGTTTAGGCGGACCAAACTTCCATCAAATTCCGATCAATAAACCTGTGTGTCCATTCCATAATAATCAACGTGATGGTCTTCACCAACATACCATTCACAAAGGGCAGGCTGCATACCAACCAAACTCAATTGATAATGATTGGCCAGCAGAAACACCACCTGCGGCTTCAAATGGTGGCTTTGAAAGCTATCCTGAAAATATTAGCGGACATAAACTTCGTCAAAGAAGTGAAACCTTTTCCGACCATTTTTCACAACCGCGCCTTTACTACAAGAGCCTTGCGCCTCATGAGCAAAAACATGTGGTCGATGCCTATACTTTTGAATTAAGTAAAGTGCAAAGAAAACACATCCGTGAGCGCCAAGTTCAACAAATTTTGGCAAATATTGATCTCGACTTGGCTCGACAAGTAGGCGCTAATTTAGGAATTGAAGTTCCTGATTTAACGCTAGATTATAAGAAAACCGCAGTTGAAAAGTCGGCTAAATTATCTTTCTTGGCTTTCCCACCAGAAGATATTCAAGGCCGAAAAGTTGCTGTGCTTATTCATAACCTTGTGAAGTCAGATACACTTGAAGCTATTAAAAATTGGGCGATTAAAGAAGGTGCGGTTGTTCATTTACTAGCGCCGAGCTTGGCTCCAGTAAAAGATCATCAAGACAACATTATTGTGGCTGATGGTATGCAAATGGCTGAACCTTCAATCGCTTATGATGCGGTGATTATTCCTGATGGCGATAATTTAAATGCTGTTATGCAAGATGGCGTAGCGCGCCACTATGTACTCGAAGCTTATAAACATTTAAAGCCAATTGCATTTTTAGGAAATAAATCTGATTTACTTGAACCGCTAGGTTTAGTTGCCGATGAAGGTACGCTAGTTGAAGATGAATTCCAGCAAATTGCTGAAAAATTCAAAAACTTGATTATGGCTCATCGTGTTTGGTCACGAGAACAAATAGCTGCTCACGTACCAGCTTAACAAATAAAAAAAGCCCTGAAAGCTTTTACTTTCAGGGCTTTTTTATATCTTAATGATTAGCCATTAACGATTTGACCACCGTTTACATGAATAACCTGACCTGTAATATAACTTGCATCATCTGAGGCAAGGAAAAGATAAGCAGGTGCAACTTCACTTGGTTGTCCCATTCTTCCCATTGGCGTATCTTTACCAAATTCTGCAACGGTTTCTGCATCAAAACTACTTGGAATGAGAGGAGTCCAGATAGGGCCAGGTGCCACACCATTCACTCGTATACCTTTTTTCTGTTTCATTAAATTGTTCGATAAGCTGCGCGTAAAAGTCGTAATCGCACCTTTAGTACTTGCGTAATCGATTAGCTCATCATGACCTTGATAGCTGGTAATACTGGTCGTATTAATAATACTGTCGCCTTCTTCCATATAAGGAAGAGCTTCTTTAGTAAGATAAAACATTGGAAAAATATTAGTTTTAAATGTCTTTTCTAATTGCTCATTACTAATACTTTCAATTTCCTTTTGTTGATATTGCACGCCAGCATTATTCACTAAAATATTAATTTTGCCGTACTGCTGTAGAACTTTATCAATATCTAGTTTTGCAACATCTGGATCAGAAATATCACCTTTTAATAAAAGGCAATGTTGTCCTTCTCTTTCCACGAGCTGTTTGGTAATTTCGGCATCTTGATCTTCTTCAAGATAAAGGATGGCAATATCGGCTCCTTCACGGGCAAACAATACAGCGACAGAACGGCCTATACCACTATCACCACCACTAATAACGGCAACTTTACCTTTTAACTTCTCGCTACCTTTATGGGAGCTTTTTATAATCTCTGGTTCAGGATGCATTTTTTCCTGATCGCCTGGTTGATGAGATTGAACTTGTGCTGGAGCAGACGTCGGATACTGATTTGTTGAGTTTTCCATGTTTTAAATACCTCTGTATGAATATCTAATTTTCATAGGGTGAACTGTTGTTGCGTAAATATAAGTAAAATGAATTTTTTAATAAGTTGTCTTTGTTATTTTATATATAAGGATGTAAAAAAATATTTTAGATTTGAGAATTACATAATATCCATTAATTTAATTTTATTTTTATCAATCATGCTCTCAATAATAGAACGGTTTCCTGTGTCTTCTAACCAATTTTCTATCGGTATATTGTTAGATAAGTCTAATATTTCCTGAATAACTTTTTTTGCTCCCTCTATATTCTGTGGAGCTTTATTATCTTGATGTACTATATTATCGTGTAATAATTTTATATCTTCTTGTTTTATATCTTTTGATTTAATAATGTATAAGTCTCTTTGGAAGGGATGGCTTGCATGTGGGGGATCTAATCTATAACTCCATTCTTGATCATAATTTTGCCATGAATTCTTAGACTTAATATGACCTAATAAAATTTCTGGAATAGAAATATGAATATATTGTGGAAGTAATGATTGTTGATCTGCTTTCATGGCTATCTCACTCAAAATATCTTAAATTAATTTTTAAATAGTATTTTTTATTACTCAAGTAAAGATTTTAAAGAAATGTAATGATATATGTTTCTGTTTTTTAATAAAATTATTTGTTTTCCATTTGTGTTTTTTTAGATGGGGATGTTTCATAGTTTTACTTTTTGTTTTTATTTAAACTGTTTTGTTATTTACATGATAGTTTTAAAACTGATTGTAAGAATATATTTTAATGTACGCTTGAGTAATAATGAGTGAATAATTATATAAAAGGTAAAGTTGAATAGAAGTTGAAATATATAAATTCTTATTTAAATAATAAAGTTATAAAAAATTAAAATTTTAATTTTATATACATTTAAATCGATTGATACAGAGCCTAGGTGGGAAAATATTACAGATCTTCTATCTTAATTAAATCCGTTAACCAAAAGCGGTAGTGACTATAATTAAATATAGGAAGATATAACTATGGCTAATACTAGATATGAAGATGATGATAACAATAGAACAGGTACTTCAAATCGTGGATTTGCAAGTATGGATCCTGAAAGAGTACGAGAAATAGCCAGCAAAGGTGGGCGAGCAGCTCACGCGAGTGGTAATGCACATGAGTTTACGTCTGAAGAAGCTCGTGAAGCTGGCCGAGCAGCCCATGCAAGTGGTAACGCTCATGAATTTACGTCTGAAGAAGCACGTGAAGCGGGTGCCTTAAGTCATAAAAATGACCGTAATGGTCGTGGCCCCAGTCGTGATGACGATGATGATGACGATCGCGGTAGCCGCTCAAGTGGCCGTGGTCGCAGCCGTTATGATGATGACGATGATGACGATCGCGGTGGCCGTTCAGGCGGACGAGGCCGTGGCCGCAGCCGTGATGACGACGATGATGATGACGATCGCGGTGGCCGTTCAGGTGGTCGAGGTCGTGGTCGCAGCCGTGATGACGACGATGACGATGATGATCGCGGTGGCCGCTCAGGCGGACGAGGCCGAGGTCGTAGCCGTGATGACGACGATGACGATGATGATCGCGGTGGCCGCTCAGGCGGACGAGGCCGTGGCCGCAGCCGTGATGACGATGATGATGACGATCGCGGTGGCCGTTCAGGTGGTCGGGGTCGTGGTCGCAGCCGTGATGACGACGATGATGATGACGATCGTGGTGGCCGTTCAGGTGGTCGAGGTCGTGGTCGCAGCCGTGATGACGACGATGATGACGATCGCGGTGGCCGTTCAGGTGGCCGAAGCCGAGGTCGTAGCCGTGATGACGACGATGACGATGATGATCGCGGTGGCCGCTCAGGCGGACGAGGCCGTGGCCGCAGCCGTGATGACGATGATGATGACGATCGCGGTGGCCGTTCAGGTGGTCGAGGCCGAGGTCGCAGCCGTGATGACGACGATGATGACGATCGCGGTGGCCGCTCAGGCGGACGAGGCCGTGGCCGCAGCCGTGATGACGATGATGATGACGATCGCGGTGGCCGCTCAGGCGGACGAGGTCGTGGCCGCAGCCGTGATGACGATGATGATGACGATCGCGGTGGCGGCTCAGGCGGACGAGGCCGTGGCCGCAGCCGTGATGACGATGATGATGACGATCGCGGTGGCCGCTCAGGTGGACGAGGCCGTGGCCGCAGCCGTGATGACGACGATGATGATGATCGCGGTGGTCGCTCAGGTGGACGAGGCCGTGGCCGCAGCCGTGATGACGACGACGATGATCGCGGTGGCCGTTCAGGCGGACGAGGCCGAGGTCGCAGCCGTGATGACGACGATGATTATGATGGCCGTGGTCAAAACTCTCGTAATCAAAAACGTGATGCCTACGGACGTTTTACGTCTTAAGCAGAAGGTTTTAACAACAAAGGAGGCTTTTGCCTCCTTTGTTTTTAGCTTACTTACTGTATTTACTGAGGGAGAGGTTGTAGGCCTTTTACAATATCAAGATATTCAGACCCGTTTAACCAAAAAGATTTTTTTAAGAATAGTGTCGTCATAATACTTTCGGCTGCTTCGCTATCTGGATTTTCACAGAATAATCCATAGCTTTCACCTAAAACCGCATCATTTTCAATGAGGCGGATATAATAAGCATGTTGCTCATTTGCATAACCTAAAACCGCATCGCGTTGATTTTTCATTTCGCATGTCTCCATACCAAAAACTGAATTTAACCAGAATGTTAAGTGTTCAGAATCTCATTTGATAAAAATCAAAAACAGTCAGCGATAAAGACTATTTCAAAATAGGTTTTGATTTTCTTCAAATTGCCATTTCGCTCAAAATATCCCTATTAAAAACAAAATGGATTAAAATCTGATCATGAGATTTATTGTTATGCAAAAAAAATATTTCGTCAACTTGAAAATGTAACTTTTTCAAGTTACATTATTTGTGTAGGATTTGAACGGTGATAAGGGAGGCGATATGCCCAAGAAAAAAGAGTTCGAGCATGGTGGTGCACGAGAAAATGCCGGACGTAAAGCACAGTTCAATGAACCCACCAAAGTTATTCGTGTTCCCGAGTCCCAAGTTAACTTTATCAAAAATTGGTTACTGAATAATGTCAAAACCAATAACTTGACCGACTTTAACTCAAAACTTAACGTTCAACCAGTACATCCGAATAACGATAAAATTTATCACATTCCTTTGGCAACAGAACGTGTTGCAGCAGGTTTTCCTTCACCTGCACAAGATGATATTGAGCAAGCACTCGATTTAAATGAATATTTAATTAGAAATGAAAATGCCACGTTTATTGTCAAAGCTAATTCTTTGTCGATGTTAGATGCCGGAATTGATATTAATGATCCGCTTATTGTGGATCGTAGTATTCCCGCTAAATCGGGTGATATTGTGATTGCACTCATCGACAATGATTTCACCGTTAAGCGCTTAATGATTGATACACAATTTCAGCCACCTAAAGTCTGGCTAAAAGCAGAAAATCCTAATTATCAAAATATTTATATTGAAGAGGGGCAAGAACTGGTAATTTGGGGAGTCGTGACGTATAACCTTAAACGAATGAGATAAATTTTTTTCTTATATTTTATTATTCAAGTTACTGAACCGAGAAGCGAGCCAGTAACTTTATGCTAAATAACTTCTTAAATTTGCCCAATCAATAAACATGTAGCGATAGCAACCATCAAACCGCCCGAAAAACGGCCCACTAACTGTGCTGCCTGCGGTCTGGTTTTTAAAATGGCCTCTGAACCATAACCCACCATTAAGTAAATAATCGCGCAGCTAATCATGTGTACAACACCAAAGGCAAGAATTTGTGTCGTCACTGACCATGAAGCAGTGGTGTCAATAAATTGAGGAAGCAGGGCTAAAAAGAGCAAAAAAACTTTCGGGTTTAAGCCACTCACATAAACGCCTTTAGTTGCCCAACTTAACCATGACTGCGCTTTTTCAGAATCGGACTGATTCGGGGTAGGAGGGGTAATGAGTAAATTTATTCCCATCCATAATAAATAAGCAGAACCCGCCACCGTCAGAATCATGAGGGCAGTTGGATGATTTGCTACAAGCAAGCCAACACCAGCCGCTACCAATAAAATCGTAATAAAGTGTCCAAATAGCATACCTGCAACAGCGGGTACGACGACTTTGCCTTTAATTCCTGCCGAAATGGCATAGGCCCAGTCTGCCCCTGGCGTAATAATAAAAAGAATAGAGACGCTCCAAAATGCAATAAAAATATTAAAAGCCATATGCTTATCTCGGCAAATTATTTTTCCAAAGGTTTCGCTCGCGGTTTAGAAAAAATTCCTATTCATTCGAACTTGTTGAAAATAATATGCTCATGTATTTAGAATGTGCTTTTAAATGTTTGCTCATATCATACGCATTTGGGGTAAATTTTTCTAAATGGATCGCACAGATAAAAAGATTCTTGCTGAATTGCAATTAAATGGCCGATTATCTATTACTGAGTTGGCAGAAAAAGTCGGTTTGAGCATTTCACCTTGTCACAGACGGGTGAAGGCTTTAGAGGAGTCGGGAGCGATAAAAGGCTATCGGGCAGAGCTCGACCCAAACTTAGTGGGATTTGAATTTTCAGCGATTGTTTTTATTACGCTTAAAGAAGGTGATAAACAGGCAGTCGAGAAGTTTGAAAATGCCGTAATTGATATTCCACAAATTATTCAAGCGCAGCGCTTGTTTGGTGAGCCAGATTATTTACTACATGTGGTGGCTAAAGATTTGCCGGCTTTTCAACGGCTATATGATGAAAAGCTATCTGCTATACCGAGTGTGCAACGGCTCATCTCAACCATTGTGATGAAAGATGTAGTGCCTGAGCGATTATTTCCGATTGGCTAAGAATTATCAGATATAAAAAAAGAAGCTTAAAAGCTTCTTTTTTAGTTTTGAAAGTATTTAAGCATCTAGTGTTTTACACAAAGAACAGATCGTACCGTTATGTTTGTGAGAGAACATAATATCTGGGCGCTCGTAACCTTGCTCACATACGCGGCAGTGGTAAACCGTTGCAACTGGTGTACCTTCAGCATCGTAACGTGGTTCTTTAATACCGTCATCATGTGACTTAATGTAGTATTTTCCTTTAGTTAATAAACCCATGATTGGCGTTAATACAAAAGCAAGTACAAGTGCGATAAGCGGTGAGTAAGGCGCCAAGAAGCTGCCTAGTAAACCGAAGAATGCTGCAATTGATAAGCCTGCTGATACAAGGAATGCAACCATACCGACAGGGTTTACGTTGTAAAGCATGTCACGGCGATATTCTGGCTCTTTCGGTGAAAGTTTTAAAACATATTTGTTGATTGAAATGTCTGTTGCGACAACCACAACCCAAGCAATCGCAAAGTTTGAATAGAACCCTAAGATTTTACCCAATACCGCAAACATGTTGCCCTCCATCAAAGCAAGCGCAATTGCCAAGTTCACCATCACAAAGACAATACGACCCGGATAATGTTTGCTAATACGGGTGTAGGCACTTGTCCAAGCAAGAGAACCTGAGTAAGCATTGGTCACATTAATTTTAATTTGAGAAATAACCACCAAAATCACTGCCAGTGTCAAAGCAGCCCAACCCGGAAGCATGTCATGAAATGCTGCATTAAACTGTTGAACAGGTTCAGTGCTGTTTACGCCCGGTATTTTAGTAAGTAAATAGAACCCTAAAAATGCCCCAATAATTTGTTTAATTGCACCTAAAATCACCCAACCTGGACCCGCTGAAATAACGGCTGCCCACCATGCTTTGCTATTTTCTTTTGTTTTCGCAGGCATGAAACGTAAGTAATCAATTTGCTCACCGATTTGCATAATTAGCGATAAACAAATACCAGCACCAAGCATAATCGCTGCCATGTCTACAGTTGCAAAACCTTCTTTACCTGTAAAAGTAGCAAATTGGCTGACTAAGGTAGGTTCTTGATAAATCAGATAGGCAACCGGACCAATCATTAGAACGAGCCAAAGTGGAGTGGTCCAGACTTGTAATTTACTTAAAGCTTTCATGCCGTAAATGACGAGTGGAATGACCATAACAGTTGAGATGAGATAACCTGCCCAAAGTGGAATACCTAAACCGAGCAATAACCCTTGCGCCATGATTGAACCTTCAAGCGCAAAGAAAATAAATGTGAAACTGGCGAAAATGATGCTAGTGAGGACTGATCCGATATAACCGAAACCTGCACCGCGGGTAATTAAGTCAAGATCGATGTTATAACGCGCTGCGTAGTAGGCTAAAGGAATGCCGGTTAAGAAGATAATAATCGCTGCAAATAAAATGGAGAAAACAGCGTTGGTTGTTCCATAAGACATACCAATACTGGCGCCAATAGAAAAGTCAGCAAGATAGGCAATACCGCCAAGTGCAGTAATAGCAACAACTTTGGGACTCCAGCGCCGAAAGCTGTGTGGAGCATAACGTAAAGTATAATCTTCTAAGGTTTCATTCACTGCTTTTTGTGAATCTGTACCTTGCACAGTGTCCAGATTTGGATGTTCAGATACACTCATAACATCAATCTCCCAATCATTTTCGGTCAATCAACACAAATATTGATCATTGTTTTTCGATGGTTTTGAGTGTGTGATTTTTGGGAAAAATTGAAAATACGTTATTTTGCGTATATAAGCGTATTTGAAAAAATTGCCATGATAAATGACTTTTGGCATAAGGATTGCTGAGTTTAATACAGCCACATGCCAAACATGAGTGTTATGCCAAATTCTTCACGCCCCCAACAAGCGCCACAACGTGTGATCAAAACACGCCGTGAATATAATATTTGGGTGGCAGATGAAAGTATCGAAGATTATGCACTCCGCTATGCGCCAACCTCGGTACGTAAATGGTCACCTTGGACCGTTACCAATACCGCAATTTCGACTGTTAGTTTTCTGGCGATGGAAGCCATTGGGGCGACCATGCTTTGGCAGTATGGCTTTAGCAATGCAGTTTGGGCAGCAATTGTCGTCTGTACCATCATATTTTTGACCAGTTGGCCGATTAGTTACTACGCTGCAAAATATAATGTAGATGTCGATTTGCTTACTCGTGGTGCAGGTTTTGGCTACATTGGCTCGACCATTACATCCCTAATTTATGCCAGCTTTACCTTTATTTTGCTTGCGTTTGAAGCCGCAATTATGGCGATGGCACTTGAGCTTGCTTTAGGTATTCCGCAAGTTATCGGGTACTTAATTTCTGCCTTAGTCATTTTACCTTTAGTGGTCAAAGGTATTGGTTTTATTAATAAGGTTCAGGCGATCACACAACCAATCTGGCTATTATTGCTGTTATTACCATGGTTTTTTGTACTCTGGAAACAGCCACAAATTTTAATTAGCAGCCTGCATTTTGTTGGGGCGGTTTCAAACTCAACCGATTTTAATCTGTATTACTTTGGTGCGGCGTGCACCCTTATTTTTTCATTTGTGATCCAAATTGGTGAGCAGGCCGACTATTTACGTTTTTTACCGCAAAAAGAAAAGAATAGAACTGCATGGCGTTTTGCCGTTTTTTTAGGTGGCCCATCTTGGATTATTTTTGGATTTTTAAAAGTTTTGATGGGCATGCTGCTGATGGTGTTGGCTTTTCAGCTGTTTATTCCTGTCTCTGAATTAGACAATCCGACTTATTTGTATTGGGTTGCCTATCAACAATTTATTCCAAATCCTCAGCTTGCTCTAATCCTGACTTTAGCACTGGTTTGCTTGGCGCAAATTAAAATTAATATGACCAATGCCTACGCTGGCTCATTGGCATGGTCAAACTTTTTTGCTCGTCTGACACATAGCCATCCGGGGCGAATTGTCTGGCTTCTTTTTAACGTTTTTATTGCCATTGTTTTGATGGAAATGGGCATTAGCCATGCGGTTGAACGCATTTTGGGGCTATATAGCAATATCGCTTTGGCATGGATTGGCGCCGTTGTTGCCGATTTAATTATCTGTAAACCTTTAGGTTTGAGCCCAAAGGGGATCGAATTTCGCCGTGCTTATTTATATGACATTAATCCCGTAGGCGTGGGCGCCTTACTCATCGCTTCAGTGTTATCAATGCTGAGTTATTTGGGCTTTTTCGGACTCATGGCAAAAGGCTTGGCGAGTTTTATTGCTTTGGGGAGTGCGGTGTTATGTGTTCCTGTTATTGCTTACTTAACCAAAGGCAAATATTACATTGCACGCCAGCCTGAAAAAATTCAGGCAACTTCGGTTGCTAACTGCGTGGTATGTGAACGGGACTATGAACTTGCTGATATGGCGGGCTGCCCAGCCTATAACGGTACGATTTGCTCTTTATGCTGTTCACTTGAAGCCCGCTGCCACGATTTATGTAAACCTGATGCACGTTGGTCGGTACAGCTCAAAAAAGCCATTTGGCACTATTTACCAGAACGTTGGGCTAGCCGTTTAAATAGCAGGGTCAGTTTGTATTTATTACTGACTTTAGGGCTGTCGATCGTTTTGGCAGTGAGTTTAAGTCTGGTTTATATCCAAGAAAAAACCTATTTAGAAACGATTAATGCGGCAGCGGTTCCACAGCTCTTTACGCTGTTTGTCAAAATTTACACCATTTTATTTTTATTAATGAGCGTTGCTGCATGGTGGTTAGTGTTAAACGATGAAAGCCGTCGTAATGCTGAAATCGAAACACATCAGCAAACGGCATTATTGTTTGATGAAATTGCTGCCCATGAAGTCACTTCAAAGGACCTGCAAGATGCCAGAATTTCAGCAGAGCGAGCAAATGATGCAAAAAGCCGTTATGTCATTGGTATTAGCCACGAACTAAGAACACCTCTAAATAGTATTTTGGGCTATAGCCAATTGCTTCAAAAACAAGAACAGCTTTCAGAACAAGGCAAAATGGCGCTCGGGGTGATTAGCCGTAGTGGGCAGCATTTGACTTCACTCATTGATGGTTTACTAGATTTAGCACGCATTGAAACAGGCAAGATTTCTTTAAATGTAGTGGATGTTCATTTTCCAAATTTTATAGAACAAATTATTCAAATGTTTCAGCCTCAGTTTGAACAGAAGAATTTGCAGTTTGTTTATGAAATTGGAGAGAACCTGCCGCACTATGTTCGTACAGATAAAAAACGCTTAGAACAAGTACTCATCAATTTACTAGGCAATGCCTTAAAGTTTACGACAAGCGGCACAATTACTTTGAAAGTCGAGTATCGTTTTCAAACGGCTTACTTTGAAATTAGAGATACGGGCTGTGGTATTGCCGAGGCAGATTTAGAGCGAATCTTTAATCCGTTTGAACGGGGCAGCAATGTAGTACAAGGCGGATTTACCGGAACAGGGCTAGGCCTACCCATTGTAAAATTATTAGTCGATTTACTCGGCGGACAGCTATCTGTGACTAGTCAACTCAATCAGGGTTCACAATTTAAGATTAAGTTTTACTTACCTTCAAAAGAAGTGGTTCATCCAATTTCTAATGTTTATTCCAACCAAATTACGGGTTATCAAGGCGAACGAAAACGAATTTTGGTTGTCGATAATGAAGCGGTGGATCGAGGCCTAGTCGCTAATTTTCTAAAACCTTTAGGATTTATGATTGAAGAAGCCGAGTCGGGCATTGACTGTTTAAGACGAGTACCTATTTTTCAACCTAACCTGATTTTGATGGATTTAAATATGCCTTTGATGGGCGGTTGGGAAACTGCGCGATTATTGCGTCAGAATAATATTACTAATGTGCCGATCTTAATTATTTCCGCCAATGCAGGCGAACGCGAAGTCAATCCACAAGATGCTGTCTTAAGTGAGGACTTTATGCTGAAACCAATCGATCTCAATTTGTTGCTGAGTAAAATTGGGGATAAATTAGGTTTGATATGGATTGATTCCAAATCAGAGAATCTACTTAAAAATAATGAAGCTCAATCACTTGATGTAAACGTTTTTAAGCAGGAGCAAGCCATTGTTCATATACCAATCCAACAACCAGAAAATCATGATCTGCTCGATTTACCGCAAAGCTTTCAACAATTAAATGATTTAATTGGGCAGGGTTATATTCGTGGAATTCAACAGACTTTAACGCAATGTCGTCAAAATTTTCCGGAGCATAACGAGTTATGGGAACAGCTTGAACAGGCTATTCAAAAATTTGATTTGAAACACGCCCAACGATTAATTCAGGATAAGCAATGAGTACACAACATGTTTCTTTTCAGCGAGCTTCGTCAAACGAGCAGGCTGTTATTCTGATTGTGGATGATGTGCCGGAAAATCTGGGCTTGCTACATGAAAGTCTAGATCAGGCCGGTTATCGCGTGCTTGTCACAACCGATGGGTTAAGTGCTATTGAAATAGCACACCGATGCTTACCTGATATGATTTTGCTTGATGGCAATATGCCACATATGGATGGTTTTGAAAGTTGTATACAGCTTAAAGCGAGTCCAATTACGCAGTTTATTCCCGTCATTTTTATGACAGGTTTGTCTGAGACAGAGCATATTGTGCGTGGTTTTCAAGTTGGTGGGGTGGACTATGTAACCAAGCCTTTGAATATTGAAGAAGTATTAGCAAGGGTAAAAACACATTTGGCACATGCCAAACTATTGCAGCAACAAAAACAGGTGATTGATGCAACGGAAACAGCCATTCTTGCGCTAGATGTTCACGGTAAAATTGTTTGGAAAACTCAAAAAGCTAGTGATCTACTAAATCAATATTTACCTGAATTAGAAGGTTTTGAAGCAGGCTTAAAAGCTTGGTTTTCAGACTTAGAGCATGAAAAAGACCCAAAAAAATTAACCAGCTGTTCTTATTCGACACCATCTCAGCAATTACAGCTTTTATTGCTTACGCCGTGGCAATCTGAAACGAGCATAGCAAAAAATTATCTGATCCAGATCAAGACTTCTACACCTGCTTTGGAAATGGCTGATATTTTGAAATACTGTCCGCAGTTGACTCAACGTGAGGCAGAAGTCATGCATTGGTTGTTGTTAGGAAAAACCAATAAAGATATTGCAGAAATTTTGGAGTTGAGCCCAAGAACTGTGAACAAACATTTAGAGCATGTTTTTGAAAAACTCTGTGTTGAAAATCGAACTGCTGCCGTGGCGCACATTAATAGTTTGGTGCAAGAATTTCATTAAGTTAATTGAAGATTGTATTTAAAAAGCATACAGACTCGCTGCTAAAAACAGGCTATTTTTTTACACATAAATTTGTTCTTATAGATAAAGATTATACAAAGTCATTTCTAAATAAATATGAGTCGTAATACGAGGAATTCATTGTGAATATTCAACAAAAAGATGATACAAAACACGGCAGCTTTAGCTTACTTGATGGTGAAACCGTTGCAGGTGAAATGACTTATACATGGGCAGGCGAAGGTATGCTAATTATTGATGCCACAGATGTAAATGAAAATTATCGCGGACAAGGCGTAGGCCGCCAATTACTTGATGCGTTAGTTGCCTTTGTCCGTGAAAAAGAAGTAAAAGTAATTCCTCTTTGCCCATATGCTAAATCGGTTTTTGATAAAGACCCAAGCATTGGCGATGTACTTAGAAAATAAGCAATAGATTAAAAATCATTTAATAAAAATCGGGCCTTGGTGTCCGATTTTTTTATTCATCTTTGTTTTAATGAATATGTTTTGAGCGGTTGTATTTAACTGATTCGAAGGTTGTCGATTGCCAGATCGAATTTATCAAACTTACAGAAAAGCTTATCTAATAAAAATAGTTTTAGATCAATTGGGAAAAAAATAAACTCGTTGCACAAATATTTAATAGCTGATGAAAGCTAAATATTTATAACGTTTTAATATTATTTTTTGGAATTTTCCTTGAACTGGCAGTATATCCATAGTGTGTTGCCGCAATTTTTCTCTGCAACTTTGACCACGCTGAAAATTTCAATTATCAGCATTATTTTGGCGATTATTGTAGGGCTGATTTGCAGCATTTTAATCACATATCGCGTGCGGGTGCTAAATAGAATTGCCCAGTTCTATATTGAGTTATCTCGAAATACCCCTTTATTAATTCAATTGTTCTTTTTGTATTACGGTTTACCAAAACTTGGCATCAAAATCGATGGTTTTGCCTGTGGTGTGATCGGACTGACCTTTTTAGGCGGAAGCTATATGGCTGAAGCTTTCCGAGCAGGTTTGCAGTCTGTTGCAAAAGGGCAGATTGACTCAGCAAAAAGTATTGGTTTGCAACCGACTCAAATTTTTAGATATGTCATTTTTCCTCAAGCACTGGCTATTTCAATTCCGGCAATCGGGGCAAATTGTCTATTTCTGATTAAAGAAAGTTCTGTTGTCAGTGCCATTGCTGTGGTTGAGCTGCTTTTTGTCACCAAAGACTTAATAGGTATGGACTATAAAACCACGGAAGCGTTGTTCTTACTCATCATGGCTTATCTGATTATTTTATTGCCCGTGTCTATTTTGACCAGTTATCTGGAGCACAGAAGTCGGAAGGTAAGCCATGGAACTTGATTATCTATTTCAAGCGAGTCACCTCGAACGTTTAATGTGGGGACTTTGGGCAACTGCAAAAATTGCATTTATTTCGGTGTTTTTCTCTGCAATTTTCGGCACAGTTTTCGGCGTCATTATGACTTCTAAAAACATAGTCGTTAAAGCATTGTGCCGCCTGTATTTAGAGGCCATTCGAATCATTCCAATTTTAGTTTTGCTGTTTGTGTTTTATTTCGGCTTTGCGACATGGTTTAACTGGCAGTTTTCTGCAATGTGGGTGTGCGTTGTTGTATTTGTTTTATGGGGTACGGCAGAAATGGGCGATTTGGTTCGTGCAGCCATTACTTCAATTGATCAGCATCAACGTGATTCGGCCTATGCGCTCGGACTTACCCATGTTCAAGCTTTGATCTATGTCATTTTTCCGCAAAGTCTAAAACGAGTAACTCCAGGCGCGATTAACTTATTTACCCGAATGGTGAAAACCAGCTCTTTGGCAGTCCTGATTGGTGTGGTCGAGGTCATTAAAGTGGGCCAGCAAATTATTGAAAATTCGCTGTTGACTGTGCCGAGCGCTTCTCTTTGGATTTATGGCTTTATTTTTATTTTGTATTTTCTGATTTGCTATCCCTTATCGCGTTTGGCGGCACATTTAGAAAAGGTCTGGGAGTAATTATGCCTTTGTTATCGATACAACAATTACAGAAATCATTTGCACAAAGTCATATTTTACAGGGTATTGATCTGGATGTAGAACAAGGAGAAGTGGTTGTTATTTTAGGCCCATCAGGCTGCGGTAAAAGTACCTTATTGCGCTGTATTAACGGCTTAGAACCGATTCAGGGTGGCGAGATTCGTTTAACAGGTTCGGGTGTGCTCGGTAAAGATGTGGACTGGACTAATGCTCGTCAAAAAATTGGCATGGTTTTTCAAAACTATGAGCTATTTGGGCATATGAACGTCATTGACAATATTTTGCTCGGGCCACTCAAAGTACAAAAACGCCATCGTGATGAAGCAGAACAAGTAGCAGATGAATTGTTAAAGCGCGTCGGACTATTTGAGCGAAAACTTGATTATCCACGCCAACTTTCTGGTGGACAAAAACAACGTATAGCCATTGTTCGTTCACTAGTTATGCAACCTAAAGTCATTTTACTTGATGAAATTACCGCTGCGCTTGACCCAGAAATGGTCAGAGAAGTGCTTGATGTCGTACTCAAGTTAGCGAATGAAGGAATGACCATGCTGATTGTGACACATGAGATGTCCTTTGCACGCAAGGTTGCCGATCGCATTATTTTTATGGATAAGGGCAAGATTATTGAACAGGCTTCACCAGAAGAATTTTTTGAACAGCCAAAAACAGAACGAGCGAAAGCCTTCTTAAATATTTTGTCGTACTAAATTTTTATTATTTGAATCATGAGGAAGTGAATGTTTAAACGTAATTCAATAAAAATATTAAGCAGTCTTGCTGTTGCTGGGATGTTATTAACTGCATGTAGTAAAACGCCATCAACTGAACAGGCAAGTAATACTCAAGAAGACCATTCTTTAGAGCAAGTCAAAAAAAATGGAGTTCTACGAGTTGCTGTTTTTGCCGATGATCCGCCATTTGGTTATGTAGATAGCGCGGGTAATAATCAGGGCTTTGATGTGGCTTTAGCAAAACGGGTAACTAAAGATTTGCTCGGTGATGAAAAGAAAGTTGAGTTTATTGTGACTGAAGCTTCAAATCGGGTAGAGTTTTTAAAATCAAATCGTGCCGATGTGGTGTTCGCGACATTTACAGTGACGCCTGAACGTAAAGAGGTTGTAGATTTTGCTGAACCTTATTTAAAAGGTGCTTTCGGCATAGTCTCTCCTAAAGCCAAGCGGATTACAGATATTGCCCAATTAGAAGGTAAGACCTTAATTGTAAATAAAGGCACAAGTTCAGATACCTACTTTACCAAGCATTATCCAAAAGTGAATTTACTCAAGTTTGAAAGAAACTCGGATGCCTTCAAAGCGTTAACCGACGGTCGTGGTGACGCGATTTCACAAGATAGTACCTATGCTCTGGCATGGGCTGCGAAGAATCCAAATTATGTGGCAGGTATTCAGTCTATTGGTGATCAAGAATTTATTGCACCAGCAGTTAAAAAGGGCAATACCCAATTATTGAATTGGCTCAATACTGAAATCAAACAGCTCAGAACAAGTGGTGAAATTAAGAAAATTTATGATGAAACCTTGAAACCAATTTACGGTGACTCGGTCAATCCGAATGTGTTCTTAGATGTAGGCCAATAATTTTCGATATCGCTAGAGCAGTGTCTAAAAGTAGGCGCTGCTATTTTTAAATAAGACTTTTACAAGAACGATAGGGTGAAATAATGACAACATTAACATTTCAAAACGTGAAGCATATTTTAGCTGCGTCTTTACTGAGTTTAGGTTTAGTTGCATGTGACAAAGGAGCTCAGTCTACTGAAAAAACGGCAGATACCACACAAACTACGTCGAGTATTGAACAGATCAAAAAGAATGGCGTGGTACGAATTGGTGTATTTAGTGATAAACCGCCGTTTGGATATTTAGATGCTCAAGGTAAAAACCAAGGCTTTGACGTAGAGATTGCTAAGCATGTCGCGAAAGATCTGCTGGGTGATGAAAACAAAGTAGAGTTTGTTTTAACTGAAGCGGCTAACCGTGTTGAATATTTAAAAGCCAATAAAGTGGATATTATTTTTGCCAACTTTACTGTTACACCAGAACGTAAAGAAGTGGTCGATTTTGCTAAGCCTTATTTGAAAGTGGCACTAGGTGTAGTTTCTCCTAAAAGTCATCCGATTACTGATGTGGCTCAACTTAAAGATAAAACTTTGTTGGTGAATAAAGGTACAACGGCTGATTCATTCTTCACCAAGACTCATCCAGAAATTAAGCTACAAAAATATGAGCAAAACACTGAAACTTTTGATGCTTTAAAAGATGGTCGTGGTGCTGCGCTTGCACATGATAATTTGCTGGTTTTAGCTTGGGCTAAAGAAAATCCAAATTACACCGTTGGCATTACCAATTTAGGTGAGCAGGACTTAATTGCACCAGCAGTGAAAAAAGGAGATAAAGAGTTATTGGACTGGTTGAACCAAGATTTAGAGAAACTGGCGAAAGAAGGCGTGATTCATCAGGCTTATGAAAAAACGTTAAAACCAGTGTATGGCGATACGATTAATCCAAAAGATCTATTGGTTGAATAATTCTAATAATGAGGACTCTAGATAGTATTTGCTTGAGTTAGGAGCCGTCTAAATTTTTAAAGTCGGCTCTGCTGCTAATTTATCTGCCAAATATTGAATCAACACACTCAATTTAGGCGGGACATGCCTTGTCGGTGGGTAGAGTAACCACAGCCCACCGCTATAATAAGTCTTAAAATACCAATCTGGTAAAACCTGAACTAAGGTCCCTTGCTGTAGAGCATGGCGTGCAACGAAGTACGGCAAGCTCGCAATACCTAAATGCTGTAATGCAGCACTCAAACGCACACCCGTATGGTTTGCTGCATAACGCCCACGCACAGCCACACTGATCGATTTATTTCCTTGTTGAAATTTCCATTTTGAGTCACTGGCTTGTTCGCCCAAGTAAATACATTCATGCTGCTTTAAATCATGAGGATGACTCGGTGTGCCATGCTTTGCCAAATACTCAGGTGTTGCACAAACCAAGTGATCAATATCAATAAGTTTTCGACCCATCAGTCCACCCGGTGGTTGCTCTGTAATTCGAAGTGCTAAATCGACGCCATCATCTATCAAGTCTACATAGCGATCTTCTAAAAGCATTTGAATATCAATTTTTGGGTAGCGTTCTAAAAACTCGGGTAAATGCGGATGAATCATAAAATGCCCAACAGCTTTGGGAACACTCATGCGAATAATACCTTCAGGTTCGATATGAAATTGGCCTGAACTTTCCATCACTGCTTGTGCCGCATTCACCATA
>Ga0209370_1000643_pt1 | contig 41441 bp, 66 predicted proteins | sample AgamicAtPrz_FD_187164 | JGI IMG/M metagenome (GOLD analysis project Ga0209370, IMG submission 187164) | Agave microbial communities from Guanajuato, Mexico - At.P.rz (SPAdes) (version 2) | ecosystem: Host-associated > Plants > Phyllosphere > Phylloplane/Leaf | place: Guanajuato, Mexico...
TCAGGAGATACACAATGTTGCGTGCACAAGCCCGAATCGAAGCCAAGAAGATCGTGGACAAGAAGATCATCTATTCTCGGGCGAAGCGTCCGAACCCGAACGAGCGCGTCATGGTTCGTGACCCGAAGAACAACCTGATCCTCGCACCCGACGAGGAAACCCTGATCGAAACGCTGGCCCAGCGCCTGCAACGTCAAGCTCGTGCCAAGATGCACTGACATGATCAATCAGGGGGATTCTATAGGGGCTCCACAAGTTGGGGCCCCTATAGGTATTTTCCTATAGGATACAAGGGTCCAACTAGTATGTATGCGAGGAAACCGTGGTGAGGATTATGGTTGCCAAATGGACATGGGTTGGTATGGCTTAGGGCTGGAATGGTTTGGTTGGTAAAAGCCCGCAGTACCCCAACCCCACACCAAACCGCTCAAAAGTCCTTGACAGCCTTAGTGGCGCATGACATCGCGTGCGCGCGTTCATTTATATAGACCTCGAATCCGCTAACCATTTGAGTCCTACACGTTATTGTTGTACGGGATTGTTCGCCTCGTTGATACTGCGCTTAGGTTTCTAATAAGAAAAGGCGATGAACGAGTACACCGTGGCACAGCTGCAAATGATGGGTTTGTTGGGCGAAGAAGACATCACCGTCTTGGAAGCCTGCAATCAGACGACCAACGGCGAAACGACCATTAGTGACGCCTTGCAGTGCGTACGGAAAGAGCACGCCCGGCGTGCATATCGGTACGGCTTGTACGAACAGTCGGTGTTGATGCTTAGCACCGTGATCAACAAGCTGGTTCAAAGCGTTCATCTTGCCGATGAGGGTGTTAAGATCGGTGAGCCTGTTGGTGAATTCATGCTGGTCTTCGATGACGGTGATGGCAAGATCATCACTGCGCCAATCAATATGTCCGAAGCAGAAATTAAGGACTACGCGATCATGTCTTTCGGCATAAAAGTAGACCGTGTGCGCAGAATCGAATATCTGGTGACATCGAAAGAGGCAGTGGAATACGTTGCAACGCATTAATCGGCTGCCTGCATAAAGTCCTTGCAGCCAAAACTCCGAGCGCTAACATTCACTTATCGCAATCACGCGATACAACCAACGAACGAGGGAATACAGTCATGGCAAAGAAGAACGCCCAGTCCAAGTCCGACGAGCAGCTGGCCCAAGAACTCACCCAGCACGGCGTCGATCCCGATGTCGCGACGGTCGCAGCGATCGCGGCCAATGCGCTGACCACCGCAACGACCGGCGAGAACCCCAACGACGCGGCCCAGGCGACGGGTTCGAAGCCCACCGATCGCACCCGCAGCGCGAGCACCGGAGGCAGCCGCGTGCGCATCGAGCCGGGTTCGACACCCTCCCAGGTGCTGGCCGCGCACATCACGGATCGTGACGCGCTGTACAACGCCGCAGTGCTGTCCCGGGGCGACGAGCCCAACAAGCGCACCTTCGATGCGATGGCGCAGCGTCTCGACGGTCTCGCCAAGAAGGTCGCTGAGAAGGGTGTCAACTTGCTGCGTTACCGCAGCGAGCCCGAGAAGGTGCAGGTCTACACGAGCATGGGCCTGAACGCCTTGATCGAACAGGGCGAAGCGACCTCCAAGAGCTTGACCGACCTGTTCGGTCGCAAGTACAAGCCTGGTACGGCTCGCGCGCAGTCGAACCAGCTGATGTCCCTGTTCCCGGCGTTGGGGATCGCCGAACGTTCTGGCTCGACCTTGAAGTTGAGCAAGGACTCCATGATCGTGCGCGACTTCAAGCGCGCGAGCACCAAGACTTCGGCGTAAAGCACTGCCCCTAGCCTTTCATACGAGAGGCTAGGATCGGCTGCTTTCGCCGAAACCAACGACAGGTGATTTATGGATCGAGAAAAACTGAAAGACGTGATGGCGCGGGTACATCAGCGCATGAACGCCGTGAAGAGTGCCAACGGCGGTGAGTGGCCCAAAGGCCCCATACTCACCCTCGCCCTCGCCCTCACTCTCACCAGTGAAGAGGCTGAGGCTGTGATGTCCGCCCTCGAAACTGCGGGTGAACTGTAATGGCTCGCAAGGTTTGGCGCAAGACCAAGACTCTGTTGGCTCTGCGCAATGAACTGGTCCGGATCGAACGCTCGGGAGAGTCCATCACCGGCAATGAGGCCGTTCAAGAGGCTCGTATTGCCACCATGGCCGGTACCAAGATGCGAGTGCCGGGGCTGATTCGCCGAATCGACGCCGTGTTGGCTCTCCGGGGTGAGAACCCTGCGGTCAAACGCAACGTTCGTACCGTCGAAGTTCCCTCCCGAGCGATTCGCACCCAGTCCGCGCCGATCATCGACAACGATCTGCTGTCCCGTCTGGGTAAGATCGCTCGCAAGCCCGGCGACTTCATTGCCCTTGGGGCACACGAGTGTACCGAGATTCTTCGGGCACTTCGGGGCAAGTAGAACTCCCGTGATCTTCTGCGAAACAGCCTACAAGTTCTGCTTGTAGGCTTTCGCGTGCGTGTTAGTATGAAGCTACACACAACGCAGCGAGACCGATCATGTCACGTTACATTCACCTCACGCCCTGCGAAGCGCACGCTCTGGCAGATGCGCTCGATTCCGTCACGGAGTACCGCGAACTGGAATCCATCGCCCGGGACCTGCGTAATATCGCCAATCGCATGATGGCTGCACAAGACCCGCGTGAACATGCCTACGCTGTGATGGGCGACATCGATCTGGGCATTAGCGCCCGCGTTTCTTTCTCCAACGACGCTCCAACTATCTAAGGCCAATACCATGACCATGAATACCGCCACCGAAGTGAAGTTCCCGACAGCCAACGCCAGTGAGAACCCCTACGGCGTGTACTTCCCGCACCTGGACGCCCGGCGCAACCCGAAGGCTCACCTGTTTTACGTCAAGGAGGCTGTAAAGCACTTGGCGATGCTCGACCGAATGTTGGCCAAGATTTCCAACTGCAACAACGCCAGCATGCATGGGCCGTACGCCATGCTGCTCGACGCCCGCACCATGCTGGTTAAGACCGACGCGGCATACGCAGACGCGGCCGACATGCTGCTTGCGGCTCGTGGTGATGTCGATGGCTCTTCTGAGTTGGAAGATAGCGTCGAATACGCCACTGTTGACAACCCGGAGGGTTGAGCCATGAAGAACAAGACTTTTAGCCGCATCATCATTGGCGCTCTGATCGGCACCAGCGTCGCTTCTCTTGGCATATTCTCCTATGCCGCGATCGCCAATGCGAATGATGATCGCCGTTTGGCCTTCGTTTGCTACGCCGACGGTGTGCTGGTCGAAGCGTGGGACGATATTCAGTTCGCCACGCGTCGCGAGCGCGATCCAACATGGATCATCAGAACCAAGGCTGGCATCAAGGGATATTATGTCCAGGCTCCGGGCACGTCTTGCTGGGAAGTTCGTCTCAACCGCAGCGAGGTCATCGCCGATGATATTTCGACGCTGGAAGGAGGTTGATATGAAGCACTACAAGGCGATCATCGCAATCACGGCAATCGTTGCCATCATTGGTATCGGCGTCGCTTACAAGGTCAATGCTGCTGGGCAGGCTGGTTATCTGAACTGCGCCATCGGCAACACCGTCACCATTCGCATGAACCACAAGACTTACAACCGTTACTATCCCGATTCGGGGTCTTGGGTTGTGAGCGGCAAAAACGGTGATGGCGATCAAGTGCAAGCAACGTATCGCCCTGTTGATGGTGAAACGTGCACCGTGGTGTCGTACAAGTAAGGCTGCACCCCAAAGCGCGTGCTGTGTTTGAGCTATGCTCGCACGTCGCGTGATGGGGATTTGATGCCAAACGTCAACCATAGCGTTTGGGTACAAGCGCCATATTGATCGAGTATCGTATATGTCGAACCAAAAGCACTCGTGGGTGACCTATTTACTGCGTGGATTTAGTGTCTGCGCGGCGTGTGGGTTGATCGACCTCAAAAATCGCTTGACCGAGCGCGCAAAGAACCGTGTTTGTCCTGGCGCGAATGAAGATTGACCTACAATTAACGCTTGTAGGCGTTATTTTGCCGCGCTTAGACTGATCTTGTCGCAGTGAGCGATGCCCAACGACGAACAATCATGCCTCTTTTCATCGTCACCACGCCTGTTGGCCCCAGCCAATGTCACGTAACCATCGAAGCCGAGGACGCCGAACAGGCTCGTTCGAAGGCCGCCATGCAAGCCAGCGTCTTCGAGAACCCTGCCTGTACCGTCACGCTTGCCGAGCCTGCGAATCGTGGTATCTACTTGGCTGCGCGTAGACTTGCCAATTGCGGATACTACATTGGTCCGCGTGATCCCAATCGCAATACCCACTACCCGGGCAGATACATGATCGCCGAGTACCTGGATGTTGGCACGACCGTAGACGCGAGTCGTGGTGGTTTCTGTATCGTCGGCGATGACCTCGAAGCGCTGATTGTTGATGCTTTCCAAAACTCTCCGCCCGAAGCGCGCGCTCGCTGACGGAGAGTTGATTTTATCTTCACATAAGCCTACAAATAACGTTTGTAGGCTTATGTGCTTCGCGTTATCTTAAAGCTGTCGCAAGATCGCGACGATCAACGACGAGCGCAATCATGAAGATCGATGCAGAAAACCCGCGTTATGAAGCGATGCTCGCTGCTGAACAGAATCCAGAAACGATCGTTGATGGCACTTTTTGTGTCGTCGGTCAAATCGACCTGATCGAGCTTTGGTCGTTTTCGGATGCCGAGAATATCTACTATGCCGTCAAGACGAGCACTCTCTCCAAGGGCTTCGACGAAGGCGTGTACAACCCGTCTTGCACTGCGGGCAAAGCCCCGCTTTCTGAAATTTACGCAGACAACCAAGAAACCACGTACTTCGATAACCAACTCGAAGCCCATCAGTTCTTCTGCGACTTCATCATGCAGAATCAATTAGAGGGTATGTGATGGCTACCGAAATCACTTTCTCGCAGCCCAAGACTTGGGCGACCAAGCCCAACATGGAGCGGGCTATCGCGAAGTATCCGGCTTTAAGCGAACCCCGTATTCGCTATATCGCCATGCAAACGCCGGAGGGGCGATATTACCCAATCTTCATTGGTCAAAGCGCCATCGAAGCCGGCGCTTATTTTCATTTCTGCACCGTGGGGGCGCCATGAGAGTTCAGTCCATCCATACGACATTTGGGATCATCGATACTTTCGAGTGGGATGATGAAGCTGGTGAGCGAGCCGTGGTGCTTGAAGCCACAACCGGCGATCACTTCATCACCATCGAGTTCTTCGCCGGTACGCAACAGCACGCCGAGAACCCGAACCAGTGCTTGTGCGGCTTTCTGATTGTGCGGGAAATCAATCACGTCCCTGAAACAGCCATCTTTGTTGGTGAGCGGGATGTCGCCATCGCCAAGTTCAACGAATTGTTGGCTGAAAGCATGGCGACCAATAAAGATTGGGCGACGAAGCGTGAAGCGTTGGGTGATTTTCTTCCCGACGAATAACCAAGCCAGAGCTTGGTTTTGGATCACATATGGGATGGGTAGGTACGATCACTCGCGCGCGTAGCTCATCGCAGCGATCACACACAACCATTACATAGACGCTCTAGATCGTTCCCAAAACGCTTCCCCAGCAAATCGCATACTCGCACTAGTCTTTTACAAACGACGCTTAGGGAGCGCCCCACGCAGCTACAAGTCTATATGCCCAATAGCGACCAGTTATAATGACGTGACAAGACGGAGATTCTTTAATGGCGCAAATCGATTACCGAAAACACTTGACGGGGTTTCCGATGCGGTGCGATGCCGCGGTGATTGCGCTTGCTTTGGCTCGGGTGAAGCGAAAGCCGGGTGAAAAGGGTCTTGGCGGTAATCGTGACGATCACCCGCACTTCACCGCCGCTACTGAAGTCTACCCTGCGGTCTATGATGCGGACGCTCGCGTCACGTCGGACACTCGTGAAGTGATTATGAGGGCTCGCGCACGTGTTATTCGTTACGCGCGTCAAGCGTGCACTGGACCTTGGGCTGATGAAGTAATTGCCGGCGATGTGTCGGCGCTGTTGCAAATTTATGCGGATGAAATTGCTCACTCCGCATCCAATCAAATCCTGGAAGACGAACTGCAAGAGGCGTTGGGTTATGGAACCTGGTGAAGACACGAAAGACGAGGTAAAGGCTCGCAACATGATTGCCGAATCTTTGGAGGCAATCGCAGATATCACCATGCGGGTTGACCCCGATGGTGCTGCTAAGTTCATGTCGGATCGGTGCATGCAACAGGTCGCGGACGACCCGTTGGCGATTGTTGGCGAAGCTGTCAAGCGTGCGACTGCTGATGTTGGTTATCTGGTTGGTTATCTGCCCACCGAAATCGGCAACAAGGCCCTGCAGTTGTTCAAGGTCAAGCATCCGGTCTTTGGCGACGTGATCCCTACGGCGCTCGATGAAGCTCTTGAAATGGGTCGTCAAATTGGTCAGCGCTTGATGGATGAAAAGCTGTCCAAGGCAGAACAAAAGCGCCGCGCCGAACAACTGAAAAATCTCGGTATTACTTTGCCGGAAGTTGGCGAAGAAGTCACTGCTGACGATGCCCAAAAGATTCTGGATGCTCTGCGCGCACGACAAGAAGCCGCGCTTAAAGCCGAAATGGAAAAGGCTCGTGAAACTCTGGAACTGGAAATGGAGGAAGAAAAGCGTCGCGCGGCTGAACGAGACACCAGTTTTGGAGTATGGTAATGGAAGATTTCATCCAGTTTCACTATGAACAAGCCATCGCTGGTGCACCTTATGAAGGCATCATGAATTGTCATGTACCGGGGTTGCATTCCCTGGTACTTCAAAAGTCCCCACACGGCATGATTCGAGTGTATTTCGCCGACGAGAATCATACCTTGCACATGAATGACCCGGAGCCTAGTGCTACGTACTCGCTGGCCATACATGGTCATCGTCAGAATTTGACTTTGATTGGATTGCTTGGTCGGGCCCGCAACGATCAATTCGCTCTGGTACCTGATCCGAAAGGCAAATGGCACGAACACGACTACACCTCGGCTATTATTGACGGCAAGCCGTCGATGACGCCCACGGGAAGACGGGCTGCAATGTATTTTCACAGTCAGCGCTTCATGACGCGCGAAGAGCGTATAAAATTGAGCTATCGAGATTTGCATTCGGTGTACGTTCCCGAAGGTGAACGTGCTGCGTGGATGGTAATCGAAGGCCCACCGGAATTGGACGCATCGCAGCCTTGTTGGCGCAACACGACGGACCCGGTGGAATATGAAGGCTTGTATCAACCGATGACACACGGCGACGTGCTGAATATCTTGGAGCAGATCAAATGATCACCGTGGGGCAACGCATCGTTATCGTCGCCAAGGGCTCGGCTGGCGTAGATCGAGCGGGTGTTGTTTTAGAGCGCAGTCGCGACCGTGACGGGGATTACTGGTTACGGGTAGAAGTTGAAATGGCGGGTGGATTCGTATGGGTTCGTGAAGAGGCCGTAATCGATCGGGAACTTTACACCGCCCAAGACGTCATCCGAGAATCGAATTATGGGGACTTCTAAGTACAACCCCGGTGATCGAGTGCAGTATCGGGGATTTGTCGGCTTTAGTGGTAATTGGTTGTTACCGCCATTTATTGGGGTGATCTTACAGCGGCTGCCCGAATACGAAGACCGTGAAGTGTACGAGGTCTCGCCGTTCTCGTGGGACGAAAGTGATCCCGCAATCGTGCACTACTTCAATGATAGGGCTCTCGCCGTTGATCGCGGTGACGGCAGCTGGAAATTTATGATCGAGGGTGGTGAAATGGAACTAATCACACCGCCGAGTAGCACCATCGAAAATTTGCCCGAACAGTACGGGGAATACTGATGACCGAAAATCAATTTCAGGTCGATCAGACCGTTCGGTACGAAGGCTACCAAGACGATTATTCAGCATTCATTCCGGCGTTTATTGGCACCATCACCAAAATTACCAAGTATGAAGGGCAGGCAACCAATCGGTCGTACTTGGTCTTACACTTAAGACCTGACGATTGGAATCGCAACGACCCCCAGGCCGTGGCGTATCTTGAACGCATCAAGGATAGTATTTTGGCCGTATCGGCGAGCAAGTGCAAACCCTATGAACCTAAATCGCAGTTCATACCCGATCAATACGGGGATTACTAATGGACTTCAAAGTAGGCGATTATGTTTGGTATCAAGGCTACCGTAAAGCAGATTCTGGTCCCCTGCTAATTCCAAAGTTCTTTGGTGGGGTCGAGCGCATGGCGGTTCCGCACGACAATTTAATATTAACCGTGCATGTGCTGAGTTGGGATTACGACGATCCTTTTGCCAATGCTTACTTCAGGCGTCGCATTGAGGATCTGGGTGATAAGGTGATTTTGAGGGTCAAAGCGAAATATTGCACATATACGCGCGACCCGGAACCAGTTTCGGATCTAACCCTGCTACCTAGTCAATACGGGGCGTACTGATGGAATTCAAGGTAGGACAATTGGTCCGATATCGAGGATTCTATAGTGGCATGATGGTGATCCCACCGTTTGTAGGTCAAGTCATTGGTGGGCCCACCCCGCAAAAGCCCTTGTCGATTAACGTCCGTGTGCATGGCTGGGATCGCGACGACCCCGCAATCGAGGAATACTTCACGCGGACCGTATATGAAGACACCCAGCAAGTGTGGGTCACCGCACGATCACCGTTTTGCATAGAAATGCGGTTGTCCGCGGATCGTTTCGCGGTCGTAACGAATCAATTGGATGGACATTCTGCACCAAGTCAATTACCGGAAAATTACGGAGCGTACTGATGAAAAACAACCAATATCAAGACCAAGATCAAGTGTGGGTAGTGTCGCAAAGCAATCAGGCACGCCGTGAAATCCCCGGTGTGATCCACGGCAACGAACCCCGCATGCAAGCAGGTCGTCCGTACTGGATGGTGGAATACCGGGATGTTCATGCACCTAATATGCCCATGATCAGACCCGTGGCGCAAAGATATCTAGTACCACGAAACGCCAATACACCTCAATACGGTGTGTTCTGAACACACCATGGAAACCGCAAGCCGACCCAAATTGTATGCCCCGCACCCAACAGACCCCTAAGTCCTTATAAATCAAGGGGTAATATCTAAAATCCAGGTGTATTTCCACCGCGTCCAAAATACCCCAAGTAATACAAGTCGTATCAAGCAAATTCCTAGAAATCCCGTATAAGTACACACCGTAGAATACAAGATGATTTAGGTTATATAAAACAACCCAAAAGATTATAAACACTCTTTTTACCAAATTTAAACCAGATTAACCGTATAGAAATACACACCGGAACAGACCATAAGATTGAAATAAAACCGTATCAATAAAGACCACACGGAACCAGTAATACCAAGGTATATACATCGGTGTAAGTAATACCAAATGTAAGTGTAGAACCTAAGAGTATGATCTATTCCGGTGTAGGGAACTTATTGGTATATGAGGTCCATCGGGATAGAGTGTAAGAGTGTAGTAAGTAACCAGTATGGAAAGTTTTTCCGATGGGGGTCCAATTGGTACGGCAAAGGACGTCATGGTCTGGAAAGGCCCCCAATACCATCCCGCACCGTCCCAGCCCAGACCAAACCATACCAGATCACACCATACCAAAATTTTCCCCTTAGGGAAATATCCCCAAAAAATCCCTAGCTATACTTACACCGTAAGTAATCACACTCATACGGGATAAACCCAATGGCAAAAGAAATCATGGAATACGGTGCCAAGCAACAGCGCCCTAAGCGTCCAGGCCGCAAACACGCCCTGAATACCCTGGCCAGGGTTAAGCTGGAATGGGCGCAGGAATGCAACCGGCTAAAATCCCTTAATAACAACTGGAGTAAGTAAATGGAACATTCGGATACTGTAGTAATCCCCCAATTGGACCTGGAAGATGTCAATCAGGCCGTGGCACTTTTTGGTTCCATTTGCCTAAGTAATCCCGGTCTTACACGCCTGGTGAACACCATGGGGCCGTTGCTGTTTGCAAGCCTGCTGGTGACCGTGTCTGAGGAATACCAAGCAGACCCCGAGGACTCGGAAAACCTGGTTCCTACCAAGGATTCGTTTGAGGCCGAGGCACAAGCTATTGGTTGGGTGCGTGCGGTGGCTCAGGCTATTGGTACCGAGTACGGTGAGCGTAGTGTCACACCCAGTGATCGCGAAGTGGAAGCCGATTCAGAAATCGCACCAATCACGCCTTGATGTATTGCTTACTAGGGTGTTGATGTTGCTCTAGTATGTATGTCGTGCAGTGTATTTGAACGCGCTGCACGATATTTCATCCTTACAACCAACACAGGTGGGTTATGACGATTCGCAATACCAAGCCGTCCAGACAAGATGGCGTGAATTTCTCCGAGAAGTTCACCGACAATGCCGGAATCCAGCATTTCTGCCAGGCTGAAGCCGGGGCAGAAATTCTCCGTGCGGTGAACAATCACGCAGCCGCTCGTGAAGACATGCGTGTGCACGGACGTGATCTGGGCGTGGTGGCACATGCTGTGGAGGAGGGCACGAAAAGTCTCGCAGACAAGTTCGCCACCAAGCTCGGTGCTCACATCGGACCTGGTGCCAGCGTGCGCGGTGAAGCGCTGCTGCAGGTCTCCCTGATTTCGGCGCTGTTCGACTCGGTCGAGCGCATGGCAGGGCACATCGGACCCGGTGCGTCGCCGTCACGTCCGACCGAACACATGCATCCGTACGCGGGTATGGTGTACATGCAGGCGCTGATGAACATCATGTTGCACGACGCGATCGGAGGCATCGACCCCCTCGAAGATTTCAAGCAGACCGAAGCCCTGCACGAGTGCATGGAGAGTATTCCCTGGGACGAAGACACCCTCTTCAACCTGGCCGAAAAGATCGAAGAGGCGCACGAGCGTCTGGATCAGCGCCTCGATGCCGTCACTTACGGCGTTGACACTGACGCACCCGTCGGTGAAGGTGCGAGTGAACCCCTGCCGTCGGTTGCGGTCAAGCTCGCGCAGCTGAACCAGATCGCAGATAGCGTCGAAGCTCGGAACCCCAAGGCCGATTTCCGTCTCATGCGGGTGTTGTTGCAGCTGTTGGACGAGATGGCCGAGCAGATCGACGGTGATCCCCGTCGTGAATCGGAGGTTCGTGAGAAGATCAGCACGCTGGAGATGCGGATGCGGGACGTGCTTGCGGGCAGCCCGAAACCGACCGAATCCAACGTCGAAGTGACCGAACTGGCCAACAACGTCAAGGACGTCCGCGTGAAGGTCGCTGGTAATAACCACGACGCGCTCGTTCAGGAAGCCTTCGAGACCATCACCACGCAGATCGCCGCTGCGGGCGGCAAGCTGACCGCGGAGCAGTCCAAGCAGGTCATGGATCACATCCGGGGCAACTCGCGCGGCATGCTGGGCTTCGAGGTCCAGGACGACGGTTCGGTGATTGTCCACGCGGAAGGCCCCGCGCGGGCACTGCGTGCGGCTCTGACCGAAGCGAGTGGTGCTGGGCGCACCCCCGAAGAGCGTGAGGCTCTTGAACTGCTGCGCAAGCTGTTCAAGTAATACGGCCACGTAGTGTGATACCAATACCCAGGGATTGGGATATATCCCTGGGTATTTTTGTTTCTAAGGTAAGATATAATCTATAACAACAAGTTGTATTTGGAGGTGGGTATGGAACAAGAACCAATTTATGTATCGGCAGATCGTCTGCGGTCACTGGCTGAAAGCGTCGTAGGTAGAATCTACAGCCATCGTCAAGACCAAAAGGAAGATTACGTCCGAGCGCGTGTAGCCGAATACAACGATCGGATCAAGGCTGAAAATGCCCGTCGCAAGTGGTTCAAGGATCTTTTGGGTATTAAACCCAAAATGTACATCACACCTGCGGGCATGGAAGATATGATCTTCAACGAGGTGAATAACCTCCCCGAAGACGAACGACCGAATCACCCCATTTGTCAGATTTATGCGGCTTATGGGCAGCTTGAACACGAAGCCAAGGACGCCATGATTTCGTGTCAGTACAATGATTCAGTGATGGTGTCTGCGGACTTCACTCGCGGTGTCTCACACTTGGGGATTGACTTGTCGGTACTGAAACGCCCTGGGTTTGGGTTCATGGGCAAGTGACTTGCGCGGGTTCGTGCACCGCGCTGAATATGTGTAGATATACAAGGACGCGCGCACATGACCTCCAAGAAATCCTATAGCCGTGAATATCCCACACCTGATGGTTATATCCGTGCAGTGACACAATTGGAAGCCCGTGGTTTCAATGTCTTCATAAGGGTACACAGACCACGGGCTAGGACCTCCAAGTTGATCGCCAGTAAGATTGCATTACCTGCACCACGTATACACTGAATCCCAAAACGACTAGTCTCCCGAACCCCGGCCTCTACGCGCACCAAGGATGATCCCGATGCCTCGTAAGCAACCCTTGTCTACCGATATCCGTATCGTGGCAGCGAATATCCGAGCCCGTCGGGAGCACTATATCGGTGAAGGCATGGCTGATGCTAAGCGGGTAAGTTTGTTCGCCATAGAATCACTGGCTACAGAAATCTGCCGTGACTTGACTGCCGACCTTGGGGAAGAATTCGACGCCGCAGGCTTTATGACTGCTTGCGGTATGAAATAAAAACCTAAACACGCCCACCGTCGTGTTCTTTTGACCTCGTAGCGATACGGGGTCTTTTTTTGCCTATGAGAAATATGCTCTATGTCAGCACTCAGCAGTGACTTGGTACATATCCCAAACGAGCTTGGGTGTTGTTTTAAGCGATTGGTTGTGTGTGATCGCTGTCAGGGTATTTCTTAATGAAATTTTAACGTCTTGGGGCGATTGGGATATTTTGGGCCTATAGGAAAATCCTATTAGGATCAGGACCCAAAATAAAATCCGCCCTATAGGGAAATTCCTATAGGAACGAGGCTGACTTCTGTATTAGGGTCACCGTGGTCTGGGGCCGTCCGGGATGGCATGGGATGGGCCAATGCGCTAACACAACACGCCCCGGAGGGCGCGTGTGTGTATTACCATGAACCGAGATTCAGATGCGGGATGGCTTCGATGTTGGTACGGTCAACACTGAGATTAGCGTAGCAAGCCATTTCGTAGCAGATCATCTGGGAATACTCGTACACGGCACGCACATAACTGGTAGTACGTTCTACCCGAATCGGCCCTTCTGCGTTCGACAGCGTGACGACAAAAACCCCATGTTCTTCGACCAATGTGATCTTCGAATCGCCATCTGTGTGTTCACACTTGATTGCCATGTCTGCTGCTCTGTGTCTGCGCGTCTGCGCGTTAGAGACACTATGAGTGCGGTTAGATATAGGCGCAAGCACTTTCGTGTGGGTTATTTAAGCAAGGTTTAGCATGGTCTGGCATGGGATGGGCCGTCGTGCCGCACGATTGCACTTGCGTCCATAAACACTCGTGTCATGCTGTCAACACACAACGACGGAGCGCAACATGAAGCGATACACGATGGAAGATCGGTCAGGACCTCTGGTGAGAAAGGTCGAGCGCCTTTCGCTCGTTCAGGTTTACGAAATGACCGATTGGACCGAAATGGAGTTTGATGACGTTTCGGAAATGAAGATCAACGATGCCCGCTTGTTTGACAGCGGCGTTTACGTCGAAAGGACCAGCTGACATGACCAATACCAAGCCCACCACCAAGCCGATCTCTCCCTTCACGCACTATTACGTGCGTCGTCCCAAGAGGTAATTCATCATGGCCCGCAAGACATCCAGCCGAGCGCTGAATACACTGGAAGCCATGACCCAACGCGGTGTGGATGAACAGAACCAGCGCATCTACCTTTTCACGCTGCGGCATGGTCCTACGCACGCCAGTATGCACTATGGTATGGACCGAGCAGACATCGAAAAAATCTGCCTTGATATCGAGACCAAAAACAAGAAAAAGTGATTCCCAAAACGACTAGTCTCCCGAACCCCGGCCTCACACGGGCACGCGTGTGGGGTTTTGGGTTTGGTTTACCACCGGCCCATTCCATTCCAGTGCATTCCAGACCACCGTAACCCAGACCGTACGAAATCACTTGTAGCGTTCAAATACCGCACTTAGAATGCTGCTACACACAGCAAGAGCGCTAACATGAAAAACCCCATCGATCTGACGCTTTATACCGCAGAATTCAAATGCCGGAACGAAATGACTGATGAGTGGTACGCAACTGTTTCCCGTAAGTCAGATGGCGCTAACATCGCTGAATACGAGATTACCTATCTCGAAAACGGCAAAGTTCGCTGTGATGTTACCGTTAACGTCACAGACGGGATGTACAACCCAGCTAGTGCGTATTTGTTCTGGCCCATCATCGAAGAAAAGATCGCCCAGTATTTCGAGTAATGAATTTGGGGATTAATTTCCCCATTTTCATAGCTACACGGTGGGCTGGAAAGGAATGGTTCGGGCCTTTAGGGAATCCCTATAGGGTCCCAGGGCGAGCCTATAGGTGGAATCCTATTAGGATCCAGGGGCGCTTCTGTATAAGGGATTCCATGGGATGGCGCGATTTCACGCCATGGTCACGAACATGAATGGTTCATGAATGTGAATTCACAAAACTGAATGGTAGCTGAACGATACATGAACCATTCATGTAGCTGAACGGGAGCTGAATGGTTCAGGAATGTGAAGGGATGGCATGGGATTGACAAACATGAACGGTTCATGAACCAGCCCTTACCATGCCGTCGCTGAACGCAAGCTGAACCATCCCATGTTCGATTCAGCGTAGATTCATGTTTGATGTGCTAAGCGTTTTCGTTCAGCTTAGATTCAGATTGCTTGTGTTACTCGCGTGCACGCGCGTTCATCTATCTGCATGCATGCACTTTCGATTCCTGAACGCAAGCTAAATGTTCGCATGCAGATCGAAAATATCGCTTGCAGCGGGTGCGTGCGTGTGTTGATATACGTCTGCGGGCGGCGTCAACCATCCCATGCCATCCCAACACCGCCCGCACCGTCGCAACATCAACCATCATCACACTTCACAAGGAATCGCAGACATGGCCAAGAACACCAACGCCAACAAGAACCCCGCCCCCAAGGCTTCCGCCAAGTCGCCCTCGCTGGACTGGGACGCTGAGGGCAAGCGCATCGAACAGGCCGCCAAGGAGAAGGGCGGCTCGCGCGGAGACTTGCTCGGCCGCATCGCGGGCATCGTGACGCAGCAGACGCCGCAGGCTGCGTTCATTCGTGAGCGCTGCGGTGATGCGGGCGCCCAGGCCCTCATCGAACAGAATCGCAACGTGCTGGCGAAGATCCCCAAGCTGGCGACCTGCATCACCGCAGGCACCCAGTGGTGCAGCATCGCAGGCGTTGACCCCGCCAACGTCCGCAAGGAGGACGCGTCCGTCGCCGTCGCGCTCGCCAGCTTGGGCGGTGGCAGCGAGCGTCAGAAGTCGGTCATTGCGGACGCCAGCAAGCGCTACACTGGGGGCGCGAACGCGCAGATGGGCGCTGCACTCGAAGCGCTCGTGTTCTGCGGTGTGGTGGCGCGGGCACCGGGATCGGCCCGCAATGCGAGCTACAGCATCGTTGACCCGCAGGCTGCGTCCGCCTTGATGCCGTCCAGCTAAGGGCGCCTGCAAGCTGAACGAGAAAGGGCCCGCAGGGGCCCTTTCTTTTTGTCTGCATGCAAGCTGAATGAATGCTGAATAATTGATGAACGTCAGCTGAACGTTCAGACTTTGTTCAGAAACATGAAGTCTTAGATCACAAAGCTGAACGAAGGCCCGGATGGTTCCAAAGTGGCCCCATTTTGAAACACACTCCATACTGGTATATGCCACCAGGTTCCAAATACACACTCCATACTTACAGGGTGATTATTCATCATCGTCCGTCGTGATTTCCACCATTGACGATGACCAGTCTGCCAAGGGCGAATACACTTGATCACGGGGCATGTGAGTTTGCGTAGGTACACCACCCCGTACCAAGGTCCAAAACGTCACTTTGGGGTCTTTTGTGACTTGCGTGTATGTACCTTCAAAATCACCAAGTGCTTCCAAGGGAAACCACGCGTCAGCATCGGGAACATCAATATCTAGGACACTCAAATGGATCAAGTCACATTGGTCGATGTATTTGGCGTAGATATCCCCACCACCGATGACCCATAGTTCATCGGCATGATTGCGTCGTAGGTGTCGGTTAATATCCCCTTGGGTATAAACCACATGCATGTCTTTAGGTGGGACCCAAGTCCGATCACGCGTCAAGACCAGGTTTACCCTACCGTCGAGCGCCTTGGGGAGCGACTCTGCCGTCTTGCGACCCATCAGGACTACTTTGCCCATCGTCAAGTCCCTAAAGTGTCGTAGGTCTACAGGGCAGCGCCAGGGTAACTTACCCCCGACGCCAATGGCACCATCGTTGCCTACTGCTGCGATCAAGATCACCCTTGGTTTGGTTTTGAGGGATGTGGATTTGGACATGATTACTTACCCTCCTGTTTCTTGGGGCCTTTGGGCTTGGCATGGCTTGGGGGTTTAGCCGTGATGAGTTTCAGCTTGGACTTGGGAAAACGTACTTTGGAGGTGTATTGGGGGACCTCAAAGGTGGCACGGCACGGGTCTTGACCGTCACCGGGGTCTTGGGTGTGCAGCCAACGGTATACGCTTTCGGTCCAATTGCCGGTTTCATAGGCAATTTCTTCTTCGGCGTCCGCGTATTCGTCCAATAAGATCAAATGCGCTGGGGGCCAGACTAACCTCATGCGATGAATAATGGCGTGCTGGACTTCGTGGGCGACGATGTTTACGGACCAGTGGTCCCGGGCGAAGTGCAGTTCACCCAACTTAGGATTGATATAAACATTTCCGGTCGAGTCATCGACGTACCACGGTTCAAAGCACGTCATCGCCATTGTCTCGCCGTCTTCGGGGGTATTGACTTCAAAGTAATCCCGCAGGTCGTCAATCGTTTCCCATAGGTAAACCTGGTAGTAGTACGGCTTCCTAGACGCGGGAAGCTTGAATTGTCCCGCAATCTTGGTTTTGTCTTTGCGCTTAGCCATCGGGGTGGGCCCACCATCTGGAAGAATAATGGTGGAATTATACCGCAATTTGTCAAGCGTACGACACGCGTGCGTGTATGGTACTACCCGGGAGTGCGCTTGGGGTGCGCATGACGCGCGAGGATCGACGTGCGCTTAGTGCGTGTAGCGTGTGTATTGGACACGCGCTTTGGGGTGCGTTTTAGAAGCACCCGTAATCGGGATGTTCCGACAGTTCGCTCGCAGACAACGGCTGATAGGCTGATTGATTATTCGCAGGCGTGATTCCACTAACAGAATTCACAACCACGCTCAAATAAGCCTGAAGGTTATCATCGAAAAATTCATTGGGGGCGTTAATCTCAACTGGGTCTGCCACGATACTGAGGCTCTTGTCCGCAGAGAAAACGGGCGTAATCTCAAACCAGGACCACTTTCGTACATCATCGGGATTGTCGCGGTTTACTACCAGTAAAAGCGGGCGATCAATGGCACCCCCGACATCGATCAATGTCCTGCCATTCGGCAGTTCGGACCGAATTGTTATGGGGATATCCTGTAGCGCCACTACGAACAGCCGGGTGCAGGGCTTTTGGTACGTCATTCCCGCGCGTCGCATTGGGAGGACTATGTATTCAAAATCCCATTCTTTGGCTCTTACCAAATACTCTTCGCCATACTTGCTTTGCATCGAGACGTAAGTGGCCGTACTTTTGGTCATCAGTAATTCCCGTAACCTGATTCTTGCAGGTCTTTGCCCGACAACGGTCGATAGGTTAACTGGATTCCTCGCAGGTGATCCAGTATGTACTTCAACGCATGATTCTCCAGATCATAAGCCTTTACTGATACTAACGTGGAGACTTCATCGCCATCATTATCCGGCGCCATTATGTACCATAGCCACCTCTTGGGGTCTTCTGGATCGTCTTCATCGACCACCAACAGGACTTCTTGTCTGCGCCATTTTTCTTTGGAGACGATTTTCGCCTCGCCTGAAAGTCTTAACACGGTCTCAAACCAGCCGGGTAGATTTTTCGAATTGGCTATGTATATCTTTCGAAATACCCACAGCAGCGCCGATTGCCCTTCGGTGAAATAGTAAGGTCTGACCCACAGTGACAGGGACGGATTGAACGAAAGCTCAAACGCCTCGAACGTGTCTTGATCGCCAATGTTGTCAAGGCAATTAATGGTTGTAATTGCCATCAGAAAGACCCGTAATTTTCAGGGATTGGGCCCTTCGAAGGAATTGGAGTGGCCATCTTGATGTTAGTTGAAATGCGGGCAGCCGCGCTATGAATCAACCTGGACGCGGAATCACTAAACCCGCTCCAATCGACATGGCACGATATGATTTTCGCGAGCGCTCGGGGAGTGGAGCGTACTATGTACCAATCCCACAATGTGTGATTCGTTGGGTCGCTTGGATCGACCATGATTAGGATTTCTTTGTTGCACCAGACACGACCCCGATAAACATCCAACGAATGCAGGTTAGAAAACTTTTCCGACTTAACTCCCATAAAGAACGTTTGGGTAAACCAACGAAGATTTGTAAGATCATCCGAAGCTGGGGGAGAGGTGAAATGAGTGATCGTATCGACCGAAATGGCCTCGACTTCAATTCGGTCTCTTTGGTAATTTGTTCTCGATTGTGAGGGAAGCTCTAGGAACACTTTATTTCCCATTAGAATCTCCCGTAGTTTCCGTTTGCCAGAATCCTCGCGAGTTCGGCTTGGTATTCTTGCTCTTCTCGAATGGCGTCTTCGATTTCGGCTTGCTTGCGCCTAGAAACGCGTCTTTCCGTAGCGGCGACGATTCTTTGGTGTCGAGCTAGGTGCGGCTCCTCAAGGGATTCCAAAGAAAGCCTAACTAATTTCCAATCCACGCCCACTAGCAATGATTGAGCGCCAGTCGCCGTGTTATACCAATAAGCAAATTGGGCGCACGATCTTGGGGGACTTGGTTGATAGTACATATTGTCCGTACTAATCCGAAACCAGTCGTCGCCGTCACGATCCAACAAGGTAAATGAGACTATTGGCATCACCAATCCCCGTAATGTTCAGGGGTCGGCTCTTTTTGCGCTGGTGATGGACGTGAATGCTCGATGTCAACGACATCGACGGTGCCCAACAATGTTAGGAATTCTTTAGCTTCGATGGTTTTAATGTCCGCGCGCGAGGCGGCTTGTATTTTGCGCTTACCTGGCTTGTCACCCAATACCAGCAGATCAACCCCAGAATTTACACCGTCCGAAACAAGACCTCCCGCGGCGTTAATCAGACGATGAACAGCCGCTCTGGTGCCGACCTCTGAGATTGCGCCAGTAACACACACTGTGAGACCCGCAAGCGCTGTTGCATTAAAAGGAATGGCAGACATTAACGTTCTCGTGTTTTCGTATTGTGATTATACGAGGCATAAAAATGGCGCTCATGCCGTTAAGCACAAGCGCCATTAAACTCTAGGACTAGCTTGTCGCGTTACACCGAAGCGAGACGACCCTGATCCACACCCGTGATTGCCTGACGGATGATTTCGACAAAGGTCTCCTCCAGGCTCGGCAGACGACGCACACCTTCACGCGCACGACGATCCAGAAGTTCCGTCTGGAACGTGATCGACTCGGCAGCCAGCAGGATCGACGCCTCGCTGATCGACTCGATCTTCTCACCAGGCGGTGTCACCGACAGTTCTGCCAGCTTGGCACGCTTGACGACCTCGGCGATGACTGCGGGAATCTGACCAGCGAGCTTCTTGGCAGCTGCCTCCAAGTTCACGTCATCGGTGATCGTGGATCCACCATACGAGCGCAGCAGACGTTCGACAGCCTTCGCGTCGGGCGGGGTGACCTCGATGATGGCGTCCAGACGACCCGGGCGCAGCATCGCGGGATTGATGTCCTCCAGGTGGTTGGAGGTCAAGACCGTGATGATGCGTGCGGTCTTGGTGTCGATGCCGTCCACGATGTTCAGAATGTCGTCCATCGACACACTGCGTTCACCGGTCACGGCGCGATCGATGTCTTCCACGAAGATGACACAGGCGGGCGACTGGTACTGCTTGGCGAACTCGATGGCGTAGCTGAGTTCGTTGGCGTGCGGCGTGTACAAGAACGTGTTGCCCGTAGCGACAGCCTTCTTGGCAGCGACCTTCGCACCCAGCGTCTTGCCGGTACCGTACGTGCCCGCCAGCAGCACACCGCGCTTGACGTTGATGTCGTTGGCGATGCAGTCGTTGACCCGCTCGATCGGCGTGAACAGATCGCGACGAATCGCATCGGCGACGTGATCGGAATAGATGAGCATCTGCTCGTCCACGTCCGTCAGGTCCATGAATTCCGGCGTCGGCATGCCCACCAGATCGCCGTCTTCGTCCAAGAACCGAATCTTCAGCGCCTGCCCGCGATAGATCGAGTTTTCGTCCAGTTCCTTGCGGACTTCAGCGAACACCTTGTCGATCTTTTCCTCGTACTTGCGCTTGGCGTTGACCACCATTGCGAACCGCACGCCCTTGTCGGTCCAGTTGAACGACGTGTTCAACCAAGCATCTTCCATGCCTGGCAGCGAGAAGCGACCCCAGGGCACCTTGCGGAAGACCTTCGGAGCGACCTCGATGTTGATCAACTGCGGCGGGTTGTCACCGAACATACCCGGCGTCGGCTCTGCGGGCGACCACCCGAAGATGCGTTCGAGGACGATGTTCAGCGCGTTCGCGCCGTCGAGCGGGAAGTAGTTGAAGGTCTCGTTGAAGCGCATCTCCTCTTCGAGGTATTCCTGACGACGCTGCAGGAGTTCGATGGCTTCTTCGAGTGGCATGGACTCCGGAACGGTGAGCTTGTCGCCGTGCTTGACGACCTCTGCAACGGCGACGTTCTGCGGAATCTTGTTGAGGGAAACTGTCTTCTCGGACACTTGTGTGACTCGTTTGTCGTGCGACGTTGCACGATGACAGTTTATCGTGGACTCGAACGGCTACACGCTTAGCCGTAGAATCTGTGACCCCTATACGTACATTTGAATGGAATTGTGTTGGACCAGCGAGGCTGCCTTGATACTACTGCTGGCGCATAAAAGTGCGTCGCGCCCGAACAAGATCCAAAGTTAAACTGGTCTAAACTGTTGGCGATACGCACTGCCAGTGACCATGATGCTTCGTTAACGGATCGAGGGTCTTTATTGCGTGGCCAAAAGAGCACGCCGTGATATTGATTGGGCTGATACGCGATTTGGCAGGGAGTCTTGTTACGGTTACGTGCTCGGGTCATTACAGTGTGCATGACTAGAGCCATTCCATGTGCGCCCTGATCGCGCGCTTCGGTAAAACCTGTGAGAGCTAAACAATAGGTGTCGGATTTAGCGTCAATTCCTGCTTTCACAGATGGAGCGGCGAGTAACAACGCTGCCAAGAGGATTGCTTTCTTCATGTTGGTCCTTCATCGTTCGTGCATATAAATGAACGCGCGCGTATGTCACTCATAAAAAAGGCCCCAAGATTGCTCCTGGGGCCTTTCGTCGCAACAACAGATCATCACTCTGCTGTCGTAATCGATTCTACGCGACGCGTTTTGGGGTGCAACAAGTTTCGTTAGGCGCTCTTGCCTGCTTGCTTCAACAGCGCTTCCAGCTGCGCGGTAGTGAGCGCACCAGCAACCTGTTCAAGCAAAGCCTGTTTGCGCTTGCGATCCTCTTGCTCCTTGACTCGTGAAGCCGCGAGTTCGGTCAAGTTCGACTGAAGCCGAGCCTTATCCACGACGCGCAGCAGTGCGTCCACCAAATCGGGCTGGGAGACACCGAACGTCTGCGACAATTGCATGATCTGCGCATGCGCTTCCGTGGTGATCATTAGAGACTTACGTCCATCATTTGCCATTGTTATTTCCTCTTGAAGTCAAAGTCGGCACCAGGTTTTAGGATGTTTTCAGCGAATCCGGGGGTGCTTTCCAGAATTTGCCTTCGTGCCGCAGCGTGACCTAGCAGGTGCTTGTTGACGCGATCACGAAATTCCAAGACATAAGCCTTGTTGGGTTGACCTTTCGGCTTACGACGAAGCCCTCGACCAATCCGCTGGCGCAATGCTACCTCAGCTTTGCCTGCGCCCGCAAGTGCCACCATGCCCACGGCTGGAACGTCAACGCCCACATCGAGAATGGTGGACCCAATCAGAACGTCCAAATCACCCTTAGCCAAGGCTTGAAGGGCAGCATCGCGTTCTGATTGATCGCTGTCCCCGAAAATATACGCGACCCGGACATGGGGTTTCATGAGGTCACGCAAAATTTGACCATGTTCACGCCTCTGAACGAGGACCATTGCTGTTAAGCCGTGTTTGACCGCATCGATAACCTCTTCGGCGATGATTTTGTTGCGCGCCTCATTCTCCACGATGCCGTATTTGTACGCCAGCTGCCAATTGGATAGTTTCTTCACGCGCTCGCCGGGCATTACGTCCACGATCTTAAAGTAAGGCGTGGCTAGAATACCCTTGTCGATCAGTTCCTTCTCGGAAACCTTAATACCAATCGGGCCCGAGACTGCCATTAGCCTCATATTGGCTTCTTCATCGTCTCGCATGAATGGCGTCGCGGTCAAAGCGAGTCGGTAGGTCGCGTTTTTGCAGGCGTTCATGATTTGGTAGTAGCCCTCACCCGAAGACTCGTGGGCCTCTTCCAGAATCACGCATTCGAAGTGTTCCAGCATGCGGGTCATCTTTTCGGCAGTCTTTGGGTCTTTCAGACGAGCTTGGATCGTCTGAACCATTGCGACGTTCAGATGCGGAGACGGATGCCACTCACCGTCACCCATGATCCCACAATAGACCTTATCAAGACCTTCCTCGCCTTGGGCTTTGCGATAGGCAATACTGGCGTCAAAGGATTTCTTCATCTGGTGCATCAGAACCGATCGCGTGGTGATGAACAAGGTCGGACGCTTGATTCGAGCGAAGGTCATCGAGGCGATTCGTGACTTACCACCACCGGTCGCTACTTGGGCGATGATCGCACGGTGCTTCACCAGCTGCTCTACCGTGCGATACTGGTAATCGTACTCCGTTGTATACCCGAACGCGTCCACGACCGGCACAGACGCTCCCAGCGGCTCTGGGGCGGGTTTACGAATCAATTGTACCGTGTGTCCCTTCTGACGCAGATGTGACACGACCAAAGTCGTCAGACCTGCTGGGAAAATACCCTTGTCGTAGGAAAACAGGGTCGAGCGACCGGTCCATGAGCCAGACTTGAACGAGGTGGAGTGTTCCGCACCCTGAACCTGATAGGATAGGAGTTCGGATAGCTCCATTTTCAGATCGTGGTCCGCGTCTAGTACCTTTGCCGACACCACGTTTGCTGCGATTTGGATATTTGCCATAGGTGTTGTGTTTTACGTAGGAAAGACTTTATACTACCATCCTATAGACGGTATTGGTAGTCTCACTATACGAGGAATTGCATGGAAACAATCAAAGTAGACCCACGCGAACTGAAATTCAGCCCGTGGAATATCAATGTCGTGTCGCCCGAGAACATGGTCAAGCTGAAGGAATCAGTGCGACGCAACGGCATCTTTCGCCCCGTGGTCGTTCGCGAGGTCGATGGTAATTTCGAGGTCATCGCTGGTGAACACACCACTCGCGTGTCCATTGAGTTGGACATGGAGGAAATCGATGTCTACAACCTTGGACCAATTGACGACCGAAAGGCCAAGGAAATCTCCATCATCGATAACCAGCAGTATGGCGTTGAGGACGCTTACGGTCTGGGTAACCTCTTGCGCGAACTGGAAGACAACCCGGCTGACTTTTTGCCCTTCTCCGAACAGGAACTAAGCAAGATTTTCAAGGTTTCCGAGATTAACTTGGACGCTTTGGAGCTTTTGGATGAAGGCGACGACTTTACGTCCGACTTCAAGCCCGAGGAAACGCTGGCAAGTAAGCCGATTGACTCCCAAATCATGCGGTTCAAGGTCCCAATTCAGGACGCTGAATTCGTCCAGCGCTGTATCGAGGCGATCATCAAGCGTCAAGGATTCAAGCAAACCGACTCCCTGGCTGCTGCCGGCGATGCTCTGGTTTATCTGTGCAACAACCGTGGAGACACCGAATGAGCAAGTATCAGCCAAAAATCGTCCTAATGGACGTTGACAAGATTCACCCGTACGACAAAAACGCCAAGATTCACACCCCTAATCAGATCGAGTCGTTGGTAAAAGTCATCAAGTCCCAGGGTTGGGACGTTCCAATCGTCGTTGATCGACACGGTTCGATCATCAAGGGGCACGGTCGTCGCCTCGCTGCGCTGTCCATGGGATTGAAGCAAGTCCCTGTCATCGTGCGTGACGACCTGTCCGACGAGGAAGTCAAAGCCGCTCGTCTGTCCGACAACCGCGTCGCAATGGGTGACTTCGACGTGGATGCCATCAAGGATGAACTGGCGACTCTGAAGTCGGACGGTTTTGATTTGACCAATATGGGCTTTGGCGACAAGGAATTGGAAATGATGCTTGGCGATCTTGACGCCATGAACACCGATATCTTTGAAGAGTCCGCCCCGGTCGCAGTCGCCCCAACCGCGCCCTCCACTGAACACGTCACAGAACCCACTGAATCGCTCCCTACCGCTGACCTGAAGCCGGTCGCACTCGCAGACGTTCTGGGCTTCAAACACGTCCCAGGCGACTACAAGGAAGCCCTGGTTGAGTTCCAAGCGTTCGCGGAAGCGCAGACTGGCAAACAGGGCGCAGAAGCGTTCGGCGAGACCATTAAGGCGCTACTCAAAGAGGCTCAATAATGAAAATCACCGTATCCAAGTCGTTTGACACCCGGGTCGAGAAGTCCGAGCGAGTCCTTGAAGTTGCCGAAGCATTCGGCTTGGGTCTAACGGACAAGAAGTTCGTGGTGTATGAAAACCTTGAAATGGACGTGCTGCCGGGTGACGTGGTGTACGTCTCCGGTCAGTCTGGTTCAGGCAAGTCGCTATTGCTCCGCGATATGTCGGAGCAAATGCGTAAAGAGGGTCTAAAAGTCTACGACCTCGCGGATGTTCCTTTGCTGGATGTTCCACTGGTCGATCAGATTGGGCAAAACACTGAAGAAGCCTTGAAACTCCTGTCACAAGCGGGACTTAACGACGCGTACCTGTTTATTCGGAAGCCTAACGAGCTTTCGGATGGGCAAAAATATCGATTCAAGTTGGCGAAACTTATTGAGTCCAAAGCCGAAGTCTGGATCGCGGACGAGTTCGCTGCCGTTCTGGACCGAGACACCGCGAAGATCGTCGCCCACAACATCGCTAAAACCGCGCGCGCGCACAAGGCGATCTTGCTAGTAGCAACCACGCACGTGGACCTCCGAGAGTTTCTGGGAGCGTCTCTGACCGTTGAGAAGCTATACGGCAACCGAGTTGAATTGAAGCGTTACGCCTGGAACCTAGACGGCGAACGAGTCGAAATGCCTCCGGAGCCCGAGCGTCCCGTCAAACCAGTCAAAGAGCCCAAGGTTAAGTTCCCCAAGGTGTACCGACCCAATCCAGACAACATTGCGGAAGTGATCGAGGAATATCGAGGTCGCACGCGTGTGGGTCTGATGGTTGAAGGTAAGTTCGTCCCAAACAGGAAGAAGAAAAATGGAAAATCAGTGGGTAGTGAATCGGCAAAAGCCGACTGACACCAAATTTCCCCTACTGGAAAATATGTGGATCGAACGGGGCACCAAGGAAGATTGGGAAAAGCTCCACGAGTTCCACTACAAGTCCGAAGGTGGGGCAATGGGTGCCCGATATTACAAGGTCACAATGGGTAACACGCTAGTTGGTGTGTGCGTCATGTGCTACCCACGAGGTTTGCTAAAGGACCGACATAAGCTGTTCCCCAACATTAAGCCGGGTGGTGAAGATACAAAACTCACCAACACGTATCGGTACAAGTGGCTGAACGCTAATGTCGGTCTGAATGCTCGAACCGTCAACGATCCTTTGTTTCGAGGGATCGGTGTCGGTTATCGAATGCTGAATTTGGCTGCACGAATGGATGGCCGTAAGTGGTATGAAATCCAATCGTCTATGTCCAAGTTCAACGAGTTCGCTCACCGTGCGGGTTTTCAGTTTGTGCCACCCACGCCCGGTAAGCTCCATGATGTCGCTACGGACTTTTACGGAACATGGTTTAAGTCCAACCCTGTTGATCAGGTGGCCCTGATTCAGGAGTTCGACGGAATGTCCGTAGCGATGCAAAACAAGGTCCTAGACGTAATGCGGAAGTTTTATTGGAAGCATTCCAGTCTGGAGAAGACCGGCAACAACCGTAACAAAGGTACTTCCCGAGTCGATGCGATGGGTATCAAGGACTTGGTGAAGAACATCAACCAGTTGGCGTTTTCAAGTCCATTGTATGGCGTTTACCGCAATCCAGATCACGGTCTGATTCTGCCCGAGCGTCTACCCTTGATCGCCTTTGACGAGCAGGGATTGGATAAGCCGCTGACTCGTGGAGTTTCCAAATGCGTCTAACCGATAACCAATTGAAAATCCTGCGAATCCTGTACGACAAAAACCCAGATGGCACTTACGTCGATCTGGATACTCTGCTGGAAAAGCTGGCTATGGACTATGACTGGGAGACTTCTAAAGCCGCGCTGCAATGGTCATTGCGGCAGCTGATTAAGATGGAGCTAGTAGAACGTCTCGGGACTGAAATCCGTCGTCAACGATCCCGTCGTTTGCTCCGACTCTCTGTACTAGGGGAGAGAGTCATGGGTCCGGTTAAACCGTAACTAACTATTAATTAATAAAGGTTAGAAGAGTTAAACAACGGATTTAATGTAAAAAGACTATACGGGTTTATTTCCCCAAATTCACGGTCAATTGCCCGCGCCGGGTAAATTGTTAAAGAGGAGCATCATGGCACGTCTTACCAAACATCAGTGGCTTGAAGCGGAAGAGCTTTACCGTCAAGGTCATACCCAAAAACAGATCGCGGAGAAGTTCAAAGTCCGTGTAGAAGCCGTATCACTTCACATGAAGAAGCAGGCGGTGAAGGGCGGTGAATCCATCGATGTTGTGAAGCAGGAGCTTGAAGCGGCTTTTCAACGAAAAAACAAGGAGTTTGCGCAGAAAAAGGCAAACCGAACGATCGATACCAAAGAGAAATTCCATACTTTGGTTAACTCACTACTCGGTTTTTATATCAAGGAACTGAAACAAGCCCAGGCAGCGGGTAAAGACCTGGCTTCTATGGGCGGTACAGCTAAAGCCCTAAAGGAATCAATCATGGGTCTGCGGTTTGCCCGTGAAGAGCTTTACACGATTCTGGATATTCAGCCCGACCTGACACAGGAAGAAACTCCGGATTTGTTGGTTATGACGATGAACGAGGAAGACGAATCCCGTATTCGTGGTTCTGGTGCATATGTAACCGACGATGAAGAGGACGAAGAAGACCCGGTTGATAGGGCAATCGAGGAATCGAACGTGGAAATGAACCTAAGGCAATTGAAGGAGCAAAACGGTGTCAAGTAATGCCAAAATTGGTGCAGCCCCAAACGTTGTCAAGGTAGACGACGGCGTTATGTCCGTGAATCACGGCAAGGCGTTCGTTCATACGCTGCACCGTGCACAGTCTGAGGTCTACAACGATCGTACCCGCTTCCAGTGTGTGGTTGCGGGTCGTCGTTTTGGCAAGACTACTCTGTCATTGTTGCGTCTGCTACAGATCGCCACACGCAAGAAGGGCGCCAACGTCTGGTACGTTGCGCCCACGTACGGCATGGCCCGAGAGATTATGTGGGTCAAACTGAAGCGAGCGATTCCACAGGACTGGATTGCGGGTGTTCACGAAACACTCCTGAAAATCACCTTGAAGAATGGCTCGATTATTTCCTTGAAGGGCGCTGACCGGCCCGATACCCTTCGCGGTGTCGGTCTGGATTACATTGTCTTGGACGAATTTCAGGATATGCGTAAGGGCGTATGGGATGAGGTCTTGCGTCCGACACTCGCGACGACCCGAGGTGGTGCGTTGTTCATTGGCACCCCGAAGTCGTTTAACCACTTCCATCGTATGTACGAACGCGGTCAGAAACAGGCTAATCGCAAGAACAACCGTGAATGGAAGTCCTGGCAGTTCCCGACCATCATGTCCCCGTTCGTACCAACCGCGGAAATCGAACAGGCGCGAATGGACTTGGACCCGCGAACTTTCCGACAGGAGTTCGAAGCGACGTTCGAAACCATGTCCGGTCGTGTTTATTACCCGTTTGATCGGAAAAAGCACGTCGGCCATTATCCATTTAACCCCAAGCTACCCATTTGGATTGGTCAGGACTTCAACATCGACCCGATGTCCTCGGTCATTATTCAGCCTCAGCCTAATGGAGAACTATGGGTCGTGGATGAACTGGTGCTTTATAACTCCAACGTGAGTGAGGTTTGTGACGAATTGGAGCGTAAGTATTGGCGTTATCTAAACCAAATTGAGATTTTCCCCGACCCTGCTGGTAATTCGCGCTCACATGCCCGAGGTGAAACGGCATTGGATATCTTCCGAGCACGTGGGTTTAAGCGGATTTACTATCGCAAGAAACACCCATTCGTTCAGGATCGTGTGAATGCGGTGAATTCCAAGTTGTATTCAGCCACCGGTTCGGTTACACTTCGGATCAATGATACCTGCCGAAACATGATCGAATCATTGGAGCAGGTGATTTACAAAGAAGGGTCAACGGAAATCGATAAGTCCCTTAACAAGGAGCACATCGCGGACGCCTTGGGCTACGTGATCGAGTACCGCTTCCCGATTAAGGATTACAAGATGATGGGTCTGCAAATTTAAGGAACCGTTCTAATGGCAGAAAAGAGCAAAACCAACGAGCTTGAAGACCTGACGCAGCGAGTCCACCCAGACTACGTTGCCAAGCTACAGCACTGGCACTTCATGAACGATACCTATGAGTCTCCGCGCGATTGGTTCGCGCGGAATCTCTTCCGTTTCGTGCGTGAGGGTGACGATACGTATTACGGTCGTCGCGAGCGCGCGTATCGGTTTAACCACACGCGCGAAGTCGTGGACCTGGTCAATAAGTACCTGTTCAAGAACCCGCCCGAGCGCGATCAAAACGTACCTGAAGAAGTCAAGCGTTTCCGCGCCAAGGCAACCCTTTCGGGTCTAACGCTGGAACAGTTCGAACGTCAGGTCTCCCGTAAGGCGTCGATCTATGGTCGCGTCTACGTGGTGCTGGATAACAACGCCCGAGAGGGTGAAATCGTCACCAAGGCTGACGAACGTAAGGGTAAGGTTCGCCTGTATTCGTACATCGTGACGCCCGATCAAATGCGAGATTGCGGCTTTGACCGTGACGGCAATTATTCGTGGATTCTCATTTCGGAAAAAGCCCGTAACGACGAATCACCGTTTGATGACGGTGAAGTCTACGAACAGTTCCGTCTGTGGACCAAGAACGAGTGGTTCCTATTGAAGACGGTTGGTGAAGCCGACGCAACTACGGTCGAGATTGTCGAACAAGGTGTACATGGTCTTGGCGTAGTTCCGGTGATCAAGTGTGACCATATTGAGTCTGACAACAAGTATTCCGTCCCAGCCCTAATTGAGGACATTGCGTATCTCGACCGTGCTGTTGCGAACTACTGTTCCAACCTAGACCAGATCATCAACGACCAGACATTTAGCCAGTTGGTGATCCCCGCTGCTGGTCTACTGTCGGGTATTTCTTCGACCATTAACGTGGTCGATACCAATGATCCGGACGCTCTGAAGAAGCGCCGCGAGATTATCAATCTTGGTACCTCGCAGGTTCTACTGTATGACGGCGAAAATGGTTCGAAGCCTGATTACATCAGCCCAGACCCAAAGCAAGCCCAGATGATCATTACGACCATCAAGCAAATCATCAATGAGATTTACCACACTGTTGGTTTGTCAGGCGAACGCACTAAGCAGGACAATTCGATGGGCATTGATAACTCGTCGGGCGTCGCCAAGGCTTTCGACTTCGAGCGCGTGAATGCCCTTTTGTCCGCAAAGGCTGCTGCTATGCAGGCTTTTAGTAACCGCCTGGAGAATCTCGTTCAGATTTATCACGGTGCGAATCCGGAAGACCTCGACGGTGACACGATCACGGTTGAGTATTCGGTTAACTTTGATGTTCGCAGCCTGAATGACGAATTGGCGATTGCCAATCAGTTCAGCTTGTTGTCAGTACCGATGGAGCTTCGCAAAATCCAGATGAAGGATATCGTGGATAAAATGTACCCAATGCTTGATGATGCCGAGCGCGAAAAGGTTTTGGCGGCTATTGACAAGTGGGATGACACCCTTTATCTTACCGATTCCGTAGGTGGTGAGTCTGGAAGTAAAAAGGGTGTTGACAAGGAAGATCCTATGAAGCAGAATACCACCCAAGGCTTCCCAGGCAAGAAACCACAGCCCGGTAAGAAATAAGACGGTCGAGAGATAGACCAAAAGACACGCCAAGAGAAAGGCTAACCAAAGGATACCAATCATGTCGAATGAAGATGGCCAGAATGTAACTGCCCAGACCGATGAGCAAAAGGCAGAAGCAGAACGCCTCGCAGCGGAAAAAGCTAAGAGTACCCCCTCTGACGCCGAAGCCAAGCTGCTAAAGGAAGTGATGGAGAAGAAAGAAGCCGCTCGTGTTGCTCGGGATGAAGCCGCTGCTGCAAAGGCTGAAAACGAGAAGCTGGCCGCGAAACTTGCCCAATTTGATGGAATCGATCTTGACTCGGTCAAGGAGCTTCTGAAGGAAAAGGCGGAGCGCGAGACAGCGGAACTAGAGAAGCGCGGTGAGTGGGATCGTTTGAAGGCGCAGATGGTTGAAGCGCACAAGGCTGAAGTGGAGCGGATTCGCGCGGAAGCGCAGACTGCAACCGCGACTGCCACGGAGCGTGCCGCTGCACTGGAAAAGCGAGTCCAAGAGGCGACCATTGGTCGTTCGTTCTCTGACTCAACCTTTATTCGCGAAGACTTGACTCTGACACCGAGCAAGGCCCGAATCATTTACGGACCTCATTTCGATGTCGTGGACGGCAAGGTTATTGCCTATGACAAGCCTACAGGTACAGCTGACCGTACCCCGCTTGTCGATGGTGATGGCGAGCCACTTTCGTTTGAAAAGGCGATTGCGAAGTTGGTCGAAATCGACCCTGATCGTGACAACCTACTGAAGTCGAAGATTCGGAGCGGTTCAGGTTCCGAAAATGACCCGGATGTACAGCGTCGTGAGAAGGAGCGCAAGTTGACTGGTCGTGAGCGCATCGCGGCGAGCATCAAGGGCGGTGCCCTGAAGCTCCCGAATAACCAACCCCTAATGAAGTAATACACCCCATTTAAGGAGTACAAAAGATGCCTCTGTTGAAGCTAGAAGCCGAAAAGCTGTCGAACAACGACCTGCTCCGCGGCGTTATTGAGGAAGTTATCGATCGGGAAGACCTTTTCTCGATTCTCCCGTTTACCAAGACCGAGGGTAAGGCGTACGTCTACAACCGTGAGAACGGTGTGGTCGAGGCGACCTTCCTGGACCCGAACGACATCGTGCCTGAAGGCGCTGCGACGTTCACCGAGGTTGTGACCAAGGTTCGTATTCTGGCGCACGACGTTGACGTTGATAAGTTCCTCGCCCAGACCATGGACGATGTGAACGATCAGGTCGCGATCCAGCTGGCTGCGAAGGCCAAGGGTCTGGCCCGTAAGTACCGCAAGACCCTTATCACTGGCTCGAATACCGCCAATGCCAAGGAGTTTGACGGTCTGCAGGTCCTCGTTGCCGCGCTGCCTGACCAGCAGGTTTCTGCTGGCACCAACGGTGGTTCGCTGACCCTTTCGCTGCTCGATGAGTTGCTGGATAAGGTCCCGAACGGCGCTGACGTGATCATGATGCGTCCTGGCACCATCCGCGCTTTCCGCGCTCTGCTGCGTCAGGCTGGTGGTACTCAGCCCGCCGAGTTGATGTTCAAGGACTTTGGTCGCCCGATGCTGTCGCACAACGGCGTGCCGATTATCGAGAACGAGTTCATCCCGGGTGACGTAGCCCAGGGCACCGCTACGGCGACCTGTTCGATCTACGCCCTGCGTTTGAACGAGGACGACGGTCTGCACGGTCTGTACGCCGGCCCGAATGCTGGTATGGTTGTCGAGCCGATCGGCACTGTCCAGAACAAGGACGCGTGGCGTTATCGTGTCAAGTGGTACGCTGGTCTTGCGCTGAAATCGACCCGTTCGGTTGCTCGCATCGTCGGTATCACCAACGTCTAATTGTCCTAGCAATTAGCACCCAGAAGGGCCCGGTCTCAAAAAGGCCGGGCCTTTTTTTCATACAAGGAGAAAAGCATGAAGGCGCAACGTTTGAAGATCACCGAGCCAGGGATGGAAACTTATTCGGATTACTATTTTGGCGTTAAGTTTGATAACGGCTTGTCTGAACAGCCTGTCAACTTTGCCGATGCAAATACCATTGGCGCATTCATTCGCGTGGAAGCAGTAGACGACGGTGCCCAAGTTGGTTCTGCGGTTCAGTATCAGAAGGGTAAGTCGAATAAGGCAGAAGTCGTGACGCCTATTGCCGTTACTGCCGAACAGGCTGCAGCAACATCGACCAATGCAACCCGCCAGCGACATACGCGGGAAGAGTTGGAAGATATTGCGGATAAGCACGGAATTGCAGGTCTGCGTGAAATTGCCGACAAGTATGGCGTTAAGGGTCGCGGCATCGTAGAATTGATTACCGAAATTCTTGCCGCACAGGGGTAATGCCAAATGAACAAATACCTGCTACACGGTAATGATCCGTTGGTCATTACTATCCCAATCGACACGCCATTCGCCGACGCATCGGGCTATACGTGGATCGTTAACAAATTGTCTCCGCAGGATGGGACTCCCGCATTCGCCAATGGCTCTTTGGTTGATGTTGATGGTGTAGCGGGTATTCGTTTTACGGTTGACCCAAGCGTTGTCGGTATTCGATCACTGTTCCGACTGCATTACGAGAATCAAAGTGGCACCATCGGTGGCAACATCGATTTTCTGGTTGTAGCCGACGACACTCTGGTTGTGGGCAAAAATTCGTTCCTGAACTATTACGACGCTTTGGTATTGGCAGATGAAATTTCGGGGCTGCAATTCTTGAAGGGACTTTCCCAAGAAGAATTCTCCGCAGCGCTGGTCACGGCTTACGAGACCATCAATACGATGGTGTTCGTGGATAGCACCGGCGAACATTACGAACTAGGTACGTATGACGAGGACAAGCTAAACACGCTCGATCCAGGTTTCTTGCGCGCGCTCCGAATCGCCCAATTGATTGAAGCCAACGAAATGTCGGATATCAATTCGATCCACTACAAGCGGCTTGATGGCTTGATGTCGGAAACGATTGGTGAATCTTCGATGATGTTCCGCCCCGGTAACATTCAAAACTTCGCGGTAACCCGTCGTTCGATGACGTTCCTGCGTAATTACATCCTATTGCGCGCGAGGTTGGCCCGTGTCTAATCCTATTACCATTCTTGATGAGCACTCCGTCGCCATCGCTCGCTCACTCGACATCATGATCCTGTCCACGGAAAGTCTGTTTGAGAAGTTTGTCCGAGAAGACCCGTCATTGCGTGGATTGAAAACGTTTTGGTCACACGCGTCGGAGATTCGTGAGCGTTCGGTGGAGCTAGTAGTATCCAAGATGCTTACCGCTCGCAACGATCTACGCGCTTCCCTAAGCGATTCTGAGCGTCTCCATTCTGAAACGCACGACGACACAGAAATGTTCATCCACAGCGTGAGGGAAGCGTTTAGAGCGTTTATGTCGCAAGTCCAAACTATTTACGCAAAGCGTTTTCGCGACATCGCTGCGGCACGAGTATTTGGCAGTGACACCTATAATCCAGACCCGCGAATTGTTACGGGTTCGGGTCGTAAGTGGAATTTTACCGACTACGCGTTCTTGACCGCACGTCAAATGTTGGTCGATTGGTACAACACATCAAAGTTGGATTACCTAACAGAAAATGGTTATACGGAATTTACTCTATACACCTTGAATCCGGAATTGATGAATGAGGTCTATAAGGTAGAAGATTACCCGTCAATCGCGGAAAAACTGTTTCATCCTCGTACTACCAAACTAATTGGAGGTCCAAATGTTTCGACCTAATCAGTATTGCGAGGTAGCTTCACTTGGGTCTGCCGACGTATATGGCAAACGCAAATACGGCCCTTGGCGACGCGTGCCATTTGCCCAAGTTAAATTGGTTGAAAGCGCGTCAAAAACATCCGTCCGCACGGACTCATCAGCAACGCGGGGCTCGGCAAATGAAATTCTGGCAGATACGAGGTTTTTGTTTTTGCCAAATGTCGTCTTGAAACCTGGTGATATCGTGCGCGCCCACGGTCAGACCTTTACCGTTGTGAGCGTTTTCCCGCGAGTGTCAGTAACAGGCGTGCACGATCACTGGCAGGTTGACTGCAATATCTACTGGGGTTGATTTATGGGCATGCAAATCACGAACCTGTCAGAAGTGGAGCATATGTTTCGACTGGTTGATAAGGAGGTCAACGAGGAAACGCGTCGGGTATTCAAAGAATACGTAACCAAGATTCATAAGACGGCTCGTGAATTTGCTCCCGTGGACGAATATCGCCTTGAACGAGCAATTAAGGTCGAACCAATGAGGTCGAACCAATACTCGATGAAGGCGATCATTTCAGTGGGCGGAGTTATCGACGGACGATTGGTGGATGAATATGCTACCATCGTCCATGAGTATCAATGGCACAAGCGCGGACCAAAGACGCGGGCTAAGTCCAACAGGGCTGGTCCAAGGTACATGACCCGAGCCGTCAAAGAGCACGAAAAGGATATGATTCGGGAACTAGGCGCTGCGATGAGTAAAGGCATCAGTAGGGCCGTTAGTCGTTCTGGGGTCAACAGGAAAAAGCGCAGGAGGTCACGATGAAGTTGGAAGCCGTAGTTGAACTATTGGAGAATGCAGGTATTGCCAAGCGTGGTGTTGACCTGTATATTTACAGCATGCCGGAAAGTGTCACTTCTGGCGTACTGGCTTTGGATGATTCAGACTCTCCAACGGAGCGTGACGAGTACATTCCCAAGCTGAAGCGTTCAGATTTTCGAGTGATTGTGCGTGGCAATGATTACATGGAAGCAATGACTCTCGCCAACATGGTTGCAAACGAACTGGACAAATACGAAGTAACCACGTCAAATGGGCTGAAATTCCTTCGAATTAAGCCGACATATGATCCAATCGCTTACCCCATCTCAAATGGTGATGTGATTGAGGTAAGTGTTAATCTTTGGGCAGCGTATATTGAACCTTAATAGAGGAGTTTTGAAAGATGCCTATTACTAGCAATCAGACGACCAACGTCAAGCTAGGTGTGTGTCAGGTGTTCTTGGGCGGTCAGGACCTTGGTTTTACCAAGGGTGGCGTTGAAGTTCAGGTTGAGACCGAATCGCACGTCGTGACGGTTGATCAGCTGGGCTCGACCCCGATTTCCGAGTACATTACGGGCCGCTCTTGTGTCGTCCGTGTTCCACTGGCAGAAACCACGCTTGATCACCTACAGGCGATCATGCCTGATTCAACCCTGACCGGTACTGGTGCTACGCGTTACGCGACCGTCAATTCGGGCGTGGGTACCGAGCTTCGTGGCATCGCGGCTGTTCTGCGTCTGCACCCGAAGTCGAAGCTGTTGACCGACAAGACCGAGGACTTCGTTGTGCCGCTCGCGGCCACCACTGGCGCCCTGACCTTCAGCTACAAGCTGGATGAAGAGCGAGTTTACAACGTCGAGTTCAAGGCGTACGCGGACAACAACGGCAAGCTGTTCTACGTGGGTCCGGTTGGTATTAACGACACGACCGGTGTGATCACCCCGTAATTAACCCGCCAAAGCCCCTGGTAACCCCAGGGGCTAGGCAAATGGAGAATAACAACCATGAAATTGTTGAATCTTGATGACATCGCCCTAGACAGTGAGCGTAAGGTAACCTTCCAAGGTAACACATACGTGGTTAAGGATTTTGATGTTGAGGAATTTATTAAATTCCAGAAACTTTTTACCGAATTCCGTAAGATTTTCAATTCGTCCAACCCTGACGATTTGGACCAGATCGTAGCGGTAGTCCAGAAGATCGCAGCCGTCGGCGTGCCGGATATTGATCCCGATCTTATTGGTCGTATGAATCCAATGCAGATGATGGCTTTCGTTTCACTGATTGCCAATCTGCTTCCCGAACCTGATGCGGAAACGAAGCAGGTAATTGAGGAAAAAAAAGAGTAAGTGAACAGTCTGGAGGGGTGACCGCGATTGATTTCCCTTACATGATCATTGAGGTGATGCACTTCTACAAATGGTCATGGGAACAAATCATGCACACCCCTCTTCGGCTGTTCTGGACTCTTATGAAACAGATGCACCGAATTAAAGCTGGTGAAAACCTGCGGTGGTATTCGATTCTGGCGATGTCGCAACACGGTTCCGAGGATGATCGTCGCAACTTTATTGCCAGCCAGACTACAAACATCGGTGTCACCCACGTATCCGAGGATCGTGACGAAGAGGGAATTGCCAAACTCAAAAATATGTAAGGAGGTAAAAGGTGGCGACCAGCGTAGCCAAGATTCAAGCCGAGCTAGACCTAGACTCGGGTAAGTTCACCGGGACTGTTACGTCTGCTGCTGGTGTCCTGCGAAATTTTAACTCCAACATTAACAACACCGATCGCACCTTGAAGAACCTAGAGCGCCGCATCACTGGTGTCGGCGCTTCTTTGCGTGACACGATGGTGATTCTCGGTCAGTTCCGAGGTGCAATGCACACCCTTTGGGCCATGACTGGTCAGTGGGTTGGTGCAATCATTGATGCCAACGCCAAGCTGGAGCGTATGCAGGTCCTCATGAAGGGCTTGTCTCGTTCGACCACTGAAGTGGGTAAGTTGGCTGAATCTTTCCGCGATATGAATTACGTCTTGGATAAGTCCAAGAACGCTCCGTTTTCTATCGACCAAATTTCTAACGCCTTCGTTAAGCTGAAGGCTTCTGGTATCGACCCTGCTCGCGGTTCGTTGCAGTCCTTGATGGACGCGACGGCAGCGTTTGGTGGCGATGACCAGTCCTTTGCGCGCGCGACGCTGGCGATCCAGCAGATGGCGGGTAAGGGCGTAATCTCAATGGAAGAATTGCGTCAGCAGTTGGGTGAAGCAATGCCCAACGCGATGCAGATGATGGCTGCTGCGACCAGTATGTCGATGGGCGAGTTGGTCAAAATCATCAGTCAAGGTCGTCTGGAAGCCAACTCGGCATTGTCCAAGCTGTTCCTTGAAATGAAGTACCAGTATGAAGGCTCTGCGGAAAACATGATGCAGACCTGGACGGGTATGATCCAGAAGCTAAAAACCGAGTGGATGCTGTTCGCGAAGGCAATCGGCGACGGTGGTCTGTTTGAAGAAGCCAAGTCCGCTTTGGGCGACTTGATCAAGTACATGGGTAGCGAGGATGGTCGTAAGCTCGCCCGCGATCTTGGCGGCGCGCTGAAAGAAGCGGGCCGTATGGCTGTGGATCTCGTAAACTTCCTAATCAAAAACCGCGAGGAAATTGTCTCGTGGGGCAAGCTGCTGGCCCAAATCTTCGTAGCGACGTATGTCACCAAGTTTGCTGGGTCTTTGGTTTCTGCGGGCGTCAACGTGGTTAACTTCACGCGTTCGATCGGGGCGCTGTCTACGGCTATCGCGGGTGCCCGTGCGGGTACGGTCGCTTGGTCTACTGTGCTTGCTGGCGCGGCTGGGCCCGTTGGCATCGCGATCACGGCGATTACCGCTTTGATCTTCAAGCTGTGGGATAACTATCGGGCGTCATTGGCTGCAGCCGAGGGTATGCAGCGATACTACAACGCCACAGCACAAGGCAAAGCGGTTTCGGCGCAAGAGCATTCCGACATGGAAAAGCGTCTGGACTACCTGCGTCGAGTCAAAGAGGCTACGGACGAGTTCAACAACACCAAGTCGAGGAATTCGACCTATGGTCGTGAGCGCCTGAATAACAAGATGGGCGACCTTTTGATCGAAGGTCGCGAGTATGGTTTTGTGACGGATGCTGGTAATAGTTTGGCTGACAAGTTCTCGACTCTGAACGACAAGGTTTCGTTCCTGTCAGAAATGTATCAGGCGAATATTACGACCGCCGTACAGAATATCTCCAAGCAAGCCCAGTTGCAGAACGAGCGAGCAGCAGAACAAACGGTTGCCAAGTTTGGAGATCGACTGCGAGATATCGTCCAAGAAAACTCCCCCGAAATCCGTAACCAGCTGAACGTCTTGTCGGAGCAGTTGCGTAATGGAGAAATCAACGCGGACCAGCATCGCGAGAAGCGCAACGCCTTGATCAATACCCGTTTGGATGATCAAATCAGCCGATTGCAACAGGCTCGAAACAGTTTGGCTACGCGCTTGGCAGGAATGTCCAAGGATGAAGCGGGCTATCAGGCTGTTGCGGCGATGATGGGTGAAACCAACAAGCAGCTGGAACTGGTGTACGCCGAGCGTGCAACCATTGAAAGCGATGTCAAGTTGCTGCCTAAAATGGGCGAGGGTGACAAGAAGCAAGGTAACCCTCTGAAGGATTACTACGAGTCTGTGGTGGGTAAGGTTGCTCAATTGCGTGGTCAATTGGAAGACGTGAACCCGACTTTGGAGCGATTCAACGCACAGCTTGCGGCTGGTAAGTACGGCGCAAGCCCTAATCAGGGTATGGTTGGTCAAATCCGCGCTGTTTTGAAGGAGATGGATGAGCTAAGCAAGAAGGTTAAGGAAGATCGCGCGACCGAACGTCTGAAGCAGGACTTGGAAGAACTCGACGCCAAGACCAGCGCGGATGTTGTCTCGGCTCGTATGAAGGCTTCGGGTGATCTTTATTCGCAGGTTGCCGGTGGTATGGTCGGTTTCAATCGTCAGGTTGCGGTCATGCGTGCTGGTCTGGATAAGACCAATATGTCGCTGGAAGAGTTCGATGCCAAGGTTTCTTCAATCAAGGAGATGATGTCTTCGATTGAGGTGATCAATCTGACCGAGTACGTCCGTAATCGTGAGTGGGATGCTTACCTTGATTCGCTGCCAAAACGCGCTCGTGACTTGGAAGAGTTCAATCGCGCTATGGAAGAAAACGCGATTCTGCGTCGGAACATGCATGCGAACGATCCAGATGGTAAGAATTCCAAGGCTATTGATGACCTAGCAGATCGTCTGGACGAAACGACGCGTCGAGAATACGCCAATGCGACCAAGCCAGCGTTCGTGAAGTTGTTGGAAGATTGGCAGGATGTTACGACCAGCATTGATGAAATGTGGGCAAACTCAATGGAGAACATCACAGACTCCATTGCGGATGGTGTTGTCGAGGGTAAAATTTCCTTCAAATCGCTGGCAGACTACATGCTGAAGGAAATCACCCGCATCTTGGTCTCGAAGGCCGTAGCCAAGCTGGTTGAGTTCGTAATTGGCATTATGGGCGGTGGCACCTCGTTTAACCCAAATAGCGGTGGCAGCACCATTACGACCAACTCGACCACGGGTATTAACTCGGGCATCGTGGCTTCAGCTAAGGGTAACGCTTTCAGCAATGGTCAATTGATTCAGCCATTTGCCAAGGGCGGGGCGTTCACCAATCAGATCGTCGGTGAAACCACCATTGCACCGATGGCGATGTTTGGTGAGGCTGGCGACGAAGCGATCATGCCACTGTCTCGGGATGGTTCGGGTCGATTGGGCGTGACAGTACATGGCGAAGGCCAAGGTGGTGGCACTCAGATCATTAACGACCTAGATATTCAGATCGTGATTCAGGATGGTCAGGGTTCGTCCAAGACCAATGTCCGTCAAGCGGATCAGATGAGCAAGGAGCTGGCTAACTTGGTTGACGGTCGTATTCGTGGATTGTTGGTCGAAGAGTCACGACCGGGTGGCATTATTTGGAGGCAGAAGAACAATGGCCGTTGAGACATTTAATTACCAGCGTCAAGCTGGTGCACAAGGTAAGATCACGTATCGCGTGGTCAACACGCAGTTCGGCGATGGCTATTCCGAATCCATTGCCGACGGCATTAACAACAAGGTACAGGAATGGCCGCTCTCCTTTGAGGGCGGCATCAATGACGTGAAGCCAGTATTGGATTTCTTTGACCGTCATGCGGGTTCAAAGTCGTTCTATTGGACACCCCCAGCGGGTTCAGATCCTTTGCTATTCAGGGTTTCCGAGGTAAACTTTACGTCTATGGGCGGTGGTGTATACCGCGTTTCTGCCAATTTCAAACAGGTGTTTAGTCTATGACGATTCAGGAAGACGTCCAAAAGCTGGAGCCGGGTGCACTGGTGGAGCTTTTTGTGCTGGATGCTACAGATCAGACTGGCGAAGTTCTGCGCTTTCACCAAGATACGAATTTCGGTTCTATCTGGTGGCAGGGTGTGGAATACTTCCCTTGGCCTATCAAGGTCGAGGGCTTCGCTAAGACGACCGACAAGCCTCCGACCCCATCGCTGACCATTGGTAATATCGATGGCTCAATCAGCGCCCTATGTCGGGTGCTGGATGACCTTGCCGGTGTGAAAATCATCCGTAAGCGGACTTTCGCTAGGTATATCGATGCGCGTAACTTTCCTGGACCGAACCTAGTACCAAACGCCAGCTTTACTTCTGGGACAACCGGATTCACGTTTTCTGGGGGCACCGGTATTGTTGAGGGTGACGGCCTTCGTATCACACGAACCACGGCGAATATTGGCGTCGGTCGAAATATCACGGGTCTTACCGTTGGTAAGAAGTACGTGGTGAATCTAGACATCGCGGATAACTCCGTTCCGGTTTCTAACATGGCTTTCATTCGTGTTGGTAGTTCCATTTCCAATTCTGGGGTGAAGTCAGAACCAATCCCGCAATTTAAGGTTGGTCGTGTGCAGGCTGAATTTACCGCGACGGCGACCAATCATTGGGTGTCGGTGTGGGTCAATAGTCCCAACGCTCGACTGGTTCTGCGTCGATTCGCCGTGCAAGAGTTTGGTGTGAACCCAGAAGCCGATCCCAATCAGCAGTTCGCGGACGAGCTTTGGTATGTCGAGCGAAAGGTGACAGAGAATAAGGAGCTTGTTGAGTTCGAACTGGCATCACCCCTAGACTTGAATGGTGTTCAACTGCCCTGTCGTCAGATTGTGGCGAACTATTGCAGTTGGATGTCACTAGGTGGATACCGCGGTGCGAATTGCGGCTACACTGGGCCCCCGGTAGCAGACGCGAACGATGTACCAACCGATGATCCAACTCGCG
>Ga0209370_1000645_pt1 | contig 41405 bp, 41 predicted proteins | sample AgamicAtPrz_FD_187164 | JGI IMG/M metagenome (GOLD analysis project Ga0209370, IMG submission 187164) | Agave microbial communities from Guanajuato, Mexico - At.P.rz (SPAdes) (version 2) | ecosystem: Host-associated > Plants > Phyllosphere > Phylloplane/Leaf | place: Guanajuato, Mexico...
GCACGGGGCAACGCGACTGGGGAGGACCAGGACGCTGACCACGCCTCCCAGACAGATTCCGGCCCGATTGGCGTCTCGCCTGACAAGCTGAACTTCGAGTACACCGTGTCCGGCACGAGCTCGCTTAAGCCCGAGACGGTTTTCGACGATGGCACCTTCATCTGGATTCGGATGCCGCCGCGCACGCCGTTTGCCGTGCCGACCATTAAGGACGGCGGCGACGTCGTCAGCCCGAACTTTATCCGCCGCGGGCCGTACATCGTCATCCAGCGACTGGCCGATGAGGTGAAGCTCACGCGGCCGGGCGAGGAAGTGACGATCACGCGCGGCCGTCGCGGTCTGTTCGGGTTCTGAGGACGGTATGGGAAAACAGACCGATCCGACCAGCCCTGAAGAGAAAGCCTTGTTCAAGGGGAAGGTGCCGCGCAACGTCATGATTGCCATCGGCGCGATCGCGGCCCTTGCCATCGGCACGCTGGGCTTCTACACGCAGACGCTGGAAGCTAACAAGGCTGAAGCCGAAGCGCTGAAGGCCAAACGCGAACGTGCGGCCGAAGCTGTCGACAAGAGCAATGCAAACAAGGCCGACGTCGACAAGATCATCGAAGAGCAGCAGGCCGAAGCCCGGCGCCGCGCAGCGGAAGCGGCTGCCGCGGCCAGCGCGGCTGCTGCCGCGAATGCGAAGAAGCCGACACTCTCGGCCGACGCCGTATTGCCGAGCGCGAATACAGCAGAGCTGAAGGCTTCGAACGACCAGGACAGTATCTACGTCTCTCCGATCTTCCGCGCGGGCGTGAAAGTCAAGGAAGGCCAGCCGCAGCAGCCGCAACTGCCGAACGGCATCATTTCGCCGCAACAGATGCTGCTCCAGCAGGCAGCGGCTCAGGACGCTGCGATGAAGGAAGCGACGGCGCAGGCTGCGTTGGTTTCGCGCGGCGGGCAGACGGCTGGACCCATAACGACGCAGCAACGCGACAACGCGTTCATGCACGACGTTGCGCAACTGAGCGAAGGCGAAAAGGATTTCGCGCGAACGGGCTTTGTCGGCCAATCGCGCGGCTGCACGCTGTCGCCCCCGGCAAAGATTCCGGTTCTCTCGAGCGAGGCGCTCAACTCGGACCGTCCTGGAACCGCATCGCTGATCGTCGAGAGCGACGTGTACGCGAACAACGGCGATGGCCGTTGCCTGGTGATTCCGTGGGGCACCACCATCGTTGCACCCTACAGCTCGGACATTCAGCCGGGACAGGAGTCGATCCTCGTCGCCGGCGCGGAAATGCGCCTGCCGAACGGCAAGCACGTGCCGCTGTACGGTGCGCAGGGCGCTGACGGCGATGGCGCGGCTGGGTTCAGTGGTCACGTCAACAACCACTTCTTGAGGATCTATTCGACGTCGTTCCTGACAGCGATTCTGGTACGTGCGTTCAACAATGGTGACCAGAGCACGACAACCGGCCCGCTCGGCGTTACCCAAGCAGGGAGCACGGCGGGTCAGATCGCAGCGCAGACAACGCAGTCGGTGCTCGATCGCTACAAGAACATCCCGCCGACGATCACGTCGTCACCGGGTGAGCGGCACTTCATGCTCAAGGTCAATCGCGACATGGTGCTCGAGCAATATCGGGGGCCGCGATGATCGCACGCACTGTGTTTGCCGTCGCTTTCGCGTTGGCTTGTGCACACGCGCAGTCGGCCGTGATTGCGCAGGTAATCAGCCCGGTAAGCGTCGTCATTCAGGACGGGGCGACCCGCCGTGTCGCGATGTTGCCGGGTAAGCCGGTCTATTACTGCGGCCTCGACGCTTTCATCGAATGGGCGTCACCGCTGGTCGGCCAGACCGTGCGCAGCTCGCGAGATGCGGGCATCACGGTATCGATCGATGGCCGCGACGTTGCACTGGACGATCTGTTCATCGACCGCGGATGGCTACAACCGCCCTTGCTGGATGATGGCGCGCAGGCGGCGCTTGTCGAGCGCCGGGGCGGATGGGCGTGCGCGCGCGCGGTCGTGCCTTTCGAGTTGCTGCACACCAACGTCGATCCGAAGATTCTCGCCGGCATCGCACTGAACGAATCGAACTACCGCGGTCGTGCGTGGCCCTGGACGCTCAACGTCGCGGGTCAAGGCTACTTCTTCAAGTCGCGAGAGGAAGCCTATAAGGCGATCGAGTCGTTGCTCGCGCGCGATCGCTGCGATTTCGACGTCGGCCTGATGCAGGTGAACTGGTGCTACCACGGCAAACGCTTTGCGTCGGCGTGGGAGGCGCTCGCACCCTCCACAAACGTCGCGGTCGCCGAGGCGATCCTCACCGAGAACTTCGCACGCACCGACTCGGTTGCGAAGGCTGTTGCGTACTACCACAGCGCGAACCCCAATCCCGGGCGCGCGTACCTCGCACGGTTCGCCCAACACCTTTCCATGATCGAGGCAGGCCTGTGAAGCACACGATCAAGTTTCTGGCGTGCGCCGCGTCGGCGATCGTGTGCGCAGCCGCGTCGGCGGCAAACACCGATCCTTTCGACTTCGACTACGACATCCTCGGCGGTATTTCCGAACGGCCGGCGCTCATCTTCAACGATGGCGAAAAGACCTACATCCAGCCGCGTGCCGGCCAGGTCATCGTCGCCGACGGCGGCCACACCGAAGGCCCGTACGTGGTTGTCGAGGGCACGCCGTCATCGATCACGTACAAGGTCGGCAGCCATTCAGCCACGGCACGCTGGAAGAAGGCGAACACGTTCATTGGCGGCACCGGTGCACTGGCGGCCATGAAAGACGATCAACCGGCCGGCTTCGACGGTTTCACCAACCGCCTGGTGATGATCGGCAACCGTCCCGCTCTCGAACCGGTCCGCGCGCTTCGCGCGTCGATGACGGTCGGCGGGTTCGTCAAGGCGCTCGTCCCGCAAGGCTGGACTGGATCAGCTCAGAAGGATGTCGACCTGACGACGCTCGAGCAGTTCGGCACGCGTGATGGCGAAAACTGGATGCAGGCGCTCGACCGTTTGATGACGCAAACCGGGCTGTACGCCGACGTCGATTTTGCTGCGCGCCACGTGCGCCTGCATCGAGACGCGCCGAAATCCGCTGCGTTGAACTACGCGTCGTCGAGCCGCGATGCCGACGAGGCGGGATTGAACCGGGTCGTCGCGCAAGTCACGGCAGAAGGGCCACCGGTGTCGCGCCTGGCGGAACGCTTCGGCGCGCAGGCAATTCGGGACAGCGACGACACGCACATGCAGATTCGCTTCACGTCGAAGCCCGCCAAGACCGTGACGTTCAAGACGCCTGACGGGAAGGCGCTGCGTACGAGCTGGGACGACACGAAGAACGTGCTCACGATCGACCGTGCGGAACGCTTCGTGGTTGCGGACGAGACGAGCCACGTCGAGGTTACACGCGACGCGAAGACCGTCTACGACTTCGACCAGCCGAACGCAGCAAAGCTCGAGGCAGTGTTCGACCGGGAGGGCCGGACGTACTTCAAGTTCGCTGAGTCCGTTGTTCGGGTCGGCGTGACGGACGCGCGGAATCTGGGCGTCGGTGAGCAAAAGGGGCGCTACTCCATGTTTGAAGGCACCTCCGACCTGTTCACGGTGACGGCGGACGGCAACACGATTCACGTCAAGCGCCGCAAGGAAGTGGTCTACCGCGAAGTGCCGGACGCCACCCCGCAGGCGAGCGGAGGACCGACATCGTGATGCGCTTCGTACCTATCGCCGCCGCCATCCTCGCATTCATTGCTCTGCCGAGTCGGGCAGATTGCCTTGACGACGCCGCGGCCTTCCACCGCGTCAATCCGCGGCTGCTGCGCGTGATCGCACAGCACGAGTCCGGTATGCGCCCGAACGCCGTGAACAGGAACACGAACGGCAGCGAGGACATTGGCCTCATGCAGATCAACACGTCCTGGCTACCCACGTTGGCGCGCTACGGCATCCGTCGTGAGCATCTGTTCAACGGCTGCGTCAGTGCCTACGTCGGCGCGTGGATCCTCGCGTCGAACGTCCGCCGCTTCGGACCGAACTGGAAGGCTGTCGGTGCCTACAACGCGGTCACGCCATCCAAGCAGCTCGTCTACGCCAGCGCAATCTATCGCCGCTTTATGCAACAGGGTCGGTAACCATGCAGAAGACACATTCGAATCAGGCGCGGATGCGCACGCTCGTTGCAGCGGGGCTGGCCGTGTTGCATATCGCGGCACACGCGGCGGCCGATCCCGCCGCGAAATCCATCGACGCGGACGGCTGGCAGGTACTTGCCTCTGCGCCGAAGACGCAGCCCGTTACTGCAGAGAATCCGAAGCAGTCGCAGCTGCTGCTGGCGCCGATGACCGCGCCGACGAGCATGACCGCGGCCCCGTCTACCGACGTCGCTGCTGTCGTGTTGCCGGGGGCGGGTGCGCCGGCCGCGAGCGGAACGCTGACGTTCTCGGTGACGCCGGCGGACGTGAATCTGCGCGATGCGCTCGACCGCTGGCTGCAGCAGCAGGGCTGGCAGCTCGCCTGGAAGATCGACGACGACCTCCCGCTGGAATTCAACGCGTCCTTCACCGGCGATTTCACGTCCGTGCTGCAGCAGGTGATGAAGGCTACGAACCACATGCGCACGCCGACGCGCGCTTGCCGTCACACGAACAACGTCATCCGCGTGATCGCACGCGCGGGCAATTGCCAGGATTGAGAACCATGCGTGTTCACCTTTTAAAGTCCGCCGTCGCGATCGCGGCTGCGCTGATGGCCGCCGGCTGCGCCGTGACGCAGCAGGACGTCAACGATAGCTACGACGCTGCGCACCGAACCATTTCCGACGCGCTCGGTAAGGGGCCAACGCCGATGGCGCTCGTCGAGGACGTACCCACCGCGTTCCTGGGCGATCGACTGGTACCGCTCGCGTACGAGGCGACGCTGCCCGCCGTGTTCCGCGACAAGACCGTCACGCTGCCCGCGAACCTCGGCATCCGGCAGATCGCCACGCTCATTTCGACGGCGACGGGCTATCCGGTGCATTTGAGCCCGGACGTGTTCGTGCCGCGAGACTCCCTGGTGCCCGGCCAAACGGAGTCGAAGGGGCAGAACAACGCAGCGCGAACCGAAGAGCCGGTCTACCGGCAGGCGTTCTCCGGCAAGACCGGCATGTACATGCGGAACATGACGACCGACCTGGGGCTCGACTGGTCGTTCGACGGCAGCTCGATCAACGTGAACCGGTTCGTCACCCGCATGTACCAGATCGCAGCGATCCCGGGCAAGGTGTCGATCAAGTCGACGATGAGCAAGGGGATGGACACGTCGACCGGCAATCAGTCGGGCGGCGGCGGTGGCAGTTCGGGCGGCAACACCGGTTCCTTCTCCGCCCAGACGTCGACCGGCCGCGAAGGCGATTTCGATCAAATTGCGGCAATCACGGCGGAAATCGACAAGCTGAAGTCGCCGATGGGTCGCGTAAGTGTGAACCCGCAAAGCCGGCTGGTGATGGTGTACGACACCAAGGAAGCCGCGGACAATATCGGCAAGCTTCTCAAGCACGAAAACGCGATCTCGACGCGCCAGGTGGCGATTACGGTCCGGACGCTCCAGATTGCGCTGAACAAGGGCAGTCAGGCAGGCATGAATGCCGACGTCGTTTTCAACGCGATGCACGCCGGCCTCGCGCGTTACGCGATCAGCTTCACGTCACCGACGTCGCTCGCGACGGGCGGTGGCGCGGTCGGTGTGTCGGTCCTGCGCCCGGACGCGCCGTTCTCCGGCACGAACGCGGTTGTGAACGCGCTGAACCAGTACGGCCGGACGGTGCAGGACAACACGATGACCAAGATGACCCTCAACGGGTTGCCGGTCTCGATTGCATCGTTCAAGAGCGATGACTACCTGCGATCAACGACACCGTCGTCGGGCTCGCTGACGGCCACGTCCGGCGGTGTGCCGGGGCTGACGCCGGGCACCATCACGACCGGCGACTTCGTGAATGTGCTGCCGGCGGTCAACGATCATAACCAGATCGTGCTCGCGTACTGGGCGGACAGCTCGAAGCTCAACGGTCCGTTCACGAGCGCGGGGGCTGGCTCTGGCCAAACGCAGCAACAGATCCAGCTCGCGCATACGGTCGGTACGAAGGATGACCAGACGATCGCACTGTCGGACGGCCAGACGGTCGTGCTGTATGGCGCGATCACGGATCAGGCTGACAGCACGACGAATACCGGCATTGCCGGCCTCACCGGGAGCTGGAACAAGGCAAAGACGTTCCAGGTGATCATGCTGAAGGCGACGGTCGTTCCGTCGATGTGATGGCGATGATGCACATCACGGAACCCTTGCCGACTGACAAGCGCGCGCGCTTGGTGTTCGGCATCGACTGGCGGGCCTACCCGGCGAAGGGCGGAAGTGCCGAGCGCCGGCGCTATTTCGACGCATTCAACGCGACCCGTTTCGTCGAGTACAAGGTCGGCACGGAGCTGATCGGCGGGTTCGCCGAGCCGGACATGTCGGAATTCAAAGGCGCTCGCCTGTATTCGGGTGCGGCGCGCGTGGCGTTGCACGACCGGATCAAGAATCGGGCCGCTGCGCTAGTGCTCTTGCAGGACGGTTTGCGCGTCTACGTGATTTTCGTGGTGCGCGGCGCGGTCCGTAGCGATGAAGTGCTGAGCCCCGAGATGGCGCAGTCGCGTCGTCTTGAGATTGCGCAGGAGTGCCTGAAGAGCAATCTTTCGCTCGAGACGCTCGGTACCGGGGACCGCATCGGTGACGTCGACGAGCCGTTTCAAGCGAGCGAGCTGCTCGCGAACCGGAAGGTCGGGCTACTCCGCCGGCCGCCGCTTTCGTTGCCGACAGCCATCCCGGTACTCGTCATCGTCGTGGGCGCCTGCTTCGGCGTACCCAGGATCGCGGACATGCTGTCGCCACCGCCACCACCTCCGCGAGCACCGACCTTCGCGGAACAGTACGCCGTTGCTGTTCGCGACGTATTCGCACGTATGCAACCGCGAGCGTCGGAGCTCGCGCCGGCGTTGCTTGCTGCCGTCGGTGGAAAGGAGTCGGTGAGAAAGGGGTGGCTGTTTCAGGAGGCGAATTGTCAATCGTCGGGATTTTGCACGATGACGTTTCGCCGGAACGGAGGCACTTTCACCGCGTTCGATCAGGCCGCGACACCCGATATGCGCCCGCTCAGTTTCGCACGTGACGGCCGCACGTTGGTCTCGCGCGGGCCCGCCGTTCCGAAAGCTGCTTCTCTGATGGAGAGCGAATCGAAGAGCTGGCCCGCCGAACAGACCTTCATTGACTTGCTGCAGACGCCTCCACAGCGCATGTCGGTCCAGCCCTTCGAGCTACGTGCCTATGGCTATACGGTCAGTCTTGGCGAGGCGCGTCCCCTTATCGCCACGCCGGGCGCAGGCGAGCGGGCGCACGTCGGGCACCTGCTCAAGCAGGGCGATTGGACGATCGAAGGGTTCCGCTGGCAGTCGCCGCTGCTCGCCAAGCTGCCGCCCAACATGGCGCTCGAATCCCTGAAGGTCGAGCTGCGTCTCAATGAAGCCGCAGCACCAACAGCCGACAAGGAAACGGGCGACTCGCCGTACGGTATCCACTTCACCGCGAAGGGCAAATACTATGTTTTTGATTAAGCACGCACTCATCGCGGCGGGCGTCGCTATCGCCGTGTCCGCGCACGCCGATCCAGTTGGCGCCAAGCTCTCAATTGACGATATCGATCAACTGGCTCGCGCAAGCGTTATTCGAAGCCTGGGCGGGGGCGCGAGCGGGGCCGGTACGTTGCCGCCCGGCGCGATGTCGCAGCCGCAGCCCGGCATCGCAGCGAGCGGTGTCGCGGCCGAGACGCCGCCGAAGCCGGTCGAGATGCCGATTCGCACGCCGCGCGCTCATGCGGAGCCGGTTTCCTTCCTCGGAGCATTCAACGATGAAGCCGGCGGGCACGTCCTGTATTCCTATCGCGATGCGATCTATCCGGCTCGCGTTGGCGCGACGCTGCTCAACGGTTGGAGCGTCAAGAGCGTCGACGGATATGCAGTGACCGTGGCAGAGGGAAAGCGCACCTGGAAGGAGCCGATTCGCGGCGCCGCGCCGATCCAGTCGTCGGCGACGACTGCTATTCGGTCGCTCGTGGATCTGGGCTCGCCATTGCCCGCTGGAGCGCCGCTGCCGGGTATCCCGCTCGGAGGTGCGCAATGAGCTTCTTCGCGGAAATGGAGCCGCAGGAACCCGAGAAGCGCGGGCTGCTCGGCCGGCTCAAAGCGTTTAAGGCGGGCTTTACCGATAGCTCGCCGTCGTCGATGCCGATCGTTGGTCGTGAACCGGTCGACGGTGGCGATTCCGCGGTGTCGATCGAGCCGAATGGCGTTCGCGAGCCGCGGTTCAAGTCGGCGAGCAAGCCGGTGAATCCGCGACAAGCGAGCCAGGGTCAGCCGATGACTATGGGCATGATGCTGCGTCGCGCGCAGGAAGAAGCCGAGGACGTCGCGATCATCGGCGAGGGAAGCGAGCGGGAATGGCCCGCGAAGCTAGAGGCAGACGTGGTTGCTCCAACCGTGCATCAAGTACGGAATGACACCGAGCGGGTGCCCGAGTCCGGCTCGGCGGGTCCAATGGCGGGCAATGGCGGGAATATCCCGCTCGAGCCGGCACCCGAAACCGTCGCGCGCGCCGATCAGTCGGCCGAGCCGCTCCAGGAGCGTGCAAGCACAACCCAGCCTGCGCAAACGAATGCCGAACCGACTGCCGACGGGGCTTCGCAGTGGACATCGGGCTACGACGTTCCGCCGACTGTAAGACGGGTCGGGACGGATGTCGTTGAGACGCCGGAGGTCGGGATTGAGAGCGGCCGACCGCGCCTCGTCCACGCCGAATCGCTCAGCTTCAAGCGCGTCTTGTGCCAGCGCGATGAGCACGCGGCGCTCACGGTTACGGAGTCGGCCCGTCGAGAGTTCATCGCGGTCGAGCTGCAGGCTGGTATCTCCATCGTGGTGGCTACACCGCGGTTCCACGAGAGCCAACTCTACGCGACCTATCTGAAGGACCTCGCACGCGCGGACATTTCCGTCCATGAGGAAATGGTCGGCGACGAAGACGTGATCGCTGCACTTTACGGCAAGGAGAAGCAGCGCGCGTCCAATTTCGTGCCTGAGGCCTCGCGTGCGATCGGTGCGTTTCGCGACGTGGTTGACGCTGCGACGGCTTATGAAGCGGGCGACATTCATTGGGAATACCGCGAGTTCGCGGAGGACGTCGAGCTGCGGTTGCGCGTCGACGGTGAACCGCCGGGTCGGCGGTTGGTGTGTCGTTTTGCGTGGGCGTGTCAGGTTGCCCGCGCCCTTCGTGCGGTGGTTCGAGAACGGCAGACATGATTTTTTCGGGTGGTCTCTCTCATTGACAATTCTGAGCGACCCGCTCGAGGCGCGTACCGGCAAAAGCGTGGCTGTTTTCGTGAGCTTTTCTGGGATTACGGGCCGAAATAATCGCGATACTGACTCTACTTCTCGCGTCCCTGACGCATCGACCTCGACTTCGCTGGCCGAAGTCCATCTTTTGTACAAGCCGTGCCAATGGGCATGCTCCGACTGGTTGGCAACCAGTGTGGAATTCCTTTCTGATGAGCGCCTCGCCTGCGCTCCCCATTTCAGTCATGAAACTCGTTGCTGGCCGCATTCATTTGCGCCGCGACGTCGTTCGGACCCGGACAACGGGTGTCTCTCTCCAGGCCTCTGTCTGGGTGGAACGACTGTAGTCGACTGAGCCGTGAACCTGCGTCGGAATGGCACTTCCGAAAATGGGCTGTTGCGCAGCGTGACCATGCTGTGCGAGGACGACCTAACGTCCTCTATATGAGCCGACCGGCTCCCTGAGCACCACGTCCCCGGAAGGGACGTGGTGCTTGGGTCATTTATCCGAATCCACGAAGCGCGTTCCTCCACCGAGGAACGCGCTTTTTTTTCGTCGTTGTTTTCTGTCCTGGAGGTCCCTGTGCTTCCCAATCGTCTCAATTCCCGGATTGCCGACGTGATCAGCCAAACGATCGCGGAGGAAAGGTCGGCTACCGACACGACTTCACCCGCCTGGCGGGAGCGTTGCGAGGTAGCGCAAGTGGCGATGTTCACCGACTCCGACCGCCGGATTTTTCTGTCCAGTATCGCTCACCGCCGCGGAGAGGCGGTTGCGAACGCGCTCGAGCAATCGGCGGACGCGTTGCGCACCCAGGCGATCTTCAAACTCGCGAGGAAACTTTCATGAATGCAGTTGTCAGTATGGTCGGCGGCGCCATACGGAGCGTCGTTGAAGAGCGGACGATGCGCCCGCCGGTGATCGGGAAGATCCGGCCCGGCATCAAGGTCCTGACGTCGGCCGCGCGGAGCAATCCGGATGCGGTTGCGCTGTACGAGGAGATGGTGGCTGCCGGCGACTCGTTCGAGACGATCGGCAAGGCGATCGAATCCCGTTGTCGGCTCAAGCATGCGCTGGCGCCGCGCAACACCGATTACTTCACCTGCCGCCGCTCGGACTTCAATAATCCGGACGTGGCCGACGAGATTCTCCGGCTCTACGGTGAGGATCGCGGGCAGGGCGTTAGGCTCTATCGCTTCCCGGTGCTGTTCGCCTTCAACGACTGGATGCAAAACATCCCGAACGAGATGGCGGCGTGGGGCGCGAGCGGTCGCAAGTACTTCTCGCAGTACGGGCCGGCCGGCCTGCGGTACTGCAAGACGTACGCGAAGGTCGAGCGCGATCCGCGGGCGCAACGGGCGGCGCGCCATTTCGGCGGTCGCGACGTGATTTTCCGTCAGGATGACGCGATCCCCGATGGCATTTGCAACCCCGAGCAATGCCCGCAGTACCAAAGCCGCCAATGCAACCTCGGTGCCCAGTTCATCTTCGCCATTCCCGATATCAAGGGACTGGGTTTGATTGAACTCCCGACGAACTCGATCTACGTCCTGCAGAAGGCATACGCGGCGATGAAGACGGTTCAACTGGCTCGAGGCAAGCTGACGGGCACCCGGTTCTGGATCTCGAAGCGAGAATTCGACATCACGCGGATCAATGATGCGGGCGAGGCGGTGCGTCAACCGCAGATGCTGACCGTGCTCGATGCGGATATCGACATCGGTGCACTGCTCGACGGTGCCGAAGACGCCCCGGCGGCGATCGAAGTCGCTGGGCCGCCCACACTCCCCGATTCTGGCAGCACGGTGATTCAGCTTCACCCGTCAGAGGGAGAAAGCACCGGCATACGCGCTGATGAGGCTGAAGCCGGTGACGGCCCGTCCGAGTCGATGGAGGAAAAGCGCCACCGCATGCAGGACCTGCTGCAGCGCCTTCGCTTCGTTGAGGAAGACGAGCGCAAGGCGTTTCGCGTCTACGGTCACTCTCGCTTCGGCCGCGGCTGGACCGAACGACCGGCCGACGTCGACAAGATGGTCACCCGGCTGACGACGGCGCTGGAGGATCCGACTTCGCTTCAACGAGAAATCGGTGCGGCGGTCGAATCGTTCCAGAACGCCTAAATGACACCCCTTGCGCCCGGCCCTTCGGGGCCGGTGTCTTTTTCCTCACGTCACCACCCCGAGAGTCCTTCAGCAAAGCGATTTGCTCAAGTGCTTTCGACCGCGTGGCTCACGCATCGAAATCGTCCGCGCAAGCGGCCATCTTTTGACCCATCCCTCTGGAGGATCCCATGCGCCGGATTGGCAACATTACGGCGTTCTTTGGCGCCGCCGACGTGTTCAGCAATTGGCACCCGTGCAGCTTCACGTTCCACGAAGTGACGTTCAACTGTGTTGAGCAGTTCATGATGTACGCGAAGGCAATGCTGTTCGACGATCACGTGACCGCGGAAGCGATCTTGGCGTCGACGTCGCCTCGCGAACAGAAGCGGCTCGGACGGTCGGTGCGCGGTTTCGACGAGCAACGTTGGCTCGAAGCGCGTGAAAGGATCATGTTCGTCGGCTGTCGAGAGAAGTTTCGACAGAACGAAGCCTTCGCTATCGCGCTGCTCGCAACGGGGACGTCGGTCCTGGTCGAGGCGAGTCCGTATGACCGCATCTGGGGCGTCGGGCTCGGTGAGCACGACCCGCGTATCGCCGACCCGTCGGCCTGGTTGGGACTGAACCTGCTTGGCAACGCCCTGATGCGTGTACGGGACGTGCTGTCTCGGTCGTAACGTCCCTTCTTGCGCTGTGTGACGGCGCCAACTATCTCTGGCTGCCCTTGGGCGGCCATTTCTTTTTATGGAGGCGTCGATGAAGATCGCGCATTTTTCTGACCTGCATTACTCGCCGGAAAACCTCGACGAGGCGGACCGGTGCTTTTCGGATGCGGTGGGTGACGCTATCGCGCGCGAGACCACTGCAGCGGTGATCAGCGGCGACTCGACCGACCATCGTCTCGACGCACACGCGCCGGCGCTGAACGCACTCGCCACGCGGGTGCACCGACTCGCGCAAGCGATGCCGGTACTTATGTTGCAGGGCACGTTCTCGCACGAGCCGCCGGGGACGCTGGACAACTTCGCGCTGATGGGCGCGCGGTATCCGGTGGCCATAGCGGACCGGGTATGTCAGGTGGCGCTCTACGACGGAAACTTCTGGTTCTCGCGTGGTCCCGTTTTCGATGATGACGAGGTTCGGCATCATCTGGAATGCGAGCCCGAGGTGGTCTTCACCTGCCTTCCGACAATGAACAAGGCGGACTTGGCGTTGCGAGTGGGTGCGCTGGCTGCGTCGACGGATCTCGCGGGTACGCTCGCGGGGTTCTTGACCGCTGCTGGGCGGATTAACGCGGCGTTTCGTGCGGCGGGTGTCCCGACCGTCGGCGTCTCGCATGGCACTGTGAACGGTTGTCAAACGGAACACGGCGTCACGATGGCGGGGTTCGATCACGAGTTCAGCCTCGGCGCGCTGTTTGCGGCGGAATGCTCGGCGTTCATGCTTGGCCATATCCACAAGTATCAGACGTGGGAGCGCGACGGGCGCTTGGTGGGGTATCCGGGCTCTATCGGTCGTTTCCACTACGGCGAGCTCGGCGACAAGGGCTATCTGTTGTGGGAGGTTTCGGCCGCCGATGCTCGGGCCCTGCTGATTCCGACCCCTTCTCGTGAAATGGTCTCCGTCGCGTTCGACGGGCCGCCTGACACGAACGAACTGGAAGCGCTCGCGGCAGCATCTGCCGGGAAGTTCGTACGCATTCGCTGGCAGATTGATGAAGAGCATAAGCAGTTGGTCGACCGCAAGGCGATAGAAGCGATGTTCTCGACGGCTGCTGGCGTGAAGCTTGAGCCGCGCGTACTTCCTGTCATGCGCAGCCGGGCGGAAGGGATCAGCACCGCGCCGACCGTCGACGCAAAGCTGACCCGATGGTGTGAGCTGACCGACGTCGACGCTGTCCCGCTGGTTGATCGGCTGCAGCTGCTCGAGACCGGAGAATCGGATGCGATCGCCGATCTGATCCTGGCGCGGTTAGCTAACGACAGCGCGTCGACAATCGACCGGCCGTGCCCATCGGACGATGCTCCGCCTTCGGTGCCAACCACGGCCACCGCGAGCTCCGTTGAACCGGCAAGCGCCGACGTACCTTCGTGGCTCACCGATGACCTGTTCGCGGCATAGTGCCGCTCACCGACGGCTCTCCGTCCTTTTCGAACACTAGCTGTGTTCCGATAGCCTGTGTGGCTATCGATACGAGGTTCACCCCCGCGCCTTTGGCGCATCGAAGGCAGCTTTGCTGCATCCATTTTCTTTCTACCCTGACGGGGCGTGTTCCCGACAGGGGCGCACTCCGTCTCAAATCCGGAGTGTGCTCATGTTTGGTCTCTATCCTGCTGGCGTCCGTTGGGCCCAGTCCTTCACCGCGTCTACCGACGCCAAATCGCTGCAGAAGCTTCTCGTCGATCACGGCGCGTGCACGGCAGCACTCTTCCACCAACCGTTCGGCGCCCAGCGGGGCGCGGTCATTGCACAACGCGACGGCATGTTGGTGTTGGCCAACGTGGTCGACGCCGACGAGGCCGAGATCGTGGTCACGCCTGGCGTTGAGCTGCAAAACCTCCTTTGGTCCTTCGACTCTGGCTACTCGGGTCAGTGGTCCGGCCGCGAGCTGCAGATTCTCACCGGTTGTTCCAACTGGGATTCGATGCTCAAGCAGACGTCGGACGCGTTCAGTCGTCTCTGTGGAACGGTGCAGGCCGCCGTTGACGGTACGTTGGGCAAGCCGGCATCCCGGCCCGAGCCGACGCTTCCGGTCGATGACGACGATATCCCGATTTTCCTGCCAGACGAGTATCTGCAGCCCATCTCTCTTGCAGAGATCCAGTCATGCGACCTCTGAGACTGTTGCTTGACGGGTTCTATGGCGTCCGGGACGGGATGAAGCGCGACAGCGTGGAACTCGATCTGGAGTCGCTGCCCACCGGGCTGATCGCCTTGACCGGCCCGAATGGCGCCGGCAAGACGACGATCATGGACAACCTGCACCCCTACCGCATCATGCCGTCGCGCGCGTCGAAGCTCTCGGTCGATGCGTTCTCGTACTGGGATCACATCTGCGGAGTGCAGGCACGCAAGGAGTTCGAGTGGGAGCACGATGGCTTGCGCTATCGGTCGACCTTCGCGTTTCGCAAGCCGGGCAAAAACGGCAAGGCGGACTACTTCCTGTTTTATCGCTCGACGGATGGCAAGTGGCGACCGGTATCGCTACCGGACGGCACAGTGTCGGACGGTAAGGGCGAGACCTACGATCGATGCGTTGACGCGATCTGCGGTTCGCTCGAATCGTTCTTTACGAGCGTGTTCTCGGCGCAGAACCGTCGCCCGCTTGCGTCTTACGGTGTGACCGAGATCAAGGGACTTCTCGCGGAGCTGCTGAAGATCGATCACCTCCGGGCGCTATCGACCAAGGCGGCTGATGTCGCGAAGGCACTCACCCGGAAGCTCGGTTTGGTGCAACAGGAGCTCGCCGCATTCTCCGGAAAGCGTGAGCGTGTTGACGAGACGCGCAAGGCGCTCGCGTCGGCCGCGACTGATATCGCGGCCGCGCGCGAGAAGCGTACGGCCGCGCAATCGGAGATTGCCACGCTGACGCAACAGCACGCCGTGCTCGTTGCCAAGCGCGGCGAGAACGCTGGCACGGCGGCGCGCTTGGGTGAACTCGGCGTGCGGCGTAGTGAGTTGCAGGTATCGCTTCAGACGTTGGAGCGCGACAAGCAGGCCGACGAGAAGCGCTTCACGCAACGCGCGTCGACGCTGCGGGAGACGATCGCCGCGCATGTCGCCGTTATTCGGCAGGCGGAGCAAATCCGAGGCGCAGCCGCCGCTCGTGACGAAGCGCAGCATCGAATCGGGAAGGCGGAGGCTCAGGTTGACCCGTTGCAACGTGCGATCGAACAGCTTGACGCGAAGCGACTGCAGGTGGCCACGGTCGAGTCGACGCTCTCAGGGTTGGAATCGCAGGGTACAGCGAAAGCCGACCTGATCCGGACCTTGACCGAGCAATCGTCGGTGATCGGATCGGTGCCGTGTGCAGGGATGGATATCCACGCGATGTGCCCATTGCTCGCGCAAGCGAGGAATGCGGCGCAACAAGTCGACGTCCAAACCGTCTCGTTGAAGGATTTGCGCACGCGCTATCGGCAACACCAGACGGAGTTGAAGGAACTCGCACCGTCGGTTGAAGCGCTGTTGGCAAAGCGGACTGAACTCCAGCGATTGAACGCGGAACTCAAGGACGCGCGTCAGGCCCTTCAACGTGCTACCGATCTCGCTGCGCGAAAGCCCTTGCTCGACGCGGCGGAAGCCGGGCTGACGAAGGCTCAAGGCGAACTCGAATCGCTCGATGTTGAGCGAAGCGAGGCGTTGAAACGTCGGGAGACGGAATCGACGCGGCTCACCGGGTTGCTGCGTGAAGTCGAAGCGGAGGTTTCGCGCCTGGCGGCTGTCGATGTGACGCAGGCGATTACGGAGGTCGATCGACAGTTGGTCGCCCGTCGTGACGTCTGTACTGCGATGGACGCTCGGATCGAAGCTTTGATCCGGACCCAGGCCACCTGCGAAACGACGTTGGCGGCATTCGAGCGCGAGCTGGAGGGCTTCTCGGCGACGCAATCATTCGCTGAGCGCATTTCGGACGAGATCGCGCAGTGGAAGCTGCTCGCCAAAGGCCTCGGCAATGACGGCGTGATCGCGCTGACGATTGACGACTCTGGCCCGGCTCTCACGCAGACGGTGAATGACCTGCTGCTCGCGTGCTATGGCACGCGGTTCACGGTCGAGATCCAGACGCAGCGGACGTTGGCCAATGGGGAAACGCGCGAGGGGTTTGAAATTCTCGTGCACGACGCCGAAAGCGACAGCAGCAAGGCGGTCGGCGTGATGTCCGGTGGTCAGAAGGTCTGGATCAACGAGTGCCTGACACGCGGCGTTGCCCTGTATATCGCGGGCAACGCGGGACAACCGTACGAGTCGCTTTTCAGCGACGAGTCGGATGGACCACTTGATCCTGATCGCAAGGTGCAGTTCATGCGCATGAAACGCGAGGTTTTGCGTCAGGGCGGGTATGCGCGGGAGTTTTTCATTTCGCAAACGCCGGACCTGATTGCCGAGGCCGATGCGGTCATCGACATGGCCGCACTCGCGAGGTAGTGCGGCACACAATTTTTAACCCTGGCGGGGATCGTTCCCCGCAGGGGCGTTCCTCGCCTTTTTTTATTTCGAGGAACGCAATGAAACTGAAGTCCACATCTGCTGATCAGGTTCGAAGCCTCACGGTCTCGAGCCGGCCGAAACCCATTCGCATGAGTACCGAGCACGTCTACGAGCTCAACGGCTCGCGGCTGCGCGACGTGCTGGTGAATGGGCGCTGGGTGACGGTGGCGACGACGGCTGTCGCTGCATCCTGAATCGTCGAAGGAGGGATGCTCGATGAACGGGATGACGAACCTGATCATGCGGATTGCGGTGCACGGCGGTGCGCAACCGTCGGCGCCGGTGTACCGCTATGCGATGGCCACGCAGGCCGCCGCAGGTAAGTGGCCGCCGGTGAGAACGGACGCGGTCATCTGCACGGATGGCCAAGTCCATACCTTTCCTGCAGGGCAGCGTGAGCCCTGCATCTAAACCCCTGAACTCGGCCCCGCTCTCGCAAGAGACCGGGGCCCTTTTTGATTCTCTATATGTCAGTTCTGCACATCGAACATCCAACATCGCGATTGAAAAGAAGCGAGCCGTGCTATCGGCGCGGCGAATAAAGAGGTTGGCCGGTGATCTGACCAGCAAAATGGTTCTGGCGATCCGAGGTTGATGTGTGCCAGAACCATAGGCAGAGGACAGCATACGTGTGCAGACATTTGGGCATGGCGATTGGTATCTGATACGCGGTAACGACAGTTCAGTTAATCCGCTCTAGAAATCCTCGACACAAATTGGTGTTAGTGTTTCGGAAGCAATTTGCCGGATAGAAACGGGTTGGCGATGCAGCGCGAGCAACATCCGCTGGGGTAGAGGGTGACGGTGCGCTCAAGTAGGCTGAGTTGTTTAATTGCTGAATCGTCGCGCCGAGGATCGTCATCTCAAATCGCGTTCTATCTCACTGTATGCTGACGATGGTCCACATTCAGTGTCGTGCCGACCGGTGTGTCTCGCCTCCATACCGAGCTAACCAGTATCGTGAGGCCGTCAGACGCAGCGCGTCGTGTCGCCGCTGCAAGTCTTCCTCTCCCAACTCAGTGAGTTCACGTATCGCTTGCAATACGTAGTGGCGATCCTCGTCGCGCATTTCGACATGTGCCCCGAAGCGGGCTATGGCGGCCAATCTGGAGTAGTGTGTCGCAACGTGCTGGAACGACTCCAGAGCGGACTGCACTGCGCTTTCGAGTACAGCGATGTCGCGGGGAAGCATGGGATCACGCGCATTAGGCGCGGTAGGGAATTTGTCTTCGGATGTCACGTTTAGCCAGCCCTCTTCTTCTTGGAGATGAGCCCGTGCCAACCGCGATGGAAGAATGGGTGGGCGGGCACGATAACGAGGTTGGCAGACCGGCCCTGTAACCACTAACCGGCAGACCCGAAGGCCTCCCCGCCACGGCCCGCCCGTAAACTGGCGTGCAGAAGCAGACGCACGACCTGCCGGAGCAGGTGTGCGGGTTACAGGTTTAGCGGGCTGCCAAGCCCGTGCTGCCGCTGTTTTGGTAGCACGTTAACTCTAGCACGACCTCCTCGCGACGTACAGTCGTTTCGTCCGATGAAAAGGGGTGACATTGTTGTGAGCAAGCTTAGCGGGAGCCCTCGGCCACTTTGCTAACCTACCGGTCACGCGCGAGAAAGGTGACTTCCATGTCTGGATGGGAGCTTCCCGCGGACGGATCAACTTGAGCGCCGGTGACTGGAGGGGGCGGCTACGTGGCCGGTGGGCGAGCGACGCGAAGGATTCGTGGCCAACTTCGGTCAGGAGCTGAGGGCGGGCTTTTTCACCGGTTCACGGCTGCTGTGAGGAATGGGCGAAGAGGGCAAGCAAGCATATGCTTTCTGGAATATAGAACTCGTCAGGAAGTCATGTCGCGTCGTTGGATCCCGTTGATGGATCAAGAGTCGCGCGAATCCGGATCACAGTTCGTTGGCTTGTGAGGCCCAGCGCGCGCATGACGTCGTCGTTGCTCTGGCTCGCGAGCAGCAGGCGACGAGCGTAGGTGTTCCGCAGGGTACGCGGGCTCATGTCGGGAACGTGAATGTCGACCGCGATCAGCTCGTCCCGAACGACCCGGCCGAGCATCTCGTCCGTCATCGGGCCGCCGGTGCGGGGTGACGGGAAGAGGAGTGGGCTGTCGATGGTCGCGAAGAAGTTTCGCCACCGTGCCAGCGCCGGAGCCGCGAAATCATCGATGTTGACCCGACGTGCTTCACGCGGACCGCGCTTCGGTATGCGGAGGTGCGGCCGAGCCGGCGACAGGTCGAGGTCGGCGGCGGTCGCCTGCCGGATTTCCTGCGCGGTGATGCCGGTCGAGAGCAATAAGCCAACGATGGCGCGGTTCCGCAACGCGCGATCGTCGAGCCCGTCGATGGCTCGGATCGACGCCTGCAGTCGATGATCATCGGCCTCGAGAAGGTACACCGGGACAGGTTCGTCCTCCGGCCAAGTCTGCATCAGCGTATAGGCGGCCGCTGGATTGGTCTTGCGCACGCCGACGTCGACGAGGTGCCGGCCGAGCCGGTCGAGGAGCTTCTGGTACCGCAGACGTGTCGTGGTGCCGGGCTTGCACCGGCGATCTAGGTCAACGAAGAACGATTCGAGGTGGTCGGGCCCAAAGGTGGCCAGCGACAGCTGAGCGGCGGCGAGGTGGCGCATGAAGCGTTCGAACATTGCTTCGTGTTGGACGATCGACCGCGGCGAGAACGCGCGCCGATCGGCGCCGGCGGCTTCCGTGCGTTGCCACTGCTGATAGGCCTCGGTCGGTGCCGACAGCCAGAGAGTCAGTTCGTCCATTCGACCTTATATACTGAATATTGGCCACCCCAAGCATAACGCGAATCTACGATTCGCGTCCTTCACCTGCAGAAGGGTGCGGCGCCCCTTCATCCGTTTTCGGACGTAGGCATCGATACGCAGCTCGTTTAGCCTACGGATTACGTCGCTCACGCAGCTTCCTCACTGCGCTCGAGCGTGGGGGCGCTCATCAGAAGCTCGCGGACGCACTGATAGACGATCGGCAGCGATGGATCGGACTGACTCTAATCAATGAGACCGCTGAAATCGACGCCCGGCAGCGTCGCCGGCCCGATGCGCGGCAGTGCGTCGACGATCGCTGGATCGTTGCGGCTCTGAAAGGCCAAATCAGAAAACGCCTGCTCTTCGATCTCGAGCAATAGCGGCCAGCTCAGGTCATGGGTAAGGCTGGCGCTGATATAGCGTACTGCGAGTGAAGTCGCAATGCGTCGCAGATCTTCTGTTGCGAGCTCGAGCGCGTATTCGTACCGAATCGGATCGTGGCAATCAACTGTTGGGGCGAGGTTCATAGTAAACGGCGAGAAAAAGAGAGCGGCGGCCGCCAGCCGGAAGGCCGCGAGTGGCAGCCGCGCCTGGCACACTGAAAATGTATCCAGTGTTTCGCGAGAGTTCAAGACTGGGCGGCGCTGTGCTGGATCTCGAAGAGCGCGCGGTCTTTGCCTTCAATCCAGGCAGGAGGGCCCCGACCGCTCCAGGTTGCGCCTGTTTGACGCAGCGTGAACGTGCGCGCAGTGGCGACGGGGCGCGAGACGGCAGCTTGCGAGCGTTGCGAGTTGGCTGTGTGCCGCATATAGTGGTGAAGCACAAAACGTCCGTCCGAATAGTCGCGCTTTTCGGTTCGTAGGATGGACTTCCCTTTAACGCAGGAAATATCGCTCCAATTTCAATGTCGTTAATTCTGTCAAAATCGCTTATGCTCGTTACGGCGACGCTCCTCGCGGTTGCATATCAGGCTGATGCTGCACAACAAGATGACGTGCAGTTCGAGAAATTACCCACGCAAAATTATCAATCGTTCGTTAAAAATTGGGATGAAAAAAGGACGCCCGTCCTATGCGCATTAATCCATGACCGATCAAACTGGGATGCGATTATGGGCACGGCCGAAACAATGACGAAGCGGAAGCAGATATTTGGACCGGACCCCTCCATCTACATTAGCAACGACCTCCTGATAGTGTCGAAAGTTTCAGTCGCACCGCAGCACGGCGGTTCGACGCTCAGGCTCAACCGAGTCGTGTCAAAAAACGGAGATCTTTCGCTGTATTACACTTATACGCGCCCAAAACATCCCACCAGCTTCAGCATCAAGGATTATTTTGCGATCGCAGTGCCAAAGCAAGTGATGGAAGCCGCACACTCGATCCGGATTTTCGAAGGCGATCGGGCAGTATGCAGCTTGAAACCGTAGCATGTATAGCCGGATCTGCAGCCCGGCCATCCATAGGCCGAAACGCGGGAGATGGGTTCAACCTAGTGTCGACTCAATTTCCGATTCGAATAATGAGATTGGCATTGACTGTCCGTAATCTATAAACAACACTCCCAGTTTCTTTTAAGATACTGACCGGCCCGGATAGCGCGATCGCCCTCTGGTCAAGGCGTTCTTGCATATATCGAGCGTAAGGACGAAGTCGCCGTCATGCTCACGATCCCAGTGAGCACGGATTTCGGGCAAGCGAAGTCCCCCATGCGGTCCAGCACGCCCACTCGGATGGCGGCCTCGGTCGCCTGGGAATCGGTGCGCCGTGCCCACAAGCGGTTACCCGTGAGCGCCTTCTGGCGATACATCGTGTACTCCGCGAGCGAGCGCCGATGGTAGCCGCTGTCGTTCTTCCATTCGCGGTCCACTCGCGGCGGCCGAGCTGGGTGATCGCGTCGGCCGCGGCCACCTCTCATGATCAGACGTTTTTACTTTTCGTCGACATGGTTTCGTGATCGTATGCCTCGGGCGCGCGATCACGGAAAACGATTTCGGTGTTATTCCCACGCGTGCTTGCTGAACTGATAGCCCTTGCAGCGGATCGTTTTGATTCGCTTCGGTGCGAGCGCGTCATCACATAGTTTGCGGCGCAGCTTCGAGATGCGGCCGTCGATCGAACGATCGAGGCCGTCGAACGCAATGCCGCGCAGCAACAACGTCAGGTCTTCCCGGCTGACCACTTCGCCGGCGCGGCACGCAAGGGCCCACAGCAGGTCGAATTCGGTCGACGTCAGGCGGGGCATGCTGCCGTCAGGAAGATGCACGCGGCGATCGGCCCGGTCGATCGAGAACTTGCCGAACACGAATTGCTGCGGCGATTCCGGTAGGTTGGCCGGAGCCGCGCGCGTTCGCCGCAGTTGCGCCTTGATCCGTGCAAGCAGAAGACGCGGCTCGACCGGCTTGCGGAGAAAATCGTCCGCGCCCAGCTCCAGGCCGAGCAGCTCGTCGAACGGTTCATCGCGGGCCGTCACCATGATGACGATGCCGTCGTATTGGATGCGTGCCTCGCGGCAAATCTCGAAGCCGTCCTTACCCGGCAGGTTGATGTCGAGAAGCACCAGGTCAGGGCAACTCGCAACGATTGTCGGTACGGCGTTGGTGCCGTCGAACAGCGTGTCTACCTCGTACTGATGCTTGCGCAGATAGTCCGCGATCTGCGCGGACAAATGGACGTCGTTTTCGACGAGCAGGATTCGGATCGACATCGGCAAACGCGGGGCAATATGGGAAATTGGCGAGCGGTCAGGCCCGGTACGAACACGTGATAGCCGAAGCGCAGCAGACAATACTGCGCACCATTTTGACTGGATGTGACGAGTTTTGCATAGCTTGCTGAACATATCTGCACAAAAATCGTCGCCACCCTCGCGGAAAAGCGCGTGGGTGACGGGGTGGAATCGTGTCGTCCGCGAACGGCTCGATGTTTCGGGTGAAAAGATTCGGCGCAATATCCGGTGCGGAGCCGGCAGGGAACCCTGACGAGGCGTCATTCGGGCGAAAACGTTTGCGGAAAACCGATTGCGCGAACGTCGCTTGCGCTGGCCAATCCGAGGCCCGGTGAAGTTGCTCGACATATCATTACAAAATATTACGTACGCGGCGCCATATGGCTTCCTACAATCCTCGCAACTGAAGGACGTGCATGCCTTGCAGCGACGAAGGCGGTGACCGATACACACGGTTGCCTGCATTCAGCGCGTTACAGCCGGCATTGAACGCATGTGGATCGGTGTTGACGTCGCACGGGCCTTCGAGGGGCAAGCATCCGGACCGTACGATGTATTGACAGGAATGCGAAATGGAATCGCTGCAAGTCATTCAGAATCTCGAGGTGCTCACGAACGCGATCGAAGTCGCGGTCGTTCGGGCTGATTGGAGCGAGGCTGTCCGGGCCGCGGAAGCACGTTCAAGGTTCGTGACTGCGCTTGCATCCGATCAATCGGACGAGGTTCGCGCGGCGATCGGAAGAATGCAGGAGACTGATACCCGGATTTCCACCGTCGCACGGGAAAAGTTGGTGGCACTCGTCACCGAGGGCTGGATTGCGCGTTACGGAATCCAGCCGACGACGCAGGCGTTGGCGGCGAATCGCCTGGGGCGGATGCCATGGCATCCCGAAACCCCTCCTTTTCCCGTATGAGCGTCGCTGCCTAGGAGATGCACATGCTCGATACGCGGACAAGTCTTAGGAAGTGCCTGTCTCAGGGGCAGCGTTTCGGTGGCGGTATGCGATCTCGAAAGCGCATCAATTATGTCGATGCGACACCGTGGTTTGTCGACGGCGATCGTGATCGAGTGGAGACCGTCAAGGCGCGGCGGACGGGTGCCACGCAGGAAGGTTGGTCTTCGGTGAAGCCTGGCGCTGGATACTGGAAGGACATGGGGATCTCGCGGCCTGATGGCGATCAGGATGCCGTTATTACTACGAGCCTGCTGAGGGCCTTACAGGTAGCCTTACATGCCGGTTACCCAACGATGATCTGATCGTTGATCACAGCGGTCTGCCCCGGTTCCGGCGCTCACCCTGGAATTGCCCGGAACCCCTTTCGCCGGCCCCGAAACGGGTCGGCTTTTTTTCGGAGGTTCGGTGCGAGAGAAAAACATGATTCAGTAGGATACCAAATCATATGTGGTGTCGGCTGAATTGACCGCGGCAAGCGGTGCTGACTGTTTTGATATTCAGGGTAAGCAAGGCTATCCATGGAATCGTACGCACGATCGGTACCAGTGGTGATGTACCGCCACGTTTCACCGTCGCCCGGGGAGTTCAGCATAACCCTGGAGCACTTCGAATCGCAGATGCACTGGCTGGCGCGTAATGGATACGTCACGTTAACGGCGGACGAATTCGCGTGCTTTCTACACGGCGCAGTCACGCCCGAGAAGTCGATCCTGCTGACGTTCGACGGCGGTTATCTGGACAACTATGTTCATGCTCATCCGTGCCTTATGCGCTATGGCCTCAACGCGATCATGTTTCTTGTAACCGGTCGCGTCCAGGATGAACCCGCCAGATCATTTCTCGGTCGTGCTGTCGGCAACGGACGTTCTCATGCCGAATGTGAACGCCTCGTCCAGATCGGGCAAGCCGACGATGTAACGGTTCGCTGGAGTGAGATCGACATCATGCGCGCGGCGGGCACGTTCGAATTTCACAGTCACGCGCACAGTCACCTGAGCTGGGGCCGGTCGTGTGCCGATCTTGACGACAAAATCGATCGCATCCGCACGGACCTCGAGGCATCAAAGCAGACCCTGATCGAGAAAATGGGCGCGGCATCGGAGCATTTGTGCTGGTCGGAAAGCTGCTATGACAGTGACTGTATCGACGCTGCCAGAGCGGCCGGGTTCGAGTATCTCTATACGACACGCAATACTCGGCGCAACGTTCCGGGTAGCGCCCCGTACCAGATTCATCGCATGGCCGATAACGGCGAGAATGGCGAGTGGCTGGCGAGGAAGCTGCAGCAATACCGGCACGAGCAGTGAGGGTGATGGGCGAAAACCCTGAAGCAAACGATTGGCGGCCGTCATGTCATTCAAGCTGCGCGTCGCCGGGACGACAAAAAAGGAAACCTAACTTTATGCCGTTTCACGGGGAGAAGAAGCATGAATGTCAGACTGATGAAAGTACGGGCAAAACTCACGGTTGCCTTTGGTCTGCTCGCCGGGCTGGTGGTGCTGGTATCGGGACTAGCGTTGCACGCGTTAAGCGAAGCAAATGACAAGTTCGCGCTGTATGTGCATGGAGTGACCGCGCGTGTGAATGCCGCGGAACGGGTACGTAGTGCAGTCGACCGTCGCGCGATCGCCGCGCGTAATTTGGTTCTAATTACCAAATTCGCCGATCTTGAAATGGAAAAGGCTGCCGTGACGCAGGCGCATGAGGACGTACAGGTGCGTTTGAAGCAACTAAACGATCTGATGTCTGGCGCAACAGACACGACGGACCAGGCCCGTAGCCTAGTGGCCGACATCAACCGCGTGGAGAGCGAGTACGGTCCTGTGGCGACCGACATTGTCAGACTTGCGCTTGATAACAAACGCGACGAGGCGATCGCGGAGATGAACGCCCAGTGCCGTCCACTGCTCGCTGAACTTGCCAAGGCTACCAGAGCGTACGCGGATTACACGAATGGGCGTGCCGAGCACCGGGTTCGGGAGGCGGCAGACCGGTATGCCGCACAGCGCGGGCTGCTCGTCGGCATCTGTTTGGCCGCGCTCGCCGCTGCTGCCATCGCAGCGCTGCTGATCACCCGCAGCGTGACGCGGGCACTCGGCGCGGAGCCGGCCGAGCTGGGCAGTGTCACGCAGCGCGTGGCGGGCGGAGATCTGAGCCCGGTGCCGGGTGCGCCGGTCGCGCCACGCGGGAGCGTGCTCGCGTCGATGGGCGAGATGCAGGCGAGCCTCGTGCGCCTGATCGGTCAGGTCAGAACCTCGGCGGACAATATTGCCACCGGCACGAGCCAGATCGCGTCGGGTAACCAGGACCTGTCGTCGCGCACCGAGCAGCAAGCGTCGTCGCTGCAGCAGACCGCCTCGAGCATGGAGGAGCTGACCTCTACGGTGAAACAGAACGCGGAAAACGCGCAGCAGGCAAGCGCGCTCGCGACGAATGCATCCGCGGTCGCGCACAAGGGCAGCGCCGTGGTCGGACAGGTCGTGGAGACCATGACTGACCTCAGTCATAGTTCAACGAAGGTCGCGGAGATCACCGGAATCATCGAGGGCATCGCGTTCCAGACCAACATCCTGGCCCTGAACGCCGCAGTGGAAGCCGCGCGTGCGGGCGAGCAGGGGCGCGGCTTCGCGGTCGTCGCGAGCGAGGTTCGAAGCCTCGCGCAGCGCTCGTCGAGCGCCGCGAAGGAGATCAAGGACCTGATCAATGCGTCGGTGCAGAAGATCCACGACGGCTCGACGCTCGCGGGCGAAGCCGGCAAAACGATGGCCGAAGTCACTCAGGCGGTGGCGCGCGTAACCGATATCATGGGCGAGATCGCCGCGGCCTCGAGCGAACAGAGCCGGGGTATCGAGCAAGTCAACCAGGCGATCACTCAGATGGACGAAGTCACGCAGCAGAACGCCGCGCTCGTGGAGGAGGCGGCAGCGGCCTCGAAGTCGCTGGAGGACCAAGACCGTCAGTTGACCGAGGCGGTGGCGTTCTTCCGTGTCGATGGCGCGACTGCCGGCATGCCGGTGCGCTCGCAGCCGGAGCCGGTGAGGCCTGCAGCTCCCCGGGCCCTGGCCGGCAGGAAGACCTCTTTGTCGATCGTGCGGACGTCCGCGCCCGCAATGGTCGCCGCTGGCGCGGCTGATGCCTGACACGCCTTGCCGCCGGCAGCCGGCGAAAGACCGATGGATGGTGTAGTGAAGGGTCCGCGGAAGAACGTTCACAACAGGAGTCGCCGACGAAATCGTGTCGCATGCGCCGAGATCAGGTGTCGTAGCCCACGCGCTCGAAGGCCTTCACGCGTGCCCGATCGATGCCGTGCACGATCGCACCGAGCAGCACAGCGTCCGTTCCCGTCGAGGAGATCGCGAAGTCGGGCACGGGGATCGGCAGCGACGCCGCCAGGTGTGCGCGGATCGCCGGCAGTAGTAGCGCACCGCTGCGGCCAATACCGCCCGCCAGCACGACGAGCGCAGGATCGAGTATCGGAATGATCGACCCGAGTCCCCATGCGATCTGACGCGCTTCTTCGGCCACGCATCGCTGTGCGCGCTCATCGCCGGCATCGGCTGCGACAAAGACTTCCTCGGCACCCGACACCTCGAGTCCGCATCGCCGTGCATCGGCGACGATGCCCTTTGCCGCCACGAATGATTCGAAGCCTTGTCGTGCGCCGTCGGCGGGGCCCCCGCCGACGGAGGGCGCCGGGGGAAGCACCGCGATCTCGCCTGCAAACCCGTGCGCGCCTCGATGCAGCCTGCCACCAGCCACGATGCCGATCCGGATACCGGTACCAATCGACATGAACACGAAATTCTCGACGTCGCGCCCGAGGCCGTACCGCTGTTCGCCGAGCGTCGCCAGATTGATGTCGTTCTCGATCACGATGCCGACGCCGAGCGCCTTGCGCAGTGACGGGATCAGCCCCGGCCGCTCCCAGTCCGGCAGGTTCGGCGCAAGGCGCAACCGGTCGCTGGCCGCGTCCAGCACTCCGGGCGAACCAATGACGGTCACCAGTACGTCGTCGCGCGGCACCTTCTGTTCGTCGAGCATGGCGTCCACGATCTCGACGATGCGCGCGACCAGTTGTGTCACGCGCGCGGGCGAGGGCTTTTCCAGCCGTGCGATGACGGTACCCGTCAGATCGGCGACCGCGCCGCGAAGCCATTTTGCGCCGACGTCGATGGCCACCACGAACCCGGCACGCGCGCGGGGCGCGTACAGCCGCGGCGAACGCCCGGCGTTGCCGGCGCGTACGCCGGTCTGCTCGACGAGCCCCAGCCGTTCGAGATTGCCGAGCGCAGCCGATACCGTCACCTTCGACAGGCCTGTGCTCGCGGCCAGTTGCGGGCTGGATGCGGGGGCGAGCGACAGCAGATGCTGGTAGATCGCCCATTCATTGCCTTGACGGACGAAGGCCGGGCCCCGGGTAACAGGGGCGGTCTGAATAGCGTTCGGGATGCGATGGTTCATGCGGGGCGTGATTGTCGGGATGGCCGATCCTATCAACGACCCGTCTCGCGGGGCAAGCCAATCCCGTGATCAGGGCGGTTCGAGCGAGCGCGACGGTCGGAAGGCAACCGGGTTATTTTGACGGATTTGCATTCGTAAAGAATCTTTCCTATCATTCGTAGCGTGACACCGACAACGAGAAGCGGTGCCGACCGGAGCAGTTCCGAACGACGAGACGCGGCACAAGCCGCATGGAGACATGATGAGCGATTCGACCTGGCAAGAACCCGCCGGCACGCGCGCAGACGCCGCGCCGACACCCGAAAGCGACGGCCCGCAGTTTCGACGGTCGGTCGGACTGTTCCCGGCGATCGCGGTCAACATGATCCAGATTTGCGGCGTGGGTCCGTTTCTGACCATTCCGACGATCGTCGCGGTGATGAATGGGCCGCTCGCCGTGATCGGCTGGATCCTCGGTGCGCTGCTCGCGATGAGCGATGGACTGGTTTGGGCGGAGCTCGGTGCAGCGATGCCCGGGGCAGGTGGCACGTACCTGTACGTGCGCGAGGCGTTCCAGTATCGCACCGGCAAACTAATGCCGTTCCTGTTCGTCTGGACCGCGATGCTGTCGATTCCGCTGATCATGAGCACGGGCGTCATCGGCTTTGTCCAGTACCTCGGCTTTTTCCTGCCTGACCTCGCGCCCTGGCAGACGCATGCCATCAGTATCGCGGTCGTCGCGGTCGTCGTTCTGGCGCTGTATCGCCGTATCGAATCGATCCGCGCGCTGAGCGCGGTGCTTTGGGTCATCATGGTGCTCGCTGTCGGCCTCACGATCGCCGCCGCCTATTCCGACTTCCATCTGAACCTCGCGATGTCACTGCCGCCGGATGCGGGCAATATCGGCAAGTTCTTTACCGGTCTCGGCGCGGGCCTGATCATCGCCATCTACGACTATGCTGGCTACAACACCACCGCGTACATGGGCGACGAGTTGAAGAACCCGGGCCGCGTGATGCCGCGCTCGATCATCGTCTCGATCGTCGCCATGATGGTGTTCTATCTCGCGATGAACATCGGCGTCATCGGCACGGTGCCGTGGCAGGACGTCGCGAAGTCGACCTCAGTCGCATCGCTCGTCGTGTCGCGCAATTGGGGGCATGGGGCAGCGGCGTTCGTTACGGTCTTGATTCTGATCGCCGCGTTTGCCTCGGTGTTCGCCGGCTTGCTCGGCGGCTCGCGAGTGCCGTTCCACGCGGCGCGCGACGGGGTATTTCTGTCCGCGTTCGGCCGACTGCATCCACGACACAACTTCCCCCATGTGGCGTTGCTGGTCATGGGCGTGGTGACGGCGGCCGGCACGTTCTTCGATCTCACCACGGTGATCAATATGCTGGTCGCCGTGGCGGTGTTGCTCCAATCGGTCGCCCAGATTGCAGCATTGACCGTGCTGCGCAAGCGTCAGCCGGCGCTGCATCGCCCGTACCGGCAGTGGCTGTACCCGGTACCGAGTCTCGTCGCGCTGGTTGGATGGCTGTACGTCTTCTACGCGACCGATCGCTTGTCGCAGATCATGTCGACAATCTGGATCGCACTGGGCCTGATCGCCTTCTTGATTTGGGCGCGCGTCGCACGGCAATGGCCGTTCGGCCCGAAGCATGTTCGCGAAGTCTTCCTCGAGCGACAAAAGTCCGCTGCCAGCCACTGAGTCTCCGATGAACGCATACGACCTCCCGGCAGACCGGCCTGTCAATGCCAGCGACGACGGCTTCGCACTAGCTGTCGATTTTGGCGGCACGAAGATCGCGATGGCGACGACCACGAAGGCGGGGCACCCTCTGCACGAGACCGAAATCCCGACTCTCGCGCAACAGGGTGCGGATGCGGTGATGCGGCGGATGTTCGAAGCCGCGTGGGGATTGATCTCCCGGACCGTCGTCACGCTCGGTGCGCCGCTTCGGGCGGTCACTGCCGTGACGCCCGGCATCATCGAGCGGGACGGCATCCGTCTTGCGCCGAACAACCCCGGCTGGGAGCGGCTCGTGCTCGCGGACCAGTTGCGCGAAGGCTTCGGGGTCGAGTGCGTGGGCGTCGAAACCGATGTCAAGGCGGCGGCGCTCGCCGAGGCGCGATGCGGTGCGCTCGTCGGTATCGATTGCGGCTTGTATCTGAACCTGGGAACGGGGCTGGCCGCCGCCGCGGTCATCGGCGGAAAAGTGCTGCGCGGGGCCCACGGCGCGGCCGGCGAGATCGGATATCAGTTGCGCGGCGCGCCAGGGGAAGCGCCATTTGCGGACGGAGGCGCTCCGCTCGAAGATTTCGTGTCGGGCAGGGCGATCGGCGACCGGGCCAGCAGGATGCTCGGTCGCACGGTAACGACGCGCGAAGTGTTCGACCTGTGCCTGACGGATCCGCAGATCGCCCACCTGGTTGACGACGCGCTGTCGAGCCTGAGCGCGCATGTGGCGAACATGGTGCTCCTTCTCGATCCGTCGCGGGTTGCTATCGGCGGTGGGATGTCACGGATACCTCGGGTCGCGGATGAAATCCGGGCTTGCCTCGCGCGCGCCGTTCCGTATCCGCCCGAGGTGACAGTCTCGGCCTTCGGGCACGGCGCTGCGTTGCGAGGGGCGATCGCGCTCGCCGGGGATGTCTGGAATGCCCGTCGTCCGTCATTGCCGCTTGCTCAACGCGAAGGCCGGTTTCAAGCACTCCGTTATTAGCGGCCATTTCAGCAGGACGGCCGGTACGCCTGAAGATGTTCCGGAAAACGTGCACGCAACCAAGTTTGAGGAGTGCTTCGTGAATGTCGGCGCGACGCGCAAAGCGCGTGCGAAGACGGCGAAAGTTGTAGCGCTATGCGTGAGTCCGTTCGACCACCCAGCGGTATTCGCCGAGCCCGCTACCGTGCTCGGTGCCGTGCCTGGCGATCGCGGGCTCGATGCCGTGCTCGCGAAGCTGCTGCGATGGGGCTCGGGGCGTAGCCGCGTTCTGCTGATGATTTTGGGCTTGCGAAGCGGTGGACAGTGCACACCGTGAATGGGCGGGATCACGCCGACGAGCGGCAGCAACCGACCCGTATCGGGCCTGATCGAGAGGTCGTACAAGCGCATCCCGCTCTTGAACACGAACAGGATGCCGTTCAGTGCTGCCCGTTTGAAAGTGGGCCGCCCGGCATTGCAAGCATATGGCCCTGTTTTTCGAGTTTCGACGACCGATTTCGCCGTGGAACTGAGCGCCTTTCCAGTACGAGGCGCGGGCACCGCTCGTTCGGCATCCATACGTAACACCACAAAAGATCATAATTGTGATTGCATTAGATTTTTTAGACTGATAGCGTGACGCATATTGATCTTGAGTGGTGACCAGTTCGAAAAGGTCACCGCGGTTCCTCGGGTTCGATCGTGAGACCCGCCCTCGACCAATTGGAGCACATCGATGCCAATCATTTCGTTCAACTAATTTGTCTGCGGATAACGGAGATTCGTCGCTTCCGTTTCTTCGGGCGGATTGCAAGTCAACCGCGACGCACGATCGCGGCCGGTTGTCGCCGCGATCTCTGCGCTTCATCCGAAGCGGGCCCGGCGCGTCGATGCCGAAGTATTCGGCAACAAGTTTGCAGTGACGCTTCAATCAAGGCAGTCGATTTCCCGGTGTTGCCACCGTGGACATCAACGGGGTCAGTCAACAGGAGGAGTAAAGCATGAAGAAGGCATATCTCATGGCGGAAGTCGCCTTGGCGGCATCGCTCGCGGCCGGTACGGCGCATGCGCAGAGTAGCGTGACGCTATACGGCGCAATGGACATGGGCGTGAACTTCACGTCGAACGCCCAGGGGAGTCACGCATTCGCGATGGTCAGCGGCAACACGCAGGAATCGATGTTCGGGATGAAGGGCACCGAGAATCTCGGCGGCGGCCTGAATGCGTTGTTCACGTTGGAAGGCGGCTTCAACGGGAGTAACGGCCAGTCGAACGAAGGTGGCCGCCTGTTCGGCCGCAATGCATATGTAGGTCTGGCGTCGACGCAGGCGGGCACGCTGACGCTGGGTCGCCAGACCGACGCGGCTGTCGACTTGTGGGCTCCCTTCACCGGAGCAGGCGGCGCGATCGGAGACTTCGCCGCGCATCCGTTCGACAACGACAACGCCGACACGAGCTTTCGTCCGAACAACACGATCAAGTACGTGTCGCCTGTGATCGCCGGTCTGCAGGGCGAGGCGACGTACAGTTTCAGCAACGCGACGGGCTTCGCGAACAATCGCAGCTACAGCACCGCGCTGAGCTATACGATGGGCGCCTTCTCGGCTGCAGCCGCATACATGAAAACGAACAATGGCGGGACGCAGGCCACGAACCAGAGTGGCGCGCTGACCAGCGACGCCGTCTTCACCGCAACGTCGCAGCAGAACATTGGCGCCGGCGTCAAATGGACGTTCGCGAACAACGCGAACGTCGCGTTCGCGTATTCGCACACCGACGTATCCAACCCTGTCGCGAACGCATACGTGTCCAGCATCGGTACCGGCTGGAATTCGTGGAAGTTCAACAACTTCGAGGTCAACGGCCAGTATTTCGTGCGTCCGGAATTGTTCCTGGCCGGTTCGGTCGCGTACACGAATGCTCATTTCAACGGCGCCGGCGGCGACTCTACGGCCAACTGGATTCAACTTGCCCTGATGGCGAATTACAGCCTCAGCAAGCGCACGTCCGTCTATGTTCAGGGCGCGTGGCAGCACGCGAACTCGAACACTGGCACCGGTCTCGATCAGCCGGCCATCGTCGGTTCGAGCGGCGCGTCAACGAGCAAGAACCAACTGGTCGGTCGCGTCGCCCTCGTCCAGAAATTCTGAGGGTGGGCGCACGTCGCCGCCGCGGCCGCCGGCACCCTGCCGTCGGCCGCAGCGGCGACGTCAGGGCGGGCCAGCACATCCTCAGGCCCGATTGTTACGGCGGCCAAGGCGCGCAGGATGTTGAAAAAGTTGGCAACCCGCTGGCTCTCATTGAAACCCTCATTGCGCAACTTGTCTCGCGCCGCTCGGACTTGAGTCTTGGGCAGCATGACCGTCTCATCGCCGACTCGGCGAATCAAATGAGGGTCGGCCATATGAATCAAATTAGGTCACAATACTGATTGAATTTGATTTTTCTGAGGTGTATCTTTCCCTTCCATCACACCCCCACAACCAGTACAGGAGGCAGCAAGATGAAAAGAAAAATGCTTATGGCGGCCCTCGCGGCCGTCGTGCTTTCCGCCGCTCTGCCGGCCGGCGCTCAAGCGGCAGTGCCGCTGACGGGCGAGACGGTTACCGTTTTGCTGCCGCCGTGGGCGACGTTGCCGAAAGGGATGACCGACCGTTTTACTGCGCAGACTGGCATCAAGCTGAGTCTGCAAACGCTGGGCTGGGACGAGATCAGAACGAAAATCATCACGGCATCGATCGCGGGCAGCCCGCCCGCCGATGTTACGGAAATCGACTGGTCGTGGGTGGGTCAATTCGGTTCGTCGGGCTGGTATGCCCCTTTGAATGCTTCGGTCGATGCGGCAACAGCGAAGGACTTGCCTGCAACCTCGATTTTTACCTACGACAAGAAATTGATCGGCGTTCCTTATAACAATGACTTTCGCCTTCTCATCTTCAATCGCGAGCAGTTGAGCGCGGCCGGTATCGCCCAGCCGCCGAAGACGCTGGCTGAATTGCTTGCCGACGCCAAGACCATCAAGGAAAAAGGGATAGCGAAGTTTCCGATTGCGCTTCCACTCTCGGCGACGGAAGGCACCGCGACCGCGTGGTACCTGCTCACCAAGGCCTTCGGCGGGGACCTCTTCGATAACGATCTGAAGCCGTCGTTCACGTCGCCCGACTCTGCCGGCTACAAGGCCCTGGCATGGGAAATTGGCGCGCTCAAGGCAGGGCTTATCGATCCAGCGTCGACCGGCCTGAAGGACGTCGAGGTTCAGGAACTCTTCAAAAATGGGCAGGCGAGCTTTGACGTTGCGGGCTGGGCGGGAAATCTCTCCGTCTACACGGATCCGTCGAAGTCGAAGGTGGCGAAAGCAGCCGAAGGCGCGCTTATGCCTACGGTGTCCGGAAAGACGCGGACGTTTGGGTTGCCGGAGGCTGTCGGCATTCCTGCGGCATCGACTCACAAGAAAGCGGCTGAAGTCTTCATTCGCTGGTTCGTCGCGCCCGAGAACCAGATGGAAAGCTACACGGCTCTTGGAAACTTGCCGACTCGTACCAGTGTCCTGAAATCGCTCGACGACAGCGGCAAGCTCGCCAGCGGAAAAACACTCCTCGCCCAGGCTGCCGTCGTCGAACCGCTTTTCAAACAGGGAACGCCCGGATGGTATCCGCAGTTCAGCAGCGCGGCATCTACCGCGATCAATCAAGCCGCGAAAGGGCAGCTCACTGTCGATGCCGCGATCAAGCAAATTGCTGCTCAGACGGCGGAAGCCAGAAAGCAGTGAGCTGAGCGCTTAGGAAAAGAGCCATGACCTCCGAAGTTGTAACCTCCGAGTCTGCCCCATTTCATGTTGACAAGCGTTCGACCTTCAACGGCGAACGCTGGTTGGGTTTAGCCTTCGCGGCGCCCATCGTCATCATCATGGGATTGCTGGTCTTTGGTCCCGTTTTGGTCACGCTGTGGGACAGCTTGCACCGGGTCGACCCAATGCGCCCGGGAACGCCGTTCATCGGCCTCGCGAATTACTGGGCATTGGCGAGCGATCCCCGTGTGCAGCAGGCATGGGTAAATACGATGGAATATGTCGTATTTGCAGTCGTTCTGGAAACGGTCGGGGGTCTGGCTGCGGCTTTATTGCTGAACAGGATTACCTGGGGCCGACGTTGGCTGCTGGCCGCCGTGGTGCTGCCGTGGGCGTTGCCGCCGGTTGTCAACGCGATCGTATGGGCGTGGATTTACAACCCGAGCTATGGCCTTCTCAACGGCGTCCTGCAATCCGCCGGACTGATCGGTTCGTATCACGTCTGGTTCAACGACCGCACGACAGCATTGCTGCTCGTGGCACTCGTCCACGTCTGGCGAATGCTGCCGCTGACAGCGGTCATCTTGCTGGCGGCATTGCAGAGCATCCCTGCGGAGCTCTATCAGGCGGCTCGTCTCGATGGCGCGGGCCCGATTCGCACGTTCTCCAAAGTGACCTTGCCGCTGATTTCGGGGGGGCTCGCTATTGCGCTGAGTCAATCGACGGTTTTCGCATTCAATCTGTTCGACGAGGCATGGATCCTCAATGGATCAAGTCTGGACACGCGCCCGGTTCTCGTCCAGGTCTACATGTCCGCCTTTCAGGATCTTCGCTTTTCGTACGGCATGGCGCTGTCGGTTCTCGTCATGTTCGCTTCCCTGGCGATCTCGCTCGTCTATGTTTTACGCGTCTATCGCGAAACGAGGTACGACTGATGCGCGGTTCCATTCTTTCCCGCTTCGGCTTGCTGATTTGCGCGACGGCATTGCTGACATGGTCGCTCGGCCCGGTGTATTGGGCGCTTGTCACCAGCTTGACGGCACCGACGGACCTGGTGTCTGCGTCGCCGCACTTCGTTCCGCCGCATGTGACGTTCGCCCACTATCGCGAACTTCTCGGTGCGACGAGTTCGTTTCAGGGCAGCGCGGTGCAATCCGTATGGCCGCAGTTCAGCCAGGGCCTCGTCAACAGTCTCATTACGTCGCTGCTGGCAACGGTCGTCACCGTCGCGCTTGCCGCGATGGGGGCCTACGCGTTTGTCCGTCTCAAGTTTCCCGGCCGAAATGTCATCTTCGTCATGGTGGTCGGGTCACTGGCTATTCCGGCCTACACGGTCATGATTCCGCTATACAGGCTCATGGTGTCGCTGAAGCTTATCGACACCTACTTTGGCGTCACGATGATTTATGTGTCAGCGTTTCTGCCGCTTGCGCTCTGGCTCATGCGAAGCGTGTACCAATCGCTGCCGTTGTCGTTGGAGGAGGCAGCGTGGATGGACGGCGCAGGTCGTACGTACACGCTGTTCAAGATCGTCCTTCCGCTGGCTGCGCCGGGCTTGATAGCCAGTGCGATTCTCACGTTCCTGAGTGCGTGGGGGCAGTTCATGATTCCGCTGGTTTTTTCGCCGACCCTGGCGACCAAGCCCCTGACCGTCCTCATTCCGGAATTTGTCAGTCGGAACTATGTTGACTACGGGCTGATGAATGCGGCCGGCATGCTCGCCATCATTCCTCCGATCATCGTTGTACTTTTTTTGAACCGCTTCCTTGTTCAGGGCCTCATGGCCGGATCAGGCAAGTAACGTCTCTTTGCAAAAAGGAATTAACCAATGAATGTGACCGAACGCGTCATCCAGGAACAATTTCAGTTCTGGCCGGCGGCACTTGCTACGCCATCCCTTGAACCGACCGATTGCAAGTTCGTAATCGTCGGCTGCGGCACTTCGTATCATCTCGCTCAAAGTATTGCCGCCTCGCTCAGTCTTCGCGGATCGAGTGCGATCGCCGTGCCCGGAGGAGAGTGGGCACGGCGCCGGCGCGCCTATGTTGCGAGCGATGCGAATGTTCACGTCATTGCGTTGTCGCGAAGTGGCGAGTCGACCGAGACGGTACAGGCGCTTGAAGTCAGCCGGGCCGCCGGTCTTAAGACGACCGCGATCACGTGCGAAGCCGACAGCAGCATTACCCGTCATGCAGACTCGGTTGTCTTTGCAGAGACCCATCCGAGCGAAGGCATCGTGATGACGTCATCGGCGAGCTTGATGTTGATAATGGGTTTGCGTCTGGCGGGCGTGACGCTCGAAGGTAGCGTCGTGAGCGACGCCATGGAGACGTTGGGAACACTTGACAGAGCTCTTCCCGGTGCCTTGGCGGGGCGATCCCACTTTGTCTATCTGGGTGCGGGCCCGATGTATGGAATTGCAGGTGAAGGCAGCATCAAAGTACAAGAGATGAGTCTGAGCTATGCCCATACCTATCACACGATGGAGTACCGGCACGGGCCTATCAGCCTTGTGGACGACAAAACGCTGGCCGTTCTGCTTTACAACCCCGACACTCGTTACGAGGAAGCAAAGCTGGCGGAGGAGTTGATTGAAAAGGGAGCGATGGTCTTGGGTTTCGGCGGGCCAGGAAGTGTGGAAATCGAACTCCCGGGGGCGGCTGAAAGCCAGGCAATCGTGGTACTTCCCGCCCTGCAGATTCTGGGCGAGCGAGTCGCCGAACTGCGCGGCCTCGACACAACCGCTCCGCGCCATTTGAACAAGGTCGTCACGCTATAACGCCTGACAAGGGTGATGTGTTGGTGTGCATCCAAGCCACCATCGTAAAACTTTGAAAGGAGGTGTCTCGTGGCAAATGTCGAGATCACCAATGTTAGAAAGAGTTATGGAAACCAGTCGGTCATCGAAAGCGCGAACATTTCGATTCGGGACGGCGAATTTGTGGCGCTTGTCGGCGCATCGGGCAGCGGTAAATCGACGCTGTTGCGCATGATTGCCGGCCTGGAAAGCATCACGGATGGAAAGATCTTCATCGGTGAACGGTTGATCAACAATCTTCCGGCCAAAGATCGGGACATCGCCATGGTTTTTCAGAACTACGCGCTCTATCCTCATCTGAGCGTGGCGGAAAACATGGGGTTCAGCCTTCAAATTCGCGGAACGGCGAAGGACGAAATCAAAAAGGCAATCGGCGAAGCCGCGGAAATACTTGGGCTTACCCCTTATCTGCATCGGCTTCCCAAACAATTGTCGGGTGGCCAACGTCAGCGCGTGGCGATGGGGCGTGCGATCGTCCGCAAGCCCCAGGTGTTCCTGTTCGACGAGCCTCTATCGAACCTGGACGCGCAGCTACGGGTGCAAATGCGCCGGGAAGTCAAATCCCTCCAGCAGCGGCTCGGGACGACCTCGATCTATGTCACGCACGATCAGATTGAAGCAATGACGATGGCCGACCGGATCGTTCTGTTGAACCACGGTCATATTGAACAGGTGGGCGCCCCGCTCGACCTTTACGATCGCCCGGCGAATCTGTTTGTTGCCCGATTCATCGGCTCTCCCGCAATGAACCTGATGGAAGGATCGATCGTGCAACAGCAGGGGCAAACCTATGTCGACATCGATGATGGAATCGTCATCGCGCTCGGAAAGGACGTGCCGGTTGAATCCGGTACGAAAGTCGTTTGCGGCATCAGACCCGAGCATTTCAATATCGCCGAAGGAAAGAGTGCGCTAGGCATTGACGTTTCCACCGTTGAAGCAACCGGGGCAGAGTCGCATCTGCACGGGACAATCGGCCGGCACCCGGCCACCCTGATTCTTGGGGGGCGAAATCGTATCACGCATGGCGGCTCGATCCCGTTGACCGTCGCCGCCGAGGACATTCACCTTTTTGATTTGAAAACAGGTCGACGCTTCGATTTCTCACCGGGATGCAGAACATGAATAGTACTCTGGTGCAATCCATGGCGGGGCGAGCCGGCAACGTTGGGCGCCTGGGGTTTTTCTCCGTCTGTACGGCTCATCCGGTAGTGATCGAAGCGGCGCTTCGTCACGCACTCGTTCACGACGTAGATGTGCTGATCGAAGCGACTTGCAATCAGGTAAACCAGGAGGGCGGTTATACGGGAATGACCCCCGCCGACTTCCGGCAGTTTGTCGCGCAAATCGCGGCAAAGGTCGGCTTCAATACGGAACGCCTGATCCTGGGCGGCGACCATTTGGGACCGACCCCGTGGAAGCAACTTTCGTCTGGTGATGCGATGGCGCGCGCCGAGGTGATGATTGCCGATTATGTGCACGCGGGGTTCCGCAAGTTACACATCGACGCCAGCATGGGCTGTCACGGAGAGCCTGAGATGCTATCGGATGAAGTCGTTGCTGAGCGTGCAGTGCGGCTTGTTCGATCCGCGGAAGCCACCGCTTCCCGGGAGAACCTGCCGCTATACGTGATCGGTACAGAGGTTCCGGTACCAGGCGGGGCGCTCGAGGTAATCGATCATCTTGAAGTAACACGCCCGTCCGCTGCACAGCAGACGATCGACGTCCATCGCGCAGCATTTGAACAAGCTGGACTCTCCGCGGCTTTCGATCGGGTAATCGGCGTAGTCGTCCAACCCGGCGTCGAATTTGGTCACCAGAACGTCATCGTGTATCGCCCGGAGCGAGCGCGTGATCTTGGCGCGTTGCTTTCAACGGGGCACGGGTACGTCTTCGAGGCGCATTCGACGGATTATCAGCCGGCCGACGCATTGGCCGAACTGGTTCGAGATGGATTCGCCCTTCTGAAGGTCGGCCCGGGTCTTACCTTTGCCTACCGCGAAGCGCTCTATGGGCTCGACGCGATTGCACAAGTGCTCGCTCCGGTGCCGGAATCGGAAACGCTGGTGGCGTCGATGGAGCGCCTCATGGTAGCCAGGCCGGAACACTGGGAGAAGTACTATCACGGCACCGAGGATGAAATTCGCGTACAGCGACACTTCAGTTACAGCGATCGTATCCGGTACTATTGGACATTGCCGGAAGCGCAGGCGGCGGTGAACGCGTTGCTGAAGCGTCTTGATGGCTTGACGATACCCGAGACGTTGATCAGCCAATACCTGAGTGTGCTATATCCGGCCGTCCGGTCAGGTACTATTCAGGCGACACCCACGGTTTTGCTGGAATATGCGATCAGCCAAGTATTCGACGCCTACCACAAAGCGGTGACTATCCCGTAACGCGCGCTGGCATCGAATAGCGTGGTGAAGCCAGGACTTGAAGCTTGCTATTGATGCTGTCTGTATATCCTGACGAGATATGAAAACGAACCGACTAGATGCCATTAGGCACCATTTGTATTCGAACGGCGAAACCTCGATTCAGGCGCTTGCCGAAGGGGTCGGCGCATCCCTGGCGACTATCCGACGGGATCTTCAGATTCTCGAGGAGCAAGGCGTCATCGAACGTAGCCATGGGGGCGCCCGCATCTCGAAGGGACTGGATACCGAGGTCGCATTCGAAGTCCGCGAAAATCAGCATCTGCGCGAAAAAAGGGCAATCGCGGCGGCGGCTTATGACCTCCTGACACCGAATAGTGCAGTGTTCCTCGATGCCGGAACGACTGTCCTGCAGCTGGCTCACCTGCTACGGGTCAATCCCATCCCGTTAACCGTCGTGACGAACGGTCTGGTCGTCGCGCACCGCTTGATGAATGTGCCGAAGGTGCGCGTTTCGCTCATAGGCGGACAACTGCGTAACGAGAATGCATCGATGGTGGGCCCGGCGGCGGAATTGGCGCTCGATCGATTGTGGCTGGACCAGCTGTTCCTCGGAGCCGGTGCAATTGGCGACGATCACAAGATCTACAGCATGGATTCCGCCGAAGCCAGCATCAACGAACATATGATCGAACGGGCGGCGAATACGATCGTTCTTGCCGACGCGAGCAAATTCAGTCGGCGCTCGACGTTCCTGGTCGCAGAGTTGAATAGTCGCATGCGCGTGATTTCGGATTCGTCATTGCCGGCGGAGGAACAGTCGAGGCTGAGGAAGGCGGGCATCAATCTGATCACCGTCGATAGCACCGGAACGGATGCCGGCGATCGGGCAAGTGGTTCATGATGAGCGCCCCGGAATTCGTGTTGGGGATTGATGCCGGGGGCACAAAGACGTTGCTGGCGATTGCAGACCGATCAGGCGTGGTCCCGTTTGTTACCCAGGGGGCGACGCTTGATCCGAACGGCGGCCCTGTCTGGACCCGGGAACTCGCGCGTCTTGTCGATTCTGCTGCTCATTATATGCCCCACGTATGCGCCGCAGCGGTGGGGCTTCCGTTCTTCGGGGAGATAGAAGCCATTTCTCGCGAACAACGCGACATATGTGCCGGTCTGTTTTCGATGAACCACGAGGTCGTCAACGATGTTCAGGTGGCCTTCGACGGGGCGTTTGCTGGCGGGGGCGGGGTTTTGCTTTTGGCTGGCACCGGATCGATGGCCTGGGCCGGTGACGGCAGCGGCGCAGACATAAGGGTTGGCGGATGGGGTGACGCGTTTGGCGACGAGGGAAGCGCGTATTGGATTGGTCGCGAGGCGCTTTCGGAGGCCACGCGTGCATTGGATGGACGTCGGCCTGACGTCGGCTTCGCGCACTTGCTATTGGACGGGCTGCATCTCGCCGAAGCAGATCTGATTGGCTGGTCGTATGCGGACGCGTCGCGGAGAACGAGGATTGCAGGCGTGGCGAAGCTCGTCGGCGAGATCGCGCGGGTCAACGAGACGGCACGCTCGATCCTTGAGCGTGCAGGCGATCGACTTTATGAGCACGCGAATGCGGGATTTGAGCGAAGCGGTTTGCCGAAGTCTGCCGACTGGAGTTACGCCGGCGGTGTGTTCGCCAGTGAAATAGTTCTAGATCGCCTGATTTCCCGGATTGGCCGCGCGCCTACGCCACCATCGTTGCCGCCAATCGGGGGCGCGCTTTTGAGAGCTGCGCGTCGTTGCAATTGGGGCACAGATGACGGATGGGTCGGCAGTTTGGCGAACTCGCTTATAAGCGCGTACTAGATGCTATGTGGGAGGGCAGTGACACGTCATGCGCCGGTTCTTTCTGCAATGGTCGGCCTCCTCAAGTCCGCGCATCCCGGGCTTACTGAAAAACTGCAGCGTGCAAGCCCGCTTTGGATGCGCCATAGCCATGCCAGCCACGCCCTAGGGAAACACTGATTTATCCGGCTCGGCGGTCATCGCTGACGTAGCCGAGGACGTTGTAGAAGACAGTTCACGGAACGAATCCACGACGATGAAACGGCAAATGAGCTTTGCGGAAGCGGAAAGC
>Ga0209370_1000653_pt1 | contig 40643 bp, 49 predicted proteins | sample AgamicAtPrz_FD_187164 | JGI IMG/M metagenome (GOLD analysis project Ga0209370, IMG submission 187164) | Agave microbial communities from Guanajuato, Mexico - At.P.rz (SPAdes) (version 2) | ecosystem: Host-associated > Plants > Phyllosphere > Phylloplane/Leaf | place: Guanajuato, Mexico...
GCCGGCGACCCGCTCATGCCGCAGAACGTGAGCCAGAACCGGGCCTACTGGGGCGAGCTCATGCAGTCCGAGGTCGTGCCCGAGGCTGGCTCGCTGTACCAGCGGGTACGCAACCGCATCACGCGCCGGGACGAGCCGCTGACCGACCCGGACGCAGCCGCGTACCTGAACGAAGTGGGCAACCGGCTCGTGCGCCTGCCCGACGAGGTGTATGCGCTCATCGTGCGCGAGATCGAGCAGGGCAACGCGGCCGGTGAGAGCGTCCCGGACATCGCTGCTCGAGTTGCGAGTGTGCTGACAGCTACCGGGAGTGAGCGGTGGCCGAACAGGGCCACGGTGGTGGCGCGCACGGAGACGATGGCTGCGGTGAACGCGGGGGCCTACGCCGGCGCGCTGCGGGACGCGGAGCTGCGCGGGGACCCGGCGCCCTTCAAGGTATGGCTGGCCACCGAGGACACGCGCACCCGGCCCACGCACGCGGTGGCGGACGGACAGCGCACGCTGCTGTCGAGCCCGTTCATGGTGGGCGGCGCGCAGCTCCGGTTCCCCGGTGACCCGCGCGGTCCGGCGCAGGAAGTGATCCAGTGTAGGTGTACCGTACTACCTGTCGTCCTCGGGGAGACCGTGGACTGGACCGACAGGGGTGATCCGTGAGTACCGCGATACCGAGGGACCTGAAGTTTTTCCAGAAACGGACCGTGGTCACCGAGTCGGGTTGCTGGGAATGGCAACTTCGTAAGGCCAGGGGTCTGCGTGGGGGATTCTACGGGTTCACTTCCCGGATGGGTGAGCAGACACCCCTCGCTGCTCACCGGCTGGCGCATGAGGTGTTTACGGGACCTATCCCGGACGGCTACGAGGTAGATCACACCTGCCTCAACACCCTGTGTTGTAACCCGCTGCACCTGGAAGCCGTGACTCCCGCAGAAAACAAGCGGCGAACGCATGAGCGTGGTCGAGCGCAGAATCAGAACACGCGGAAAGAAGTGTGCGGAAAGTGTGGCCAGCCATTCTCTCTGGTCCGACCGGGGCGTCCGGGTAAGACGCAGCGTGTCTGTGGCCCGTGTGACACAGAGTATCAACGTGAGTACTACCAGCGAAACAGAGAGCGCATTCGGGCGCGGCAAGCGGCTGCGTACCAGCGCCGTAGAAAGGCGGGTACGTAATGGGGCGACGCTTTACGTCCGTGATCGGACGTCTCGGCATCCCGACCGGGGATGGCCGGATCATTTCGCCTGGAGGACTGACCAGCCGTGATCTCCCGCTTCCGCTCTCGTGGCAACGCGAATCGAGCGACGGTCACTCAGGCTCTGTTGTGGTGGCTCGTCTGGAAACCCTGGAGTTCCACCAGGATCTGGTGATGGCCACTGGTCACATGCTCGACGTCTCGGGAGCGTGGGAGGCGGAGGAGCTCATCGAAGCAGGGGTCATTGGCCCGTCGATGGATCTCGACGACATGACCTACGTCGTGGACGCGGACGACCGGATCGTCATCACATCTGCGCGCATCGCCGGGGCCACGCTCGTCTCCATCCCCGCGTTCGCCGACGTCTCCATCACACTGGACCCGTACCCGGCCGAGGAGATGGAGCCGGTGCGCGAGGAGTCCCCGGACGACCTGGCGTGGGTCATCGCGAGCGGCGCTGTGCTCGATGTTTCACGTGAAACATCGCTCCCGCCGGCGTCCTACTTCGCGCGGCCACCGGTTGTCGGACCGGTCACGGTGGACGGTGACCGGGTGTCCGGCTACGTGGCCACGTGGGGCACCTGCCACATCGGCCTCCCCGGCTGCACCACGGCACCGCACTCGCAGACGGAGTATGCGCACTTCCTGCGTCAGGAGCAGCTCACCGCGGACGGCGCGTCGGTCCCGGTCGGCGTGCTCACCGTGGGCGGCGGACATGCGGACCCGTCCGTTGGGATCGTGCCGGCCATGCAGCACTACGACGACGTGGGAAGCGCAGTTGCGCGCGTGTTCGCCGGACAGGACGAGCACGGCATCTGGGTCGCCGGATGGGTGCCGCCGTACGCGGACCCCGCGAAGGTGCAGCAGCTCGCAGACCTCGACGTGTCCGGTGACTGGCGCCGCGTGGGTGGCAACATGGAACTGGTGGCGGTGTGCGCGGTCAACACTCCCGGGTTCCCGGTCCTGCGGAAGGTCTCGTTCTCGCTGGACAAGGGGGGCCAGACCACGCTCATCGGCCAGTTCAAGGTCGAGCCCGCTACCGTGGAGACGGGCGATGTTTCACGTGAAACATCGGCGGACGACGCGCGCGCCCGGTGGGCGTGGGCCGTACAGGAGGTCTAGACCATGGGTTGTGGGTGCGGGAAGAGCGCCGGCCAGCTGCTCGACTATCAGGTCAAGCTGAACAACGGCACAACCAAGACGGTGGGATCCCTGGCCGAGGCGAAGATCGCCATCGCGACCGGCGGGGGCGGCACGTACAAGAGCGTCCCACGGAAGGCCGCGTAGACTGGCCCCGCGTTCACAAGGGACACGCACAGAGACCTCGGTACCCATCTCTCGGGCCCGAGGTCTCGTGCTGTGTATCCTGGCGCCAAGACGGATGCTGTGCTGCGGGCCGGTCCGGATGTGAAGACCAACCGTCCGAGACCACCCACGGGAGTCACCGTGAAGCACACCCGTCTGGGTCTGCGAGCCGTCGACCGGCTCATCCTGACCCGCGTAGCGCAGTTCGATCAGAACACCCCGGTTACGCCCCCGGCCACCGAGCCCACTCCGTTCGATGCGTCCGCTCTCAGCGACGACGACCTGAACGCGGAGTTCACCCGGGTCAGGGACCGCGGCACAGAGCTCGCCGCCATCGACGGCCAGCTCACCCCTGACCAGAACGCGGAGCTCACCGAACTCTCGGTCCGCCTCGGGCTCGTCCAGACCGAGCAGGCCAGCCGTGCGAGCGCAGCTGCTGCCACGCAGGCGGCCCGGGACGCGTTCACGAACCTCCCGCCCGTCGAGCCGGCCACGCCCCCGGCCCCCGTCGCCGATCCGCCGGCGGTCACCGCTGCTGCGGTCCCGGCTCCCGTCGTTCCCTCCGTCACGCAGATGGCCCCGGCCACGCCCCCGGTGGCCCCGGTCGTGCAGGACGACCACCGCGAGTTCTCGATGCGGCTCACGGCGGACGGCGCCGGCGCGCTCGGGGTGAGCCAGGGTACGGAGACCAACCTCTCCGAGGTCACCCGGGCTGTCATCAAGTCGTTCCAGGCCTACGGCTCCGGCGTGGGCGGTGGCCAGACAGCGAAGAGGGCCATCGCACAGTTCACCCGGGACCGCCGTGAGGGCGAGCGCTTCGACCTGAACATGCGCGAGTCCGAGGACTACGCGACCGTTCAGGAGCTGATCCGTGAGGGTCGCCTGTCCGGTGGCTCGCTGCTGTCCGCGTGGAGCTCGCGCGTGCGCGCGGCCATCTCCGCGGAACAGTCCAACGCGCTCACGGCGGCGGCCGGCTGGTGTGCGCCGTCCGAGAACCTGTACGACCTGTGCTCTCTGTGGAGCATGGACGGCATCCTCGACCTGCCCACCGCCACCGCACGCCGGGGCGGCTTCAACTACGTGCAGTCGCAGCCCACCTATGCGGCTCTCGACGCGGCCACGAACTTCACGATCCTGACCGAGGCTCAGGTTATTGCGGACACGCCGAAGAACTGCGCGGAGATCCCCTGCCCCACCTTCACGGACACCCGGCTGGACGTGGCGGTCACCTGCCTCACGGGCTCGTTCCTCCAGTCCGCCGGCTACCCGGAGATGGTGGAGACGTGGGTGGACGGCACGCTCACCAACCACGCGCACAAGCTCAACGAGAACATCATCGGCCGCATCGTCACGCAGGCTGGTGCCGCCACCGTCATCCCCGCGCAGGGAACCGTCACCGGTACCGGCGCCGTGGGCCTGGCGGCGGACTCCAGCGCCACCGCCTCCATCCTGTCCGCCGTGGATCTCGCACGCACGGACATGATGTACCGGGACCGCATGTCCCTGAACCAGACCTTCGAGGTCATCCTTCCGGTGTGGGTCCTCACGCAGATGCGCGCGGACATCGTCCGGAAGAACGGCTGGTCGATGGAGAACGCGTCCCTGGCGGACGCGCAGATCGTGTCGTGGTTCACCACGCGCAACATCCGGCCGCAGTTCGTGTACGACTGGCAGGACTTCTACGCGGGCGGCATCAACGTCGGCAACCCGGGTGTCGTCGCCACCGCGCTCCCGACCACGGTCAACTTCCTGATCTACCCGGCCGGAGCCGTGGTGCTCGCTCGCCAGGACGTGGTCACCCTGTCCAACGTCTACGACGCTGCGAACCTCGCGCAGAACCTGTACACGCGTCTGTTCACGGAGGAGGGGTTCGCGCTCCTCTTCCCGTGCGGCATCGTGCGCCAGTACACCGCGCAGGCCTGCCCGTCCGGTGCCACCGCGTTCCAGGCGTACACCAGCTGCGCCGCCCCGGTGCCCACCGCGTAACCCTCCCCGAGCCGGGCCCGGCTCCGTTCTCTGTCGTCCTGCGACGGGGCCGGGCCCTTCAACTGAGAGGAGGTGGACGACATGCCGATCTTGGCAAACGGTGAGCTCATCGCGACACCATCGCCCGGACCGATGCGGTACGGGCTGTTCAGCGCAGCCACGCTCACCGAGGATCTTGAGGCACGCGGCATCGCCGCAGGTTTCCAGTTCGCGGCCGAGGACTGCGGTGTGGTGCGCTCTTACGACGCGAACTGCGACACCAACCCCGCCAAGACCTTCGACGAGGGACTGGAGTACGTCTCCGGCACCCCGTATTGGGTGTACGCGACCCGTCAGTGCGGCACGGTGGGTGTCACCGCGGCGGAGTTCGCGGGCTCGGTCCGCCGGCGCCTGCTCGCCAACGAGCAGCGCCAGGTGGAGGCCGAGCTGTGGGGCGTGGCCGGGGGAGTGGCCCCCGACCCGCAGCTGACCACCGCCACCGGGGTCACCACGGTCACGCCCGGTGCGCCCGGTGCGGCGGCCGCCATCGCGGCGCTGGAGGACTCGTTCTACGACGAGTACGGCCACGTGGGCACGATCCACATCGCCATGCGCGCGTACGGCAACCTCGCGTACTCGGGCCTGCTCGTACGCAACGGCGGCACGCTCAACACCCCGATGGGCTCCGTCTGGTCCATCGGCGCCGGGTACGGCATCAACGGCCCTGCCGACGATGCTCCCGACGCCGGCAACGTGTGGGCGTTCATGACCCCGCCCGTCCTGGTGCGCCGCTCGCAGATCATCGCGCGCGAGCCGTGGGGGGTGGCGGACCGCAGCCTCAATCAGTTCATGGGCCTGGCCGAGCGCGTCTACGCGCACGCATGGTCCTGCGACGTGGTCCACGCGGTACAGGTGCCCGTTGCGGCCCCGGCGGTGGAGGCGGTGACCACCGCATGAGCACGGTCGTCATCCCCCCGGAGGGGAAGCTGAAGGAGACGGCGCAGCTGCTCCTGTCCCTGGCGGACGAGGTGTACCAGGTGCGCACCATCAACGCGGGCAACGCGTTCGAGGTGCCGGACTACGTGGCCGAGGCCTATCACGACCACCTGTCCGGCCAGGGCAAGACCAAGACGCGCGGCCGATCCGCGCGAACCGTGAAGGAGTGAGCACATGACGCAGTGTGTGAACCTGGCGCGCGCATCACGCATGCGGCTCACGCGTCTCGACGAGTGCGGTGCGCCGGACCCCGGCCCGACCGGGACCCTCGTCTCGTCCGGGTTCATCAACGTGGACGGTACGCCGAACTACCTCGACCCCGAGGAGATCACGCAGACCAACGCCAACGGGGATCTCTGCATCGACGACCAGGGCCGTGCCCAGCTGCGCTGGATCGACCTGTCCATCGTGATGTGCCTGGTGGACCCGGACGCGTACAACATCATTACGGGCAACCCGCTCGTGCTGAACGACGCGGCCACGCCGGAGTCCGTGGGCTTCCGTCTCAACGGGGAGCTCACCGGCACCGCCAACTTCGCGCTGGAACTGTGGTCCGGTGTCTCCGGCCAGCCCTGTGACGCGGAGGGTAACCGGAACTACGGGTACTGGCTCTTCCCCTACGTCGTACAGGCCCGGGTCGGTCAGTGGTCGGTCGCCAACGCGGCGCTGAACCTGACCTTCACCGCCCGGACCGCCGTGGACTCGCTGTGGGGTGTTGGCCCCACCGCGTACACGGTCCGCTCGGACGCGACCACCGGCACGCCGGAGCGCATCCTCACCGCCATCGACGACTCGGACCACATGCACTTCGAGATCGTCAACGTGGCCCCGCCCGCCGCCGCCTGTGGCGCGAGTGTGCTCGCCGCGTAAGCTGCACACCAGCGGCCCCCGCCCCACCACTCCAGCCCTTGACACATGGCCGGACGGGGCGGGGGCCGCGTCCCGTTGAGGAGGAGACATGACGACACCCCCGCCCCCGGGGCCCTGCGCGTGGACCATCGACACAGGCTGCGTGCCCGGATGGGACACCGCGGACCCGGTGGACCAGACCAGGGCCACCGAGTGGGCCACCTTCATTCTCGACGCACTAACCGGCCACCAGTTCGCGCAGTGCCCGGTCACCGTGCGCCCGTGCGGCTCCGGCTGCGGGCTCTTCAACGGCTACACCACCTGGCCCGTGGGCTCGCCAGCGAACGGCGGGGCCGGGCCGTGGATGATCCCCTACGTGCTCAACGGAGTGTGGCTCAACTGCTCGTGCGCCGGGTCCTGCTCCTGCCTGCCCGCGTGCCGCATCGACCTCGGGGTCCCGGTCGCGGAGGTGACCGAGGTGAAGGTGAACGGGCTCGTGGTGGACCCGTCCGCCTACCAGCTCCAGGGCGCCTTCCTGGTGCGCACGGATGGGGGAGAGTGCTGGCCGAGCTGTCAGGATCCCTCCGTCCCGGACACGGAGGACGGCACGTTCGCGGTCACCTACCGGCCCGGCCGAGCGCTCCCGGTTGCAGGGCAGATTGCCGCGGGCAAGCTGGCTGGGGAGTTCCTGAAGGCCTGCGCCGGCTCCGCGTGTGCCCTGCCCGCGCAGATCTCCAGCCTGTCCCGGCAGGGCGTGGACGTTGAGTTCGTGGACCCGTCCACCGTCTTCGAGAACGGGCGCACCGGCATCCCCGACGTGGACCTGTTCATCACGGCCGTGAACCCGGCCGGCATGCGGCGCCGCTCGCGCGTCATGAGCCCGGACATCCGGCGCGGGCCGGTGGTGTTCGGATGACCCCCTTCGAGATTGCCGACGCCCTGCGCGCGTGTCTCGATGGGGCGTTCACCGGGGACACGGGCAAGCCCGCGGAGATCTGTCACCGCCCCGGGGACATCGTCCCGTTCAATCTCGGCACGGCGCAGGACGAGTGCTGCACCGGGCTCGGGTGGGTGCGCATCGTCTCGGTGGATCCCGTGATCGACCCGCTCACGGCCACCAATCCGGACTTCAACCCCTGCGCCGTTTACGGGTCCCGCACCACGTTGGAGCTCGGGGTGGCCCGCTGCAACCCGTCCGGGACACAGCAGGCAGGACCGACGTGCGAGCAGTGGACCGAGCTCGCAGCCCGCATGGACCTCGACCGCGGGGCCATGCGCCGTGCGGTGTGCTGTCTCGCGGCCAACGCAGGGGAACCGGAGGGCGTGACCCGCGTACTGCCCGGTACGTGGTTGCCGTTGGACTCCTCCGGAGGCTGCGCAGGCGGCACACTGACCGTGGTCGTCCACACGGACTGCGACGAGTGCGGGAGCTGACGTGCGAGTAAGAGTGCTGGTGTCCTTCAACGGACTGCGCAAGGGCATGGTCGGGGAGGTGGCCCCCGGCGGTGAGCAGCAGGCACGCGCGTACGTGCGCGCGGGAGTGGTGGAGGTGGTGGACGATGGCGAGACTCCGGCTGGATCAGGGGGACCTGAGACGCGCGATCCGGGAAGCGAGCATGAGCGAGCTGCGCCGGGTGGGCCCGATGGTGGTGAACCGGGCCAAGATCCTTTGCCCCGTCGACACCGGAAGGCTCCGCGCGTCGATCAAGGGGCAGGCGCAACGGACGTGGACGCTTAGGCCCCAGTTCGTGGTGGGCTCGAACGTCGACTACGCGGAGTACGTGCACGACGGCACCCGACCGCACGTCATCCGGCCGCGCAACGCCCGTGCGCTCCGGTTCGTGGTCGGGGGGCAGGTCGTCTACGCGCGCGTGGTCCACCACCCGGGCACCCGGGCCAAGCCCTTCCTCGACAGGGCCCTGCGCGAGGTCACCGCGGGCCGTGGCTACAGCATCCGCGAGAGCTAGAATCCGGTCATGGACGACACACTGAAGGCAGAGTTCCCCATCGGTAAGGCCACGGTCATCGTGTCCGAGCCGGCACCGGGGCAGAAGTTCGTACTTGCTCTCTCGCGCGTGCCCGAGGAGACAGACGACGTCGCCAAAGAGCGGCTCATGCGGCGCCTGCTCCGCGTGCTCGAAGCCATCATCGGCGAGCAGCAGTGGTACGACGTCGTGGAGGACGGTCTGATCTCCCTCCGGATCCAGCCACAGGACCTCTTCGCGCTCGCTCTGGACGTCCTCCAGTTCGACTGGGCGGCGCACCACGCGGTCAAGCCCACCGAAGAGACCACTCTCCCCGCCGGGACCGAAGCGCGCCCGGCTCCGCGCATCGTGAGCGGTGGCTGAATTCGCGGCCGCCGCTTTCCGCACCGGCCCGGTCACGGTCACCGTGGACGGGCACGACTACCGGTTCCCCACGCGCAGCGCCCGGTGGTGGGGGACCGCTCTCGGTGAGCCACGCACCTGGCCAGTCACCGTCCTGCACAGCGCCGAGCCGGACTCCTGCGAGGCATTCCTGACCGAGGTGGAGGAGGGCAGAGCAAATGAAGGAACGCTGATCCGGCTCGCTCGTGCGGTCATGTCCGAGGCGGCCGGCCGCCCGTGGTGGGAGGCGGAGCGGCTCTGCAACGGGGTGCTCCAGTCCCCCGGCCTCACCGGGGAGGTACTGCTGCGCGGCGTGGACCCGGACAAGCTGACCCTGGCCGCGTTCCTGGCGGTGGTGTGGGCACGCGCCACGCAGGGCGTGCAGCAGGCGGACCGGATGCGGATGGAGGCGGAGCTCATGGCGCCCCCGCCGGAGGCTCTCGCAGAGATGGACGATGACATGGACCTCGGGGCGATGGCGCAGATGTTCCGGGGCATGCAGGGCGCACGCGTCGGATGAGACACTCGCGACTGATGGGGAGGTGAGCGGATGCCGTCCGATGCCGTGGTCAACCTGGTCGTCAACGCAGACGGGGCACAGGCCACGATCAATACGCAGCTGACGCAGATCGTCAACAGTGCGGAGCGCACCGCCCCCGCAGTCAACATCGCGGTCAACGTCGACAACGCGTCCGTGGTCACCGCGCTGGGCGAGATGTCGGACCGGCTCGCAGATCATCTGGAGGAGGTCAACGCCAACCTTCTCCTGATCAATGCCAGCCTGGGTGATCTGGACCGCAACGACGGCATGCGACAGCTGACCGGCGACGTGGACGAAGCGGACCGCAGCACGCGCAGACTCAGCAGCACATTCGGGTCCGTGGCGAGCAGTGCCCTGTCCGCGGCCACATCCGTGGGCCGTGTCTTCCTGCAAGCCTCCCTGGCATCGCAGGCCATCCCCGCGGTGGCCGCTCTCGCGGGCTCGCTCACCAGTCTCGTGCCAGCCGCCACCGCCGGCGTGTCCGCGTTCCTGACGATGCAAGCGGTCTCGGCCACACTCAAGCTCGGACTGACCGGCGTGAGCGATGCCATCGGCGCTGTGTTCGACCCGGACGCGGACCCGGAAGCCGTGGCCGAGGCACTGGAGAAACTGTCGGGCAACGCCCGTGACTTCGTGGGTGTCCTCCAGCGGATGAAGCCTGCGTTCGATGACCTCCGGCTCGACGTACAGGACCAGCTCTTCAAGGGACTGGACCGGTCACTGGAGCGCACAGCAAAGGCAGTCCTGCCGGAGGTGCGCAAGGCGGCGCTGGAGTACTCCGAAGCGCTGAACGCCATGGGCCGCAACGCGCTCGGGAGCGCGCGCAGCCTCGGTGAGTCCGGCGCGCTCGGCCAGGCGCTGGGCTCGTCCACGCAGGCCTTCAAGGAACTGGAGCGCATCCCCGGCCAGATCCTCACCGCCATCGTGCAGCTCGCCGCGTCCGGCGGACCGCTGCTCGGCCGCATCACCTCGCGCATCGCCGACTTCGCCGACTCCGCGTCCAAGGCACTGGACCGGGCCTTCGAGTCCGGCTCGCTCAACGACGCGGTTGACGGGGCGGCGGAGGCCTTTCAGCAGCTCGGCCGCATCGTCGGCAACGTGTTCGGCACCATCGGCAACATCTTCAGCGTGGCGAGCGAGCAGGGCGACGGTCTGTTCGGCACGCTGGAGCGCATCACACAGGCGATGGAGGACTTCACCGGGACACAGGAGTTCCAGGACGCTCTTGGCGCTCTCATCGAGACGGGTGGGGTGCTGGTCGATTCCATCCTCCCTGTGATCGAAGAGGCCTTCCGCGCCCTGCTCCCGGTTATCGAGGTACTCGCGCCGCCGGTACAGGAATTGGTTTCCCTGATCGGTGACCAGCTGGCCGAGCTCATCCCCGAACTGGCGCCGGTCCTGGTGGAGCTGGCCGAGGTCTTCGGCGTGGTGCTGGAGGCAATCACTCCGCTTATCGAGCAGGGCATTCAGATCTTGATCGAGATCATGCCCGAGCTCGTGCCGCTGCTCCAGGCGGTGGCCGATCTGTTCGTGGAGCTTTCGCCCCTTATCGAATACTTCGCGGTAGGGGCGAGTGAGCTGCTCGTCCCGGCGCTGAAGTTCGCCATCGAGTTCTTCACCTACTTCGTGCTCGGGCTCGCGGAGATGATCGACTGGATCGACCAGATCATCGTGGCCATCGCGGAGTTCGCAGACGGCGCCATCAAGACCGTGCTGGTGCCCGCGGTGCAGATTGCGGTGGCCATCCTGCGCGGGGACTGGTCCACGGCGTGGGGCGTGGCCAAGGATGCGACCCGGGACGCGTCCACCTCGGTCGCGCAGTACCTCTACGACATGGGCCGCACGGTCGTGGACCAGCTGCGGTTGATGTTTGCGCAGTCGACCGGGTGGTTTATTTCAGGCTTCAACCAATTCAAGAGCCTGTCGTTCTCCGGCGTCAGCTACCTCGTGCAGCAGGCCTACAACCTGCGGGATCAGTTCCTGTCCGCCATCTACAGCCTCGCGAGCCAGCTCTACAACGCAGGCGCCAACATGATCCAATCCCTCACCCGGGGCATCCTGTCGCAGCTCGGGTCCGCCGTGTCCGCCGCGCAGGAAGTGGTCGGCGCCATCCGCGACTTCTTCCCCTCCTCGCCCGCGAAGAAGGGCCCGTTCTCCGGGCGCGGCTACACGCTGTACTCCGGGCAGAAGCTGATGACCGACTTCGGCCGCGGCATCGAGTCCCGCAAGGGGTGGCTGGACGTGGTGCTCGGCCGCGCGCTGGGGACCGGCGAGCCGGGCAGTCCCCTGATCCCGTCGACGGGCCTGCTCTCGGGCGCGAGCGGCAGCAGCGCAGGCGGTATCAGCTCCCTGGCCGGGCTCACCTTTGGCCGCACCGGCCCCAACGTGAGCGTCTTCATCGGCAACGACCAGCTCAGCGGCTACATTCAGACCGTGGTGGACGAGGACATCGCGCAACAGGACCGGCTCGCATCCCAGGGCGTGAGGGGCAACTGACATGCCGATGACGGGCACGGTCGACGCGGACAACGCGCGTATCGATCTCTTCGTGGACTGGACCGCCACCGCGGGCACGCAGACATCGAGCACGGTGGTGCGCCGGGTCGGGAGCGTGAACGCCCCGGACGAATACGTGCGCGGCCTCTTCGGCACCACGCTGCTCGGGGAACAGGCCTACATTTCCGACCACGAAGCGCCGCTCGACGTACAGGTCTGGTACGTCGCCGTGGCCACCGGCACCTCGGACATCCTGGTCGCCGGGCCCTTCACGATCCCGTCCAACGGCTACGTATGGATGAAGGACCCGGGCCGCCCATGGGCTGACCTCCGGCTCGATCTGTGCGTGAACCCGGACAACGGCCGGGGGGACTGTGCGGAGCCAGCTGACACGCTCGCATGGGTCGGTTTCTCCGACCGGACCCGGGCGGCAGATGTGGGCTTGTTCGATGTGCTCGACGCGGAGCGGCCCGCAGACGTCTACGCGCGGCGCAAAGACATCACGACGTCGTGGTCGTTCCTGTCCCGCACGCGCGAGACCATCGACTCCGTGTACGAGCTCTACACAGCCGGCGGTCCGCTGCTGCTCCAGGTCCCGGCGGAGTACCACATGGACGCGCCGTACGGTCAGCGCGACCGGTACTACCAGCCCGGCGCTCTGCGCGAGGCGTACATCAGCAACGACCAGCGCCGCCCCACGCGGTTGTGGTCGGCCCCGGTGACCGCGGTAGAGGCACCCATCGGCCAGCCGCAGGGTACGGACACCGCCAACTGGTGCGCGCTCGCGGACACTTACGAGACGTACGCTGATCTCGCTGCCACGGGCTACACGTGGGGCCAGGTGGCGGCCGGTGAAGCGGTGAACACCACAGACGGATACGGGTTCGGGCCCTACGGCTCCGGTCCCTATGGCGACGGAGGCTGACCCATGCCGCTTGTACTGCCCGGTATCGGGTCCGACCCGTGGGGCACCACGCTCAACACCGCGCTGACCTACCTCGACACAGTCAAGTATGAGAAGAGCGGCGGCGCCCTCACGGGCGGCATCACCACGGACATCGCGGTCCGGTCCGCGTTCTTCAAGACCACGTCCACCACCGAGCACGCAGTCACGATCTATCAGGCGGGCACCGCCGGGCTCGACACCGCGTCGGCGCTCAACATCATCAGCGACAACCCGCTGACCTCCGCGGTGCAGATCACGTCGTCGGAGAATGCACGCGGTGCCATCAAGATCAGTCACCGCAACGACTCGGGCTCGCCGACCGGCGACGCGAACGCGTCCGCCATCTCCATCGACCTGAAGCAGGACGGCGCCGGAGGCACCGCGTGCCAGGGCATCTTCATCACCTCCACGGACGGCGGCACGACCGGCCGGTTCGCCACCTTCCGCAACGGCGGGGCCAACCTCTTCACCGTGGGCCCGACCGGCGCTGTGTACTCGGCCGCCGGGGCGTTCGGCGTACCGCAGCCCGCGAACCAGGGCGTGCAGTCGTGGACCTGTGACCCGGCGCTCGCGCTGAACTCCTCGCTCCTCACCAACGGCACGATCTACCTCTCCAAGCTGGAGGTCTCCGAGCCGTTCGGCGCGACCAAGCTGCACTGGTGGGTCACCACCGCCGGCGTCACGCCCACGGCCGGGCAGAATTTCGTGGGTCTGTACTCCGCCGGCGGCACCCGGCTCGCGACCGTCAACGTGGACGCGGACATCACCTCCACCGGTATGAAGACCACCACCATTCCGGCGCAGGGACTCACCAGTGGCTCGTTCGTGTGGGTGGCCATGGTCTTCAACGCGGCCACCGCCCCGACCGTGGCCCGCATGACCGGGCTCACCGGGCTCGCCTCCGCGGTACACCTCAACCTCACCTCCGGTACCTACCGGTTCGCCACCAACGGCGTGGGGCAGACCAGCCTCCCCGCCTCCATCGTCACGGGCTCGAACGTGGCCACCGGCTTTGCCGGACCATGGGTCGGGATCGCGGCATAACGACAGGACGACGACATGGCAGACGCACGAGTGAAGACGGACATCCCCGACGTAGTGGCCGAGTTGGAGGTGTGTAAGTCCTGCCACGGGGGATATACCGACCTCGCTGCCCACCTGTCTGACTGCGTGGAGCGGGCCCGGAAGTTGCTGAAGGACCACAATCACAAGCGGGAGATGGATTGCCTCGCGGAGATCCAAGAGGTCCTCGACCGCTACGGCATGCAACTGACCACGAGCCCGGCTCAGATCGTGCTCAGCTCCCGGAGCAGCTGAATGCTCACCGCGTCGCCTGCCTACCGACTGGCTCTTCCCCGCTCGCACCGCCGGGTGTCCCGCTTCACGGCGCGCACACCCGGCGGCACGCTGCTCGCGGACCGGATTCCGATCGGTGGCGGCTCGGTCCGGGCGCAGCTCCAGTCCCGCGTCACGCGCACCGCCACCTTCACCGCGTCCGACGAGTGGTTCCCCGTCTTCACCAGTGACCCGCTCTCCCCGGCGCACGCCATCGTCTCCATCGAAGCGGGCATCGCCTACCCGTCCGGGGAGGAGGAGACCTTCCCCGTCTTCACCGGCCGCGTGTACGACGCGCAGCGCGGTGCGGACGGGGAGGTGACCTTCCGCGCGGACGACCTGGCGGCCGATGTCATCGCGGCGGACTTCGAGCGGCCGGTCAACTCACAGCCCGGCATCTCCACCGTGGCCGAAATCGAGCGGCTGATTCTGGAGGTGTACCCCTGGGCGGTGTTCGGTGACCACCAGGTGACCGACGCGCGCGTGCCGGCGCTCTCGTGGGACGACGACCGGGGCCGCGCGCTCGATGACCTGGCCACCTCCCTGGAGGGGCGTTGGTATGCGCTCGGGGACGGCTCGTTCGTGGTGCGCCAGTACGCATACCCGGACACCACCCCCGTGATCCAGCTGGCGGACGGACCCGGCGGCACCCTGTCCCGGGCCACCACCAAGGTGACTGCGGACGGGGCGTACAACTCCGTGGTGGTGCTCGCGGAGCGGCTCGACGGCGGGGACCCCATCCGCGTGGTGGAGCGCAACCTCAACCCGAACAGTCCGTACGTCTACGGCGGGGACTTCGGCGTGCGCGTGAAGAAGGTCCGCATGCAGACCGCAGCCACCGTCTCCGACGCACAGCGTGTGGCCCGCTCGCAGCTCACCGCAGCATCGGCGCTCACGCGTCAGTGGTCCTGGTCCATGGTCCCGGACATGACGCTGGAGCCGGGGGACGTGGTCGGCGTCGAGTGGCGCAACGTACGGGACGTACAGGCCATCGACTCCATCACCTACCCGCTCTCTCCGGGCGGTCTCATGACGGTCGCCGGCCGGTCCTCGGTGGACGTCGCCGCCTAGAATTCCCGCAGGACGACAGAGAGGGAGACGGGGATGGCAGACCGCACGGACAACCGGGGGTACATCTACCCGGAATGTGACCCACCGCTGGTGAAGGACCGGAGCGATATCGACTGGCTCCGGCAGCTGGCGGCGGACGTGGACACAGACGCCACCGGGGTCGAGTTCAAGATCCAAGAGTTCCTGGAGAAACCGGACGCGGCACGCATCGCCTTCACGGGGATCATCAACACGTCCGGCTCCGGGAGCGGCTTCCAGTTCACCGTGCCCTACGACACGGTCACGTACGACAACACCGCCGGCTCGACCGCGCTTGGCCTGCTCGCCCTGCGCGTACGCGAGCGAGGCTGGTACGCCTTCACCTCCACCGTGCGCTGCACCAACGGCGGGGAGCAAGGCACCTCCGTGCGCCACCTCCTCAACAGTGCTGACAACGGGCGTGCGTTCGAGGGTCCCTCGAAGCCCATCAACGGCAACGAGGAGAACATGACCGTCATGGACATCATGCAGTGCGACGTGAACGACCTGATCACCACGCGCGTACTCCAGTCCGGAGCGGCGGGGGCGTACACGTTCGAGTGCCGGTTGACCATGATCCAGTTGCTCAAACTGGATGTCTGAGATGGCGGTCAACGGAGTTCCCGAGCAGCTCAGTGACATGATCAACAAGTACTCCACCACGCGGACCGGGACCGTGGTCGTGGTCGATCCGATGAAGGCCACCGTGGAGGTGGGCACCACCGTCATCCGCGCGGCCTACACGCGCCAGTCGGAGCCCGCGGTGGGGGACACGGTCGCCATCCTGCGCCAGGGCGCGAGCTGGTTTGTGCTCGGTACCACCTCGGTCTCCGGCGGGAACCCGGTGCAGAACCCCTCGTTCGAAGAGGTCGACGAGAGCGGACAGCCGGTCGGCTGGACCCTCTACAACATCACGAACACCTCGGTCTTCAGCTCGGTCTACGCGCCCGAGGAGGCACCGGAGAGTGAATACGTCCTGGAGGTCACGCCGACCCCGGGCGGGAGCGGGACGTCGTTCGTCTACTCGCAGCCCATCGCGGTGGTGCCGGGTCAGGTGTGGGAGCTCGCCACGCACGTGAACGGCTACTACCCCTCCGGCACGAACGTCGATACCTCCGACCCGTCCCTCCAGGCACTCTGGTTCGCCAACGCCACCGACCTCTACCCCACCACCTCCGACACCAACGACACGGCGGACTCCATCGCCAACATCACCGAGGAGGACACCATGTCCGTGATGCGCGGGCAGGTCACCGTCCCGGCCGGCGGAGTGTTCATGCGGGTCGCTCTCGGCACGGGAGCGCTCGCCGGGGCCGGAGTGCACTACGACTTCGTGACCGCACGGCAGGTGAGTTGACGTGCCCGGGACCACGCCGCGCGGCTACACCTTCCCCACCTACGGGGATCCAGCCGACTTCGCGCCCCAGCTTCAGCGGTTGGCCGAGGACATCGACACGGACCTCGACAACCTGTGGGACCGCATGACCGCGGGTTACAACCAGCCCGGTGTCCGGGTGCGCTCCTCCGGCATCAATCAGGCGGTGGCGGTCAACACTGACGTCACCGCCACGTTCGCCGAAGAGCTGTACGACAACCAGGGGATGGTCAACCTCGGTGTCTCCAACACCAACATCAACGTGGTGGAGACGGGCCTGTACCTGGCCACGGCCCGGGTCACGTTCCTGTCCAACGGCAACGCCACCATCAACGCGCGCCAGGTCTCCATCGCCACCACCGGATCGCTCGGCACGGTGGGCCGGCGCGCGGTGGAGGGCGCGCAGAACGATGCCACGGCGGTGCAGATCTCGTCCCTGTTCTGGATCGCGGCCGGCGGAGTCATCACGGTGGTGCAGCGGCAGAACTCCGGTGCCTCGGTGAACACGTCCACACGCACCCTGATGGTCGCCAGAATGGGAGGCCTGTAGATGCCGGGCACCACGCCGAACCGCGGCTACCCCTACCCGGTCACGGGCGACCCGTTCGACGTCCCGGGGGATATCCAGCGGCTGGCGGAGGCCGTGGACGTGGACGTCGAGAATCTGGACAACCTGCTCGTTCAGCGGCCCATGGCGCTGGTGAGCTGGCAGGGTACGAGTCAGCTGTTCCCCGCGGACCAGGTCACCGAAGCGGAGTTCAACTTCGTGCACGTGGACACCGCCGGCATCTCCAACCTGAGCCAGGAACCGACCCGGCTCACGCCTACGTCATCCGGTCTGTGGGCGGTGTGGGGCGCCATCCGCACACCCGTCGCGCAGGCGGACGTCAGGGACCTGTTCCTGCGCGTCAACGGCGGGGACCTCACACGGCAGAACTTCCACGTCAACCTGCCCACCGAGAGCCAGGACATGATGACCATCTGCGCGATGGCGTTCATGGACGGCGTGAGTGACTACTTCACCATGACCTTCAACCCCACCGGGGGACTGGACGACTTCCGGATCAGTGTGAAGCGGATGGCCTGCTTCCAGCTGACGGAGGCATAGGAGGACGACATGAGCAAGCTGACCACAGAGCAGCTCGACGACATGGCCGAGCGAGCCGTAGCCACGTTCTGGCAAGGGGCCATCGCCGCGGCGCCGGTCACCGTGCTCGCGGACTGGAACGCCATCGTGGCCGCTCTCTCCGCCATGGCGGTGGGTGGTGTGGCCGCGATCCTGAGCTCCGTGAAGAACGGCTGGAAGGCGAACCGGACCAACCGCTCCGCTCGGTAGCCGCACGCAGCACGGCCCCTCTCCCGGTTCAGGTACGGGAGAGGGGCCGTGCTGCGTTCTCAGGCGATGGCCAGTAGCCAGAGAACCAGGATGAGTCCGGCCACGTTCGCGGCTGCGAGCAGGGCGCCTGCGATGACATCGGGGTCGGTGCGCTGCATGGGTCCTCCAGACGTGACCGGGCCCCCTTCCGGAATCGTGCCACGGAAGGGGGCCCGGTGAGGGGTGCCGGTCCGGGACTCGCGATACCGGACCGGCTGACCGTGCGCACTCCGCGAGTCCTCACCACGAAGCAACGGTGTGCGCACGGACGAGTACCGGTCTACTTGCCCAGGAACGGGTTCGCGCCCACCGGGGCCGAGCCCGGCTGGGGGAGCTGCGGTGCGGCCGGGGGAGCGACCGGCGCCGCGGGGGCGGGAACCTGCGGTGGCTGCGCGTAGACCGGCTGGGGCGCCGGGACAGGCTGCGCGTACTGCTGCGCCGGGAGTGCCTGAACCGGTGCGGGCTGGAGCGTCTTCGGGGGGATGGAGGCGGAGATTGTGCGGTTGGCCAGGAACTGGCGCGCCATCTGCGCGTCCTGCTCGGTCGGGTCGACCAACCCCCACGGGTTGCCCTGGCCGGCGGGTTGGCCCTCCTTGTAGAGACCGACCCGGGCGAGAACCTTGCCGCCGGAGGCGAGCGCGTCACGCAGCTGGTTCACGATCCGGGACTGGCTCATGTAGACGCCGGGGTGGTCGGGGCCCTCCACGTACTGACCGGTAGGAGTGCGCTGACTGAAGAGCTGGACGGGGCCCTGTCCGTCGACCACGGTGACGTCCACCGTCATGCGGTCATCGATCTTTCGTGGGTCCTGGCGGTTGGGGACCTGCTCCAGCTTGCGCGGGGTGAGCAGGACGAGACGACCGTGGAACGACTGGACAGTGGGGAACGTGGTCGGGATGACTGCGGGAGCGGACCAGGGGTCCTGCGCGGGAATGGTCACGGGTTCGGGTTCCTTTTCTGAATTGGGGTTCTGTGCTCACCGTGGCAGGAAATCAGCGTCACCCCGGTTCCCTGCCACGGCTGGTCGTAAAGGCCACGGCGCCCTCACCCATAAAGCGGATTCGCTTAGGCCGTGGAATCCGTACCCGGGCCAGGCATCGAACCTGGATCTCTCGCAAGCGCTCTAGCCATTTGAGCTACTCCGGGCACCGGGGCGATTGAGCCGCGCCTTTCCGCAAAGGCGGAACGCTGAACTGTCACCCGTCGGGACCACCGTCACGTTCGGTCCTCACGCCGTTGATTGCTGTTGTCTTTTAAGGGGAAGTCTCCGGCCAACGGTAACCGCATTATCACCCCGTGGCAGGGCGCGGACTCGAACCGCGCATGGACTCCGACGGGATCCGGCATTTCCTCCGGTTCCCCCTGCCGTACTGCACCGGAGCCCGATGACTCTCCCGGAACCCGTGCCCCGGTGCATGTCCACAACCTATCCATACTGTGCAGGGGTGTCAACCCCGGGAACGCGAGAGCCGGACCCGTGACGACGGCGGGTCCGGCTCGATGGTGCGGGATCAGGCAGCAGGCGCCGCGAGCACGGTCACGCGCGCTCCCCCGGCCGCCGGCGCCGTCTCGAACGCGAGCGTCACGCGGTCCGGGTCCGAGGCGTTCACGGACACCGGGGCCGCGTCCAGTTCCCCGGTGGATGTGTTGCGCACGGAAACCAGGACGTCCGAGGTGCCGAAGCCGTGCGTCACCGTGTGGTTGAGCGACGTGCCGTCGCCTACCGTCTGAGAGTAGAAGCGCGCGGAGGGCGCCGGCTCACCGTCGTTGTCCGGGTCGAACTCCACACAGACCTTTGCCATGGCAGGCTCCAATGAGAGGGAGCCTCCATCGTCCCGGCCGGATGAGACCGAGCGATGGAGGCTCCGTGTGCGTGGCGTGAAGGCTCAGGCGCCCTGGAGCTCCTGCCACCTGGCCGCGCACGCCGCCTTCAGCTCCGCGAGCTCGGCCTCCGTGAACACCCCGGACTCGCGCGCGTGGCCGAGTACGGCCCCGAGGCCATCGATCTGCGTCTCCGTCCCCACAATCGCCAGTCCCTTGATCAGGTGACCGCTCTTGATCGGAGGCTGGGGCACGAACGAGGGCCCGTTGTCGATCACGTGGCTCATGATGGCCGGCTCGGTGAGACCGGTCGGGGGTGCCACCTGCGGACCTCGGGCCGACAGGTGAGTCCCGCCGCCCATGGGGAGGCCGATGACCGCAGGACCGGTGACAGGCGGGTCGACCGGGGTCACGCGGTACGCACTGTCCGACAGCATGCCCACGACCGGGGTCCGCGGCGCCTTACCCGGCTCCGGGAACATCTCCGTGGCCAGCTTGTCCTTACTCTTCTGCATGGCCATGACCTGCCCGCAGACCTGAGCCCGGCGCCATCCCGCCTTCAGATCGATGCGGTACAGCGTGCAGCCGGAGCCGTCCGCCGGGAGATGGATAACGATCCCGTACTCGATGTTGATGCGGCCCGGCGCAGGCGTCCATGTGTCCGTGTTCCAGTCGAACAGACCGTGCGTGTTCACGCCGTGGGCGTACAGCGCGAGCTGTACGGCAATCTCGCCCCACCCGTACGACAGATCGGAGCCCGTCTTCAGGTCACCGATGACCAGCTCACCGTTCGGAAGCTGGAAGATCCGGTCCAGCGTGCCGCCCACCGGGAGCTCCGCCGCCACCTGGTCCGCGCGCACAGCGGTTGAGCGTTCGATCCACTCCGGCCGGGTGACGAGCCCGTGCGCGGCGATCGCCTGCTGATACTCCGCGAGCCGGGGACGGTACTCCTCCGGCACCTCCGCGAGCGTCATCAGCCCGGCGTCGAGCCGCTCGCTGAACGCGTGGTAGGCGGTGCCGAGGTTCGCGGCCACCTTCACGCCAGCCGCATCCTTGGCCTGCGTGGCGATGGAGTTGAGCTCGGTGCGGTCCCGCTTCACGTGCTTGCCGTGCGCCATCGCGAGCAGGTCCCGGCGCATCGTGAGGCCGAGCACCACCATGCGCTCACGCCACTCGCTCAACGCGTGCGTGGAGGACGCCGACTTGGCGAACGTAGTGGCCCGGGTGTGGGAGGTGCCGTTGAAGACGTACCGGCCCCACCGGTCCCGCTTCGGCTCGGGCTGACCGTGGACGGGCGGGAGCTCGGCCGCGGACGCCGGCCCCGGTGCGCTCCAGCCGTCCACGATCTCGCGCGCGGTGGGCGCCGCGGCCACTCGCTCCTCCAGCGTCACGGGTCCGAGCGGGACCCCGTTCGAGGTGACAGGTGCGACCGGCGTCTGCACGCCATGCACCGGGCAGTTGCGCAGCAGCATGAACACCCCCTGGTCGCACGCGTGCTCGGGCGACCCGAGACGTGCGATGACCGGGGGATTGAGGCGGTTGCGGAACTGCACGCACTCGACCGTGGTGCAGTCGTCGAACGTGCCGCCGTGCCGCCACGTAGCGCCCGTCGAGTCGGTGAAGTCGTGGCCACCGGGGATGTGGGCCACGGTCTCCGGGTGCGCGCCACGGTCGTGCGGGAGCGGCTGATCCGGGACGGTGCAGTTCGGGCACCCCTCCGCTCCACCACCGCAGGCGCAGACATCGGTGGCCTCCGGCTCGACGATGCAATCCGAGCAGCGCCAGCCGCCCTCACCGTCCGACTGGATCAGATCCCCTTCCGTGATGGGGTGCCCGCACTCGGCCATGTCCGTGTCGTACGACGCGTAGAAGACGGACGGTACGCCGTCCCGCTGCTCGCCCACCGGCGCCGGTTCGGCCACCTTGCCCGGCGACTGCCACGCGTCCGCGTCGCCGGTCGCCTCACCGAGCTCGATGGCCGGAGGCTTCCGGGACCCGTCGCACTCACCCGGTCCGGTTCGGGACAGATGCTTGCGCACCACAAGCATCCCCTTGTACTTGCCCTTGCCCTGCCCGAGCTGGTACTCGAACTTGCATCCGGTGCACGCGCCCCGTGGCTTTTCTGCGGTCTCGCTCATGTCGTCCTTTCGGTTCAGGAACGCTCGGCCTATCCATTCCGTGTAGGCCGGCGGGATTGCTTCGGTCAGCTCTTCGCGTTCAGCGGTCCACGTGATGCCCATGGCCCGCTGCATCTCTTCTTCGGTGGCCTTACCGCCCCCGTCACCGTATGCGGCCACGTACGGGCCGTCCCGGTAGACCCCGTGTCGCCACCCCCGAACGTATCCGCGATGCTTGGGGTGGGTCGGTCGAATGACACGCCAGCCGCCAAGCTCGAAGTTTCGGTGGCGCAGCACACCGAGCCCGAACATCTCACCGCAGAGAGAGAGATCCTTCCGGATCTCCGCTTTGCCGTTCGGTTGTTCGATCACGTGGGGCAATCCGGTGGCCAGCAACAGTTCCCGCGTGGGAGCCACCAGGTCCACATGGTCACCACCCCACCCCCGCGATGCGTTGGTGCCTGCGGTCAAACCGCACTTGCTCTGGCACGGCGGGGACGCGTGGATCAGGGAGTATCGCTGAACCTCCCCGGACACCGTGATGCGGTGCAGGTACTCCAGCGCGTCCGCTTGCACGAAGGTGAAGGGGTACCGCGGTCGGTCCACGATGTCCACTCCAGTCACCCGGAAGCCGGCTTCCGCGTACCCGGCTCCTGCACCACCGGAGCAGCAGAACAGATCCAAGATCTCTGGTCGGTTCATCAGTCCTGGCTCAGGTCGTGCACCGCTTCTCCGATGCCCTCGACGTCGTCTGCTTCGAGCAGACGTGTTTCCCCGTCGTCCGCGGTCACGCGCACGTAGTCGTCCGGCTGTTCCGCCGCGTCGCTCACGATCACCTGTCGTCCCATGATGTCCCCTGCCACAATGCCGGAGACCGGCCGCGCGTCCCGCGGCCGGTCGATGCTTTCAGAATTCCTCGGACGAGCCCATGATCATGTGTGGTCCGTCGTGCCCCGCCGGCTTCCAGCAGCCGTCCGGGTTGCCTGCACCGTCTTCCCCATGTGTGCACAGACCGCTGATCGTGATGTCCCGGATCACCACGTCCTGCCGCGGGTCGTCGCTGTAGTCCAGCTGGCACGGCCCCTCGTGGTCGCTGATCATGTAGCAGTTCGACGAGCGCAGGCACACGCGTTCCGGGCCCAACTCCGGCGGCGCTGTGTGCGGTCCGTCGTGACCGGCGTCGAGAACACAGGTCAAGCCCTCGGTGGTCGACTTTGCGGTGCATCGGTGGGCGGTCATCTGTTGCCTGGCCCACCCCACCACAGACATTTCGTCATCCTCGGTGAAGTCTGACGACGGGACACCCCACTGATTGACGTGATCCCCGGCGTGGCCTTCACGCTGCCAGCACCAGTGATCGCTCTGCCCGGACGCGTCGGTTCCCATGAACGCCAGGCAGGGATGCGGGCCGGCCGCCGCGTCCTCCCTGCGGTGCTTGCGCGTGTCCAGCCACATCGCCGCCCACATGGTCCCGAACACGATTCCGGCCATGAGCGGCCACGTCCACCACGCCAGGTAGACGAACCCGAAGGCTGCGAACTCGAACATCACTTTCCCCTCTTCGCTTTGCCGATGGACAGGGCGAGGAACACGATCCCCGTACCCGCCACCAGCAAACCGGACATCAAACCCATGACGTAACTCACCGGGTCGAACCCCATGTCACACCTCGTCTTTGTCGTGGCCACGGAGCGCGCACCACGTCACGTATGCCATCCACCCGAGAACGGGGCCGCACCCGATGAGTGCGGCCCCGGTCAGGATCCAGTCGTCCGTTACCATCCGATGCCGTCGGCGTCTGACTGCATGCCCGAGTCGGCGCCGAAGTTGCGCTCCGCGTAGCCGCGCGGGTCCTCGGTGGACGCGTCGAACTCCGCCGCCTTCTGCTCCCCGGAGAGGTTGTCGAACGCGTCCCCGTGGTCCGTTCCAGGCTTGAAGTCTCCGGCTCCGCTGTGCTTTCCGGCCATGCTGTCCTCCTCGTTCGCTGCTCCGTGCTTGCTCGTCTATTATGGACACAGTATGGACAGGAATGCAAGTCTCTAGCGGTCCTCGCTCCGGCCCACATTCCAGCGCATCGAGCTCGGCCAGGTACGCCGGTCCAGCATGCGTTCCTTGATGAGCCAGCCGTCGGGCCGCTGGTACGTGGCGCAGACGAGATAGGTCCAGAACCAGGGATGGATGGTCCCGGTGTGGAGATGCTCCGGGAAGTCGCACCACGAGCACGCGGAGGGCTGTCGCGGGGTGAGCGTCGGATTCAGACGCGGTCTCTGGCGCATCACACCACTCCTATGTACGGATCCAGGATGCGGGACTCCTTCACGTAGGAGATGGCGTCGGACACCTCCGACTTGCTCATGCCGGTGGTGTCCACCCCGAGCGCGTACGCGTAGTTCAGCATGGGCGTGGTGGGCTTCCCCTTGCGCCACGATGCGGCACGGGCGAGCGAGAACGAGCCCACGTCCTCCGCCTCCGCCTCGGCCCACGACATGGCCAGCTCCATTGGCAGACCAAGGTGAGTGGTCCGCTCCCACTTCCCCTGTCTGGCGTGACGCAGGACGTCCCACGTGCCCGGCTCGACGCTGCTCGGCCACAGGAAGTAGGTCCAGTCCCCCGCGTTCAGGAACATCACCCCGCCGGCCGTGCTGAGCCACGCCTGATAGCTCGCCGTGAAGAGCTCCGTCTCCGTGACCTTGATTTGACGGGCACGCCGCTTGAGTTCTCCGGCCACGGCAGCTTCTTCGAGCTCCTCGCGTTCGAGAGCCTCTTCCAGCGACTCGCCCTCTTGGACCTCCTTCACAGAGCCGGGCTCCAGGTCCACGAGCGTGCACAGTTTGCCCGCGGCGCCGGCCACGTTGAGGATGACCGCGTCCGTCTTCCCGGGCCATGGCCGGAGCACGCGGCCCACCATCTGCACGTACAGCGGCTGCGAACGGGTGGGCCGCGCGATGATGGCGCAACTTGCCCACGGCGCGTCGAACCCTTCCGTCAGCACCATGCAGTTGACGAGTACCTCGGTACGTCCGAGGCGGAAGTCTTCGAAGATCTTCAGCCGGTTCTCGCGTGGTGTCTCGCCCGTGATGACGGCGGCCGTGGTGCCGAACTCGCCGAACGACTCGGCCACGCCCTCCGCTGTGGCCACGGTCGGCGTGAAGACCACGGTGGGCCGACCGTCCGCGCGCTCCTTCCGCAGCGCCGGAAGCGAGCCGTACAGGTCCGACTCTTCCAGTGCCGCTCCGAGGTCCGCGGTCTGGTAGTCGCCGCGCGAGCTCTTCACGCTGCTCAGGTCCAGTCCCCCGATGTCCTCGGTCCACGCCCGGGGCGCCACCAGGTGCCCGTTCTTGATCATGGACAGGATGGACCGGGAGTACACCACGTCCCCCCACACGGACCCAAGACCAACCTCGTCCCCGCGAGCCATGGTGGCGGTGAATCCGCACCGCAGCGCGTCCGGGAACGCGTTGAAGATCGTCTGGTACGACACTGCGGCCGCGTGGTGGCACTCGTCCGTGATGATCAGTCCCACGGAGCCGGCACTCTGCTGGAGTTGCTTGATCTCTCGCAGACGGTTGGGTCGACTGATCGTCTGGACCGAGCAGACCATGACGTCTGCCTGTGTCTCGCTGTCCTCCGCCTTCACCTTGCCCACGGACAGATCCGGGGCCACCGCCCGAATCTTCGTGATGGCTTGGTCTGCGAGTTCATCGCGATGAACGAGCACGATGATCCGGCGTCCCCGATCTGGACGCCATACAGTGCCGAACTCCTCCGAGCCTTCCCGCCACTGTTTGATCAGGTGCGAGAACACCACCGTCTTACCGGCGCCGGTCGGAAGCACTACGGCCGGGGACCGCATCCCGTCGTGCCACGCCGCGAACAGAGCGTCGATGGCCGCGCGCTGGTAATCTCTCAAAGACAATGTTGCAGCCATCAGATATGGGTCCATGTCTTTCTGTGTTTGATGTAGCTAATGGTGGTCTCGGTGACCCCGAATTCTCGGGCAAGATCACGGCCCGGCTCCCCATCTTTCAAGCGTGATCGAATCCGCAAAACGTGATCTTCGGTCAGCTTGGCTTGGTGGTGACGTGAACCCTCTAGCGCGCGGCCATGCTCTCTTTTGTCTCGCTCGTTCTCCTGGTGGGTGGCCCAATACAGGTTGTCTGACCGGTTGTTCAGGTGGTTGCCGTCTCGATGCGCCGCCACCTTTCCAGGGGGACGGGGACCATGAAAAGCGGAACAGACAGCTATGTGAACTCCTGTCTGAGTTATGCGTCCCCCGCCCAACGACACGTTGAATCTCATGTAGCCGTGCTGTCCAAGGAATGGAGAGATCCAACGTGTGGGGCCCTTGATTGCCCCATCTTCCCGCGCGAAGTATCCCGGGTACTGGGGCACTGGTTTAATCTGCATGGTACTAGTATACAGCAGATTAAGAAGTGCACTCGCAGAAGAGACGCGGGTCACTTTCACCAAGAGCGCAACCACACCGGGCACCCTTCACGTGGCTGTGCCCGCAGCGCTCGCACTCTGCGGGCTCGATACCGGCCGGCGTGGAGGTCACCTCGGACGGGTGGATCTTCTCCAGCTGCGTGCGCACGTTCAGCCCGTTCGTGTGCCGGACCAGGTACTGCCATGCCTCCAGCTCGGCCGCGAGCCGCTCGCGCCGGGACCGAAGACGGCGGCTGACCGAGGTGGTCACGCCCTCCCCGGTCAGCTGGTCCCGTACCCGGGCCAGCTCATGGGCGGCCGTGGCCGCGTGCAGGGCCAGCTGTGTGCGGACGATCTCGGGGATCTCCATCATGCTCCGTTCTTGATCATGTAACCGGGGGCCAGCACATACGAAGACATGCCGAGCAGGGACCTTGATTCGTCGTGCGTGGGAAGCCACCCGTTGCGGTACGCGCACCCCACCATGTCCGCCTGCGTGAGACAGCCGTGCTCGCGGTACATCCTGATCGACACTTCACGCAGCCGAGTGACCGATGCGCCCCGCTCCGCCGCCATCTCCGTCATGCGCCGGCCGTGGGACACACCCCGCAGAACGAAGAGCTGGAGACCGGTGAGGGGGACCACGCTGGTGGCATCCCGCGTGATGTATCCATAGGTACGCAGGACCCGGTAGATCTCCCGCGTCATTTCAGCCGGCGGAGCGGATCCGAAGCGGTCGCCCCGAAGCTGCCCGTTCCCGTGGCCGATGAGCCGGGGAATCTCCCGCTGGAAGTCCGCGTGCAAGCCGAGCCGCTCGGTGAGCCCGATGACGGAATCCATGGCCGCACGGCGGCCGGGCCCGTCCGGCCGGAACATGTACGGGTTGACGCGCCACCGCGTGAAGTGCTCGATGTCCATTCGCCGGGGGAACGCGAACTGGTCCCGGATGGGTACGATCGTTTGTGTCATGTATGGAAGATTAATGGACATCGTCCGGGCTGGTCAAGTATGGACACGCCAGGGACACGAAGGGTACCGTGCCCACCATGAGCAATGAGACTGTACGCACGGACAAGCGCTGGAGGGGGCCCGTTCCCGTCCCCGCTCCCGAGGGCATGCGCGTCGTGACCAGACAACGGGCGGCGGACATGTGCGCTGTGTCGGCGCGCACGGTCAGCCGGTGGGCCGACACAGGGGTGCTGACCAAGTACCTCGACCTCACCGGCCGGGTGGTGTTCTCCGCGTCCGAGGTGGGCAAGGTGATGCGGGCCCGCGCACGGGGCATCGCCGAGACCGTCCGCGCCGCACACACGGGGGAGACACCACCGGCCCCGGGCCCCGGCCGCAATCGGTGGTGACGCGGAAGAGGGCCCCTCCCGGCCGCCAAGCGGGAGGGGCCCTCTTCGTGTGCGCCTACTGGCTCCACTCGATGCCACGACCCGTGCTGTGATTCTCCGGGTGGCCCGCGCGTTCACGGCACCGCGTCACGCCGTCGTGCGGCCACAGCTCCTCGCACTGCGGCCCGAAGTTGGGCCATGTCGTGATCCCCGCACGGTGCCGGTCGGAGTGGCCCGCCGGCTGACTGCATGCGGCCCCGTATCCGTTCGGCTCACCGCAGGCAGGTGGAGGGGGAGTGGGCAGACGGTCCCGGATCTCGGTGAGCAGCTGGACGATGATGTCCGACGTGCCCGTGTCGTCGACATACGTCTGTTCGAGGGACTCCAGCCTGCGGGTCAGCGACTCGTGCAGCCGCATGTGGTCTTCCCGCAGCCGGGTGTCCTGCTCCAGTGACTCGATGCGTCGAGCCTGCTCCGCGAACATGTCGTCGGTGGCCGCACCGCTCGCGGCGCCTTGCTCCAGGGACTCGATGCGCTTGATCAGGTCGTCGACCACTTCCGTGTACAGCATGCCCTTGTAGTTCCGGCCCGGCATGTTCCCGTCCACTACCGGCGTCGTCTCCTCCCCGGGCCAGTCGAGTCCGGCCATGCGGTACATCGCGCGGCACGCCTCTTCCACGTGACGCGGCCGGAGCACCACGTGTGGGACCGAGGCACCCGGTGCGGTGGTGATGAGTACGTGGCCGCTCACTCCCGGTTTGATCTCCAGCGCGGGGCCGCCCACATCCGGCCGCACGAAGTAGCTGTCAGCCATGATCGATTCCTCTCTGTCGTCTATGGGCACAACGTAGCACACGTGGGGCACGGCTCACGTGTTATCTTCGCTGCATGGCGACGATCAAACGAGAACGACGCGAGTCACGCAGCGTACGTCTTTCCGAGCAGGAATGGGCTACGGCGGAAGCCATCGCCCACATGGACCTGGAGGCGGGGGCCGGCCACGGTCTGCGTGCCGCTCTCCGCACCGCGGCAGACCGGATTCGTAGGCAGGGACGGGGCGCAGAACTGGAGCAGCTCACTGCTCTCTTCCAGGCACAGCGTGCCGCGGCCGGTGACCGTTGAACGCCGTCCTCTCCGCGGACCACGCGGAAGAACTGCGCGGTTCGGGCATCGCCCCGGAACTGGTAGCCGCGCGCTGGTACCAGACGATCGGGCCAGAGAGCCGGGACAAGTTGCTGGAGCTCGGGTTCCCTGCGTGGGCCGTACGGTCCGACGACGTGTTCCCCGCCCTGCTCATCCCCATGTACCGGCCCCGCAGTGGCACACCCCACGGCTTCCAGCTCAAGCCACGGGTCCCGCAGGTGAAGACCGGCACGGACAAGGCTATGAAGTACGTGTCCCCACGGGGGCAGGGCAACCGGTTGGACGTCCATCCGTCGTGCACTGACCGCGTGGCGGACACGGCGCAGACACTCTGGATCACGGAGGGCGTGAAGAAGGGGGACTGTCTGGCTACGCTCGGCCGCGCCGTGGTGTCCGTCACGGGGGTGTGGAACTGGCGCAACACGGAGGGCTCGGTGGCGGAGTGGGAGGACATCCCGCTCAAGGGCCGCGAGGTGATCGTGTGCTTCGACTCGGACGCGATCACCAACAGGCAGGTCATGGCCGCTATGAAGAGGCTCGTGGGCTTCCTGCGCAGCCGTGGCGCAACGACTCTGTACCTGCCCGTCCCGGCCGCTGTAGCAGGCATGCCGGTCAAGGGCGTGGACGACTTCTTCGCGGCGGGCGGCACGCCCGAGGTACTGCGCGCAGCCGCGTCGGAGCGGCCCCCCCGGGACGAGCGCCGGGATCTTGACGCGTCCTTCACCGACGCATTCCTGACCGACACCGTGTGCGAGGAGACGCTGGAAGGGGAATACCTCTACGCCCGGAACATCGGGTGGCACCGCTATGACGGTGCGCGGTGGGCAGACGCCGATGAGTCCGCCGTGGTGGAACAGATCCGTCAGTGGGCCAAAGACCGGTGGACCGGGGCCATCGAGGAGTACAAAACGGACCGCTCCCGCGAGAACGAGGATCGGATGGGTGAGTGGCGCAAGGTACTCGCCTCCAGCCGGCTGAAGGCTCTGGCATCGCTGGCCCGCGGCCCCCTCACCATCGAAGCCGATGAGTTCGACGCGCACCCGGATCTGCTCAACTGCCCCAACGGTGTGGTCGACCTCCGCACGGGGGACCTGCTCGACCAGGACTCCGCCTACCTCTTCACGAAGGTGGCCGGAGCGGCGTATTACCCGGACGCCGATTCAGCGGATTTCAGGCAGGCCCTGCGCGCACTCCCTGATGAGCTGCATGACTGGTACCAGGTCCGCGTGGGGCAGTCCTTCACCGGTTACATGACCCCCGATGACGTGATGCTCGTGCAGCAGGGCGGCGGGGAGAACGGCAAGTCCACGCTGGGCTCGCTCGTCCGCCGCACCGCCGGCACGTTCGCGGTCCGCGTGACCCACCGCGTGCTCATGGGCAACCCGAGCGAGCACCCCACGGAGCTGATGGACTTCCGCGGTGCCCGGTACGCCATCGTGGAGGAGACGCCGGAGGCCAGGCATCTGGACGTGCAGAAGGTGAAGGACATCGTCGGGACGCCGGACATGAAAGGCCGGCGGATGCGCCAGGACTTCGTGAGCTTCCAGGCCACGCACGCGCTCTTCATCAACACCAACCACATCCCCCTGGTGGCGGAGACGGACCACGCCGCGTGGCGGCGCCTGCTGCTCGTGAAGTTCCCGTACACCTACCGCCGCCGCGCCGAGGACGTCACGGGGCCGTGGGACCGTCTCGGGGACCCCGGGCTGCGGGAGCGGTGCCAGTCGGAGGAGGCGGTGGCCCGTGCCTGCCTGGCGTGGGCGGTCCAGGGGGCGGTGCGCTGGTACCAGCTGGACCGGGTGATGCCGGAGCCTCCGGTGGGCGTGGCTCTCGACACCGCTGCATGGCGCCGTGAGGGGGACCTGATCCACCAGTTCGCGGACGAGCGGCTGGAGTTCCGCGCGGACGGTGAGGCAGGGACGCAGGATGTCTTCCAGGCGTTCGGTACCTGGCTCGCGTCCCGGGGGCATAAGCCCTGGTCACAGAAGCTTTTCCACTCCCGGTTCCTGGAGCACCACATGGTCACCGCAGCCAAGGTCGAGTACAGCAAGCGGCGCACTGGGGGCCGCTACTGGAGCGGTGTTGCTCTGCTACCGGCTGTGATCGGGATGCAGTGATCAATACCGGTGGGTAGTTGAAGGTTCAAACAGGTGCCAGCAGTGCCACGTACCTCCGTTGACCGCTAAGAAAGAAGCTCCCGTAAAAGTTCTATCAACAGTGCTGGCACTGCTGGCACCTAGTACAACCTTCAACTACTTCTGATCAGTCACCTGCACTTATAGCGCTCCGCAGAGTGTGACACTACCGACAGTAGTGTCACACTCTTTGCGTTACACGTGGTATGGTCCACCACATGGCGCCCAATACAATCGGATGGCACGTTAACGACCGTAACCGGGACATCGCGGATGCTTTCCTGGCAAAGACGGAGGAGCTCGGGCTGACCAACTCCCGCGCCCTGGAGTACGCCGCGCGGCTGTGGCTGGAGTCGCGGGGGGTCTGGATCTTCGATCCCGTGGGACCGGACCGGCAGGTACTGATCACGCCCATCCGGCCGGGGGACTTCGAGCCCTTCCACGTCCCGGCCGGGCTGCGCGTCCACGTGGACCGCTATGTGACCCCGCCGCGCGTGATCGTCCCGGAAGAGGGCATCGACTACGTGGTGCCGGTGGTGGACTAGTGAGCAGCGACCGTGTTCCTTTGGACATCGAGACGGGCAGTGCGGACCTGCTGTACCAGATCCACCCGGACCCGGCGTACGTCCGCCTGTTCGGCTACGGGGGTCACATCGGACTCGCAGTGCCGGGCCTGACACCTGATCTGCGCCGCCGGCCCACCTCCACGGTCAACGGACACGTGTTCGACTTCCCGGCGCTGGACTACCACTATGGGATCCAGGTGGAGCAGACCATCCCGTTCAGCCGTGATCTGCGCGTGGCCGCGTTCCAGCACGACCCGCCCACCACGTACCAGACCAAGCCCGGCCCGGGGCACAAGAGCTACGCCATGGACGCGCTCGCGTCCCGCTACCTCGGGGAGTCCAAGTCGGATCTGGGCAAGGCACTTGCCAAGGAGTACGGCGGGTGGGACCACATCCCCACAGACGACCCCCGCTACAGCGAGTACCTCCGCGAGGATCTGCGCATCACCGCAGCCCTGGATCGGGCCATCCCGTGGGACCCGTACGAGGAGCGTGAGGCGTGGGTGGCCACGGTCACCGCCCGCACCACGCTCAACGGGTTCGCCGTCGACCTGCCTGGGCTCACTGCCCGTGCCGAGGAGCTGGAGCAGCGCGCGTCCGTCGGTCGCCAGCTGCTCGCGGAGCAGTTCGGGTTCCCGCTCACCAACAAGGCCGGCAAGCCGTCAGCGGCCCCGCAGCGGACCGCGGCAGGCAAGGCGGCACTGGAGGCCGCACTCACCGCCTACGGGGTCGACCTCGCGTCCTGGCCCCGCGGGAAGGACAAGTCCCTGTCCATCGGCAAAGAGATCCTGGAGCACGTGGCCGAGTGGGCCACCGAGAGCGGCCACCCCGCGCTCCAGCTCATCGAAGCGGTGCAGGAGATGAACGGCATCCGCAACAGTGCGCGCAACATCCTGAGCCACGTGAGCCCGGACGGCAGGGCTCGTTACACCTTCGAGCCCTTTCAGTCCACCGGCCGCTGGAGCTGCGGGCTCACCGTGTTGAAGAAGGGCGTTCAGGACAGCGAGCGGCACTTCCTGACCGCGGACCCCGGACACGTGCTCGTCTCCGTCGACCTGGACCAGATCGACATCCGGGGCGTGGCCGCTCACGCGCAGGACCCGGCGCTGCTCGCCCTGCTCAACGACCCGGACCGGGACATCCACACGGAGATCTCGGCCATGGCGCACGTCCCCCGCAAGCAGGGCAAGACGTTCGACCTCGGGTGGCTGTACGGCCGCTCTGCCCGCGCGATGGGGGAGATGAAGGGCGCCGACCCGGCGGCGGCCGAGGCGGTGGTGCACTACATGGCCACCGCGTTCCCGCTCGTGCGCCCGTGGCAGGACCGCATGCGGCAGCAGGGAGAGGCTGGTGTCCTGCTCGACAACGGGTTCGGGCGCAAACTGCGTGTGGATCCGCAGCGCGCGTACACGCAGGCGCCCGCACTCATCGGTCAGTCAACGACCCGGGACGTGATCGCCGAAGGCCTGCTCGACCTGGCGCGCACGGCGCCGGACATGCTGCCCATGCTCCGCGTGATCGTGCACGACGAGGTGGTGGCGAGCGTGCCCAGCGAGAGCGCGGAGGAGTGCGCGAGGATCCTCCAGTCTGCACTCTCGCGCCAGTGGGCCCCGGCGGGATGCTCCATCCCCGTGAACATCACGGCCGGCCAGGGCAAGCCGTTCACGTTCGCGGAGCGCTGGAACGACTTGTACATGTAGTTGCCAGTATGGACAGAGTATGGAACAGTAGGCAGCAGGCGGGCCGGTCGCGCATATCACTGTTGACGTGCGCTCTGGTGAAGGACCGGTCCGCCGCTCACTTCTACGAGGAGGGCACGTGAAGCGGATCAGCTTCGTGGCGGAGGCCACGTTCCCGGACGACGACAGCCGTTCGCTGGACACGCTCATCGCGGTCACGGCGCAGGCCGTCTCGGACGGGCTCGTTCAGCACAACGGGTCCCTGGCCCGTATCGCGGTCACGGGCGCGGCGCAGGACCCGGCGCCCGAGACGCCGGCGGAGGACGTCGTGGTGCGTCCGCCGGCCACGCCCGAGGCTCCGTGATGACGTACCGGGACGCCGACGTGAAGCTGTGCGCCGCCGTTGCGGCCACGCTCCAGCGTCACAGCAGCAAGTACGGGCTGGCCGAGGCCACCGACAACGCCGTCATCATCAACACCGCGGACGGCGGCACGGTCTCCCTGGTCGTGACCCGGATGAACCTGTCCGGCCAGGAGATGGTGGAGGTCGACGCGGACACGTTCGACAGTCTTCGTGAGGACTCCCGGCGCCTGCGCGCGCTGGAGGCGGCCGGCGTGGACAACTGGTCGGGTCATGAGCACGCGATGAGCATCTACCACGGGGGTGGCGAATGACGTGGGAGTGGTGGACCGACCCGGATGCCATTACCTGGTGGCAGGCTGCATTGATCGGCGTGGGGGTATCCGGGGTGGTTCAGGCGGTCCAGTGGTGGAGGAAACGATGAACCAGGGACGGCGCGGATCCCGCGCAGAGAATCAGGTGGCGGACCACCTCCGGTCGCTCGGCTATGACGTGATCCGGTCGGCTGCTTCGAAGGGTTCTGCGGACCTGGTGGCGGTCACGGAGCGGTGGGTCCTGTTCGTTCAGGTGAAGATCTGTGCGAACGGCAAGAGCTACACACAGCTCACGCCGGCCGAGCGCGGGCAGCTGGTCCGGGTGGCCGAGCGCGTCCCCGGGGGTCACGGCTTTCCGGTGGTCGCGCAGGTGCGGCCCGGCTCCGGTCCCCGCCCGCTTGTCATCGAGTACCACCAGCTGTTCGACACCGGCCCGGCGGACCATTGCCGGTGGGAGCTGGAAGGCGCACCGGAGGTGACCGGCTGTGGGGCGTGACATTGCGCGGGCACTCGGCAACCTCGCCCTGGCGTTCTTCTGCTGCCTGCTCGTGGTCGCCATTGGCGTCTTCATCGGGGCATCGCTGTGAAGACGGTCCAGCGCCGGGGCGCGAACCATGGGCTGCACCTGGTCCTGTCCATCCTGACGTGCGGACTGTGGGCGGTCACCGGCTGGCCCGTCGCAGCCATCCTCGGGCGCCGTACGGTCACCACCAGCCCGTCTCCGGTCTCGTGGGGTCAGCCCGACTCTCCGTGGCAGGGATATAGGAGTGTTCGGGGTATGCCGCCACCGTTGCCGGATCCCCCGGTCCCGTGGGGCGGTGAGCTCGTCCGGGACCTCGGTACGGGAGCGCTGGTCCAGCGACCGTTCCCCGGAGCGCCGGTCGTGTCCCTGTCCGGCACCCACTACCTCAACCCGCACACCAACACATGGGAGCGCATACGGTGAGCACACCACCCGACCCCGGACCCATCCTCGAACCGCCGCCCGGACGCGGAGGAGACGACGAGTGAGCAGCACACCCGAAGAGCCGCCGCCAACGGAGAAACGCCAGCCGACGCAGCTACCGGACCCGCCGTGGTGAGCACGTTTCCCCGGGACCCGTCCGGCGCGCACGAGGTGGCGCCGCCCGAAGAAGCGGACGAGACGAATGAGATGGCCCCGGGTGCGGACCACGACCGCCCGCACCCGGCCACCGAGGAGGAGTAGGATCGGCCCTGCTCCGTTCACTGGAAACACCCCGTATCCCTCAGGTGCGGGGTGTTTCGCTTATCCTGGCCTCCGACGACAGATGGAGGACCCCATGGCCGAGCCGCTGACACCGGACCGGATGCTCCAGATCCTGCGCGCGGAGGGCGTGCGCGTGGCCGAGTATCCCGGGTGGCGCACCCGTGAGCGGGACGACGAGACGGGCAAGCCGTTCGGCCCGGTCCACCTGCTGCTGAACCACCACACCGCAGCCACGTCATCCCTGAAGACGGTCGCAGCCATCGGGCGCCCGGATCTGCCGCCACCGCTCGCACATGGTCACCTGAACAAGACAGGTCTGCTCACGCTCACGTGCGCGGGCAGGGCCAATCACGCCGGACTGATGGCCAAGAACGCCTACGACTCGTTCGTGAAGGAGTCCACCACCCACCCGGCCCCGCTGAAGTCGAGCGGCACCGTGGACGGCAACGACGTCTCCTACGGGTGGGAGGTCGAGAATCTTGGGGACAACGACGACGTCTACCCCGAGGTGCAGTACGACGCGTGGGTGCGCATCAACGCGGCTTTCTGCCGGGAGTTCGACTGGACGGCACAGTCGGTGGCCTGTCACAAGGAGACCTCGGTGGAGGGCAAGATCGATCCCCGCGGGCCCGTGGCCGGATATGGCACCCGTGGCCGGTTCATGTTCACCCCGACCCTCTTCCGGTCCGACGTGACTGAGCGGCTGAAGCACCCGGCGAGCTGGTCCCCTCCGCAGCAGGCGAGCCCGCCCCCGGCTCCCTCTCCCATGACCCTGGAACAGCGTGTGGCCAAGCTCGAAGCCAAGGTCTTCGGGTCGTGACCACCACGGACCCGGAGCTGCACCGCATGGCCCTGGCCATGGAACAGCTCAACGGCACGGTGCAGACCGGTTTCGCCACCGTGCGCGGGGACATCAACCTGCTCGCGCGTGCGGAGCGCCAGAACGGCCAGGACATCAAGGAACTGGAGGAGCGCATGGGCAAGCTCGAAGAGCGCCGGTGGCCCGTCCAGGTCACGCAGGGCGTGATGAGCGTGGCTGCGGTGGCCATCGCCGGATACGTCGCGATAGGGCGGTGAGCTGTGGACGACGTCCGTCCGTGGGACCGCCAGCCGGGTGAGACCAGTAAGGCGTACGAAGCTTTCGTCACTTACCGTGATCTGGGATCGGACAGATCCATCCAACGAGTGTCCAACGAGCTGGGTAAGAACCGGACAACGGTTACTCAGTGGAGTTCCCGGTGGGGTTGGGTCGAGCGCGTGGAGGCGTGGGACTCCATCCCGGGCCGGGCAGTCGCGGAGGCTCACGCGGAGATGGCCAAGCGCATCGCTGAGCAGCATGAGCGGCTTGCTACCAAGCTCATGGCCAAGCTGGAGAAGAACGTCGACCTGCTCCCGGACGGCGCGGACCCAACCGTACGGTTCTCCACGGCGCTCGGGGCGGCACGTCAGTCGCACCAGTTCGCCACCGATCTGAGCAGGCCCGAGGACACTGCGAAGGCTGCGATCACGGAGGCCATCGAGAAGCTCATCGGCAAGCTTGCTGGGGAGGAGTAGCCGTGGCGGTACGCACGTCGGAGGAGTGGTACGCGCACCATGCTCTGCTCACGGGGGGCCGTATGGGACCGCTGACAGGCGCCTGTTCGGATGAGCGGCACGAGGACTGCCGGGGGCGAGCACAGCCGGGCAACAAGTGGTGCAGCTGCATTGTGTGCCATGTCCAGGTTCGAGTGGTGGGTGAGTTGCAGTGACCAGCGCGCCGCTCCTGCCCCCGGGGTGGCGCAACTGGCCGGAGGAGAACCTGACGGAGCTGCTCACCGGGCTCCAGTCCCTGGCGGACGAGCGCGCGTCCGGCCGCGGTCCCTGGCTGTGTGACCGTGAGGAGTGCGACGGTCTGCCGCACGCCGGCCGCCGCAACAAGCATGCACGCAGCGAGCAGCGGGCCCCGGCCGGGGACGTGTGGGACTACTGGAACCTCTTCGCGGGCCGTGGCTTCGGCAAGACACGCACGGGCGCGGAGTGGGTGATCGGCAAGGCAAAGAACGAGGAACGGGGCGCGCTGGTCGGGCCCACGGCGGCGGACGTCCGGGACATCATGGTGGAGGGTGAGAGCGGCATCCTCGCGTGCGCACGGCCCAACTTCCGGCCCGAGTACCAGCCGTCCAAACGCCGTCTGGTGTACCCCAACGGCGCCATGCAGTTCTGCTACTCCGCTGACGAGCCCGAGCGGCTGCGTGGTCCGCAGCACCACTATGCATGGGCGGACGAGCTCGCAGCGTGGCGTTACCTCCAGTACGCGTGGGACATGCTCAGCATGGGCATGCGTCTGGGGGACCATCCGCAGGTGTGCACCACCACCACGCCCCGGCCGCTCCCCCTGATCAAGTGGCTCAAAGGCTCCGATCGGGCCGTGACCGTCTCCGGCTCGACGTACGCCAACCTCCACAACCTGGCCCCCACGTTCGCGCGCACGGTCGTGGACCGGTACGCCGGCACCACGCTCGGGCGGCAGGAGCTCGACGCGGAGATCCTGGAAGACCTGCCCGGCGCGCTGGTGCGGCGTGCGTGGATCGAGCGCTCCCGTGTGCTGGTCGCGCCAGAGCTGGACCTGAAGGCGGTCTCCGTCGACCCCGCCGGCACCGGCACGGGTGATGAGGCGGGCATCATCGTCGTGGGGCGCGGCAGGGAGAACCGGCACGCGTACGTGCTCGCGGACTACTCGGGCCAGCTCACTGCCCGTGAGACAGGTCTGCGCGCGTGGAAAGCCTTCTACGAGCACGAAGCGGACGTCCTGGTCTACGAGGACAACTACGGCAAGCAGTGGCTGCGGGACGGTCTCGTGGACGCGTACGCCGACTACCACGGCTTGGACGCGGAGGCACGCGCGGCGATCCAGCTCGGGGACGAGGACGCGCCCGTCGACTACGACCCGGGCACAGATGGGGACCAGGGCGTGATCCACTCCCCGTTCCGGTACATGCGCAAGGTGACGGCGCAGCAGGGCAAGTCCCTGCGCGCGCAGCCCATGGCCATGCGCTACGAGCAGGGCAAGGTCCACCACGTGGGATCGTTCCCCAAGTACGAAGACCAGCTGACCACGTGGGACCCGCACAGCGACAAACCCAAGGAACGCGAGAGCCCGGACCGCATCGACGCGGGTGTCCACGGCATCACGTACCTGCTCGGGCGTGAGAAGACCACGGCGCAGGTGGTCAGCCCGCACGCCGTTGGGCTGGAGACTGCACGACGACGCTCCGGCGTCCACCCCCTGGAACGCTTTAGGAGACGTCCCGCATGATCATCATCCTGGCCCTGCTCGCGGTCGCGCGCGTGACCCGGCTCATCACCACCGACACGATCTTCGAGACACCCCGGAACGCGGTGATCACATGGCTCGTGATGGGTGGCGAGCAGGTGCCCCGCACCAGTGGCTTCCGCTCGAAGCTGGCCTACCTGATCGTGTGTGACTGGTGCGCGAGCGTGTACGTGGGAGCAGCTGTCGCAGGCGCATACGCGGCGTGGGGTGAGACGATGCCGTTCATGGTGGTGTGCATGGCCCTGTCCGCGTCCTACGTGACAGGCTTCCTGGCGTCGGTGACAGAGCGGGGTGAGTGATGGGGAAGCTTCCCGGCGGGCTGCGCCGTAAGGACCGCACAGCGGAAGTGGTGGAGATCCGCAGAGCAGCTGCGCGGCCCCGCTCCCTGCTCGCGGCCGCCATGCCGCTGGAGGGCCGCGAGGGTAGGCAGGCGTGGAACGCGCGCTCCGGTGACGATGGCTGGCAGAAGCAGGCTTGGTACTTCTACGACGCGGTGGGCGAGCTCCGGTTCGCCTTCAACTACCTCGCCAACGCAGTCAGCCGGGCCACGCTGTATGCGGCCGAGATCGACCCCCAGACCGGTCTGATCACGGGGCCCACCGAGGATCCGCGTGCGCAGGCTGCGGTGACCGAGATCCTCGGTGGCGCAGATGACCGCCCGCAGCTCCAGTCGACCATGACCCTGCACTGGCAGGTGAGCGGCGAGACGTTCATCCTCGTCATCCCGCAGAGCGGGGCCGAGCCGGACCGCTGGATCGCACTCAGCGCCACGGGCGTGCGCATGCAGGGTAGTGCGTGGTCGTATAAGGACCCGCTCACGGGGGTGTGGACCAAGCTGCGCCAGGGTACGGACCGGCTCATCCGCATCTGGTCCCCGCACCCGGACGAGCAGACGCACGCCGACTCGGCCATGCGCGCGGCCCTGCCGATCCTGCAAGAGGTCGAAAAGACGAGCCAGAACATCGTTGCCCGTCTGGACTCCCGGCTCGCGGGCAACGGCATCCTCTTCCTGCCGCAGGAGCTGGACTTCCCCACGCAGGACGGGGAGCCGGCAGACGCGAAGTCGTTCATGGCCCTGCTGATGGAGGCGGCGGAAGCGTCCATCGCGCAGCCGGGTACGGCAGCTGCTCAGGTGCCGATCATGGCGCAGATCCCCGCGGAGCTCTTCGCACAGCTCGGTAACGCGCACATGGACCTGGCCACCGCCATGGATTCCGCCATCACGGAGCTGCGTGAGCAGGCACTGACACGCGTGGGCCGCACGCTGGACATGCCCCGCGAGGTGGCCATGGGCCAGATGGCGGAGGCCAACCACTGGTCCGCGTGGCAGGTGGAGGAGACCACCTACAAGATCCATCTGGAGCCGCTGCTCCTCAAGCTCGGCATGGCGCTGACCAAGGAATGGTTCCGGCCCGCGCTCACCGCCATGGGTGTCAGCGACCCGGACCGGTTCGTGCTCGCGTGGGACGTCACCGAGATCATCGCGCGGCCGGATGACCTGGAGGACGTCAAGTACCTGTTCGAGAACAACCTCGTCTCCGTCGACTATGTGCTCAGCAAGTTCGGCGTGCCGGACGACGCGCGCCCGAGCGACGAGGAGTCCCGCTTCAACCTCGCGCGCACCCTGGTCATCAACGCGCCCTCCACGCTGGAGAACGCCTCGGTGGCCGAGCTGCTCGGGCTGGAACCGACCACGGCCCCGTCCGCCGGTCCACAGACTGTGGAAGCTCCTGTGGACGAGGGGAACGTGCGTGCCCTCCCGCAGCGCGCCGCAGAGCCCGCGGGTCCGGACGAGGGACTGGTGGCGGCGGCTGAGCTCGTGGCGTTCGACGCGCTCTCGCGTGCCGGCGGTCGCCTGCTCACGCGCGCGTACCGGGGCCAGTTCGCCTCCACGCCCAAGTGGGAGCTGCACACGGTCATCCCGCAGGATGGCCGGGAGAACGAGCTGATGGAGGGCTCGTTCCAGTTCACCGACAACATCGCCCACGCCTTCAACGTGGACCCGCGGAGCCTGCGCATGGGCATTCAGGCCTACGTGCGCAACCGGCTCCAGTGGGGCGCCGTCCACGAGCGGGAGATCCTCGCGCGCTACATCTCCTCCGACCTCCGTGAGTTCCAGTGACCACGCCCGAGGACCCGGACGCGGCGGCACGACTCCGTGCATCCGCGTTCATCCGGGACGGGGAGCAGCGCATGGGCCGGGCGTGGTTCCGCTCGCTCACGCGGTGGCTGGACCGCACGCGTCCGCAGGTGGCCGGCGACCCGCTCATGCCGCAGAACGTGAGCCAGAACCGGGCCTACTGGGGCGAGCTCATGCAGTCCGAGGTCGTGCCCGAGGCTGGCTCGCTGTACCAGCGGGTACGCAACCGCATCACGCGCC
>Ga0209370_1000654_pt1 | contig 40546 bp, 29 predicted proteins | sample AgamicAtPrz_FD_187164 | JGI IMG/M metagenome (GOLD analysis project Ga0209370, IMG submission 187164) | Agave microbial communities from Guanajuato, Mexico - At.P.rz (SPAdes) (version 2) | ecosystem: Host-associated > Plants > Phyllosphere > Phylloplane/Leaf | place: Guanajuato, Mexico...
CGCGCAAGGGGCCTGGACGCCGGTCTTCGACGCCGTATGCGGGGTCGTGCAACGGGCTGAATCCATGGGCTACGGCGATCAGGACATCGTGGCGGCCACCCAGGTGTTCGCAGCGGCCAACCCTCCAGAATTGGCCGCACAAAGGACCATTTAATGGCGCGCTCTATCAAGCTTTAGCCAACGCCACGGACCAGACTCGACGGTAATTACAAAAACAAAGCTGGAGGTTCCCATGCGTCTTTTTGCCTTACTAGTTGCCAGCGTGACACTTGCCCTGTTCCTGACGGCGGTCTACGCCCCGCGGTCGGCCATGGCCAATCGATCGGGTGCGCACGCGGCGCACCCGATCGCGAGCATTGGCGATATCTTCCGGGGTTACTAGGGCAATGGCGTTGTTGGTTCGACGTTAGAGTTGCAGCGGACACCTGGTGGCCCTATCACACAGGACACAGGGCTGCGCAAGCAGCGATGATTCGAATACCAGGGCTCACCCTTCCGGTCGATCGCTGGCTGCAGCGGCTGCCTGACGAGCCCATTCGCGCAGGACGAATTTCTGGATCTTGCCGGTGGCCGTCTTCGGCAACGCCACCAACGACACATGCCGCGGCGCCTTGAAGTGCGCCAGGCGCTCGCGGCACCAGCGGATCAGCTCTTCGCCGGTGATACCCGCCTGGGCCTCGGCACACAGGGTGACGAAGGCATGCGGGGTTTCGCCCCAACGCGAATCGGGCCGCGCCACCACGGCGGCCTCGAGCACCTCGGGATGCTGGTAGAGCACCTCCTCGATCTCCAGCGAACTGATGTTCTCGCCGCCGGAAATGATGATGTCCTTGGCCCGGTCCTTGATCTCCACATAACCATCGGGGTGCAGCACGGCCAGGTCGCCCGTATGCAGCCAGCCGCCAGCCAGGGCGCTGCGGGTGGCTTCGGGGTTGTGCAGGTAGCCTTTCATCACCGTGTTGCCGCGCACCACCAGCTCGCCCAGGGCCGCCCCGTCGGCGGGCACCGGCTGGCCGCTATCGGTATCCAGCACCGTGGCTTCCTCGAGCATCGGATGGGCCACGCCCTGGCGGCTCATGAACCGCGCGCGAGCCTCCAGCGGCAGCTCGTCGACGCCTGGCTGCCACAGGCACAAGGTACTGGGGCCATAGCTTTCGGTCATGCCATAGGCGTGGGTGATGCTGAAACCGCGCGCCTCCATGGCGGCGATCACCGCGCTGGGCGGTGCGGCGCCACCAGTTATCACCGACACCGCCTGGGACGGCGCGGCGCCTGCCGGAGCATGGATCAGCATCGACATCACCACCGGCGCCGCGCTCAGGTGGGTCACGCCGTGCGCGGCGATGGCGGCGTGAATCGCCTCGGCCTGCACCTTGCGCAGGCACACATGGCTGCCGCCCGACAGGGTCACTGCCCAGGTATGGCTCCAGCCGTTGCAGTGGAACATCGGCAGGGTCCACAGGTAGACACTGCGCGGGCCGAGCTGGAAGATCAGCGCCCCGGCGCAGGCATTGAGGTAGGCGCCACGGTGATGCAGCACCACGCCCTTGGGATCGCCGGTGGTGCCGGAGGTGTAGTTGATGGCGATCGACTGCCATTCGTTGTGCGGCGCGCTCAACGGCCGGTTGCCATCGCCCTGGGCCAGGAAGCTTTCGTAGTCCAGGTCCGGCGCCAGGTCGGCGCCCTCGGCCTGGGTATCATCGATGCCCACCAGCAGCGGTGGCGTGTCCAGCATCGCCAGCGCCTGGTGGACCACCGCGCCGAACTCGCGATCGCACAACAGTACCCTGGCCGCGCAATGGCGTAGGATGAACGCGATGCTGCGTGCCTCCAGGCGGATATTGATGCACACCAGCACGGCACCCGCACCCGGCACGCCATAGTGCGCCTCGAGCATCTCGGGGATGTTCGGCGCCAGGATCGCCACGCGCTCGCCCGGCTGCACGCCGACCCGCTCCAGGGCGCTGGCCAGGGCCCGGCTGCGCTGGTGCAAATGCTGGTAGGTGTAGCGGCGGTCGCCGTACACCACTGCGTCGCGCTGCGGATAGACCTGCGCGGCGCGCTTGAGGAACGACAGTGGTGACAGCGGCACGTGGTTGGCCGCATTCGGGGCCAGTTCGTGTTCCAGGCTCGGGGTCATCATTACGGGTCCTTCGTCCATGGGCAGTTCAACGGTTGCACGCACATAACTACCTCTGTTTCTTGTTGTTCTTGACCGGCACAGCCGGTGCCATTCATCGCGGGGTTTGCAAGGCTGGGGGGTGTATCTACAGGCTGCTGCACAGGTGGCCGCCATCGACCACGATCTCGCTGCCGCTCATGCCGCGGCCGGCGTCACTGGCGAGCAGCAGCAAGGCGCCGTCCAGGTCCGCCGGCTGGCTGAAGCGCCGGCTCGGAATACGCGCGCGCAACTTCTGCCCCGCGTCGCTGGCCAGGAACGCCTCGTTCAGGTCGGTCATCACGTACCCCGGCGCCAGGGCGTTCACGCGGATGCCATGGCGCGCCAGCTCCAGGGCCATGGCCCGGGTCAGGTGCGCCAGGCCGGCCTTGGCCGCCAGATAAGGACCGACGGCGCCGGCCACCCGGCTGGCGAGGATCGAGGTGACATTGATCAGGCTGCCGCCCTGCCCTGCGGCGACCATGCGCCGCGCGCTTTCCTGGGCCACCGTCCAGGCACCCTTGAGGTTGGTGTCGAGCACGCGGTCCCAACTGCCATCGTCGCAGTCGAGCAGCGCCTGGCTGTCGCTCACCCCGGCATTGTTGACCAGCACATCCAGCGCGCCGGCGGCATCGAGCACCCGGCAGACATCGTCACGGCTGGTTACATCGAGGGCATAGGCGCGGGCACGGCCGCCGCTGGCCTGGATGGTCTCGACCAGGGCCTGCAACGGCGCCTCGCGCCGGGCGGTGACCAGCACCTCGGCGCCAGCGGCCGCCAGGGTCTGGGCAAAGTGCCGGCCCAGGCCACTGGAGGCCCCGGTCACCAGGGCGCGACGGCCATCGAGAGAGAACAGTCGAGCAAGCTGCGGCTGCATCAGTGACCTCCCGGGCGCTGTTCAAGAAGCTTCTTCGCCAGGCTCATGCGGTGCACTTCACTCGGACCGTCATAGATGCGGAACGGCCGGATATCGCGGAAGATCCGCTCCACCACCGTGTCCCCGGTCACACCGCGCCCGCCCAGCACCTGCATCGAGCGATCGACCACCCGCCACAGCGCCTCGGAGCTGATCACCTTGGCCATGCTCGATTCGACATTGCCCCGCTCGCCCTGGTCGAGCACCCAGGCGCAGTGCCACACCGCCAGGCGTACCACATGCAGGTCCATCATGTTGTCGGCGAGCATGAAGCCCACCCCCTGGTGCTCGCCCAGCGGCTTGCCAAACGCGCCGCGGGTGCGCGCGTAGTCGCAGGCGATGTCATGGGCCCGTCGCGCGGCACCGAGCCAGCGCATGCAGTGGGTCAGCCGTGCCGGCGCCAGACGCACCTGGGCATAGCGGAAGCCCTTGCCGATCTCGCCGAGCACATCGCTCGCCGGGATCCGCAGGTTGTCGAAACGCAGTTGCCCGTGGCCACCCGTGAAGCAGCTGTCCAGCGTATCCAGCTGACGCTCGTGGATGATCCCTTCACGCTGCATGTCGGTAAGGAACATGGTCGCCGAGCCATCCTCCATGCGGGCCATGATGATGGCGAACCCGGCGCCGTCGGCCCCGGTGATCAACCATTTACGGCCGTTGATCAGGTAGTCGTCGCCATCGCGGGTGGCGGTTGTACGCAGCATCGATGGATCAGACCCCGAGCCCGGCGCCGGTTCGGTCATGGCGAAGCACGAACGCACGTGCCCCTGGACCAAAGGCCGTAGCCAGCGGTCCTTCTGCGCTTCGGTGGCCACCACGTCCATCAGGTGGATGTTGCCTTCGTCCGGGGCATGGATATTCAGCGCCACCGGGCCCAGGGGCGAGTAGCCGGCCTCTTCGAAAACGATCGCCTTGGCGGCATGGCTCAGGCCCAGCCCACCCATTTCGCGGCTGGCGTGGGGCGTCAGCAGGCCTGCGGCCTGGGCGAGGGCCTGCAGGTCCCGACGCAGGGCGTCGCTGGGGCCGTGGCCTTCCTGGCGTGGGTCGTTTTCGAACGGGATGACCTGTTCGGCAATGAAGGTGCGGGTTCTGGCCTGCAGTTCGAGCAGTTCGTCTGGGAGGGGGAAGTTCATGAGAGTCCTTGTTCGTGCTTGTCGGTCTTGAAACAGGGGCGCGCCGCGCTCAGCGCACGGCCTTGGGGTTGCTGATCGCCAGCCGGTCGAGCGTCACATGGCGCAGCGTCTCGACCAGGACGTGAGCGCTGTGCGGGGCGTCATGACGGCCTTGGCGAATCGCCCGCGCCAGCTGGCTGCGGGCTTGCTGCAACGACGGGGCGGTCGTATCGTTCAGCGCGGCCAGGTGCGCCTGCTCTTGCAGGCCGACGACGGCGTCCAGGCGGTTTTCCCGGGCGGCGATGGCCATGGCGTTGGCGATCATCAATGTTGGGTAACGCAGCTCGCCGGGCAGTGCCGGCAATACCTGCTCGAGCAAGGTCTGGCGGGCAATTTCGAGTAGTTCATGGGCGTGTGGCTGGGTCATGGCGCATCGGCCCCGGTCATGTTCAGGATGTCGAGTTCAAGCTCCGGCAGCAGGCACGCCGTCAGGGCCAGCTCCAGGGAAGGTTCTTCGCCGGACAGGTGGCGCTGCCCCTGCTGCAGCGCGATCACCGCCCAGCGCAGGGTCGCCATGACCTGCCAGTAGTGCAGTTGGTGAGGCTCGATCCACAGTGGCGATACTTGATGGTAGCCACGCAGGAAGTCCGCCAGCTGGCCGATGCCGCCGGCTTCCAGGTCAGGGCGCGTGAACCGCCAGCAGGGGGCGGTGAACCAGCCCAGGTCCTCGCAAGGGTCGCCCCAGCCGGTGAACTCCCAGTCCAGCACCGCCTCCAGCCCCTGCTCACTGGCCAGGTAATTGCCGGTGCGGTAGTCGCGGTGCAGCAGGCACAGACGGCTGTCGCGCGGGGCATGCAGCTCGCACCAGCGCAGGCCCCACTCCAGCGCCGGGTAGGCATCGTCGAGAGTGTCGAGGTAACGACGATAGGCATCGACGGTGGCCAGGGCCGGCGAACGCTGCGGCACGGGCAAAAAGTCCAATGCCGCACTCGGCGGGCGGATCTGATGCAGGCGTGCCAGGTTGGCGCCGAGCTGCTCTGCCAGCCGAGCCTGGCCCTGGGCGCCCGCCCCTGCGCTTAGCAACCGCCCAGCAGCGGCACCCGGCACGTATTCCATCAGGAAGAACACCCGCCCGTGGATCTGGGTATCTCGGCACAGCCAGAGCGGCCGCGGCACTTTCACCCCGGCTTGGTAGGCCACCTGCAACACGGCGAACTCCTGGGTACGGTCGAGGCTGGCCGGCAGCGCGGACAGCGCGTCGCTGCGCAACACCCAGCGCCGGGCGCCGGCCCAGGGGCCGCCCTCGATCAGTAGTTCAAGCAGCCAGTTTTCCTGGATGGCACCGCCGCTCAGGCGCTTACGGGTTTGCATGACAACGCGTGTTGCCGTTGCCTGCTCACGGATGAAGTCGACAAGGCGCTGCTCATCGGCCGAGACCGCGAGCGCGTCGCCTGCCGGACAAGTCGTAGAGGAACTGCTCATGAATCAATGGTCCTGCCTTCGGTTTCAAGTGGGCAGTTCAGCTAGAGCAACGCCCGGGCCAACTTTGCGCGGATCATCTGCAGGCCCCGTCACACCTAGCCTGCAGCGGCTCATTGGAAAGGCTGGCGAAGCGCTGCATTGCATATACGAAACAAATTAGTTCAGGATTGAAACACTTCAATTCTGAACAGGCACCGCCATGCACTCCCCCACCTCCCAGGTCGTCGTGCTGATCAGCCACCTGCAGCGCCCCCGGCAACGCAGCCGCCTCGCGCAAATGGTGGCCGGGCTCGCCGCGGACTACCCCGACACCCACATCGAAGTGCTCGACACCTCGGTGAGCGAGGCGTTGCAAGCCGCCCGCGAGCTGGAATTGCGCGGCGAAGCCGACGTGTTCATCTGCGCAGGGGCCACTGCCGCCTACCTGCGCAAGCACCTGGCGCGCCCGGTACTGACGATGCGTGTGGGCGGCGATGACCTGCTGCGGGCGCTGGGGCAGGCGCGCGAGCATGCCTCGCAAGTGGCCTTGCTCAGCTACAACCGCATCGACCAGGGCCTTAAGGCCATGGCCGCACTGTTCACCGTGCAGGTTCACCAGGCCGCCTACACATCCCTGGAAGAAGCGCGCCAAGCGGTCGAACAGGCCGCCCAGCTGGGATGTCGCAGCATCATCGGCTCATCGACTGTGGTGGAACTGGCGGAACAGGTTGGCCTGCACGGCGTGCTGTCACTGAGCGAAGACACGGTGCGCAAGTCGCTCGAAGAGGCCTTGGGCATTCTCGACAGCCAACGTATCGAGATCGCCAAGCGCCGGCACTTGAACGCAGTGCTGCAACATATCCCCACCGGCGTGGCGGCGATCGACAACCAAGGCGTGGTGCAGTCGCTGAATCCGGCCCTGGCCCATCTGCTGGATTTGCCCCTTAGCGCGGCCCTGGGCCGTCCGTTGCAGCAGCTGTGCCCGGAACTGGACCTGGAGCAGGCGTTTGCGGAGGGTGGCGAAGAAAACCGGGTGATCCGGCTCGGCTCACATGCAGTGGTCAGCAACCTACTGCCGATCCTGGAGAATGGCCAGCGCACCGGCCTGGTTCTGACCTGCCAGGACACCACCGCCGTGCAGCGCGCGGACCAACGCATCCGCTCCACCCGCCGCCCCGGCGCCTTTACCGCCCGATACCGCCTCGAGCAGCTCGACGGCAACAGCCGGGCCAACCGGGAAATGCTGCAGTTGGCCAGGCGTTTCGCCGCCAGCCAGTCAACCATCCTGATCACCGGTGAAAGCGGTACCGGCAAAGAGCTTCTGGCCCAGGGCATCCATAACGAAAGCCCTCGCCGGCAGGGCCCCTTCGTCGCTATCAACTGCGCGGCGTTCCCGGAGTCGCTGCTGGAAAGCGAACTGTTCGGCTATGAGGAAGGCGCCTTCAGCGGCTCGCGCAAGGGCGGCAAGCCCGGCCTGTTCGAAGTGGCTCACCGTGGCACGCTGTTCCTCGACGAAATAGGCGACATGCCCGTGTCACTGCAGACGCGCTTGTTGCGGGTACTGCAGGAGCGCGAGGTCCTGCGCCTGGGCGGCACCGAGCCGATCGCGATCGATGTGCGCATCATCGCCGCCACCCATCAGGACCTAAGTGCTGCGATACAAGATGGCGATTTTCGTACCGACCTGTATTACCGGCTCAACATCCTGCGCCTACAGACCACGCCCTTGCGCGAGCGCCCCGAGGATATCGCCCTGATCTGTCGAGGCATCAGCCAGCGCCTGCTGGTCCAAGGTCAGCCGCCCGGCGCGGCGGAGGTGCCAGGCGCCCTGCTGCCTTACCTGGCACGTTATGGGTGGCCAGGCAATGTGCGTGAGCTGGAGAACGTGATCGAGCGGGCGATGCTCTCGGCCCGCGAACTGCTGGGAGAGCACGGCGTAGACGAACAGTATCTGGCGCGGGTGCTGCCCGAGCTGTGCCAAAGTGTCGCACCAACCAGCCGTGCCAGGCCCTCCAGGGAGTCGGACCTGCACAGCATCGGCAAGGCCGCCCAGCTGCGGCATGTGCAGGAAACCCTGGACAACTGCCAGGGCAATCTCGACGATGCGGCGCGGCAGTTAGGAATCAGTCGGACCACGTTATGGCGAAGGCTCAGGTCAGTGCGGTGAATCAGGTACTTAGCCAACCAAAGGCCAATTACCGATCAAGTATCGTTCCGCGTCGACGGAAGACATTAGTCACGAGCGCTCCAGGACAGGCGCGGGCCCGCCCAGTTTCCAGCCACTGCACCTTGGAGATGCACTGATGCCCACCGTATACAACATCGATGGCTAGCCGAAATCGCCATTCTCGATCGCGTATCCTACTGAGAGTATCGAGGGGTATTTCTGGGGGTACATTTCTGCTTCTGCAATCCATAAATCCCGCCCTAGAGCCCTGTCCAAATGTTCTTCGGTGAGTCACCTCGGCCAGCCTCTCCGGCGGCGGCATATCCTCAGCCGTCAGCGCTTTTCTACTCCCGCAACTGACCAAAACCCTCGAGACACTTGTGCAGAGCGCATCAAATTGATTCCGCGCCTTTGCAATACGACGAGCGCCTACATTGTTTCACAATCTACTGAAACACTTAACTTCTAAGGCTGCGTCTCGGTATATTGGGTCTGATAAGCCACAGGTTATCCGAACCTATTGCAACGTTGAGCGAGAAGACATTGACAGAGCCGGTACAGATGCCCTCCTCCCAGCCGCTGGTGCTAACAGAGTTGGCCGACAGCACCCGCGCCGCGGCTGAGGCATTCATCGCGGCAGGCACTGCGGCCAACACCGTGCGCAGCTACCAAAGCGCCCTCACCTACTGGTCCGCTTGGCTGCGGTTGCGTTATCGCCGCTCGCTCGGAGACGGCCCGTTGCCACCCGAGGTCGCCGTGCAATTTATCGTGGATCACCTGGCCAGGCCCGATACTAATGGCGGCTGGACACACCTGCTGCCCCCAACCGTCGACGCTGCACTAGTTGCAGCCAAGATCAAGGGCAAGTCGGGGCCACTGGCTTTTAGTACAGTCAGCCACCGCTTGGCGGTTTTGGCTAAATGGCATCGCCTGCAACACTGGACCAACCCAAGTGAGGCTCCAGAAGTCAAAACCCTGCTGCGAGAGGCGCGCAAGGCCCAAACACGCCAAGGCGTATCCGTGCGAAAGAAGACCGCAATTGTGCTGGAGCCGCTGCAGGCGATGCTCGCCACCTGCACCGATGGCGTGCGTGGGGTTCGCGATCGCGCCCTGCTGTTGCTTGCCTGGAGCGGTGGTGGCCGGCGCCGCTCGGAAATCGTCGCATTGCAGACCGAGGACTTGCGCCGTCTGGAAGCCGACACTTGGCTATATGTGCTTGGGGCAACCAAAACCGACAGTAGTGGCGTGCGTCGGGAAAAACCGCTGCAGGGGCCGGCGGCACAGGCACTTAACGCCTGGCTCGCTGTAGCACCGGCCACCAATGGCCCGCTGTTTCGCCGCTTGTACAAAGGGGGCCGGGTCGCGACTGTTGGCCTGTCCGGTGACCAGATCGCGCGCATTGTCAAACGTCGCGCGGCACTGGCAGGCCTCGACGGTGACTGGGCGGCACACAGCCTCCGCTCGGGCTTCGTCACCGAGGCAGGACGCCAGGGTGTGCCTCTGGGCGAGGTGATGGCGATGACCGAGCACCGTAGCGTCAGCACCGTAATGGGTTACTTCCAGTCGGGGTCGTTACTGGGCAGTCGTGTCAGCCAGTTAATGACCACTTCTTCATCGGAAAAAGACAGCCCTGACGAGGTAGAGGACGGCTAACCCTTGCTCCTGAAGCGGCGCGCGGCGATGGCAGGTCTTGACGGGGACCGGGCAGCTTACTGTCGTCTACACCTCTAGCCGCTGTATTGCCCGCAGAGCGGACGACGGCAGCATCGCACAATGCTCAAGAATGCTATGGGCAACGTGCAGTGACGCTTTGCTACACTCTTTGCCTACCTAACCAATCGCCACCTTAAAGCAGCGTAAGCCTCCCCGAACTGCTTAACGTAGATGGTAGGCCGGAGCCACCGATGCCGCAGACGCAAAAGATCTACTTCATCCCCCCGCTGGATCAGGAGATCTCTCATTATCTGATGCAGACCATACCTGCGCGCCGGCGACGTAAAGTGGCGCGCTATCTTCAGCATTTCGACCTCTGGTTGCGCAACACCCATTATAAATCCCTGAACCATAATCCCCTACCGCTCGAAGCTTATGTGTATTTTTATCTCTGCCACATAAGCCTCTACCCTGGCTCACTGCCGCCCTCAGAACCAAGGGATTACTACCTAGAAGTAGATATTGATGAGTTGCTCATCGATCGAAAGCTCAAAGGATTGGGTCGGCTGACCAGTCGTCAAGCGGCATCTCGCGTGGCTGCAGCCATGAAGTGGCAAGAGCATCGCTTTGGCAAAATTCTAGACCCGATGCGTTCAAGCATGAAAAAACTTTACACCCAAGCCAAATACTTTTCCTGCGTCACTGAGTTAACCGCGAAAGCTGAGCTCAACTCAGCTGAACTGTTCGAGCAGGTCAACGAAACGTGCAGAGGTGTGGAGCACTGGGTCAGAGATCTCGTGATGGTTAGCTTATTAAAAGAAACGAGATGCACCACCAAAAATTTGGCCGAAGCAAAATGCGTCGATTTTTTCCACGAACTCAGTGATCGTTGGTACTTCCAATTCGGCATGAACAAAAAGATTTACCTTACCCAGGGGTGTGCAACCCTCCTTCAGGTGCTCCTAGGGCGACATCATCATTTGGAGAAGTATCGGGTTAATCATCAACAGCTATTCAGCATGGGCGATGCTGGCGTCGAATTCAAGATGGATGCCCACGAGGTAGAACTCGTGTTGGAACGTCGTTACCGCTTTGCCCTAATGCTACGCAGCGTGAACTGCGCACCGGTTGTCAATCTTTATAATCCAGGCGCAACGCCTTTTCCGGAGGAGTTTGTCAGTGAGCGTGCAGCGCCTATTCCACCCCAAGGAAAAACTCACAAAGTCATCAATCTCCAATTTACAGCAGACTTTGACAAGCCACTTGATCTTCCTAGTTTCTCAGTACCTCAAGACCAATATTTCTACGAAGATTGGGATGCTGCGGTTCGCCAATCCAGCTTGGCAGTGGTAGAACCGAAGGTTGTGCACATCGATAAAACACCACCCGGGTCGCAGAATACCAACCTGCAGCACCGGCGTGTGCTGATTGCCGGCGAAAGTATCGATGAAACGGCTTGGGCCGATTGTGGTGAAGACTAATCATTGATCAATGTGACAGTGAAAGAAACGTCTCTCGCTGCACTGGCTTGCTCACCTTCCACCAACGGAGTTCAGCGAAAGCGGAGCGGGCTGAAAAGTGGAACTCGCAAGCGGCTTGTTGCGGCAGGACAATCAGCGCCCACGCAGTGGGTCCCAACCACCGGCGATAGACGACACGACTGGCATCCGTTTTGGAGCAGGTTGGCTCCACTTCTGATAGCCGGTGTAGCTGCGTACTCATGAAAAAAAGAATTTCGTGAGCTAATATTTTCGACATCAGCCATTTCTTTTCGCGCCCTCCTTTTAGCGAGGCAAATACGTCATGCGTCCGCTTCGACTCAAGCCAGGTTCTCAGTTTTCTGATGGTACAGGAGCTAGCTTTCGAGTACAGGTCGGAGGGCGTTTGAACCCCGCACCAAAAACATAGCCAGTCAAGATAGCCAACAAGTTGATACCCTTGCGTGGGTACCTCACTCTGTTCGACACTCCGCCACATCACGGCGAGCTTATACTGGCTGAGCTTGATTCCGGGAAGATACCGCTTTCGCATGTGCCTGAAGATACACTTCAAAATTGGGACGAACTCGTCAGCAGTTAGAACGACTACTTTTTCATTAACTGGCGAGCAACGATTGATGTTGCTGACCCTGTAGAAGCCCGCAGTTTTATCGCCGCGACCGGATGCGGCCATTGATTGAACCTCACTGAACTGTTCACGCTGATGCACCGCGAAATCAGTGATGGCCGACGAAAACTGAGCGGTGTTATCAAAATAAATGTTGGTCGGCTGATTAACATCAAAAAATAGCTGGCGGTCCTTGCTACGCTCAAATATTCGATGCGCCAGATTCAGCCGTTCCAGCCCCAACCTATTCAAATAGGACCGGCCACTCTGCCCTTGCTTGAGTCGCAGTAGATGACCACAATGCACACAGCTATATGGCTCATGGAACAATTTGCTGTTTAACGAGTAATCCATTGCCCCGCCGCAGGTCCGACACGCCTGGCTCAACTCGATCTGATGGATCGGGCACTGCTTAATAAGCGAGTATTGGAACAGCGTGTAGTGCACACCACGTACCATGCACACCGGACACACTCTTAAATTGGTTGCGATGTGATCAATGCTCGGTACGGCAGCCGGCACTAAGAAAAGCGCGTCTTGCTGCACTGCAGCGAGAGTAAAACACTCTTTAAGCGCTACCGGACTCACAGACGCGCTGTCGGCAAGGCTTGGGAATCGGCTGCGCTTGCCGCTTCTCGCATTCTTTGCTGGTGCAAAGATCTTGACCAATGTATTCCCGTGGATGACGTTATAGAGCGCAAATCGGCATAGCAGCGAATAGGCTGACTCATAAGCCATATATCTTGGCGTCACCGGACAGTACCTGGATGTGACACTCAGCGTTTTAGTATCTGGAACAATGATCATGATCAAGCGCTCGGATCAGCTGCTTTACTATTGCGCGTTGCGGCCTGAAACCAAGATTCACGTATAGATCGCAAACTGAACTCCCTGGTAATGGTGTAGCTTGGGTGATCCATGTCGACACTATCGCGCAAAATAATCTCTATTGTTTTACTGAAATACTGCATCGGTATTTCCATTTTGCTTTTCAGCTTCAACTCCTTATAAGCATCACAAAAGGCATCCCACAGTATGTCTTTCACTTGCGCCAGCCTAAAGCCATTGGCATATGCCTGTGGGACAAAGAATTTGGTGAACGTCCATGTGGAACTAGCCGGATAAGGAGTGCTGTCAAAAAAGCCAAGGCAGGTCGCGAAATCTTCTTTTTCGCGTATTCCGCGGAAAGGGTGCTCGTAAAGCATGAACCTATTAACAATAGCCTCTCCCTCCACCCCGGTATTGAGGAAGGCTTTCTTCTGATCCAGCAGTTGCTGCTGCCCTACTAGGATGGGAAGCAATGTCACACCCTTTAGTCGTAGGTCATTGTAGATATCCTTGATCCAGTCAAAATGCTGCTGCTGAAGCCGCTGAGCTTCATCAATGAACAGAATAAAGACCTGCCGTGAATCCTTGCACGCCGCCTGCTCCATGAAATTCACTAACCGAAGATGTTTTTTTGAGAGGCTAACATTATCATTCCACTGCTTGTGACCGACCACCGCCAACAGTGAGTTATAGAAATTACCTTTCGTGGCTGATATTTCCCGCTTCGCGTTGTAAATAACGACAGGAAAATCCGGAAAATCTTGCGTAAGGCATTGCTGGCAATAAAGCATTGCCCAGGTCTTACCGTAACGGGTATGCCCCCAGATGACTAAACCAGAGTCTCTGCGACGAATAACCTTAAGCACAAGCGCGTAAGTCTCACCGATCGAAAATGTCGGAATCAAATACCGCTGATTGCAGACAGGATGAAGATCAACCTCGACGGGTCTCGTATCCTGGATATCCATTTGCACCCTCTATTTCAAAAAGTGAAAACTTTAAACAGCTTTACTCTGTCGACTTGTGATTCCGATGCCGGGGGAGGCGTTTCTTCCTCGACAGACGAACCTGATGAAACCATGCCAGTGTTTTTGTATAGGTTCGTCGCGCTCTCTCGAGTCATTTTGTTACCTTTCAATTGAAACCTACGGACAGCTTCAATGAATGACTCACTTTCCGTAAAGCGGAATTGTCCGTTCTTCACGGCCTTTGAAATCTCGGTCTGCAATTTGTAGCTGTGTGGCGTGATTGAGTAAGGTGGCGGCGGTGTCAGCACACCAATAAACGCACCAGACTCATCAAGCAAATTGATCGAAGAGACATCTCTGCGAGAGTACTCGATAATCATTTTCCGCCCCGCCGAATTACTCCGCAATACGTCCGGATTTCGGTATTTCTGGTAAGCAAAGTTAATGAACGCGCCCCCATATTTGGCATTTGACTGCACGATCTTTGGCTCGCGAATTCTCGTAAACGCTGCCTCATTTTGATAACTAATAGGCAGTGTGTTCGGCGGCAACGCCCTTGCCTTCATACGCATGAGGAACAAGTCCAACGGGGTGTGGCCTTGGATTGACGCGTGCGGCCGACCGTTATAGTCAGAGATCACTATGTCTATGGCACTTTCCAACTCTTCTAGAGACAGTAACATCTTCAAAGGGTTTTTGGATTTTGGCGATAAACGTGCCTTGATCTCGTCTGTGGACTCACTACCCGTGGTACCAATTATTTTGTGAGAAAAATTTTGCACTAAATAGAGAAAAAAACGCTCCACAACAGGGCGATCATTGGGCGTGTGCGGTCTGCCGAATTCCACCACACAGCCAAGCCTATCATTTAGCACCTCAATCACATGCTTCGCCTTATGCGCCCAAGCATTATCCAGTTTTAGTGTGGACCACGTTTGCCACGCGCCCGAACTTTCTGAGGGGAACCCCCCTTCATCGCAATAACGGGTATCAGGAATATTCAGCGGTGGACGAGCGTGTGGGCTCAGGGCTCGATAAATCGCCGTAAGTAAGTCGACTTGATCATAGTTGTGACCCAGTGCCAATGAATAGCCCAACACGCACCTTGAAAATTTTTCGATCAGACAAATTAACCAGACCCTAAGAATTTCATATTCAACAGGCTCCCCATAGGCATCCCTTTCGCGAATAACCAAGCGAATATCCAATTTGTGCCCATCTGCTTCAACTTGCTCCAAGATATCCGATGGATCAATATCTCGGACGCTCTCGTTAGCTTGTGAGGACTTCAACTCCTGCTCTGCTTTCAATTCTCGGTGTTTATCCTGCAACCACCTCCTAAGCCCGCTTATACCTTCGGTTTTTTGATTTAATGGGTATTCATTTTTGGTAACTCCAACCTCAATGCACTTGCGCACGAACGCTTTATGAACCGCTATAAAGTAGTCGCCGCCAGATTTCCGGGGTTTGTATCTACGGGCTTGCGCTTTCAGCCAATCACCCACATCTGGATGTTGCTCAACGAAGTGCGTAAAAACGCCGGAATATCCTTGTGTTACGGATGAACTGGGCTGCGCTGTCCGATAATATTTTCTTTCACCGCTGCGTTTATAAGGTATTGCGGCCACCCAGCCAATGGGACTTCCGGATTTGTCCAGCGCCTCGCATTTGTCGATGACTCGATAAAGCGTTGAGCGGGGCATCCCGTATTTTTCTTGAATTTCCTCTAGCGATGCGCCTTCCTTCAAGAACGCCCGTATAGCTTTAATACGATTCTCCGTCGGACCTCGAAGGCCATCCGGCAGGACCGTTAGGTCAACAGCGCGCCACTTATCACAGTCGTAACCTTCTCGTTCGCGTTCGGACCTAGAAAATCGTTGATCACTCATCCTGGGCATCTCCATGGCCTAATTGGGATGCCCCACTTAATTTTGTCGAACTCAAACTCTTGACGTTCAATCGGCCCTTTCTGACCAACTCGAACACCAACGCTGCGCCCTTTTCGCCAAAATCCTGCTCAACCGCCTGCATAGCGCTGCTCACCGTAAGTCCATACCTTGGGAGGAGTCTCATTACTTCGCGAAGATTGCGCTCAGTCAGTGCATCTCTCTGCTTGTTGATATAGGAAAGCATGAGTAGGTAGTTTTCGTAGCGGGTACGTTCTGATTTCAGGAAGTCAGTATCTAAAATTTCGCAGAGAAAGCCGTTATCGTCGGCATAATTCTGAACTTCAACGGTCGTGCTGGTTCCTAGGCACGACCTGGACACCACAATGATTGAAGCGTGGCTATTCTCGAACGCAAGCGCAACCGGAATTCTAACTTTGTCCAATTCGATGAAACGCAAATTCACGGATAAATCGCTCACCCAAGGATCAAACTCCACCTCGGCGAATCGCCACAGCGTGGGTCGGCAGAACAAGCTGACCTTTTCGTTTTGCTTATGACTGAACACCACGAATTCTGGAGCGCCCGCTGGTCGTGAAGGATGGGAGAGTGGGTCCATTGCTTTCCTTTTTGAGTAATGTCCGTAAAATCATTAACTTACGAAGTTGCAAAATTGCACATGCACTCAAAAGTTTCATAATTAGAGAGGAAGTATGGGTGGCAGATGGTCAATCGTTATATTTTATAGAAATATAAAATATGTTATTTATTTCTGAAGGAGTGGACAGTCTAGGGGACTATATAGATTGACTTCGATTTATAACTGTATTTCTATTAGAAATACTTAAGTGAGGCCATCAAAGACGATGGATGCATTTCAAATGCTGAGTTTCAAATTTTGAAAGTCTCGAATTTTCGAAGTCGCAAGGCTGCCGGCGCCATCTCGACAACTGCGCAGCGTCCCTTCGTCCGTACCTTCTGCACCAGTCGAGCCCTGTTGATGAACACATCGATCTGACAGCTGCCTGAGTGCTCCACGTCCTCCCAGTATCCCGTATGCACGATCAGCCCGTTCTGCGGCCCTGTGTAAACCTGAGCACGCCCAAATCCTCCTCCGGCACCACCATGACCTGCCGTGGCACGCCGAAGAAATCGATCAGCTCGCCCACAGGACGATCTTTCCAGGCGCTGTAGGCCGTCTGTCATTCCAGCGCGATAAACGCCGTATTGCCTCTCCTTAAAAAAGTAAAACCTTAAAAAGAATAATTTTTTATGGGATGCTCTGATCGCGTCCCCGAACGATCACCTGGTGCGACTACGTGGGTATTGGTGATGTAACGCAGCATGGCCTAGCACAGGCACTTTACGTACGAAACCTAGCCTGCCACCCTACTCGTTAAACCTTCGGAGACCCGCTGTTGAACACCCTCGCACGGACGCTGACCACCCTGCTGCTCACCTGCCTGCCACTGCTTGCCCATGCCAGTAATGCCGAGACCCTTATCGCCCGCCACGACTGGCATCAGGCGGCCCGTGCCGTCCTGCTTGAGGCCGGCCAGGAGAAAAATATCGATTCATCACTGCCGCTGGTCCAGGCCAGGGCCGGTTTTGTCGATGACGCCCTCAAGACCATCGCCGGTCTTTACGCTGGCTCGCAGCCCTATCGGCTGGTGGAAGTGGCAGAGCTGCCACAGGTAAGCGCGGCGCGCCGTGAAGCGTTGCTGGGTCAGGCGCTGGACATTGCCCGGCAACAGGCCGAGCGCGACAGCTCCGCCAGCACCGGGGCCTTCATGTGGCTGGCACTGCACTACTGCGGCGCGGGCGACGAGACTCAGGCCCGTGCGTTGCTTGCTTTGGCGCTGGAGTATGCGCACAAGCTCGACAGTTACGACCGGATGATCTATGCGATGCAGCTCAGCCCGCAACATACCCGCAGTTGGATGATCAGCCCGGTGACCCAGGCCCTTGCGCGCGAGCGGGAAAATGCCGCCTTCAACTGGCTCGGCCTGGCCGAGCTGGCCTTGCAAATGGGCGACAAGACCCAGGCTTTGGGTTTTGTCGACCAAGGGATCGAGGCCACCGGTCAACTGCGCGACTCGCGCAAAGGCTACGTCCTCAGCCAGCTCAACCTGCTGGCGCTCAAGGCCGGCAGAGCCTCGCTGCCAGAGCCCTTGACGCCCTATCTGAACATGACACGCCTGGCTATCACTGGCGCCCCGGACCAAGCCTATGCGCTGCTCGCCGCCGCGCCCCAGGACGGCAACACCCATTACGGCGCCCGACTGTGGCCAAAGCTCATCAAGGATGCCAGCGAGCGTAATGACCTGCCCACCGCGCGCTATTTCGCCGAACGCCCGATCAAGCAATCTGCGCTGGAACAGGCCAGCGCCTGGCAGCAGGTGGCTCAACTGCAGTGGCAAGCCCACCAGGACTTCAGCGCTAGCTACCGGCAGGCATTCCAGGCCCTGGAACCCGCCGCCGGCACGCCGCGCAGCCTTGAAGACATCAGCACCTTGGCCAAGCTTCTGGACCTGGCCAGGCAAGCGGGCCTGAAACAGCCCGAACCAGCACTGCTGCCCCAAGCGGTGGCCATGATCGACCATCTGCCGGCCGACCGCCCCTCTGACCGGATCAAGGCACGGTTGCAGTTGCTGCCGTGGCTATGGCGCCAAGGGACAAGGGATCTGGCCACAACCCAGGCGCTGACGGCATACCGTGACCTGAGCGGTTACCGCGACTCTTCGGCCGCCACCCGCGCCGAGTTGCTGACCGAGATGGGGGGGGTGTTCAGTGAGGTAGCGGCGCCCTCGCCCGGCGTCAGGCCGCCAGCGCCCGCTCCCGCAAGGCCATGATGTCGCGCGCAGGCCCAGGCAAGGCTGCTCCGGGCTGGACAGGGTGACTTCGGCGTTGGCCGGCAGGTCCAGCGACGTCACCAGAAAACGCCCCGTGTCGTAGGGGAAACCCTCGCCGCCCGCCCACATCTGCTTGGCCCCTTGGGCCACCAGCGCGATGGCACCAGGCATATTGACCGGGCAGCAAGCTCAACGAGACATTGGCCAATACCTGATGAGCCACTACAACTGGATCCGACCTCATCAGTTCAACGATGGACTGGCTCCGGCGAAAGCTGAAGAAAAACTCAAAACCGTGTCCGGATGAGTTGACCACTACACTCTCCACTCCCGAGTTCATTAAGTCAGAATCGACTAAGGCGTTTACAACGGTTGGCAAGGACATCACCAAGGAACTCACTGCCATGGAGCGCTTGGGCGGGGTGCGGGATCTGATGGCCAGGTGCTTCAAGATTGAAGGTGAAGACTTCGGCGGGCCGAAGGTTCAAGAGCCAAAGTTTCGATGGGTGAAATCTGGGTGGCAGATGCCTATGTGAAGTAGCGTCGCGTGCGTATTTCAGGGGCGATTCATTTGACCGGACGCTGCGAGGCTAAGGAGATGCAACTTAAGACACGCGCAATCGTCTGATCACCTATCTTGAGCACGCTATCGAGAACCCGTATCGAGGTGGCGAGGGTTTGCAGCATCGCAACAGCGAAGCAGCTAAATACCTGGATGACATAGGCAAGTCCTTGACCAGCATCAAGCCCCCGGATCGCTTCCATGAAACGATGCTTCAGGATAGGGCTGTAATCTAAATCGCTCCAAGCTTCTGCTTCGGGGCGATTCAGACCTCATGCCTCAACACCAGCAAAGCACTGTGCGTTTAGAGCTTGCACTGCCGAAAATCCTCCACTTTTCTTAAAACTCATGTTGTGTACAAAGTTCTTCATCGCGTCTGATGGGTCAAGCGCCTCAAGGTTCAGGCCGTCGACTGTGGCCCGAGAGAACGCAACGCTGAGAATCGGTTGATCCTCCATGTGTCCGGTTGAGCTGTTCAACACATTATCCATGGCAGTAACGATTACCAGCTCGTCCGGAAGGATGGCCAGCAGCTCCCGCCCAACTCGCAGAGCACAACTGCAGACGTAGTCCTGGTGCAGCTCATTAAAGCGCCCACCTGGCATCGCTTTGGTTGAGAGCTTGCCGCTCTTGAGCAGAGACTTGATTTCGGACGGGATGACGTGTGAACCGTGGATGGCCAGCTTCGCTTCCAGAACTCCGCCCTCATGGACGATCATCTGGATAGATGAGCCTAGGTGGGAGATTTCCTCAAAAGATTCGAAAGCCTCTATAGCATCAAGCTTCGCTTGGCGGTCACCATCCAGGATGCGCAGAGCAATATCGCGCTCCTCAGCCCAATCGTCGTGTGCAGTCTTCCACTCATTAAGCTCTGCCTGGAACAGTTTTTCATCTTCGGCCGCGGCGACGCCGACTCTCCCCAAAAGCGCTTCGCGCTTGCGATGCTCAAGCTTGAAAAGCCGTGCCCAAAAGTTAGGGCGATAGGTAGCAGATGCATGAAGTGCGGCTTGCTCGAGCGCTCCGCTCTTCAAGGGTTGCCGGGGCTCTGGCGTTGAGAGGATCTTCTTCCACTGCACCGGCTCAGCGCATTCCTTGTGCATGGAAAGTAGGAGATCGATGTGATTTTCATAGACCTCTACCTCGTACGCTGCTTGCTCTAGAGCCTCCATCTTGTCGAACTCTTTTTGCCGCTTCTCGAGTTCACGCTGCCGACGATGAGCGTTGCGCTCAGCTCGTCTGGCTGATGCCTGCAGCGATCTTACAGTCCCTTTCCAACCCATCACGATGCTCCATACCGAATGCGTGATGGCACATTAGCATATGCCGTCGAACAGTCGGCACACTGCACGGGCGTAAAAATTTAGACATTTAAAGGGATCCAAAACACTTGCGAACACCAGCGGAGCGCATTATGTTGTGTCTTGCAGCAAGGAAAACCACCATATGATGTGTGAAAACCTTTCTGCGTGGCTCGCGATTTACTGAAAACCTCTTGTATCTCACATTGCTGGATGAAGGAGATTCCGTATGACAGATCGTCGCCCTCTCAACCCCAACGTGAACGTTCCAAAGCCTGGCGGTGGTGAACAACCACGGTCTCGCAACAAGGACGGTCAAGTCCGCGATAAACGGAGCGATGCTGGCAAACCGCGCGGCAAATGACGGTTTACAGGTCAGCAGCGTACGATCTCGCTGCTGACCTGTTCTGCCACTGCAAATTAGCCTTCGTGTGTATACAGGCGCGGCACAATTCGAAGCAACAGTGCTACACCCTGAATCGATAAGGGGCGCTGGTAATGCGCCCTATCGAGTATCACTCTGCGATCCGCTTTATCGCTTTTTCGATACGCTGACGGCCCGCGTGGGCAAGCTTACCGACCCCGGCTTCCTTGGCTACTGCGTAAACCAGCCCCTCTCCTACGTGACCATGCTTGGTCATTTCATCTACTAAGGCACCTAGTTCGGGCAAGCAGATTTCAGCAAGTGGCCGAATAGCATCGTCATCACCCGGCCTACGAAAGACAACGTTCATATCCGACTCGAGATGAGTCGGCCAGAAGAATGTTCCTGCCTGCTCCTCTTCATGAGATCGGAATCGTGCCCGCGCTATTTGATCGACGCGATCACGAATGCGCGAGCCCGTTCTGACCCAGCCGTGAGCACGCGCGATACGCCGCGCAAGCGCCATATCGAGCACAGGCCCCTCCTCTGCCACCACATGGGCAATCATCTGTTCCAAGGTAGCCGTGTAGCTCGCTTCGAAGAATCTGTCTGGATCAACCGCCTTCACAGCCTCGGCAGGGTCTGCTTCCTTGTAAACCAGGTGCTCTACTGGCACATAAGGAATCACGGTATCTTCTGCTGCTTCAGCCGCGGCAGCTCTGGCGTATTTCAACTCTGGCATTGCGCCAGACGGCTCATTGGCTCCGGCAGCTGAAGTCGAAGCTACAACAGCAACCTGATCCACAACCTCAATGACTTCAGCCATGGCAGCATCGACTTTTAGGCGCTCAGCCTCATGGGCAGCATCGATGACCGCCTGCTTGGCCCTCGATTCGGCAAGCAGTTCGGTGAGACGTTGATGCACCTTTTCTGCGGTTCCCACGGCATCAACCCACCAGTCGGTCGACCAGATCCTAACGATCTCCCAGCCAAGTCCACGCAGCACAAACTCACGCAGCTTGTCGCGATCACGCGCAGTCGCACTGCGGTGATAGGTAGCCCCATCGCACTCGACACCGGCTAGGAAGCGCCCTGGAGCATCAGGGTGCACAACCCCCAAGTCTACTCGGAAGGAAGAGACACCAATCTGGGTATGGATCTGCCAACCCTTCTTGGCCAAGGCAGCAGCGACTGCCTCTTCAAATGGGCTATCGAATCCACCCACACTACCGAAATTAGCTTCAGCCAAGGCCTGCGGCCCACGTTCAGCAAATTCGAGGAAATGCTTCAGGTCACGCACCCCGACGGCTTGCGTCCGAGCAAGGTCAATGTGCTCTGGGCGGAGGGTCGAGAACAGCACCAGTTCTTGGCGAGCACGCGTAATTGCAACGTTCAGTCGGCGCTCGCCACCCGGACGGTTCATCGGGCCGAAGTTCATAGACATCACGCCGGCAGCGTCTTTTCCGTAGGTGGTCGAGAAATAGATGATGTCCCGCTCGTCGCCCTGGACACTTTCCAGGTTCTTCACGAACACAGGTTCGAGCTCAGACTCAGCGAAGTACGAGTCGAGCGACGGATCCCTCCGGCATGCCTCATCGAGCATGTCCATGATGAGCTTTTGCTGCTCACCGTTGAACGTGACCACTCCCACAGTACGACGGCTCTCACGGAAGGCCGGCGACTGAAGGCGAGCAACAAGGTCAGCAACTAGGGCTCTTGCTTCAATCAGGTTGGTACGTGAGCCGCCCTTGTCGTAAACACCAGCAACTGGACACAGCCTCACAGCCTTATCAGCCGTGAATGGCGAAGGGAACGTCACCAGCTTCGAGCCGTAGTAACGCTGGTTGGAGAACGCGATCAGGCTCTCGTGACGGCTGCGATAATGCCAGTTCAGGTTGCGCATCGGCAGGTTCGCGCTGATGCATTCATCCAGGATGCTCTCGAGATCCGCTTCGACATCCTCATCATCAGCAGTGGACTCAGCCCGGTCAAAGAACGAGGTCGGCGGCAGCTGTTTCGGGTCACCTACCATCACGACCTGCTTTCCTCGCGCCATCGCACCAATTGCATCCCAGACCGGAATCTGAGAGGCCTCATCGAAGATGACGAGGTCGAACGGGGTTGAGGCTGGCGGCAGGTATTGGGCAATCGAGAGCGGGCTCATCAGCAAGCAAGGCGTCAGCTTGGTGAGGGCTTCTGGTGCCCGAGTCATCAACTCACGCAATGGAATATGCTTGGTTTTCTTGCCCATCTCATGACGCAGCAAGCCCCACTCTGAAGAGCGGCTCACGCTGTCCTGACTTGGCAGGTCAGCACACAGCCGAGCACGGAGCCAGTCCTTCGTCAGCTCGGTGAACTTGTCATCCAGCGCTCGGAAATCGCGAATACGCTGTTCATGCTCAACGCTGACAAATGTCCGGATCACTTCCTCGTTATCGACAGTGGTATTCAGCCACCAGCGAGCATAATTCACCTCGAAGACGCGGCGGACTTTTCCGGAGGTGATGGCTCCGCTTTCCATGGTCTGGACAATTGGGGCGAGGCCAACGGCGAAGGCCTCATCGCGCACCTTCCTCCAGGCACACCATGCCTTGAGTCGCGCCTCGGACGAAACTACGGTTTCGCAATTTTTCTTGAGGTCATTCAACGAAAGGTGTGAGGTCTCATCAGCACCGGCCTCGGTGAAGTGACCGATCGAAGTCAGATGCGATGAACGCTCCTGCAACAACGCAAGCTTTTCACGCAGGCCAACGCCTGCGAGAGCTATCGCACCTTCAGGCTCTAGCAAAGCGTTGCCATCGCCCAAGAGCGTTTGAAGGGGAGCCTTGTAAGCTGCAATCTGCTCCGGGTTCAGCGCGAGCTTCGCAACAGCAGTTGCTACCTGCCCTTGGAATACCACAGCCTGACGTGCAATCTCAAGCTTGGTCTTCAGGTCACTCCAGACCGGTACCAGTTCTCGCAGGTCAGCCAGGTCGGACAAATCACGTTCAACCGCTGCCCGCTCCTTCAACAGATCGAAGTCACCTTTCAGCAAGGCTCCACAGCGGCCCTCCTGCACTTCTGGGTGATCATCAACAAGGCGACCACGTTCTTCGATATCCCGACGCTCAGCCTGGAAGCGCAGCGCTGCAGTAAGGAGTTCAATGTTAGTGTCCTTGCCGCACCAAAGCTGCTGAGTGCTCGAGCCAAGGTCGGACAAGGCAGCCATATCGCTATCAAGGCGAGTCAGCGTGCGAAGCCTTCGCAGTTCTTCCTTCAATGCATCACCCAGCTGGCCTTGCTCGACCAACTGGAGCCCATCATCGATCCAATCCGAGTCTGATTGCTGGAGCCGAATGGCCTCTTGGAGTTTGATCGACGTCGAAAGCTTCTCAGCGTCAGACTTAGAACCTTGCCAAACGGCAACGCACTCGTGCCCTGGCTCAAGCTCATCAATAGCGCGGCGCACGGCACGTATTTCTGCCCAGGTTGCTAAATCCTTACCGTGATCGGCCTCGCCTGCAGTGGTTTGAGTCGGGGCTAGCAAACCTGCGATACGACGCTTACCGAACCAGGACTTTGGCCAGAACGATTCCTCAGCCTCCTTCCACTCTCTCAGCAACAGATCGATGTCGAGCGATTCGATCGTATCGCCATAGGTCGCACTGAGCTGCTGCTTGAGCTCTACTATTTGGCTAAGCAGTGCCACCGCCTGAGCAAGCACATCGGTGACACTTTCCGGCCAGGCCGGGCTGAGCTCACCGAATATGGTGCGACGTTGCTGCAGCAGGTCAACACCCTGCTTAGCATCCGCCACAACGCGAGAAGTCCAGAGCGGCGAAAGCTTAGCGTTTAGCTCTCGATGTTGTTCAACCCACGCACAGCCATCGCTCAGCCGTTGAGAAATGGAGCGGGCTTCAGGCCGCAACGCGAAGCGCCAATCCTGTCCTGCTGCCGCGGGTAGTGCCTGGGAAAGGACTGACAGCCCCTCCAGTGCACCCGGGGTGTATTCCGAAGCTGGGAGCCCAGCCAACTCAACGAACCGATCAGCCGCACACTGGACATCCAAGACGGCAGGCAACACATCACGAGCCGCCTGCACGAACTGTTGTTGCCAATGAGGTGACCATTCCGCTTGACCAACTGCGGACAACGCATTACCAGCAAGCAGGCTGTAGCCCACAGCCTGCGCGTTCACTTCGAGGCGATCGCTCAATTCACGAAGCTCAAGCATGGCCTTGTGGTCATGCGTGTCAGGTGACGCCCAGCCAACAGGGGCAACAGCTTCATCGACACCCGAAGTGACCGTGCCAATCGCATCGTAGATGGTGTAACCGTTGCGATGGCGCCGGTGCAGTCGCTCGACGTAAATGTTCAGGCTGTCGCGCAGCGTTGCGAGACGCTGAGCCTCAACCTCCCATGCAGCGGAATCGACCTGCCCTTTTGCCTCCCAAGCGGACTGCAGCTGGGCCAGCACATCAGTTTTCCGAGCCTTGCTTGAGTGCAACTCGAGGCAGAACTCACCCAAGCCAATCTCACGCAAGCGACGGTACACGACATCCAGCGCGGCGATCTTCTCCGAGACGAACAGCACGCGACGCCCTTGGGCAATCGACTGGGCGATCATGTTGGAAATCGTCTGGCTCTTGCCAGTACCGGGTGGGCCGATGAGCACAAAGTCTTTGCCCTTGGCTGCAGCCATCACTGCAGCCAACTGAGATGAGTCCGACGGCAGCGGGCAGAAAACGTCTGTCGGGCCGTAGTCGCGATCCAGCGATTGCGCCTCTGGGAACGGTGTATACGAAACGAACGAATCGCGTGGGGTATCCAGAAGGTGCTGAACGACTGGGCTCTTCCGCAGGTGCTCAGCGTTCTCGGTCAGATCCTTCCACATGAGGTATTTGGCAAACGAGAACATCGACAGCACGACGTCTTCGCTCAACTCCCAACCTGGGATGTCCTTGATGGCATGGCCAACCTTGTTCCAAATACCGGCGATATCAAGGCCAGAATCGTCCCGAGGCAATTCGTGCTCCAGCGACCCCAAGCCCAATTCGAAATCCTGTCGAAGCATCTCAATCAGGGTGGGGTTGAAGCGCGGCTCATCATCGTGAAGCACCATGGTAAATCCGGAGCGAGCGCTCTTGCGCTCCAGCGTAACCGGTATCAAAACCAATGGCGCCTTGTACTTCTGCCCTGTTCTGTCCTCGCGTGTCCAACTCAGGAAGCCAATGGCCAAGAAGAGCGTATTGGAGCCGCCTTCCTGCAGCGCTGTGCGAGCACCTCGGTACAGTTCGGTGAGTCGAACGTCCATCTCGTTGGATGTCAGCGCAACAAACACCTCTCTGCGATTGAGGGCATCCTCGGCATGCCGGCGACGAACATCCTCACGCTCACGTTGCTCATACAGAGCGCGCTCCCGCGGATCAGCACCATCCATGAGGTCTGGGCGGGTGAGCAGCTTCAGCGACTGACCACTGGCCAATACGTCCTCGAGGGCTCCTGGATCTGGGGACTCCAGCTTCAGCGCCCGCTTGCCTGTCTTGAAGTTCAAGAGGTTGTTTCGAAGCGAGAGATCCAAGAGTTTGCGCTGCCACCGGCCAAGTCGGTCTGCTGGGTCGAGCTTGGAAAGGTCTTCGACCACTACCTCGAGGATCTCATCAGGGATTCCAGCCCCGTCCTCGACCAGGAGCGTCGGAGAGTCCACCGGAACCTCATCAGCAATCCGTGCGATCTGAGCCTCAGCACTTGCGAGTGGCTTGATCCGTTGCAGTCGAGCCCGGCGAATGTCGAGCAGCATTTCAAATTCGCTGTCCGCGTCTTCGGCAATCTGCTTCTCACCTCTCTCGACTGCGTAAGAGAAGGTTGGGACAGGATTCTGCGTACTGAGCGTCGTTTCAAATAGAACCAGTTCCCGCAGCTTCACCCGCTTGCGTACCGCCGTCACATCATCGACAAGGGCAGTAGTGAACTCCTCGGGCTTCATCCACAACCCCGCGAAAGCGTGACCGCGGGTGAACACGATGACTGGGTTCAGCCCGATTTGCTCCAGGGCAGCGCAGAATAGCAGGGTAAGATCCATACAGGTTGCCAAACCAGTATCGGCAATCTGGCTTGGGCTTCGCACCTTTTGACCTGACTGTTCAAAACTTGCCGGCGGCAATGCATAGTCGAGCTTCATCCGTGCGACGGCGCTCCAGACCGCAGACGCCAGCTGCCAAGCTCGCTTCGCGCCACCCTCGTAACCATCCAGCGATGAGCACAGTTCACTTTGGCGAAGCAACTCAGCCGTCTGCTTCAAGAGTCGTTCAACTGCCGCATCATTCGGCTGCACGAAGGCAGCCGTCATGTCAGGAATATGCCGCAACCCACCCCACTGATTTCGGGGCAGAAGGTCTACGACTTGCTCAAAACGGGAGACCTCCTTTCTGCCGCTCTCCGCTTCCTTGTCGTCCGCCTCAAGCACGAAGGTGAATGTCGACAGCTCAGCTTCGGTCAGACGACTAAGCAACGGGCCGTCCAAGACCAGATCAAGACCAGGAATGATCCGGAAGCTATCTGCCCCAATCTCGTCGATCCGCCACACCTTGGCCTTGAACACCTCAGGTTCTGAGGTCAATGTCAGGGTCGCATTAACGAAACGGTCTTCGGTCTCGTTCGCTATACGAAGTTCGCGAATTACGGGAATGGCGTTCTGGAAGTCGGCAAGGTTCAGCTTCGCCACAAGGGTGGCAAGGATCTTGACTTCTTTAGGTGGGATTTCTTCTTGAGCAGCGGGGGGCTGAACGATGTCGTCCATGCGCAACCTTCCTTGTTGTGATGCTCAAGGGAGTGCCGGACTGACCGGCCGCGAAGGGATCCTCTTGAGCTGATGGCGGGATGATAGCGCTTCCTGCTCCAGGCGTAATGATCCTTTGGTCGTTCGCTGATGCTTAATCTGTTCAGCTAAGCAGCGATCTGCAGCAAAGCGCAGATGCATCCTGACTTGCCACAGACCTATCAGCTCTATCGGGGGAAAAAAATTAGTATCAAAGGTTTTTCAAAAGTGGCACAAAACTGCAAAAAAGCCACATCAAGACTGAATAGTTCAAGGAAAGCCAGCCATCTAAAACATTCCAGCGAACTATAAGATAGATGTATTGGACTCAATACCTATAAACCTCATCTCAATGTTATTCAAGCCGCCATACACAACTTTTGCATAGGAATGTTCACCAACCCAGTTCAGCTCATTTTTTATTTCTGATAAATCATATTTTATATCATCTAGCTTTTGTGAAACCTCTTCATTGATAGTGACAAGCCGCTCCAGAAGCGTCTCAATATTTTCAGTACTCATAAAAGCTCCTTTTCAAAGCAAAGGAAAAGGTCTGGTAAGTTCTGCGCAAAGTGGTTGGAGGCCTAGTTTGGCTGCAAATAGACATTTTGAGGCGCAGCTTGCACATCGAGCAGTGGCGCAGTGCCATCATTAGCATAAAAATGACCTCCTGTGGAAGACCTACGCTTCGTAGTACAGCTTCATCGGCTCAACAGCGTTAGTGCTCAAGGCCACCGCGGCGCTGTTCGATCAGGCTCAGTAGCGATTTTATAGCCACACTCTGCGGCTTGGTTAAATCGTGCTGGTGAAAAATTCTCCTCGATCAGCCAGGTTGCTGATCAAGGACTCGCCCTTCAATTTGAATGCATCAATCGGCGATACCGAGATACTTGCGGAACAGGTTCTGAATCGCCCTGGACTTCGTAGGCACCTCTTTGTCTTGCACTGAGGCCAATAAAGCTAGTTTTACATCAATCGATGAGCGGCCGCATTCGTTTCGAGGACTTTGAGTCAGTAATCTCCGGCCCGTGAGTGGCTTATGAATATTTGACATCGCCCACTTGTTAAATTGAGTATTATGGGAGGTGACCTCCTGAGTCGATCACCTGTGGTTTGCGTCTGCCAGATCACGCTCGAGCTGCCGGCGCCATCTCGACAACTGCACAGCGACCTTTCGTGCGTACCTTCTGCACCAGCCGTGCCCTGTTGATGAACACATCGATCTGACAACTGCCTGAGTGCTGCACATCTTCCCAGTATTCCGTGTGCACAATCTGCCCGTTCTGCGGCCCCGTGTAAGTGCCTGCTGCTTCCCGCGTGACATAGCTGCTGTCGCGCACGTACCTGAGCACCACCAGATCTTCTTCCGGCACCACCATGATCCGCCTTGGCACCCCGAAGAAATCGATCAGCTCGCCCACCGGACGATCTTTCCAGGCGCTGCTGGCTTCCAGCGATGCGCAGCCACTGAGCAATGTGGCCAACAGGCCCAATGCGAACAATCGGATCATAAGGTCTTCTCCCTGAAGGCCGCTTTACTTGGCAGACATCTGTGCGAACCCTTCGTCGATCTTCTGCATGATCGCCACCTTGGCGGCCTCGCGGTTCAATATCTCGAACAGCTGCGGCCCTGCCTTGGCTATTTGCGATGTGGGCATTACCCCCAGGCGCTCCATTTTCCGGGCCTGGCGGTCGGTCGGCTTGCACAGAAAGTCGCGGCTTTGCGCCAACCAGGTGTCAGGTTTGCTCTGCCATTGATTGGAATACTTCGCGTTTCGCAACTCATTGAAAACGCTGCGAAAATCCTGTGCGCCCGTGATACGCACGCGGTTCTTTGCACAGTCGATTTCGACATCGTAGGCAGTGAATGTGGGCTTGCCGGGCTCTTCGTAGAACTGGTAGACACCCAATGATTTCGCGCCACCTGGGCGATTGAAGATGTTATCGGGGTCACCGTCCGCGACAAACACCTGGTTCTTGCCCAAGCCGCCTTGGTAGTGGACTACCCAAAAGTCGCCCATCTGCACATCGCTCGCCTGCGCAGCGAGGACATTGCACAGTAAGGCGACAGGCAGAAGCTGCTTCTTGAAAGCGGTCATGGGGCCAGTCCTTTGCCTTATGTTCAGGGCGACAGTTTCTCGCCCTGAACATAAGGCAAAGGGCTATCTAGCACATTCGTCCTATGCACCACTGGTAACGCATTCTGAATGCGGCACGTTCGGTGTGGGAGCCGGCTTGCCGGCGATGGGCCGCAAAGCGGCCCCGGGGTCTAACTAGCTGACATCAGCCAGGGCAGCCGCCGCATTCCTAATCAACCCTCCGGCCAACCATCAACCCATGATTCACATCCTGGGCCAACGCTTTGGCCATGCCACTGAGGTAATGCACAGCCGTCAGCAACGTCGGCAAATGATTTGTCTCCGCCATCGCCAGATCGCTGATCTTGTGCACTGCACACATCAGCACGGTTGCCTGCTCAACTGCATGGTCCATCGAATGGCCCGCCACAACACGGAACAGCGGGTCTTGACCACCCTCCTCTGCAGCCTCGCCGAAATGCCCGACGCCAGTGGTTGCCAGCTTGCTGATGCGCGGGGTTTGCAATTCCTTATCCATACCGTTCCTCCTGTGGCCCCGCGAACGGCGCGGGGCCTGATCGGTGAACATCAAGTGCGAGCCCAGGCTTGCCGTATCAATGCCGGGACTGCACGCGACTCAGCGCCACCTCCACCAGGGTGCGGGCGCTGTCGATTTCGTGCATGGCGGCTAGTGTCAGGACCTGACCTGGCGGTTTGGCGTGCAGCAGAACAGTCTGTTGGCTGACGGTCAGGGCACAGACGAGGTATTCGGAGATCTGGACCAGGAGGTCTTCGAGGGTGTGGGTGGTGTATTTGTCGTGTAGCGGTGGGTCAGGAACGATCTTTAGCATGGTTACACTCCTTCATCGGGATTGAACCGCCAAGATCCTGCTGTCAAACAGAATGGTGGCAGCGGTACGTGGGTTGACAGACCGAGGATGAAGGAACCCGGCGCACACGAGGTGCCCCACGTACAGCCGCCATAAGCGACAACGTGCAATCCTTCTATCAGCTACGGCCTGTCAAAGCCGTGTCGCAGGTTTGGTAGCGACTTGGCGAGACTAGATGGCTGATGGGACTGCTGCAATGGGCTGTAAGGCGGTGGAAGTATGTTTCGGAAATGGACTACAGAGAAGAGGGAAAATCCGATTCAGAACAAATATTTAGTTTCAGCCCACCTGAATTCCACCACAGTTTTTGGTCCATTGAGCTTGAGGTGTAACCGTTTGAACATCTAGTTGAAGGTTCCTTGGCTTGGCCAGTCTCGAAGTCGCCCAGTACGCCGATGCATGGTGAAAAATCAGCGACTATTTCCCATTCTGCGCCGGCAACTTCGTATCGTTTGGGGATGGCAGAATTCTTCTATCTAAAAAGCGAAGACTATAAGACAATCAGGATTCCAGAGTCCCCGGCGAGGTTTCAAAATTTTTTCATACAGAACCTAGAAACTCGGTTGCTCTCCGATCTAGCGGAAGCTGCTAATTAGATTGCGCACGCTTTAAATCCCGAAGAAACTCTATCTTCTCCTTTAGTCTGAACTGTAAATCTTTAACCTGTTCTTCCGTTATCCATTTCGCCCCTAGCTTTACACCGCTGGCCTTTAGGCAAGCACTCAAAAAATCTCTTTCCTCCTCAGTAGGTGTCCGACCAAACATCCTGGCAGCTGCCATGTCGATTATCTCTGCCTCCCCAGCGGAGTAGCCACCATAAGAGTAGACATCTTCCGGATGCAAGTAGTCAAGCTCTACAATTACTTCACTTTCGGAGTTGCTAAATTCATCGATGCCGTATTCAATGTTTGGCACTTGCGCCCTATACCTTTTAATTGCCGCACAGAAATCCTTAGACGAAAATAATCTATAGATATTCAGTACTGTTCTTCCCCTGTCAGGAAGTATTTTGAATACAACCCCTTGCCATCCGACAGGAGGAACACCACCATCAAAAGCTTTGGCGATAGCTGAGTCTAGCGTCCAAGAGGATATTTTCTCGCTCAATGATTGCTCACCTAGGAGCTGCCAAATACTAGACTTCCCTAATGCAACGCGACGAAAAACAGGAGCCTCTCGAATTTTGAATTCAACGGGAAGATTTGTAGCAGCCTTGTCTACGAGTGACGCTACATCGGCGCTCGGAGTAATCATCCACCTATTCACTGCCGTTACTAAATCAAGCGAAAAGCATTCATCAATTTCCATATATATCGCACTCGCAACGCATGAAAAAAATCAAAATAATAAACTCACCACGCACTTTAGAAATCATGCTCAGCCCCTTGTCACTCACGCTGTAAAAGTCAAGATGCATAAGTACCTGTCGGATCGTACAGGCGCACTGTGAACAGACCCTTTGTCAGTTTATTGTCATCAGTAATGAATGTAAAACTGTTCGTGATAGAAGCGCCTCCATAATGCAACTATGGCCTCAATCATGCCAAGGTCCTAGCGAAATTTTTCCTCATTAAGAACTGAGGCTACAGCTTCCGACGCAGAAGGCAGTCTTTCCTGTGAGCGCGATATGAATAGACTCATCGCTATGGCTGTTGCGGCTATCATCTGGGGCTGTCAGGAGATCGGTTTTGTTCCGCTCGTAGTTAGACCGCTAATACTCGATCTTTGGAGATCGTCCGACAAACTCAACCCGCACCGCTCGTACCAGGTGGAGTAGTCCTTGGAACGTGAAGTGGGTAGCAAACTGAAGGAATTCCTTGGTCTACGGTTTAAGCGTGTGAACATAGCTGGAGCTCACGCCGTAGAGGTTTTGCAGAGCAGCCTCGTCTCACAGTCCCGAAGCCCTTCTCACTCCCCCACTTTTCACAACCCTGCCTAATGGCTCTGAGGATGTTGAGCACCTGCTGATCAGACGACGTCCCTGATTTCCGCATACGACGGTTCAATAGCATTTGGAGCTACCAGGTCGAGATTGCCCTGCTCCTGGGTAGACAGTACCTTGGCCAGAAGCGTGTCTGTCGTGAGATTGTCGTACCTGTCCTCCAGGGTTTTCCGTAAGCGCATTAGGCGAAGGTTGGCTGTGCTCACCAAAGTGCCGTAGGTGGTAGCCCTGACTTGACCGTAGTTACGAGATTCATCACCCACTGTCTTGGAGGTACTCACTCCGGGGGCGATCGACTGGCCAACTACCCAAGCTGTGATGAATGGAGAGCCATTGACGTAGCCCGATGCGGCTATGTCCTGAACATACCCGTCGGCCTGGTTGACCTCCTTACGATTGAGTTTGAAGCCACCTTTCTTGAGCTCGATCAGCAGGATGTTTTGCATTTGGGCGATTGATGCGTCCTGAGGATCGAACTGTTCAATACCCACCAGTTGGGCAGTAGCTCGATCTGGCAACACCACGATGTCAGGACGCTTCCGCTCGTTGATGAACGAAGCTTCCCCGTCCCCCCAGAGCTGCTTCGCCACACTTTTCAGGGTCATGTTCGAGCAGTACTCCATGGACTCGAACTCTGGCCCGAACAACCAACGAGACCGCAGTATCAACGGATGCAGCGTATGAAGTTCATCCGTCTCAGGACCCTCTGCAAGCCTGGTGATCGCTTCGATGACGCTGAGCCGGCCATCAATCTCATCTAGCACACGCAAGGCGTCCTTGACTGACCAATCGGCCAAGAGAGAGTCCAAGCCCTCAATGTCCGTCGCGGGAAGGTTGGACAGCTTTTGAAGCAGCGATGCCCCGCTCTTGGATTTCTCTAGGTTGATCACAGCTTTCACTGCCGTGGCGAGGAACTCCGGGGACACCATAGGGTGAGCCTGGGCCACTGCTTTCGTGAAGGCAGTGACTTCGAGTTGGGCGCCGTGCCCCAGCGATTTGAGCTCTGACCGATTCTGTACCAATGCATCTTCTGTGGTGGCTTCCACAACCTCAGCCGCCAACTCATCCGCCACCTGGCCAATGCACTCTGCGGCAGCCTTGTACAGCTCCTCGACAGCGGGCGTTGACTGAAACCCTGTCCAGTCCTGAATCACATGCCCTTCAAAGCCTTGGGTATCTACGATGACCTTGTAGCGTTTGGCGAACCTTGTGCGACCATCGAAGTTCGCTACCTGGCCAATAACCCACGAGGGGTTGCCGACGAGCCGGTGCTCAACCCAGAACGCAACGCCTTGGTGGATGGAGGAATGGTTCTGCTGTGTGGAGTCGATAACGATGACTTTTGCTGTGCGACCATCACTCAACTTCAAGCTATGCGAGCGAGCATGTTGCTCAAGCTTGGCGAGCGTCAGCGGTGTGCCATTGACTCTAATTTGGAAACTCGGGTCATGAATGAACCTTGCGGCCAGAACCGTGATGATTTCATTCACATCCGGCATCTTGCGGGTGACCGACACGGTCAACCGCGTGCCTGAGCCTTCTTGCTCACCAAACTCCTCGGAGCGCACCACAAAAGGACTGGGCCCAGATTCGGTACCCACGATGAAGGTGCTGAGCTTGCCATCGCGCCAGGTTTCTACTTGGTACTGGTCACCAAAGCAAAGTAGGCCATGCCGACCGACCCCATTGCGGCCATATGCTTTCCTGGATTTGCCGTTCTTTCCCTTGGGAAATTCAACCTTGAAGCTCTGATGCTTGAGACGGTTGTACCGAAGCGTCATCCAACGTTTGCTGAACTGCTGAGCTGTCATTCCGTGACCGTCATCAACCACGGTCAGCGTCCCGCCTGGTTCAGTGGGTAAAACCAAGTCGACCCTGCTCGCACCGGCATCCCAGGCATTGGCCACCAGCTCGGTGAGAGCCACCTGCGGCACGTGCGCGACGGGGCCCAACTCTCGGAGAAGATAGTCTTCTTCAAACAATGACAGATGACGGGTTTGGTCGGACATCGATTCCCTCCATGGATTGATGCGCCCTGGCCAATTGCCAGACGACAGCAGATGTGAGCAATCCTACCTGATTGGCTTGCTGAGCTAAATCCGGGAAGATCACTTTCCGAGTGCACCCAAATCAGCGATCACGCAGTGCCGTACTCACCGCTTTTGAGTACCGTAAACCGACCTAGTTAACATTTCGGAAAGTGGTTAACAGCCCCGCGACTTATAGGCTCGGAAGGTTGGCCGGGGCCTACACGCCTGACTAATTAAAATCACTGCCAGGACAGGGATTGCACGAGCATGCAATCGGGCCAACCACCATGCCGTCATCCAAATTCTGGCTATGATTCAGAGTGGAGCAGCATTGGGCTGCTCAGCATTCAGGAACGCAGCGTATGGCAAGGATTCGTCGACTTCAGATCGAGAATTTCCGTTCAATTCAAAGCTTAGATTGGACTCCTGCCCCGGGGTTCAATTGCCTGGTTGGCCCTGGCGACAGCGGGAAGTCCAGCATTCTCGACGCTATCGACCTCTGCATGGGCGCCCGTCGTAACGTGTCGTTCGGCGACACTGATTTCTACCAGTTGGATGTTACTCGCCCGATCCTGATCACGGCGACCATAGGCGACCTACCCGATGATCTGATCAATCTGGATAGCTACGGTGATTTCTTACGGGGCTTCGACCCTGTCAGTCGAACACTGGAAGACGAACCGCGCTTTGATATTGAAACCGTCTTGACGCTACAGCTCAAGGTAGAGAGTGACCTAGAGCCTCTCTGGCGCCTTTACTCTGAGTGTGCACACCAAGAGGAGATTGAGCGCAACCTTACTTGGAAGGATCGTGCTCGCATCTCACCAGTTCGCATTGGCAGCTACGCCAATATCAATTTATCCTGGAGTCGCAACTCCATTCTCAACCGGCTCACTGATGATCGGCCTGCCCTGGGCGGTGCGCTGGCAGCAGCGGCGCGAGATGCCCGCAACAGCTTCGGCGTACAAGTCGGCGCGCAGCTTCAACAGCCACTTCAAATCGTCACGCAGACCGCCATACAGCTAGGGGTTCCAGTTGGCGCATTCACCCAGGCCTTGCTGGACGCGCATTCAGTCTCAATTGGTGATGGCGCTATTGCCTTACACAACGAGCAAAGTGTTCCTCTGCGATCATTGGGTACGGGATCATCTCGTCTACTAGTTGCTGGGCTGCAGCGCCAAGCAGCCCAGGCTGCGTCCATCGCTTTGGTTGACGAGGTGGAGTTCGGTCTAGAACCGCACCGGTTGATCCGTTTCATGGATTCTCTTGGCGCCAAAAACAATCCTGAGCCGCTGCAGGTGTTTCTGACTACCCACTCCCCAGTCGCTCTGCGAGAACTTTCAGGTCATCAACTCTTCGTCGTTCGCTCACTCGCCGATCACCATGAGGTACACCAGGCCGGCATCACCGATGACGTTCAAAGCACACTTCGAGCAGATCCTGAGGCATTTTTGGCTAGGCGCGTGGTGGTGTGCGAGGGAGCCAGCGAGGTGGGACTGATGCGTGGGCTGGATCAGTACTGGGGCACATTGGGTTATCCCTCTTTCCTGGCCCTCGGTGGAGCATATGTCAACGTCAATGGAGGCAATCCCGACAGGGCCTACCAGCGCGGGTCCGCACTGCTAAGCCTTGGCTATCAAGTGCTCGTCATTGTCGATGCAGACAAGCCTGTGACCCCTGAAGTCCAGAATGCTTTCCTGGCTGCCGGTGGGCAGTCTGCGACTTGGGGACAGCAGAGGGCTCTAGAAGACGAGCTGTTCGCAAGTTTGCCGGATCATGCTGTTGATCGGCTGGTTGACCTGGCGATTGAAGTACGGGATCGTGACCTAGTAGCTAGCCACATTCGCGATCGCTCTCAGAATGCATTGAATCTTGAGGCGATCCAAGGGTTTCGGGAACGAGGTATTCCTTACGCTCCACCCACGCGAACATCATTGGGCCTGGCGTCTCGCATCCGCAATAATGGCTGGTTCAAGTCAGTGACAACATACGAGTTCATTGCCAAGAACATCATCGGCCCTGAACTGAATGCTTCTCACCAAAGCCTGCAAGCGACCATCAATTGGATCGAGGGCTGGATACATGCCGCCTGAGATCGCACTGTTCGATTTTCCTAGGGGATCAATAACCGCGCCGGCAGGCTGCGGCAAGACCCAGCTGATCACAGATACCTTGGCTCAGCACAGCGGCCCCAAGCCCATTTTGATCCTCACACATACCAACGCCGGAGTTACTGCCCTCCGCGCACGGATGGCTCGAGCCAGAGTAGCGCCGACCTCATTTCGAATAGCCACGCTTGATGGCTTCACCATGAAACTCATCAGCAAGTTCCCAGGCAGAAGTGGGCACAATCCTGCGATCATGCAACTGACTAATCGGGCCGCTGACTACCCGGCCATTCGCTCAGCAGCCCTCGGACTACTGAGAGCCAGACATCTTGATCAGGTATTGCGGTCGACCTATTCGCATGTGCTGGTCGACGAATACCAAGATTGCAACCAGACGCAGCACGCCATCGTCACCTGCTTGGCAGGGACATTGCCCACGTATGTCTTGGGCGACCCAATGCAATCGATATTCGACATCGCCCAAAACAGGTTAGTCGACTGGAATACCGAGGTTCTTCCGCGGTTCCCCGCTTTAGGAGCGTTGGCCACGCCATGGCGATGGCGAATCGCAGGAGCGGAGAACTTAGGGCTATGGCTACTGCACGTCCGGCAGCAACTACAAGCTGGACAGCCCATTGATCTCGCCGCAGTGCCACCTGAAGTTGAATGTGTGCAGATCCATGCAGCGACCGCCGATGCGCAGCGACGAGCTGCTGCTAAGACACCTCTGCGCCAAGGGGAGACTGCGCTCATCATCGGCGACTCAAGAAACGTCAGTGGCCGGCAGCGCCTGACAAGCCAAACACCCGGCGCAACCACGGTTGAGGCTGTTGATCTGCCCGATCTCATCACCTTCGCTCAGCAATTCCAACTCACCGGGCCAGCGGCGCTGTCTCAAATAACGAACTTCGCCGGGAATGTGATGACCGGTGTCGGCGTCAACCCCTTCCTTGCACGAGTCGAGACGATTCGCAATGCTCGCAACCGTACCCCGCCCACGGTCGCAGAGTCCGTGGCCGTAAACTTTCTCGTAGAGCCAACCTACCCAAGGGTGATAGATCTCTTACAGCGACTTTCCGAGCAGCAGGACTGTCGCGTGTACCGGCCTGAGATTCTTCGCTGCTGTATCGCCGCATTACGGATTGCAGCTTCTAGAACCCACTCATTCCATGAAGCCGCTATCCAGATCCGCGAACGCAACCGACTTCAGGGTCGACCTCTTTCTCGCAGGGCAGTTGGCAGCACATTGCTGCTGAAGGGGCTAGAAGCGGATGTAGCGGTGATCTTGGAGCCTGAGGAGATGAATGCCAGGAATCTCTACGTCGCGATGACGAGAGGCGCTAGACGACTCGTCATCTGCAGTCAGAACCAATTCCTCGGACACCGAAGATAGATCAGAGTGGACGCCGACCGGCAGTCAGAAATGCCTCAAGTCATTACCCCACACATCATCTCCTCCGACTGAGCTTCACTACTCTGTGTCGTCGCTACACTGCCGGATAAAATGGATCCTGTCGCAGGAAGTGGTTAACTGAAGCAGCCGAAGGCCCCTTGCGGGCGGAAGTACGATGGTCGGTGCTGGCAGAACTGGCCGACAGCACCAGCGCCGCTACTAAGATATTTTCGCAATACCGTGCGCAGCTACTGCCAGCGCTATGTACCCTGCTGCGCAATTTGCCAGCCCAAGGTTAACTTCCTACCTCGGGCGCCCGAAAGGCTCGGCTGTAATAGCCGGACGAATCAAAACAGCAAACCGCCTTCTTACCGGTCGCAAGCATATCGCAGGCATCCCCAATTCGCTTTTCACGCGTCTTGAGTTGCTTCGCAGAAGTAATCCAGTGGATCCAGTCCACCCGCGCGAGGGTCGTCGTAGTGTTCCAAACCTTTTGAGCCTCAGGTGTGCTTGCCAGGGCTTTCTCGAAATCCGCTGGTATATCGGGCTCGGGCTCCTTCTTCACCGGAACCAGTTCGAGGATAACGATATCGCCAACAGCCACACCTGCCGCGTCGAGTAAATCACTACTGACCTTCAGCCAATGGCTCAGCTGACCATCAGGTTCCAGGGTTGCCCGGAAAGGATACCCATTGATCGTGCCGTCAACCGACGTCCTTCCCCGCCTCGGAAGCCGTTCACTCGCGTCCCTTGGAAGAACTGCAAACGCCCACGACCTGTCATCACCGGGCTTTAACGGACGAAGAAGCTTTACTTCGAATCGGAACCTCGCATCGTCTGTTGTCATTGCAAGTTCTCCAACCGAACGTTCAGTTGACCAGCATCTCGTCCAGCGCCTGCTCAAGGGTGCTGACCGTACGCTCGATATTGTGCAGCTTTTCCAGCCCGAACAGGCCGATGCGGAAGGTCTGGAAGTCGGCCGGCTCGTCGCATTGCAACGGCACGCCGGCGGCAATCTGCAGGCCGTGGCTGGCAAACTTCTTACCACTCTTGATCTCGGCATCATCGGTGTAGCTCACCACCACGCCAGGGGCTTGGAAGCCTGCCGCAGCCACGCTCTTGATCCCTTTACGGGTCATCATTGCGCGCACCCGATCACCCAGGGCCTGTTGCTCGTCGCAGACCTTGTCGAAACCGTAGGCTTGCGTCTCTTTCATCACTTCATTGAAGCGCGCGAGGGCATCGCTGGGCATGGTCGCATGGTAGGCGTGGCCGCCCTGCTCATAGGCCTGCATGATCTGGAGCCACTTCTTCAAGTCGCAGGCGAAGCTGGTGCTTTGCGTCGATTCGATGCGCTCCAGGGCCAATGCGCTGAGCATCACCAGGGCGCAGCACGGTGAGGCGCTCCAGCCTTTCTGCGGTGCGCTGATCAGCAGGTCGACCGCGCATTTGTGCATATCCACCCAGATCGCGCCCGAGGCGATGCAGTCCAGCACGAACAGGCCACCTACCGCATGCACCGCGTCGCCCACGGCCCGCAGGTAGTCATCGGGCAGGATGATCCCTGATGACGTTTCAACGTGGGGGGCGAAGACAATCTGCGGTTTCTGCGACTCGATGGCCGCCAACACTTCGTCCAGAGGGGCCGGGGCGTAGGCAGCCTGGCGCCCCGCTTCAACCGGGCGGGCTTTCAGCACCGTTGTCGCCGCCGGGATATCGCCCATCTCAAGGATCTGGCTCCAGCGATAACTGAACCAGCCGTTGCGTAGCACCAGGCATTGCTGGCCGGTGGCAAACTGCCGTGCCACCGCTTCCATGCCGAATGTGCCACTGCCGGGAACCACTGCGACTGCCTGGGCGTTGTAGACCTGTTTCAGGGTGGTTGAAATGTTCTTCATCACACCTTGGAACGACTGGGACATGTGATTGAGCGAGCGGTCCGTGTAGACCACCGAGTACTCGACCAGCCCCTCGGGATCGATACCGGGATAGATCTTCGACATAGTGCGGTTCCTTTGGCAGAGAGGTCCATGGCCTCGACCCTGCCCTAAGCTATTGCAAATGACAAGATGCATCAGGCACACCGCATCGACAGCCTAGCCCCCAGCCTGACTTAAATCAGGGAAGTGCCAGCTTCCCCGGCAATCGAGCCTCGTACTGAACAGCAGAGATGTCCACTTCCTTGCCCCACACGCAAAACTCCTTGTCCCATCCACCCCTTTTTCCCGCACCGGCCTCCACCCAGAATCCGCCCCTGACATCACTTCCCGTTCAGGAGCCCAAGAATTGCGCTATTTCAAACCTCTACTACTCAGCCTAGCCCTGGCCACCACCGCCCAATCCACCCTGGCCGCCGACTGGCAATCCTCCCCCTACGGCCCAAACGACGAAAACGGCGCCGCCAATCTCCTCACCCCCGAGGTCGTCAAGCAAGCCATCACCCTGGTCAAGACCGGCAAGACCTACCCCCTCGCCGTCCCCGTCAGCAAGGACCTGCCCGCCTTCCGCCACCGCAGCTTCCACCTCTACAACATCCAGCCTGGCGAACAGGCCGGCCAGACCCTGGGCAAGAACAAGTTCAGCTTCAACGATGAACTGGTCAACGGCTGGACCGGCGTTGGCACCCAGCTCAACGGCATCGGCCATATCGGCATCGACAACGTCTACTACAACGGCAACAAGGCCGCCGACTTCGTCACCGTCGAAGGCGTGACCAAGCTCGGCGTGGAAAAAGTGCCGCCCATGGTCACCCGTGGCGTGGTGCTGGACATGACCGCCTACTACGGCAAGGCCATCGTGCCGGGCGGGACGTCGTTCACCGTCAACGACATCAAGGCGGTGCTGAAGCGGCAAGGCATCACCCTGCGCAAGGGCGACGTGGTGCTGTTCAACACCGGCTGGCTGGAGCTGATCGGCAAGGACAACCAGCAGTTCCTCGCCACCGAGCCGGGCATCGACCTGCCGGCGGCCGAGTGGCT
>Ga0209370_1000655_pt1 | contig 40519 bp, 25 predicted proteins | sample AgamicAtPrz_FD_187164 | JGI IMG/M metagenome (GOLD analysis project Ga0209370, IMG submission 187164) | Agave microbial communities from Guanajuato, Mexico - At.P.rz (SPAdes) (version 2) | ecosystem: Host-associated > Plants > Phyllosphere > Phylloplane/Leaf | place: Guanajuato, Mexico...
GTTTTGGCCTGATCGCCCATATGACGGGCGAACCGAGCCACCACCTTCTGCAAACCGCCATGCAGGCACTGACCTGCATGACCCACCGCGGCGGTATCAACGCCGACGGCAAGACCGGTGACGGTTGCGGTCTGCTCATGCAGAAGCCCGATCAATTCCTGCGTGCCGTGGCCCAGGAGCACTTCGCTGCCGAGCTGCCCAAGCAGTACGCCGTCGGCATGGTGTTCTTCAACCAGGACCCGGTCAAAGCCGAAGCCGCTCGCGCCAACATGGACCGCGAAATCCTCGCTGCTGGCCTGAAGCTGGTCGGCTGGCGCAAGGTGCCGATCGATACCAGCGTGCTCGGCCGCCTGGCCCTTGAGCGCCTGCCGCAGATCGAGCAGGTGTTCATCGGCGGTGAAGGCCTGAGCGACCAGGAATTCGCCATCAAGCTGTTCAGTGCCCGTCGCCGTTCGTCCGTGGCCAACGCCCACGACGCCGACCACTACATCTGCAGCTTCTCGCACAAGACCATCATCTACAAAGGCCTGATGATGCCGCGCGATCTCGCGGCCTTCTACCCAGACCTGGGTGACGAGCGCCTGCAAACCGCGATCTGCGTGTTCCACCAGCGCTTCTCCACCAACACCCTGCCGAAATGGCCGCTGGCGCAGCCGTTCCGCTTCCTCGCCCACAACGGCGAGATCAACACCATCACCGGCAACCGCAACTGGGCCATGGCCCGTCGCACCAAGTTCGCCAACGACCTGATCCCCGACCTCGAAGAGCTCGGCCCGCTGGTCAACCGCGTCGGTTCCGATTCCTCGAGCATGGACAACATGCTGGAGCTGATGGTCACTGGCGGTATCGACCTGTTCCGTGGCGTGCGCATGCTGGTACCGCCAGCCTGGCAGAACGTCGAGACCATGGACGCCGACCTGCGCGCCTTCTACGAATACAACTCCATGCACATGGAGCCGTGGGATGGCCCGGCCGGTATCGTCATGACCGAAGGCCGCCATGCGGTGTGCCTGCTCGACCGTAACGGCCTGCGCCCGGCGCGCTGGGTTACCACCACCAATGGCTACATCACCATCGCCTCGGAAATCGGCGTATGGGGCTACCAGCCTGAGGATGTATTGGCCAAGGGCCGTGTCGGCCCGGGCCAGATCCTGGCCGTGGACACCGAAACCGGCCAGATCCTTGATACCGACGCCATCGACAACCGCCTGAAGTCGCGCCACCCGTACAAGCGCTGGCTGCGTCAGCATGCCACGCGCATCCAGGCGACGCTGACCGACGATCAGGGCGTGGCCAGCTACGACGCCGACCAGCTCAAGCAATACATGAAGATGTTCCAGGTCACCTTCGAGGAGCGTGACCAGGTACTGCGCCCGCTCGGCGAGCAGGGCCAGGAAGCGGTCGGCTCGATGGGTGACGACACGCCGATGGCCGTGCTGTCGCAACGCGTGCGTTCGCCATACGACTTCTTCCGCCAGCAGTTCGCCCAGGTGACCAACCCGCCGATCGACCCGCTGCGTGAAGCGATCGTCATGTCCCTGGAAATCTGCCTGGGTGCCGAGCGCAACATCTTCCAGGAATCCCCGGAGCATGCTTCGCGGGTAATCCTCAGCTCGCCGGTCATCTCGCCCGCCAAGTGGCGTTCGCTGATGAACCTGGAGCGCGAAGGCTTCGACCGCCAGCTGATCGACCTCAACTATGAACAGAGCGTTGGCCTGGAAGCGGCCATTCGCAACATCGCCGACCAGGCTGAAGAGGCCGTGCGCGCTGGCAAGACCCAGCTGGTGCTGAGCGACCGCTACATCGCCCCGGGCAAGTTGCCGGTGCACGCCTCGCTGGCCGTTGGTGCGGTGCACCACCGCCTGACCGAACAGGGCCTGCGTTGCGACAGCAACATCCTGGTGGAAACCGCCACCGCCCGCGACCCGCACCACTTCGCCGTGCTGCTGGGCTTCGGTGCCTCGGCCGTCTACCCGTACCTGGCTTATGAAGTGCTGGCCGACCTGATCCGTACCGGCGAAGTGCTGGGCGACCTGGACGAAGTCTTCAAGTACTACCGCAAGGGCATCTCCAAGGGCCTGCTGAAGATCCTGTCGAAGATGGGTATCTCCACCATCGCCTCGTACCGTGGCGCGCAGCTGTTCGAAGCCATCGGCCTGGCCGAGGAAGTGGTGGGCCTGAGCTTCAAGGGCGTTTCCAGCCGCATCAAGGGTGCGCGTTTCGCAGACCTGGAAAGCGACCAGAAGCTGCTGGCAGCCGAAGCCTGGAGCGCGCGCAAGCCGATCCAGCAAGGCGGCCTGCTGAAGTTCGTCCACGGTGGCGAATACCACGCCTACAACCCGGACGTGGTCAACACCCTGCAGGCCGCCGTGCAGCAGGGCGACTACGCCAAGTTCAAGGAATACACCACGCTGGTCGACCAGCGCCCGGTGTCGATGATCCGCGACCTGCTGAAGGTGAAAGTGGCCGACCAGCCACTGCCGCTGGAGCAGATCGAGCCGCTGGAGGCGATCCTCAAGCGCTTCGACTCCGCCGGTATCTCGCTGGGTGCTCTGTCGCCAGAGGCCCACGAAGCGCTGGCCGAGGCGATGAACCGCCTGGGCGCGCGTTCCAACTCTGGCGAGGGCGGTGAAGACCCGTCGCGTTACGGCACCATCAAGAGCTCGAAGATCAAGCAGGTGGCCACCGGCCGCTTTGGCGTGACCCCGGAGTACCTGGTCAACGCCGAAGTGCTGCAGATCAAGGTTGCCCAGGGCGCCAAGCCCGGTGAAGGCGGCCAGCTGCCAGGCGGCAAGGTCAACGGCCTGATCGCCAAGCTGCGTTACGCGGTACCGGGCGTGACCCTGATCTCGCCGCCGCCGCACCACGACATCTACTCGATCGAAGACCTGGCCCAGCTGATCTACGACCTCAAGCAGGTCAACCCGCAGGCGCTGGTTTCGGTCAAGCTGGTGGCAGAAGCTGGCGTCGGCACCATCGCCGCCGGTGTGGCCAAGGCCTATGCCGACCTGATCACCATCTCCGGCTACGACGGTGGTACCGGTGCTTCGCCGCTGACCTCGATCAAGTACGCCGGCGCCCCATGGGAGCTGGGCCTGGCCGAGACCCACCAGACCCTGCGCGGCAACGACCTGCGCGGCAAGGTACGGGTACAGACCGACGGTGGCCTGAAGACCGGCCTGGACGTGATCAAAGCAGCCATCCTCGGCGCCGAAAGCTTCGGCTTCGGTACCGCGCCGATGATCGCCCTGGGCTGCAAGTACCTGCGCATCTGCCACCTGAACAACTGCGCCACCGGCGTGGCCACCCAGAACGACAAGCTGCGCAAGGACCACTACATCGGCACCGTCGACATGGTGATCAACTTCTTCACCTTCGTCGCCGAAGAAACCCGTGAGTGGCTGGCCAAGCTGGGCGTGCGCAGCCTCGGCGAGCTGATCGGCCGTACCGACCTGCTCGACGTGCTGCCAGGCGACACCGAGCGCCAGCAGTACCTGGACCTGTCGCCGCTGCTGGGCAGCTCGCACATCCCGGCTGACAAGCCGCAGTTCTGCGAAGTCGACAAGAACCCGCCGTTCGACCAGGGCGAGCTGGCCGAGAAGATGGTGGAAATGGCCATGCCGGCCATCCGCGACCAGGCCGGTGGCGAGTTCAGCCTCGACATCTGCAACTGCGACCGCTCCATCGGTGCGCGGGTGTCGGGTGAAATCGCCCGCCTGCACGGCAACCAGGGCATGGCTGCGGCGCCGATCACCTTCCGCTTCAAGGGTACTGCGGGCCAGAGCTTCGGCGTGTGGAACGCCGGTGGCCTGAACCTGCACCTGGAAGGCGACGCCAACGACTACGTCGGCAAGGGCATGACCGGTGGCAAGGTCACCATCGTGCCGCCAGCTGGCAGCCCGTTCGAAACCCAGCACAGCGCCATCGTGGGCAACACCTGCCTGTACGGCGCCACCGGCGGCAAGCTGTTCGCCGCCGGTACTGCTGGCGAGCGCTTCGCTGTACGTAACTCCGGCGCCCACGCTGTTGTCGAGGGCACTGGCGATCACTGCTGTGAATACATGACCGGCGGCTTTGTCTGCGTGCTGGGCAAGACCGGTTACAACTTCGGTTCTGGCATGACTGGCGGCTTCGCCTACGTGCTCGACATGGACAATACCTTCGTCGACAAGCTCAACCATGAGCTGGTGGAAATCCAGCGTATCAGTGGTGAAGCGATGGAGGCCTATCGCAGCCACCTGGCGCGGGTCCTTGCCGAGTACGTGGAAGAGACTGGCAGCGAGTGGGGGCGTGAGCTCTCGGAGAACCTGGACGACTACGTGCGGCGCTTCTGGCTGGTCAAGCCGAAGGCAGCCAACCTGAAGCAACTGCTGTCCAGCACCCGTGCCAACCCGCAGTAACAACAGCTGCAAGTGACGGCCCCGTGCGCGGGGCCTGTCGTGCTCAAGTGATCGTCTTGCAGCTTGCAGCCTGAGGCTGGCAACTGCGGTAAAGAGGTTTTGAAAAATGGCTGAACGTCTGAACAACGACTTCCAGTTCATCGAAGTGGGCCGCAAGGACCCGAAGAAAAAGCTGCTGCGCCAGCGCAAGAAGGAGTTCGTGGAAATCTACGAGCCGTTCAAGCCGCAGCAGTCCGTGGAGCAGGCGCACCGCTGCCTGGGCTGCGGTAACCCGTATTGCGAATGGAAGTGCCCGGTACACAACTTCATCCCCAACTGGTTGAAGCTGGTATCCGAAGGCAACATCCTGGCCGCGGCGGAGCTGTCGCACCAGACCAACACCCTGCCGGAAGTATGTGGCCGCGTATGCCCGCAGGACCGCCTGTGCGAGGGTGCCTGCACCCTGAACGACGGCTTCGGTGCGGTGACCATCGGCTCGGTGGAGAAGTACATCACCGACACCGCCTTCGCCATGGGCTGGCGCCCGGACATGTCCAAGGTCAAGCCAACCGGCAAGCGCGTCGCCATCATCGGTGCCGGCCCGGCCGGCCTGGGCTGTGCCGACGTGCTGGTACGTGCCGGCGTGACCCCGGTGGTATTCGACCGCAACCCGGAAATCGGCGGCCTGCTGACCTTCGGTATTCCCGAGTTCAAGCTGGAAAAGACCGTGCTCAGCAACCGCCGTGAAGTGTTCACCGGCATGGGCATCGAGTTCCGCCTGAACACCGAGGTGGGCAAGGACGTGACCATGGAGCAACTGCTCGCCGAGTACGACGCGGTGTTCATGGGCATGGGTACCTACACCTACATGAAGGGCGGTTTCCCGGGCGAGGACCTGCCGGGCGTGCATGACGCGCTGGACTTCCTGATCGCCAACGTCAACCGCAACCTGGGCTTCGAGAAGTCGCCGGAAGACTTCGTCGACATGCAGGGCAAGAAGGTGGTGGTACTGGGCGGTGGTGACACCGCGATGGACTGCAACCGCACCTCGATCCGCCAGGGCGCCAAGTCGGTGACCTGCGCCTATCGCCGTGACGAGGCCAACATGCCGGGTTCGCGTCGTGAGGTGAAGAACGCCAAGGAAGAGGGCGTGAAGTTCCTCTACAACCGCCAGCCTATCGCCATTGTCGGCGAGGACAAGGTCGAAGGCGTGAAGGTGGTCGAGACTCGTCTCGGCGAGCCGGATGCCCGTGGCCGCCGCAGCCCGGAGCCGATCCCGGGGTCTGAAGAGATCCTGCCGGCCGATGCCGTGGTCATCGCCTTCGGCTTCCGCCCAAGCCCGGCGCCGTGGTTCGAGCAGCATGGCATCCAGCTGGATAGCCAGGGCCGCGTAGTGGCACCGGAGAAGGGCAAGTTCAAGCACCAGACCAGCAACCCGAAAGTGTTTGCCGGTGGCGACATGGTGCGTGGGTCGGACCTGGTGGTGACGGCTATCTTCGAAGGGCGTACTGCTGCTGAGGGTATCCTGGACTACCTGGAAGTCTGAGGTTGCCTGTACTGGCCTCATCGCCGGCAAGCCAGCTCCCACAAGGGCTGCGGCTCACCCTGTGGGAGCTGGCTTGCCGGCGATAGGGCCATCGGCACCCCCATCATTAGAATTTTGTATACAAAATCTATTGATCCAGGACATACCTATAGAGAAAAGGCACGGCAAACGGCCGTGCCTTTTCTTTGTGCGTCTGAGAAAATGCCCGCACTATTTTTCCGGATGCCGACATGACTGCCCTGAAGAACGATCGTTTCCTGCGTGCACTGCTCAAGCAACCCGTAGACGTCACCCCGGTGTGGATGATGCGCCAGGCCGGCCGCTACCTGCCGGAGTACCGCGCCAGCCGCGCCAAGGCCGGTGACTTCATGAGCCTGTGCATGAACCCGCAGTTCGCCTGCGAGGTCACCCTGCAGCCGCTGGACCGCTACCCGCTGGACGCGGCGATCCTGTTCTCGGACATCCTCACCATCCCCGATGCCATGGGCCTGGGCCTGTACTTCGAAAGCGGCGAAGGCCCGCGTTTCAAGAAAGTCATCAGCACCCCGGCCGACATCGAAGCGCTGCCGATCCCCGACCCGCAGAAAGACCTTGGCTACGTGATGGACGCGGTCAGCACCATCCGCCGCGAGCTCAACGGCCGCGTGCCGCTGATCGGCTTCTCCGGCAGCCCGTGGACCCTGGCCACCTACATGGTCGAAGGCGGCTCGTCGAAGGACTTCCGCAAGACCAAGGCCATGGCCTACGACAACCCGCAGGCCCTGCACCTGCTGCTGGACAAGCTGGCCCAGTCGGTCACCAGCTACCTCAACGGCCAGATCCTCGCTGGTGCCCAGGCCGTGCAGATTTTCGACACCTGGGGCGGCAACCTGTCGGCGGCGGCTTACCAGGAGTTCTCCCTGGCCTACATGCGCAAGATCGTCAGCGGCCTGATCCGCGAGCACGAAGGGCGCAAGGTGCCGGTGATCCTGTTCACCAAGAACGGCGGCCTGTGGCTGGAAAGCATCGCCGAAGCCGGCGCCGACGCGCTGGGCCTGGACTGGACCTGCGAGATCGGCGATGCCCGCCGCCGCGTGGGTGACAAGGTGGCGCTGCAGGGCAATATGGACCCGACCGTGCTGTACGCCAAGCCCGAAGCTATCCGCAAGGAAGTGGCGCGTATCCTGGCCAGCTATGGCCACGGCACAGGCCATGTGTTCAACCTGGGCCACGGCATCACACCGGAAGTCGACCCGGAGCACGCCGGTGTGTTCATCAACGCCGTGCATGAGCTGTCGGCGCAATACCATCAGTGAATTGATCTCTGAACACGAAAGCCCGGCCATGTGCCGGGCTTTTTGTTGCATTAAGTTTTAATTCAGCGATCGTCGTTAATCTGGTCCCATCGAAACCGAAACAGGACCTGTTCCTCATGAAAGCACGTTATCTTGCGTTGATCCTCGCCCCCTTGTTCAGCACTGCTGCCCTGGCTGCCGGCTACACCGGCCCCGGCGCCCAGTCGGTCACCACCGTAGCTGCGGCCAACGATGCTGCCGACGACACCCCAGTGGTGCTGCAGGGCTTCGTGACCAAGAAGATCAACAACGACGACAAGTACGAGTTCAAGGACAACACCGGCACCATTACCGTGGAAATCGATGATGAAGACCTGCCGCCGACGCCGTTCAACGACAAGACCAAGGTCAAGCTGACCGGTGAGGTGGAGAAGCACCTGATGAGCCGGGAGGTGGATGTGGATATGGTCGAGATCATCAACTGATCTGACGGCAAGTTCGCGGGCACGCCCGCTCCCACAGGTATGGCGGTGGCTTCAGGTGAGGCGCCGTCCCTGTGGGAGCGGGCGTGCCCGCGAATGTTTCACACCGATTTCGGTGGTAACCTGCTCAGGTGCAGTGCCACCAGCAACGCCACCGCCAGCAGGCTGCCAATGAACAGCCCGATGCCATTCCAGCCCCACTGGTGCCAGAACACCCCGCCCGCCGTACCGGCCACGCTCGACCCGGCGTAATAGCTGAACAGGTACAGCGACGACGCCTGTCCCTTGGCCTTCAAAGCCCTGCGGCCGATCCAGCTGCTGGCCACCGAGTGTGCGCCAAAAAAGCCGAAGGTGAACACCAGCATACCGATGATAACCATCACCAGCGGGCTGGCCAGGGTCATCAGCAAGCCGCCCGCCATCACCACGATACTGGCCCAGAACACCTTGCGCCGGCCCAGTTTGTCAGCCAGTGCGCCGACCTGCGCCGAGCTGTAGATGCCAGACAGGTACACCACTGACAGCAAACCGACCAGCGCCTGGTTCATGTGATAGGGCTCGGCCAGCAGGCGGTAGCCGATGTAGTTGAACAGGGTGACGAAGGCGCCCATCAGCAGGAAGGCTTCGAGGAACAACCAGGGCAGGCCGGCATCCCTGAAGTGCATGACGAAGCCATCCAGCAGGCTGCGTGGGTTCATCGCCTGCGGGCGGAAATTGCGCGATTCGGGCAGCACCTTCCAGAACACCAGCGCCGCCACCAGGGCCAGGCCGCCGATGGTCAGCATCGCCGTGTGCCAGCTGACGAAGTCGATCAGCACGCCGGTGATCAGGCGCCCGCTCATGCCGCCAATGGCGTTGCCGCCGATGTACAGGCCCATGGCCAGGCCGATGTGCTGCGGGTGGATCTCTTCGCTCAGGTAGGTCATCGCGACCGCCGCCAGGCCGCTCAGCGACAGGCCGACCAGGGCGCGGGTGGCCAGTACCAGCTCCCAGCTCGGCATCACCGCGCTGGCCAGGGTGGAAAGGGCGGCACAGACCAGGGCAAACACCATCACCGGCTTGCGCCCGATGCGGTCAGAGATAGGGCCGGTGATCAGCAGGCCGAACGCCAGCATGGCTGTGGAAACCGACAGCACCAGGCTGCTCTGCGCCGCATTGATTGCAAATTCCTTCGACAGCAACGGCATCATCGGCTGCACGCAGTACAGCAGGGCGAAGGTGGCGAAGCCGCCGCTGAATAGCGCCAGCACGGTCTTCATGAAGGCGGGTGTGCCTTTTTCGATCCACATTTCGTTCAGCGGGGCAGGTTCTGGCTCGGCGGGAAGGGGAGCTAAAGCAGTTTTCACGGGGGGTACCTCTGGCGCAATGAAAAAAAGCATATAGCTGGCTAATGATTAGATCCAATATATTGTTCGACCTATTTGAGATGTTTTACGACCTGTTCGGAGCTGATCATGGAACTGCGCCATCTGCGTTACTTCATCGCCGTGGCCGAAGAGCTGCATTTTGGCCGCGCCGCCCAGCAGCTGGGCATTTCGCAGCCGCCCTTGAGTCAGCAGATCCAGGCGCTGGAGCAGGAGCTGGGGGCCCGGCTGTTCGAGCGTACCAACCGTCGGGTCGAGCTGAGCGAGGCGGGGCGGTTGTTCCTCGAGGAAGCCCGCCAGGTGCTGGCGCAGGTGGAAAAGGCCGCCGATGTCGCTCGGCGTGCGCAGTTGGGGGAGCTGGGGGAGATGAAGATCGGCTTTACCTCCTCGGCACCGTTCACCTCGAAGATCCCCAAGGCCATCCACGCGTTTCGCCAGCGCTTCCCGGCGGTGCACCTGAACCTCAAGGAAATGAGCAGTCGCGACGTGGCAGAAGGGGTGTTCGACGAGTCCATCGAGGTCGGGCTGATGCGGCCGATGCCGCTGCCGGAAGGGCTGGTGGCCACCGAGTTGTTTCGCGAGCCGCTGGTGGCAGTGATAAATGCCTCGCATCCGTTGGCCGAAGGCACGGAGCATGGCGTGCACATGGCCGCGCTGGCCCATGAGCCGTTCGTGTTCTTCCCGCGCAGCTATGGCAGCGGGTTGCACGCACAGTTGCTGAGCCTGGCGCGCCAGGCGGGTTTCAGCCCGCATTTTGCCCAGGAGGCGGGGGAGGCGATGACCATCATCGGGCTGGTATCGGCAGGGCTTGGGGTATCGGTGCTGCCGGCGTCGTTCCAGCGCATGCGCATCGAGGGGGTGGTCTATCGTACGCTGCTGGATGAAGGGGCGATGTCGGCGGTGTGGCTGGTGCAGCGCGAGCATGGTGGGTCGGCGATGGCACGGGCATTTGCCGAGTTGCTCACGGGGCAGGTGGCTGGCGGGGGCAGTGTAGTTGCCTGATCGGGCTCCATCGCCGGCAAGCCAGCTCCCACAGGGGACGCGCTTGGCTTGCCGGCGATAGGGCCAGGGCAGGCAGCACAAGGCTGTTGTTCCGGGCAAATGGCACTGGTCATTGCCGCAGCGGCGCCACATACTCGGGCATTCGTTGATACACGGAGGTCAATCATGCGGCGCGTGGTGTTCAATCAGAAAGGTGGTGTGGGCAAGTCGAGCATCGCTTGCAACCTGGCGGCGGTGAGCGCCAGCGAAGGTTATCGGACCCTGCTGATCGACCTGGATGCCCAGGCCAACTCGACCCAGTACCTGACTGGCCTGACCGGCGACGATATCCCCATGGGCATTGCCGACTTCTTCAAGCAAAGCCTGTCCAGCGGGCCGTTCAGCAAGAAGAACCAGGTCGATATCTACGAAACCCCGTTCGACAACCTGCACGTGGTCACCGCCACGGCCGAGCTGGCCGATCTGCAACCGAAGCTTGAGGCGAAGCACAAGATCAACAAGCTGCGTAAGTTGCTCGACGAACTGGACGAGGACTACGAGCGCATTTACATCGATACCCCGCCAGCGCTGAACTTCTATGCGGTTTCCGCACTGATCGCCGCCGATCGGGTGCTGATTCCTTTCGACTGCGACAGCTTCTCGCGCCAGGCCCTGTATGGCCTGCTGGCCGAGATCGAAGAACTCAAGGAAGACCACAACGAAGACTTGGTGGTCGAAGGCATTGTGGTCAACCAGTTCCAGTCCCGCGCCAGCCTGCCACAGCAGATGCTCGACGAGCTGCTGGCCGAAGGGCTCCCGGTGCTACCGGTGTACCTGGGCAGCTCGGTGAAGATGCGTGAGTCGCACCATGCCAGCCTTCCGCTGATTCACCTGGAGCCCAGGCACAAGCTGACCCAGCAGTTTGTCGAGTTGCATTCGCTGCTCGAAGAGAACGCTTAGACCCCCTGGCTACGCAACCACTCCAGCAACGACTGGAGTGGAAACGCCCCGGCCTGACGGCTTACTTCACGGCCATTCTTGAACAGCAGCAGGCTGGGGATCGAGCGGATGCCCAGTTGCCCGGCCAGGTTGCGGTTGGCTTCGCTGTCGAGCTTGGCCAGGCGGCAGCGGCCGGCCAGTTGGCGGGCGGCCTGTTCGAAGGTGGGGGCGAAGGATTTGCACGGACCGCACCAATCCGCCCAGATGTCGACCAGCAGTGGCAGGTCGCCTTTGATCTGGCTGGCGTAGCTGGCTTCGGTGAGTTCGAAGGGGGTGCTCAGCAGCACGTCCTGTTTGCAGCGGCCGCATTTGGGCGCGTCGCCCAGGCGCTCGGCGGGCAGGCGGTTGAGGCCGTTGCAGTGGGGGCAGGGGATTACCAGTGGGTCGGACATATCAATTCCTTGTGTTGTTTGTTCGGGCGCTATCGCCGGCAAGCCAGCTCCCACAGGTACGGCGCAAGCCTTGGGTTGAGCGTCGTACCTGTGGGAGCGGGTTTACCCGCGAACACCGGCGTAGCCGGTGCCATCTAGCGCGTCGCATTCTTCGCGGGTGAACCCGCTCCCACAGGGTTCGGAGTTGGTCAGGAGGAGCAGCTGATTTCCAGGTGCTTGCCCCATTCCGGCGGTCGCTCGGCATAGCCCTGCATTCCGGCCTGCTCCTCGAACGGGCGGCTCAGCACCTCATGCAGCCGTCGCACTTCACTGTAATCCCCCGCTTCGGCCGCTTCGATGGCTTTCTGTGCCAGGTAGTTGCGCAGCACGTACAGCGGGTTCACCGCATGCATGCGCTCACGCCGCCCTTCGGCATTATCCGCTTCGCGCTCGCAGCGGGCCAGGTAGTCCGCCGCCCAGGCATCGAAACCGGCCAGGTCGATAAAGTCGTCACGCACCACCTTCAGCGCCTCGGCCACGGGCTGATCGCCCAGCTTGCGGAAGAACAGGTTGTAGTCCACACCACCGCTCTGCATGCGCTGCAGCAGGCGCTCGACCAACGCCATGTCGTCCTCTTGCGCGGTGGTCAGGCCCAGGCGCCGGCGCATCAGGTCCAGGTAGTGTGCCTGGTACAGCGGCAGGAACAGGCCCAGCGCCTCCTTGAGCGGTTCGACTTCGATCACCGTGGTCAGCGCCTGGGCCAGCGCACTGAGGTTCCAGTGGGCTATCGGTACCTGGTTGGCGTAGCTGTAGCGGCCACGGTCGTCGGAGTGGTTGCAGATGAAGTTGGCGTCGAAGTCGTCGAGGAAGGCGTACGGGCCGAAGTCGAAGGTGATGCCGAGGATCGACATGTTGTCGGTGTTCATCACCCCGTGGCAGAAACCATAGGCCTGCCAACGGGCGATCAGCTCGGCATTGCGCTCGACGATGGTGCGAAACATGGCCAGGTACGGCTGCTCGGCATCGCGGCATTCAGGGTAGTGCTGCTCTAGGACGTGGTCGATGAGCACGCGCTGCTGTTCTGGCTGCCTGGTGTAGTAGAAGTATTCGAAATGCCCGAAACGCACATGGCTCTGCGCCAGGCGGGTGAGCATGGCCGCGCTTTCGCGGGTTTCGCGCCACACCGGGGTGCTCGAGCCGATCACGCACAGTGCCCGGCTGCTGGGAATGCCCAGGGCGTGCAAGGCCTCGGAGGCGAGGAACTCGCGGATCGAGGAACGCAGCACGGCGCGGCCGTCGCCCATGCGCGAGTAGGGCGTCTGTCCGGCACCCTTGAGGTGCAGGTCCCAGTGCTCGCCCTGGTCATTCAGTACTTCGGCCAGCAGCAGGCCGCGGCCATCACCCAGGCGCGGGTTGTAGGAGCCGAACTGATGGCCGGAATAGACCATCGCCCGTGGGTCGGCCTCCTCCCATAGCTTGTGGCCGCTGAACAGCTCGGCGAAAACCGGCAGCTCTGCCTGGGCCGGGTTGAGGTCGAGCAGCGCCATGGCCGACTCGCTCGCTACCACCAAGCGTGGGTCTGCGATGGGTTCGGGCAGGACCTGGGTGGAGAACGCGTCGCCAAGGCGGGCGAAGCGATTGTCGAAGGTGAGTTGGTCGAGGGCTTTCACGGGCTGCTCCTGGAAGTCGGTACCTAGGGGGCCGCTTTGCGGCCCATCGCCGGCAAGCCAGCTCCCACAGGGGATGTGCAGGGCTTGGGTGCGGCACGGTCACTGTGGGAGCTGGCTTGCCGGCGATCGAGGGCGAAGCCCTCGCAGGCATTCTGGGCGTTCATGCTCTATGGAGTCCACTCACACAGGGTGAGTGCCATCCGGTTTCGGCTGCTCCACCGGAATCAGCTGCTGTTTGCCGCCCTTCGGATCCATCAGAAACACCTCGACCTGGCGCACCGAGATCTTGATGTTGTGCGCCTTGAACTCGCGGTTGATGTAGCGGTTGATTTCGTCCAGCGTCGGGTTGCGGTCGCCCAGGTCGCGTACATGCATGCGCAGCTCGTGGTCCAGCGAGCTCTCGCCGAAGTTGAGGAAGTACACGATCGGCTCCGGGTCCTTGAGCACGCGTGGGTTTGCGTGGGCACCCTTGAGCAGCAGGTCGCGCACCAGGTCCAGGTCGGAGCCATAGTCGATGCCCAGCTTCAGCGTTACCCGGGTGACCGTGTCGGTCAGCGACCAGTTGATCAGCTGACCAGTGATGAAGGTCTTGTTGGGGACGATGATGTCCTTGCGGTCGAAGTCGGTGATGGTGGTGGCGCGGATGCGGATCTTGCTCACCGTGCCCGACAGGTTGCCGATGGTAATGGTGTCGCCAATCCGCACCGGGCGCTCGAACAGGATCATGATGCCGGAGATGAAGTTGGCGAAGATCTCCTGCATGCCAAAGCCCAGGCCCACCGACAGCGCGGCCACCAGCCATTGCAGCTTGTCCCAGCTGACCCCGAGGGTCGACAGGGTGCTGACGATACCGACGCCGACGATGACATAGGACAGCAAGGTAGTAGTGGCATACGCACTGCCCTGGGCCAGGTTGAGCCGCGACAGCACCAGTACTTCGAGCAGGCCGGGCAAGTTCCGACCTAGCGCGAAGGTGATGCCGATGATGACCAGCGCACCGAGGAAGTCGCCCAGGCTGATCGGCACCATGCTGGCGGTGGCACCGGTGCCGCTGGAGTACTCGTACAGGGTGAAATTGTTGAGGTAGGCGAACACCGAAATCAGGTCCGACCACACCCAGTACAGGCCGGCGATGAAGCCGCCGAGCAGGGCCAGGCGGATCAGGCGCAGCGACTGCTGGTTGACCTGCTCGATGTCCAGGGTCGGCTCTTCGGTGATGACTTCGCCATCCAGCCCTTCCTTGGCCGCCGCCCGCTTGCTCAGCGCGCGCTGGTAGGCCAGGCGCCGTGCCGCCACCGACAGGCCACGCACGAACGCGGCTTCGATCACCAGCCAGAACAGCAGCAGGTACAGGGTGTAGATCAGCCGGTCGGTAAGTTTCAGCGCGGTGTAGTAGTAGCCGAAGCACACGGCCACGAACAGGGCGATGGGCAGGGCGGTGAAGGCCACGCCCACGGCCTTGCGGAACAGCGAGGTGTCGCGGTGTGCCGGGCTGCTGAGCAGCAGGCGGCTGAGTAGCCAGGCCATCAGGGCGTAGCAGGTCAGCACCACGCCGATGCCCAGCACATCATCGGCCAGCGCCGAAGGCTGATGTTCGGCCACCGCCACCACCCCGACCAGTGCCAGTACCACGGTGCCCAGGCGGCGCACCCAGCCGCGCAGGAACTCGACCTGCGGCTTGTGCCAGCGGAAGTGGATTTCCGCCACGCCGCCCGGGGCGAGGATGCGGTAGGCGGTGTAGAACACCAGCCAGGCCTGGGCCAGTTGCCAGAGGGCGGCGCCGAGGTTGGCATTCTGCCCGCGGGCGTCGATCTGCAGGGCGTAGCTGCACAGGGCCAGGCCCAGGCTGACCGGCATTGCCAGCAGGATGTTGATGAGGATCGCCTGTGGCGTGTGCCACTGGCTGTCACGGCGGAAGTGGCCGATGTCCTGGTGCACCTTGCCCAGCCGTTGGTACAGGTACTTGCGCCGCCACAGCAGGGCGCCGATCACCAGCAGCAAGGGCAGGAACAGCAGCGGGCGCTGGCCCAGCCCATCGGCTAGCTCCTTGAGGCCCGAACCCCAGGGCAGGCTGGCTACCTGGTCGGCGAAGCGTGCCGGCACCAGGCTCAGCCATTCCCAGTCCAGTGGCTTGTTGCTGGGAATCCAGAACATCTGCTCTTCGAGCGTGGTGCGCAAGCCCTGGGCGGTGCCGAGCAGCTGCTTCTGGTTGAGCTGCAAGGTGATCGATTCGTTGAGCAGTGCCGACAGCTCCCGGCTGAGGCGTTCGAGCAGGTCGACGCGGGTAATCATCACCTCCAGCAGCGCCTTGCGTAGCTGAGGGGTAACCTGCTCCTGCGGTTGGCCGAGCAGCAGGTTGTCGACGTACGCGGCGGGGCTGCTCATCTGCTCGCGTTGCTGGTTCACTTCGAACTGGTAAAGACGGATATCGGCGATCTGGTCAGCCAGGTCGCGGTCGACTTTCAGGTGCGGCAGGGCCTGCTTCTGCTTGTAGAGGATCTTGGACAGCAGCAGGCTGCCCTTGAGCACGCTGATCTGTTCGTCCAGGGCCTGGTCGGCCTGGGTCAGGCTGTCTAGCTGCTGCTTGCTACGCAGGTTCTGCTGGGTCAGCTCGTTGAGGCGGTCGGTACTCTTGAGCAGGTAGTCGGACAGTTTCAGGTTGGCAGCGCTTTCGTTGGCCAGCAGGGTGCTGCCGCCGGCTTTCTGCGCTTCGATCGACTGCTGGGTGACCGCCTGCTGCGACTGGGCCAGGCGCTTTTCGTTGATCAGCGATTGCAGGTCCTGGGTTTCCTGCTCCATTCGTGTGGCGCGCTCGATCAGCAGGTCGTGACGGGCATTGCCCAGGTCCTGCAGCAGGCCGTTGCCAGCCAGTTCCTGGCGGCGCAACGAGGTCAGGGCATTGAGCGACGCCAGCTCGGCATTGAGCTTGTTGCGTTGGTCGCTGTTGAGTGGCTTGCCGTTCTCCTTGCCGCTCTTGAGGCTGAGGTTGATCTGCTGGGTACGTGTCTGGTTGTTGCTGATTTCTGCCTGAGCCCGCTCTGGGCGGGTCTGCGAGTTGATGATCAGGCTGTTGGCATCCGACAGTGCCTTTTGCAGTTCGCCTTGTTGCGTACTGCGCTCGCTGAGCATCTGCTCCAGCTGTGGCACGTTCAGGGTGGCGTAGCGTTGGGCCACCGGCAGGGGCTTGCTGGCCTTGAGCTTGATCAGCTCGCGCTGGCTGTCGGCGGTTTCCTTGGGCGCGCCAGCCAATTGCTGCTTGAGTGCCTCAAGCTTCTTTTCGCTGTCTTCCTTGCTGAGCAGCAGTGCCAAGGTCTGTTCCAGCACCTGTTGCTGGGCCTTCTGCTCCGGTGTCTGTTGCGCAGCCTTGGGGTCGGCCTCGGCACCCTTGGGCTGGGAGATCTTGTTCAGGCTGCTCTGGAGGCTGGTCGTGGTGGGAAGCTCGGCCGCGCCAGCGGCGAACGAGAGAGACAGGCACAGCCCGAGCAGGGCTGTGCGGAGGTACACGCGCAGGGACATAGGCAGACTACTTGTGGATCCGGCAGAAACGAAGTTTAGAGGAACAATCCTGGTCCGGGTCGCGTTCCTTCGGGGAATCTGACGCCTACTTTCTGGATCTTGTTCCCGTCCATGGTGGCAACGGTCCAGATCGTGCCATGCCATTCGACCTGGTCACCTACTACTGGAGCGCCTCCGACCTTCTGTCGGATGAACTGGGCCAGCGGCATTTTCGCGTCCAGGCCGTCGAGTTTCAGGCCGTACAGAGCTGCCACCGCACCCAGTTCGGCATCGCCTTCGAGCACGAAGTCGCCGAAGAAACGCAGGTCCAGGCCACGTTGTGGCGCCTGGCTGAACAGTTTGCCCAGGGCCGGCAGGTTGTGCTCGTGGCCGATCACGCAGAGCATGTCACCCACTTCCAGCACGGTGCTGCCCGACGGGTGCAGCAACTGTTCGCCCCGGAACAGCGCGGCGATCCGCGTGCCTTCGGGCATTTTCAACTCGCGCAGGGCGGCGCCGATGCACCATTTTTCGGCGCCCAGGCGGTAGACGAACATTTCCCACTCGCTGGTGATGTGCACTTCCAGGGCGGAGCGGGAGATTGGTGCCGGGTCTGGCGGTACTGTCACTTTCAACAGCTTGGCCATCCACGGCAGGCTGGTGCCTTGCACCAGCAGCGACACCAGCACGATGAAGAAGGCCAGGTTGAAGAACAGCTGGGCGTCCGGCAGGCCGGCCATCAGCGGGAACACCGCGAGGATGATCGGTACCGCACCGCGCAGGCCGACCCAGGAAATGAAGCCCTTTTCGCGGCCATGGAAAGCCTTGAACGGCAGCAGGGCGGCGACCACCGACAGCGGCCGCGCCACCAGGATCATCCACAGCGCCAGGCCCAGCGCCGGCAGGGCGATGGGTAGCAGGTCGTGGGGCGTGACCAGCAGCCCCAGCACCAGGAACATGCCGATCTGCGCCAGCCAGGCCATGCCGTCGAGCATGTGCAGGATGCCGTGGCGGCTGCGGATCGGCTTGTTGCCCAGCACCAGGCCGCACAGGTACACGGCAAGGAAGCCGCTACCGTGCAGGGCGTTGGTCAGCGAGAACACCACCAGGCCGCCGGCGATCACCAGGATGGGGTACAGGCCGCCAGCCAGCTTGATGCGGTTGACCAGTTGCAGCATCAGCCAGCCGCCGCCCAGGCCCAGCAGCCCGCCGATGCCGAATTCGCGCAGCAGGTGGGTGAGCAGGCTCCAGTGCAGGCCGGTCTGGCCGCTGGCGATCATGTCGATCAGGGTGACGGTGAGGAACACTGCCATCGGGTCGTTGCTGCCCGACTCGATTTCCAGGGTGGCGGTGACCCGCTCGTTCAGGCCTTTGCCGCCGAGCAGCGAGAACACCGCCGCGGCGTCGGTGGAGCCGACGATGGCGCCGATCAGCAGGCCCTGGATCAGGCTCAGGTCGAACAGCCAGGCGGCGACCAGGCCGGTGAGGGCGGTGGTGATCATCACGCCGATGGTGGCCAGCGACAGCGCCGGCCACAGCGCCACGCGGAAGCTCGCCACCCGCGTGCGCAGGCCGCCGTCGAGCAGGATCACGGCCAGCGCCAGGTTGCCCACCAGGTAGGCGGTCGGGTAGTTGTTGAAGATGATGCCGCCACCATCGACCCCGGCGACCATGCCGACAGCGAGGATGATGACCAGGATAGGGATGCCCAGGCGCGACGACAGCGAACTGACCAGGATACTTGCGCCCACCAGCAATGCGCCGATCAGGAACAGGCTGTTGATGGTGCTTGCATCCAAAGGCAGGTACTCCGGGGACCGCAGGGGGGAGGGGACTTGATAGCATGACGCTAGCAGGTCGCGTGCCAAATGATTCTAACCTGATGAATTGGCAGGCTGTAAAGCGTTTCTGCAGATGAAAAAAAGGCACCGCGGTGGGTGCCTTTTCCGGTGTTGCCTGGGCGGGCCCTTTCGCGGGTGAACCCGCTCCCACAGGTACTGCACAGTTTTCAAAACCTGTGTGAGCTCTGTGGGAGCGGCTTTAGCCGCGAAGAGGCCGGTGCAGGTTTACGCCTGCTTGACTTCACGCATCGGCTTGCCCTTCACCGGTGCATCGCCCGCCACGTAGTACTTGGCGGTGCTGCGCGGCAGCGGCTTGCGGCCACGGATCTTGTCCGAGATTTTCTCGGCGATCATGATCGTGGTGGCGTTGAGGTTGCCGGTGATGATCAGCGGCATGATCGACGCATCGACCACGCGCAGGCCCTTCATGCCATGCACGCGGCCTTCGCCGTCGACCACCGCCATGTCGTCGGTGCCCATCTTGCACGAGCAGGACGGGTGGAAGGCGGTTTCGGCGTGCTCGCGGATGAACTTGTCCAGCTCTTCATCGGTCTGCACGTGCGCGCCCGGGCTGATCTCACGGCCACGGTACGGGTCCAGTGCCGGCTGGGCCATGATTTCGCGGGTCAGGCGGATGCCGTCACGGAATTCCTGCCAGTCCTGCTCGGTGGACATGTAGTTGAACAGGATGCTCGGGTGTTGGCGCGGGTCCTTCGACTTGGCCTGGATGCGGCCGCGAGCAGGCGAGCGCATGGAACCCATATGCGCCTGGAAGCCGTGTTCCTTCACGCCGTTGGAGCCGTTGTAGTTAATGGCCACCGGCAGGAAGTGGTACTGGATGTTCGGCCACTTGAATTCAGGGCGGGTACGAATGAAACCACCGGCCTCGAACTGGTTGCTGGCGCCGATGCCGGTGCCGTTGAACATCCACTCGGCACCAATGGCCGGCTGGTTCCACCACAGCAGCGACGGATACAGCGACACCGGCTGGGTGCAGGCGTACTGCAGGTACAGTTCCAGGTGGTCCTGCAGGTTTTCGCCAACGCCCGGCAGGTCGTGCACAACCGGGATGTCGAGGCTTTCCAGCAGGGCGCGCGGGCCGACGCCGGAGCGCTGCAGCAGCTGTGGCGAAGCGATGGCGCCGGAGCTGACGATCACTTCCTTGCGGGCGCGGGCTTCAACGCGTTCTTCGCTGTCGCCGACCAGGTAGGTCACGCCGATGGCGCGCTTGCCGTCGAACAGCACGCGGTCAGTCAGGGCGTGGGTGACGATGGTCAGGTTCGGGCGCTTCTTGGCCTGGTCCAGGTAGCCACGGGCGGTGCTGGAACGGCGGCCGTTCTTGGTCACCGAACGGTCCATCGGGCCGAAGCCTTCCTGCTGGTAGCCGTTGAGGTCTTCGGTGCGCGGGTAACCGGCCTGCACGCCGGCCTCGACCATGGCGTGGAACAGCGGGTTATTGCCAGCCTTTGGCGTGGCAACGCTGACCGGGCCTTCGCCACCGTGGTAGTCGTTCGGGCCGATGTCGCGGGTTTCGGCTTTACGGAAGTACGGCAGGCAGTCCAGGTAGGTCCAGTCTTCCAGGCCTGGCAGTTCTGCCCAGCCGTCGAAGTCCAGGGCGTTACCGCGGATGTAGCACATGCCGTTGATCAGCGACGAGCCACCCAGGCCCTTGCCGCGGCCACATTCCATGCGGCGGCCGTCCATGTACGGCTCCGGGTCAGTCTCGTAGGCCCAGTTGTAGCGGCGGCCCTGCAGCGGGAAGGCCAGGGCGGCCGGCATCTGGGTACGGAAGTCGAAGCGGTAGTCGGGGCCACCGGCTTCCAGCAGCAGTACGGTGACGCCGGCGTCTTCGGTCAGGCGGGTCGCCAGGGTGTTACCGGCCGAGCCGGCACCGACGATGATGTAATCGAATTCTTGGGACATGAAAGTACCCTCGTGTTGGCGGTGATCAGGGAGCGGGAACGCCCGTGCGCAGAGGCACGGGCGTGGCTGGACAGGGCCTTAGAAGACCGAGTTGTAGCCGCCCAGCTCGACCTGGACCGACTTGATGCGAGTGTATTGAGCCAGCGAGCTGACGCCGTTCTCACGGCCGACGCCCGACTGCTTGTAGCCACCGACCGGCATTTCGGCCGGCGATTCGCCCCAGGCGTTGATCCAGCAGATACCGGCTTCCAGCTTGTGGATGATGCGGTGGGCGCGGGTGATGTCGTTGGTGCAGACACCGGCGGCCAGGCCGTACTCGGTGTCGTTGGCACGACGGATGACTTCTTCTTCGGTTTCGTAGGTGAGGATGCTCATCACCGGGCCGAAGATTTCTTCCTTGACGATGGTCATGTCGTCAGTGCAGTCGGTGAACACGGTCGGGGCCACGAACGCACCCTTGGCGAAATCACCGGCGGTCAGACGCTCGCCACCGCACAGTACGCGGGCACCTTCTTCCTTGCCCTTGGCGATGTAGCCAAGCACGCTTTCCATGTGCTGGAAGCTGACCAGCGGGCCGAAGTTGGTGTTTTCGTCTTCCGGGTTGCCAGCGCGGATGCGGGCAACGCGCTCGACGATCTTGGCCTCGAAGGCCGCCTTCATTTCAGCCGGGATGAACACGCGGGTGCCGTTGGTGCACACCTGGCCCGAGCTGTAGAAGTTGGCCATCATGGCGATGTCGGCGGCCTTGTCCAGGTCGGCGTCGGCGCAGATGATCAGTGGCGACTTGCCGCCCAGTTCCATGGTGACTTCCTTGAGCGACGAGCTCGAGGCGCTGGCCATGACCTTCTTGCCGGTGGTGGTGCCGCCGGTGAAGGAGACTTTTTCGATGCGTGGGTGCTCGGTCAGCCAGGTGCCGACTTCGCGGCCGCTGCCGGTCAGGACGTTGAACACGCCGTTCGGCAGGCCGGCTTCGGTGTAGATCTCGGCCAGTTTCAGGGTGGTCAGCGAGGTGACTTCCGACGGCTTGAAGATCATCGCGTTACCGGCGGCCAGGGCCGGGGCGGATTTCCACAGGGCGATCTGGATCGGGTAGTTCCAGGCGCCGATACCGGCGGTCACGCCCAGCGGCTCGCGGCGGGTGTAAACGAAGGACGATTCACGCAGCGGGATCTGCTCGCCTTCGATGGCCGGAACCAGGCCAGCGTAGTACTCCAGCACGTCGGCGCCGGTGACGATGTCGACGTAGCGGGTTTCCGAGTACGACTTGCCGGTGTCCAGGGTTTCCAGCATGGCCAGCTCGTCGTTGCGCTCGCGCAGGATCTCGACGGCGCGGCGCAGGATGCGCGAACGCTGCATGGCGGTCATCGCGGCCCAGACTTTCTGGCCACGCTCGGCGCTTTCGACGGCCTTTTCGACGTCAGCCTCGGTGGCACGTTGCACGTGGGCGAGGACTTCGCCGGTAGCCGGGTTGATGGCTTCGAAGGTGGCATCGCTGCCAGCGTCGACGTAAGCGCCATCAATGTAGAGTTTTTGCGTTCCGAAACGGGCCATAGTGTCCTCGCAAGTGCAGTGTGTGGTTTGGCTTGCGCGTCAGGCTCCTGCCGGGTTGGCTAGGGCCGTGCGCGCTTGTTCAGCGGCCTGGTCGTTTGTACCCAGGGTGTGCTGTTTAGCCAGTTGTAGATCCATGTATTCGTAAGCAATCCGTATCGCCTGGTCGGTGTCGAATGCATCACCCGACAGGGCGCCACGCAGCCACAAGCCGTCGATCAGAGCCGCCAGGCCGCGGGCGGCCTTGCGCGCATGGTAGAGCGGCAGGGCGCGGCGGAACTGGCAGCACAGGTTGGAATACAAGCGGTGGTCGTTGATCCGCTGCAACCTGTGCAAATCGGGCTGGTGCATGCTGGAAGCCCAGAAGGCCAACCAGGTTTTCATTGCCGGGCCGTTCACCTGGCTGGCATCGAAGTTACCCTCGATGATCACTTTCAGGTGGGCGCGCGGGCTGTCGTCCGTCAGGGCCTGGCGACGTGCTCTGACACCTTCGTTGAGCATGTTCATGATGTAACCCATCGTCGCTGCGATCAGGCCGTTCTTGTCCCGAAAGTAGTGACTGATGATGCCGTTCGACACACCGGCCAAACGGGCAATCAGCGCAATGCTGGCGTCACCCAGTCCGACCTGATCGACCGCCAGCAACGTGGCTTCGATCAACTGCTGGCGGCGGATGGGTTGCATACCGACCTTGGGCATCTTGCTATCTCCTCAGGCCTGCGAGCAGACGACGGGCGGCTGACTCGGCGAAGGCCAGTCTATTTTGTTTTGATTGAACGTTCAATCAATAAAGAATAAGCTCTGCGACAATTTGTGCCATTGACAGTTTTTCAGGCGGTCGAGAAGGCACGGATTGACACCCCAGGAAATCGCGTAACCCCCGGAATACAAGGCGTTGACGGGCATGAGCGATGCGAAATGCAGATTCTGCCGTGCGGTCATGGACCCTGCGGCGGGCCCTTGGAGCGGGCGGGGTGATCTGTGACGAATGCGCGCACCTCAGCTGAGGCGTGGCTTTTGTAGCAGGCCACCTGTCTGTTTTTTGCAACGTATCGATTCGGGATCACGGTTTCCAAGGGTGCTTTTATAACACCTGATGCAGTGGGGATATTCCACCAATTGCTCGGGAAAGACTGATTAGCCTCCACAGCCGTACTGCCCGGAGCATTCGTGCAATGAGTTCTGCCTCACTTACCAACCCTCCGGCCGAGAGGGTACGGGTCAACCGCGTGGTGTTCTTCACCTCCGCGCTGATGATCCTCGTTCTGACTGCCTTGCTTATCGCTGTACCCGAAACCGCCGGCCAAATGCTGGGCGTGGCCCAGAAATGGCTGACGCGCACCTTCGGCTGGTACTACATGCTGGTAATCGGCGGTTACCTGCTGTTCGTCATCTACCTGGCCTTCTCCGACTACGGCAAGCTCAAGCTTGGCGGCAAGGATGACCAGCCCGACTTCAGCTATGGCGCCTGGGCCGGCATGCTGTTCTCCTCCGGTATCGGCATTTCGCTGCTGTACTTCGGCGCCTCTGAGCCGCTGGACCACTACTTCAACCCACCGGAAGGCGCCTCTGCCAGCCTCGATGCAGCGCGCCAGGGCCTGCAGCTGACCTTCCTGCACTGGGGCCTGCATGGCTGGGCGATCTACGCCTTGGTCGGCCTTGCCGTGGGTTACTTCGCCTACCGCCACAACCAGCCGCTGGCCCTGCGTTCGGCGCTGTACCCGCTGGTCGGTGAGCGTTGGGTCAAGGGCGCTGCCGGCAATGCCGTGGACATCTTCGGCATGTTCGTCACCCTGCTGGGCCTGGTGACCAACCTGGGCATCGGTTCGATGCAGGTGGCCTCCGGCCTGGAATACCTGTTCGGCATGGACCACAGCAAGACCAACCTGCTGATGGTGATCCTGGTCATGGCCGGCGTTGCCACCGTGGCGGCGGTCTCTGGTGTGGAAAACGGCATTCGCCGCCTGTCCAACCTGAACATCATGCTGTTCAGCGGCCTGTTGATCTTCGTCCTGCTGGGCGGCGAAACCCTGCACCTGCTCAACGGCTTCGTGCAGAACATCGGCGACTACCTCAACGGCATCGTGCTGAAAACCTTCGACCTCTATGTGTATGAAGGCGAAGCCGGCAAGTCCGAGCGCTGGCTGGGCCTGTGGACCGTGTTCTACTGGGCCTGGTGGATCTCCTGGGGCCCGTTCGTCGGCATGTTCATTGCCCGTATCTCCAAGGGCCGCACCGTGCGCCAACTGGTCAGCGGCGTGTTGCTGATCCCGCTGGGCTTCACCCTGGCCTGGCTGTCGATCTTCGGCAACACCGCGCTGGACCTGGTGATCAACCAGGGCGCCGTTGAGTTGGGCAAGACCGCCCTGGAACAGCCGTCGATGTCGATCTACCAGCTGCTGGAATACTTCCCGGCGGCCAAGATCGTTATCGGTGTAGCGGTGTTCGTCGGCTTCGTGCTGTTCCTCACCCCGGCCGACTCCGGCGCGGTGATGATGGCCAACCTGTCGTGCAAAGGCGGCAAGGTCGACGAAGACGCCCCGCACTGGATGGTGGTGTTCTGGTCGGTGGTCATCACCTTGGTCACCATCGGCCTGCTGTTCGCCGGTAACTTCGAAGCGATGCAGACCATGGTAGTGCTGGCGGGCCTGCCGTTCTCGGTGGTGCTGGTGCTGTTCATGTTCGGCCTGTACAAGGCCATGAAACAGGACGTGGCGGTCGAGCAGGAGCGTGCCGAGCTGGCCGCCCGTGGCCGTCGCGGTTTCAGCGAGCGCCTGACCCAGCTGGAACTGCAGCCGACCCAGGCCGTGGTACAGCGTTTCATGGACAAGCAGGTCAGCCCGGCGCTGAAAGAAGCCGCCGCGCAGTTGCAGACCCTGGGCTTCGAGGTGGAAACCCGGGTTGGCCAGTCGCGCAACATGATGGGCCTGCGGGTGATGATGGAAGAGGGCAACCCGTTCGTCTATGAAGTGAGCCTGGATGGCTACCTGGCCGCGCCGAGCGAAGCGCCGGTGGAAGGTGAGCCGGAAGTGCGCCAGCGCTTCTACCGCGCCGAGGTGTATTTGCACGATGGCAGCCAGGAGTACGACCTGATGGGCTTTGCGCCAGAGCAGATCGTGCGTGATGTGCTGGATCAGTTCGAAAGCCATCGCCAGTTGCTGGGGCGTGTGTACAGCTGATTCTTGAGCGATGAGGAGGCCCTGCAAGACGCAGGGCCTTTTTCATGGGCAAGCAATAATTAGCCCGGGCGTCGTACAAGTTTGCTTCAGCCTGCCGGTTTTCTTCCGGAGGCATGCTTCATGAAACGTTCCGCTATTTCCACATTCGATTTTCAGTACGCCGCAGCCAGTCAGTTCAGTGATCGGCCGACATTGCGGCAGGTGACCAGCGAGAAGCTGTGGACCGTGCTGCTGGGGAAGCTGCCCTGGCTTGCCTATGTGAAGCCGGCGCTGTCCAATGCCGACCCTCTCATGCTGGATAGTCCCGATCCCAGCACGCCTTACTGGGGCACGCAACCGCTGGTCGACCGTGTGCTCCAGGCATTGCTCGAAGCACAGCCGCTGGACATCGAGCCTGTCGGTGAGCGGCATCACAAGCTTGCATTGACCTCCTCATACCGTTTTCCTGGCTCGGAAAGCGCGTTCGACACCCGCCAACTCAGCGGCATGTCCGATGCGCTCGACGAGCTGGTAAAGCAGTTGCCACGGCTTTTCTGCGAGGCACAGCTCGAATACTGGAATGCCAAGGGCAGCGCAGGGGTGAGCCGTGACCAGTGGTTGCAACTGCTGCTCAGGACTGCACTCTTGCGTGGCCTGCCTCTGCAAGGGCTGGACGTTCAGGAGCAGGCCTGCATCCGCGGATTGATCCGCGGTGGTGCTGCCCAGCCATCGGTCTGTTTCGTGAAAGCCAGCCTGACTTGTGGGTCGATTCAATACGACCAGATGCTCAGTCACCTGCTGGTCACTGGCGATTACGATGAGCGGCAGGTGGTGCTCTGGTGCGCGCCGTCCGGTATCACGCGCAGCTTCGCTTCCTTGGCTGATTTCGGCGAAGCGTTGCGCAACGAACTGGCGCGGCACTACAGTTTCCAGAGCCTGTCGTGGACGCGTCAGCCGGTTGAGGGCAACGTCTTTGCCCAGCAGGTTTCGCTGTTGCTTGAGTCCATGTTCCAGTCTTTCGACCTGATGCGCTTCAGTGGCTTGTCCGATGTGGCGGCAATGGAGAGGCGTTTCGCCGACCTTAGCGACCCGGCGGCCTGGTTCGTACGCTACGAAGACGACACGCCAGCCACCATGGCCCCGCCAGGGCTCAGGGCCAGCGCTCCCCAGGACAGCTTTGCCTGTCGCGCCGCGTTGTTGCAGCTCGCCCTTGACCAGTTGGATGCCGGGGGTGTTTCGGTGCTGGACGGCATCCAGTCATTGACGGCGTATACCGCGCAGCAACTGGGCGAGCAGATGAAAAAGGAGCACGGGGACGAAACCTCTCCAGATCACCTGCTTCTCGACCTGTATATCGCTCGGGGTGTGCCTGGCGGCGCTGCGACAGGTGCCGGCGGCGGCGAGCCACTGGCGTTCGTGGGTACCAAGTCGCTTACCGAATTTGCTATCGGTAACCTTGCTTCGCTCAAGGGCGCGGAGATCAAAAAGGTCCGCCATCAGAAGGGCATCACGCCCCCGAAGTGGCTGGATGCCAATGCTGCGAAGCGACTGGTGACCCAGGTAGACATTGGTGGCCGTTACCCAGCCTATGTTGCCGAACAGTTCGATGATCAGGCCATGCGCGCCGAGCGCATCGTGCGTTTTGCCAGGGAATGGCGAAGCGCGTTTCTTTCCAGCGCCCTTTCGGCCAGGCTCGACGCCAAGGTCTCCGAGGTGGGTTTACAGTGCGTGGTGGATTTTTGCGCAGGTCATCAGGACCCCTTGGTTCCGCGCATGTCCTTGATCCCCCTGGCTTTCAGGCGCAGCCGTCACTCGCACAAGGAAGACGATGTGCGCGGCATGTACTTGCTGTTCTGCGCCGAGCCGGCAAGGGTTCTGCTGTACCGCCCGCTATATCGACAGGACACGGTTCGCGAGTACGCAAGCCTTGAGGCCCTGCTTGCACATGTTCGTGAGTCGGCTCTCTTGCAAGGGAGCATTCTTGACTGGATCGATCCGACCGCGCGCGACGTATACGCAGAGGGTGGTTTCAGCGAGCCGCACATTGCGAGTATTGGTATCGACCCTTATACGCTCCCGGCCAAGCCGGAGCCGGCGATGCTCGACCTGAAGCTGTGGCTCAACAAGGTCGACGAAAAAATATACCAGGCCAATCGAGATCTGCTGGTCGAGCTGGCAGGCCTGGAATCGGTATCTGACGCCGAGAGCCGCTGGCAGCTCCTGTGCGAGGGCGCCTGGCTGTTGTTCGATGTGGTGACTCAGGCGATACGCGGTCCGGTCGCGTCTGTGGCCTGGTTAGTACAGTTTCTGGCTTCGCTGCAAAACGACTTGACCGTGTTGGAGCAGGGTGGTGAGTTCGATCGGTCCGCTGCAGTGGCCGACTTGTTGCTCAACCTCGGGATGACGCTGCTGCATGCCCATCAACCGAAGCAGGAGACAGTGCCCACAAGACGGCTGCCTGATGTTTCACTGTTCGAAGGGCCTGACCGGCAAAACGGCGCGTTTGCCGAACTTGCTATCGAGGCGCGTGAGGATCCGGAAGGCAAGCTGGGCGAACTGGACAGCCAGGTGCTGGACTTTTCCTGGCGCGGCCAGCATGGGTTCAACTGGCTGCCCGCGCAACAGCGGCAGAGGTTGCAAGCCATGAGTTCCAGTGTCTCGGTCAATGGGTTGAGCCCTTTGACTGCGGGCGATGGTGAAGGCCTGTACCAGATCGATAAGAACTACTACGCGGCCATGGCTGGTGATCTCTATAGGGTGGAGTTGCTGGCTGAGGGAGTTCGGGTAGTCAACGCGACTGGCGGTTACGGGCCCTGGCTGGCATTTGTCGATGGGGCTTGGCGGGTGGATACGAAACTGCGCCTTGCGGGAGGGGCTCCCGACTCCAAGACTTCGGTATCGCGCCGCTTCGATAAACTTTACGAAAAAGTTTCCAAGCTGGATGAGGACGTTCCGGCGTTGAAAGCGAAGGTCCAGGCAGTTACCCAGCAGATGATGGCCTTGCACAAAAGCCTTGTGACCATGGAGACGTTGAAGGCGAAAGCGCAGTCTGAGGTGGCTTCGGCCCCTGCAGGTACTGATGTGTCAATGAAGGAGTCGCTGATAGCAAAGTATGCTCAACGAGAAATAGAGGTGAAGGAAAGCATCGCTCAGCAGCGCGAGAAAATCGTTTCGCTGCTGGAAGAGGCCATTGGCAAGATGGATGAACAGCTAAAGCTGTTGATCACGATGGCAGAACCCAAGTATGCCAAATCTCGCCATAACAAAGGGTTGGATGAAATTCTTGACCAGCATCAGGAAAGTGCTCGAATAGAGCTGATTCGTGATTGTGTGTTCGTTTACAACGAGCTGTGGAGCCTGACGGACTATCCGCAACTTGCCGCGCTGCAACGGGCTATCGATGGGAAGCCATTGGCAGAGGTCGGCGAACAATATGCTGCGTTTCGTATCAAGCTGGAGCAGGTGGTGGAGTATCAGGACCGCATGCTCGCCATACGAGTGCACCTGGACAATTTGCTGGCCGAGTCGCCGGTTGAGCTTGTCATACCTTCCAACCCCCCTGGTGACCATCGCACAGTGGGGCATCTGATCGACGAAAGACCGTTTTCGACCGTGCAGATGCGCTTCCATCAGGTGCAGAACCTGGCAGACCTGGCCTTGCACCTCAATGCTCCCGGCGGCCTTCAGACAGTCGCCCGCTACCGGGACGAACTGGTCAGCATGGCCTTGCGCAATGCCGCAGAGACTCACGGGGAGCTTGACTTTGCCAATCTGTCGGCAGATGACCGTATCGTGATCTTGCAAGAGGCATGGGATGAGTACTCTGCCGCATTACTCAATAGTGCCCGCATTCTCCGCGAAGGTGGCGACCTTATCGAACCCGCAATGCTCGAGCGGTATCGCAACCATGTAGAGCAACTGAAGGAAGATGCGGGAAAGCGGTTGGTTGCCGCGATATCGGAGCAGGAGGGTGGAACGGTCGCGCAAAAGCGCACGCCCTACAAGGTGTCTACCGAAGAGCAGCGAGTGGTGCGCAACCTTGCTGGGCAGTTGATGATCGGTGTGGAAAGGACGGTAGGCGAAAGCCAGATCGTGGAAGTGCGCGAGACGTTCAGTGAAGAAGTACTGGCAACCTTCGACCTGGTGGATGGGGAATGGCGACAGCGGGAAAGCAAGCGCCCTTCATTGGCGGACGAAGCTACTCCAACAGACCTGCCCATGTGGGTACAGGTGCTTCTGGACGAAAGCGATTCCGTGCGGGAGCAGGCCGAGGACTATGTCAAGCACGACATCAAAGGGGCGTTGCTCGAGCAGTTGTTCGACCAGCATCTGGAAAAGCTGAATCAGGCGCTCGGAGTGGTGCGGGATGCCGGAGGAAACGACAAGCTGGTCAGGACGCTGGAGCTGGAGCTGGACAAGTTGGATGCAGAGAAAACATTGCAGATGACCACGCTCTATACCGACACCAAGTATCCGTCGGCCGAAGGCTTGCAGTATCTCCACAAAAAGGGGCTGATACAGGTCGAATATGTGGAGCGGCGCACCATGCAAGATGGCAGCGCTTTTGACGAATACCGGATCCGGCGTCTACCGAGCAAGCTGAGCCTCTGGGCTGCACACTTCCATTTACCCTCGCTGGACGCTAACGCTGATAATTTCACGGTAGGTCACCTCAAGACTTGGAAGCAGCGCAGTTTGAGTAGCCAGGCCGCTGCAGCCGCGGGCCAGCGGGTGCACAGGGGAAGACTTACGCTGGCCGAGGCCCGAGGAATCATTCCTTTCCGTTAAACCGGCCAATGGGGGCAGTGGGGTGGTGCCTGACATGTGCAGGCATCGTCTGATTGCCCCGCTCGGCAATCATCTGTTCCAGGCCGATCAGCTCTATGCCCTGGCGCTTCAGCCGGGGCAGTTCGCGTTCGAGCACTTCGAGGGTTTGCGGATAAGGGTGGCCGATCAGCACGGCTGAGCCTTGTTTGCGAGCCAGTTCGACCCCGAGCTGCAATTCGCTGCCGATGGCCTCGACCGTACGTACGTTGTCCAGAAAGACATCGCGGGATACCTGTGCCAGGCCCTGGGCCTGAGCCTGGAATGCAGCCACCGTGGCAGCGCTGGTGCGGCTGTCGACAAAGAACAGGTGCCTGCGTTGCAGGTCGGCCATCAACATCGCCATTGCTTCGGGTTCGGCGGTCATGCGGCTGCCCATGTGGTTGTTGATGCCGACTGCGCACGGCACCTGCGCCAGGGCGGCGTCCAGGCGCCTGGCCAGCTCCGGCAGAGGCGTGCCGGGGTGCCAGGCGTAAGGGCCGGTGGCCGGGTCCATGGGCATGTGCAGGATCACCGTCTTGCCGGCCTTGTGCGCCTGGCGGGCAAAGTCGGTGGCATGCGGGGTGTCGGGCATGATCGCCATGGTCACCGGGCCGGGCAGGGCCAAGGTACGGCTGTCGCGCTCGCTGCTCTGGCCCAGGTCGTCGATGATGATGCTCATGTAGGCCTTGCCGGCCGGCGCCGCTTGCGCGGCCCCGGCCATCAGGCAGAACAGCAGACACAGCAGATAACGCATGGGGTGGGTCAGTCGCCCTTGGTGATGTTCAGGCCTTTGAGCAGGCTCAGGGCCTGGCTCAGCTGGAAGTCGTCATCCTGCGGGCGCTCCTTGCGCTTGCCGCTGCCGGTCGGGCGGTCGGCACCGCCGTTGCCGTTGCCCAGGTGGCCCTGCAGGTCGGCTTCCTTGAAGTTGTCGGTGTCGGCTTCGGCGGTGAGCTTGGCCGGGCGCACTTCGATGTCGGGGACGATGCCCTGAGCCTGGATCGAGCGGCCGTTGGGGGTGAAGTACAGCGCGGTGGTGAGCTTCAGCGCACGGTCGTTGGCCAGTGGCAGCACGGTCTGCACCGAGCCTTTGCCGAAGCTGTCGGTGCCCATCAGTACGGCGCGTTTCTGGTCTTGCAGGGCGCCGGCGACAATTTCCGAGGCCGAGGCACTGCCGCCGTTGATCAGCACCACCAGTGGCACGCCGTCGCTGGCGTCGGCCGGGTCGGCCGAGAAGCGCAGCTCGGAGTTGGCGATGCGGCCCTTGGTGTAGACGATCAGGCCCTTGGTCAGGAAGTGGTCTGCCACTTCCACCGCCGACTGCAGCACGCCGCCCGGGTTGTTGCGCAGGTCCAGCACCACGCCGCGCAGCTTCTTGCCGTTGTCCTTGCGCAGCTTGGCCAGGGCCTTGCCTACTTCGTCGCCGGTCTTGACCTGGAACTGGGTGATGCGGATGTAGCCGTAGTCGTTCTCCAGCAGCTGGCTCTTCACGCTCTTGACCTGGATGACCGCGCGGGCCAGGGTCACGTCGAAGGGGTTGCCGCCGTCGCGCACCAGGGTCAGGGTGATTTTCTCGCCGACCTTGCCGCGCATCTTGTCGACCGCTTCGGTCATGGTCTGGCCACGAGTCGGGGCGCCGTTGATCTTGACGATCAGGTCGCCGGCCTGCACGCCGGCACGCGAGGCCGGGGTATCATCGATCGGCGAGACCACCTTGATGAAACCGTCTTCCTGGCCTACTTCGATGCCCAGCCCGCCGAACTCGCCGCTGGTGCTTTCCTGCAGCTCCTGGAAGTCCTCCGGGCCGAGGTAGGCCGAGTGCGGGTCGAGGTTGCTGAGCATGCCCTTGATGGCATTTTCCAGCAGGGTCTTGTCATCCACCGGCTCCACATAGGCCGCCTTGATGCGGTCCATGACCTCGGCGAATGTGCGCAGCTCCTCAAGCGGCAGTGGCGCCTTGGCGGTCACCTCGGTGGCCGGTACTGCGGCCGGCTTGGCCGGCTCCGCGGCAGTGGCCAGGGGCGCGCCGACCGCCAGGGCGATGGACAGGGCCAGCTGGGTGAGACGAGGCGAGTGCAGCATGTCGAACGAACTCCTGATCCTGTAAGCGCTCCCTGGGGAGCATCGGCGCAGCCCGTGGGCTACCCCGTAGAAATTTGACTAGCCCCGGCACCACTGCGAAGGGTCGGTAGGCCGGCCCTGCTGGCGGATGGCGAAGTACAAGCCGGCAGCGTCCTGGCCGCCGCTGTCGCCAACGGTGGAAATGGCCTCGCCAGCCTTGACGATATCACCGGCGCTCTTGAGCAGGCTCTGGTTATGGCCGTACAGGCTCAGGTAACCGTTGCCATGGTCGAGAATGACCAGAAGCCCGGCACCGCGCAACCAGTCGGCGAACACCACGCGCCCGCCGTGCACGGCACGGACCTGGGTGCCCGGGTTGGCGCTGATCATCACCCCGTCCCACTTGGCACGGGCATCGCTGCCGCGGGCATCACCGAAACGTGCCAGCAATCGACCATTGACTGGCCAGGGAAGTTTTCCCCGTGCGGCAGAAAATGCGCCGCCGTAGTTCGCGCCGTCGCTGGAAACCAGCGGGCCCAGTGTGGTGCGGGCCTTTTTCGGTGGCTCCACCGGTTCGCGGGCCTGTTCGCGGGCGGCAGCTGCGGCCAGGGCTTCCTGCTGGCGGCGCTTTTCCGCTTCCTGCTGGGCCAGCAAGGCCTTCTTGCGCGCTTCTTCGGCCTCGCGGGCCTGGCGGGCGAGGGTTTCCTCGATGGTCTTGAGTACCTTGGACAGATCGGCCTGATCCTGCTCGCGCGATTGCAGCTTCTGGTCGCGGTCCTTCATGTCGCTGTTGAGCTTGGCCAGCACCTGCTGGCGCTTGCCGCGCTCGGTTTCCAGGGCCTGGCGGCGGCTGTCGAGGTCGGCGCGCTGGGCCAGCAGCTGTTGCTGCTGGGTAGCGATTTCCTGCTCGACGTTGGCCAGCTGGCGCAGGGTCTCGTTGAAGGTGCGCAGTTGCTCCAGGCGCGCCTTGCTCAGGTAGTCGTAGTAGGTGAGGGTGCGGGCGAACTTCTCGGGGTTCTGCTGGTTGAGCAGCAGCTTGAGGTATTCCTCGCGGCCGTTCTGGTAGGCCGAACGGGCCTGGATGGCGATCAGCCGCTGTTGTTCAACGCGGGCGCTCTGGAGTTTTTTTTTCTCGGTATCAAGGCGCTCCAGCTCGCCCTCGGTCTTTTTTAGTTCTTGCTGCAGAGCCTCCACCTGCTTTTCCAGGTTGCCGATATCGGTCTCGGTGGCTTTGAGGTCCTTTTGCACACCGGCCTTTTCTTCCTGGAGCTTGCCCAGCGTCTTCTTGAGCTCGGCAATGTCCTGGCGGGTGGCGTCCAGTTGCTGCTGGGTCTGCGCACGCTCATCGGCAAAGGCCGGGCTGAGCAGGCAAGACAGGGCTAGGAGAATCAGGGCGCGAAGCATGGGGTTTGGCGTACCAAGGATGGAGACTGGCCTAGTATGCCCGCGCGGGCGGGCAAAAAAAACGCCTCGCTGCGGGTGCAGAGGGGCGTTTGTCTGGAATTCATGTGTTGTTGGGGCTGCTGTGCAGCCCTTCGCGGGCTCGTCCGCTCCCACAGAATCAGCGGCACAACCTGCTTTTGTGGGAGCGGGCATGCCCGCGAAGGGCCGCAGAGCGGCCCCAATATACAGAATCAGGCGTCGACCAGGATCGAGGTGCCGGTCATTTCCACCGGCTTTTCCAGCCCCAGCAGCTTCAGCATGGTCGGCGCCACATCGGCTAGCACGCCGCCGTCACGCACCTTGACGTTGCGCTTGCCGACATAGATGAACGGCACCGGCTCGGTGGTGTGCGCGGTGTGCGCCTGGCCGGTGCACTCGTCTTCCATCTGCTCGACGTTGCCGTGGTCGGCGGTGATCAGCGCTTCGCCGCCGACCTTGTCCAGCGCCTCGACGATGCGCCCGACGCAGCCATCCAGGGCTTCGACGGCTTTCACCGCAGCTTCGAACACGCCGGTATGGCCGACCATGTCGCCGTTGGCGTAGTTGACCACGATCACGTCATAACGCTGCTGCTCGATGGCCTCGACGATGCGGTCGGTAACTTCCGGTGCGCTCATTTCCGGCTGCAGGTCGTAGGTGGCGACCTTCGGCGAAGGGATCAGGATGCGCTCTTCGCCTTCGAACGGCTCTTCGCGGCCACCGGAGAAGAAGAAGGTGACGTGGGCGTACTTCTCGGTCTCGGCGATGCGCAGCTGGGTCTTGCCGTTCTTCGCCAGGTACTCGCCCAGCACGTTGTTCAGGCTGGCCGGGGCGAAGGCGGCGGGGGCCGGGATTTTCGCCGAGTACTGAGTCAGGCCGATGTAGGCGGCCAGTTTTGGCAGGCGGGCACGCGGGAATTCGTTGAAGTCGGCTTCGACGAACACGCGCGACAGTTCGCGGGCGCGGTCGGCGCGGAAGTTCATGAAGATCACCGCATCGCCGTCTTCGACCTTGACTGCTTCACCGATGCGCGTGGCCTTGACGAACTCGTCGCTCTCGTCGCGGGCGTAGGCCGCTTCCAGGCCGGCCAGGGCGGTGTCGGCGGTGTATTCGGCAGCGCTGTCGACGATCAGGTTGTAGGCGGCGCTGACGCGGTCCCAGCGGTTGTCGCGGTCCATGGCGTAGTAGCGACCGATCAGGCTGGCGATGCGGCCCTTGCCCAGCTTGGCAAAGGTGGCATCGAGCAGTTCGATGGACGACTGCGCGCTGCGTGGCGGCGTGTCGCGGCCATCGAGGAAGGCATGCAGGTAGATCTTCTGCGCACCGCGCTGCGCGGCAAGCTCGACCATGGCCACCAGGTGGTCCTGGTGGCTGTGTACGCCGCCATCGGACAACAGCCCCAGGATATGCACGGCCTTGCCGGCACTGGCTGCCTTGTCCACGGCACCGGTCAGTACCGGGTTCTCGAAGAAATCGCCGTCGCGGATGGCCTTGGTCACCCGGGTGAAATCCTGGTACACGACGCGGCCGGCGCCGAGGTTCATGTGACCGACTTCGGAGTTGCCCATCTGCCCGTCCGGCAGGCCGACATCCATGCCCGAGCCGGAAATGAGGCCATGCGGCTGGCTGGCGCGCAGGCGGTCATAGACCGGTGTGTTGGCGGCGTAGATGGCGTTGTATTCGGGGCTTTCGCTGTGGCCGAAGCCATCCAGGATGATCAGGACCAGGGGTTTGGGCGTACTCGTCATCAATCAAACTCACGGTTGTTCAAAGATGATAAAGACACGCATTTTAGGGCAAATGCGCCACCGGCGGCGAATATTCGTCCTGTTCCCTGACCAGCGTGGCCGATGTGGCAACATGAAGGTACCTTTCCGGCCGGCCCGTCGGGCTTTGGTGGCAATAAGGGGCTGTGTATACTGGCCGGCATTTTCAATCGCGTGGAACACCCCAGATGGTTGCTAACCTGATTCAATTTGCGACAAACCACTACATCCTGGTGGCGATCTTCGTTGTCTTGCTGGTCGCGCTGCTGGTCAACGAAATCCGTCGCGGCGGCCAGAGCCTGAGCAACGGCCAGCTGACTGCCCTGGTCAATGCCGAGAAAGCCCTGGTCATCGACATCCGCCCGGCCAAGGAATACTCCGCCGGTCACATCGTCGGTGCGGTGAACATCCCACAGGACAAGCTGGTCAACCGCATGAGCGAGTTGGACAAGCACAAAGACAAGACCCTGATCGTCGTCGATTCTATGGGCCAGCAGTCCGGCACCATCTGCCGCGAGCTGCTCAAGGCTGGTTACAACGCCGCCAAACTGAGCGGTGGCGTTTCCAGCTGGAAAGCCGATAACCTGCCCCTGGTGAAGTGATATGAAGCCCGTCATCGTCTATTCCAGCGACTACTGCCCCTACTGCATGCGCGCCAAGTACCTGCTCGAGAGCAAGGGCGTGGCCTTCGAGGAAATCAAGGTCGACGGCAAGCCACAGGTTCGTGCCGAGATGAGCCAGAAGGCCGGCCGTACATCGGTGCCGCAGATCTGGATCGGCAGCACCCACGTCGGTGGATGCGATGACCTTTATGCCCTGGAGCGCGCCGGCAAGCTCGATGCGCTGCTGGCGGCCTGATTTGCACTGCATTCAAAAACATTAGGATAAGGATCTGCCATGACTGACCAACAGACCAACGGCGCTGCTGCAGAAGACAACAGCCCTCAGTTCTCCATGCAGCGCATCTATGTGCGCGACCTGTCGTTCGAAGCCCCGAAAAGCCCGCAGATCTTCCGTCAGACCTGGGAGCCGAGCGTTGCCCTGGACCTGAACACCAAGCAGAAAGCCCTGGAAGGTGACTTCCACGAGGTGGTGCTGACCCTGTCGGTTACCGTCAAGAACGGTGACGAAGTGGCCTTCATCGCTGAAGTGCAGCAGGCCGGTATCTTCCTGATCAAGAACCTGGACGCGGCTTCGATGAGCCACACCCTGGGTGCGTTCTGCCCGAACATCCTGTTCCCGTACGCCCGCGAGACCCTGGACAGCCTGGTGACCCGCGGTTCGTTCCCGGCCCTGATGCTGTCGCCGGTCAACTTCGACGCCCTGTACGCGCAGGAAATGCAGCGCATGCAGGAAGCCGGCGAAGCGCCGACTGTGCAGTAATAGCTGCATTTGAAAAAGGGCGACTTCGGTCGCCTTTTTTGTTGGCCTGTTCCGGCCCTATCGCCGGCAAGCCAGCTCCCACAGGTACTGCACAGGTTTCAAGGCTGGTGCGGTCCCTGTGGGAGCTGGCTTGCCGGCGATAGGGCCAGTGCAGGCAGCGCGCATCAACTGCCGGTAAACCCGTTCTGCCGCCACGCCTCATACACCGTCACAGCCACGGTATTGGACAGATTCAGGCTGCGGCACCCCGGCCGCATCGGCAGGCGCAGGCGTTGTTCGGCCGGCAGGCGGTCCAGTACCTCGGTCGGCAAACCACGGCTTTCTGGCCCGAACAGGAAGGCATCACCCGGCTGGTAGGCCACTTCGTGGAACGGGTGCGAGCCCTTGGTGGTGAAGGCGAACAGCCGTGGGTTGCCCAGGCTTTCCAAGCATCCGGCCAGGCTCTCGTGGCGCTTGAGCGTGGCATACTCGTGGTAATCCAGCCCCGCGCGCCGCAGGCGCTTGTCATCCAGTTCGAAGCTGATGGGCTCGATCAGGTGCAGGTCGCAGCCGCTGTTGGCGCACAGGCGAATGATGTTGCCGGTATTCGGCGGAATTTCTGGTTGAAAAAGGATGACGTGAAACATGCACGGCTCCAAGCGTGAAGATGACGGGCATTCTACCCCCGAACCGGACCTGCGTTCGAAGGCGTTCCCGCGGGTGATGCTGTCGCTGGCGATCGTCGGCTTGATGGTGGGGCTGATGATCGGCCGCCTGACCACACCCGACGAGCGCGAGCTGCAGCAGGTGGAGGTGGTGCAGGATGGCCTGGAGCTGTGGTTCAACGAAGAGCCTCAGCTGCATGGCGAGAATGTGGAAGGCACGGTAGCGCTATTGTTCCAGGCCCAGGGCAAGGCCCGGCAAGGGCAACTGAGCCTGCAGGGCAAGCCTGTGAGCTGGCGGGTGCAGAATAGCAAGGAAGGTCTGTTGCTGACGGTGGTGGCCGCGCGCCCCCTGCACGGCGAGTGGGCCGGTGCAGAGGATGCTGGGCGCTGGCGGTTGCAGGTGAAACTGCACGAATAAAAGAGGGGATATCCCGGCCTGCCTGTACCAGGGTCCCCGAAAGGGGTACTGCGTATAAAGGGGGGATGGCCCGGCCTGCCTGTACCGAGGTCCCCAAAACTGACGATGTTGCGAATAAAAGAGGGGTTCACCCGGCCTGCCTGTACCAGGGCCCCCGAAACTGGATATGTATGGGTTATTGCAGGGGGCGTGCCAGTTTTGAAAAGCCCGTGAATTATGGGTTTTCAGGGTGATTTGGCCGTTTTTGCGGGGGATTTGTGCCTTCGAGAGGTGCATCGGGCACAGGATCGGTGCATGGGCGCGGGAATGGCGGGGCCTGCTTCGCAGGCCCATCGCGACACAAGGCCGCTCCCACAGGACGCCGCTCGGTTCAGAGATAGCGCCGTACCTGTGGGAGCGGCCTTGTGTCGCGAAAGGGCTGCGCAGCAGCCCCAATGGCCTTGAAGGTTTACCGGACGTTAGTGCTCGTCACCTTCCTCATCATCGCCACCCGCCACATTCATCCCCAGCTCCTTGATCTTGCGCGTCAGGGTGTTGCGCCCCCAACCCAGCAACAGTGCCGCATCGCGCCGACGGCCAGCAGTGTGCTTGAGCGCCGTCTCGATCATGATCCGCTCGAAGCTCGGCACTGCGCTGTCCAGCAGGCTGGTCTGCCCGCGCGCCAGCGCCTGGTCGGCCCACTGGCGCAGGGCCTGCTCCCAGTTGGTTACCGGTGCGGCGTCCTGTGGCAGGTTCAGCAGCTCGGGTGGCAGGTCGCCGATCAGCACTTCGCGGCTGGAGGCCATCACGGTGATCCAGCGGCAGGTGTTTTCCATTTGCCGCACGTTACCCGGCCACGGCAGGTTGCGGATGAACTCCTCGGTTTCCGGCTTGAGGATCTTCGGCTCGACCGCCAGCTCCTGGGCGGCGCGGGCGAGGAAGTGGCGGGCGAGGGCGGGGATATCTTCGCGGCGGTCGGCCAGCCGTGGGATGTGGATGCGAATCACGTTCAGGCGGTGGAACAAGTCCTCGCGGAACTTGCCGGCCTGTACCAGCGACTCCAGGTTCTGGTGGGTGGCGGCGATGATGCGCACATCGACCTTGACCGGCACGTGGCCGCCCACGCGATAGAACTCGCCATCGGCCAGCACTCGCAGCAGGCGGGTCTGGGTGTCGGCAGGCATGTCGCCGATCTCGTCGAGGAACAGGGTACCGCCGTCGGCCTGCTCGAAGCGCCCCCGGCGCAGGTTGGCGGCGCCGGTGAAGGCGCCTTTTTCATGGCCGAACAGCTCGGACTCCATCAGGTCCTTGGGGATGGCGGCCATGTTCAGGGCAATGAACGGCGACGCCGCACGCGGGCTGTGGCGGTGCAGGGCGTGGGCCACCAGCTCCTTGCCGGTACCGGACTCGCCGTTGATCAGCACGGTGATGTTGGAGTGGCTGAGGCGGCCGATGGCGCGGAACACCTCCTGCATCGCCGGCGCTTCACCGATGATTTCCGGGGTGCGCGCCAGGCTCTGCGGCACATCCAGCCCTTGTTGCTCCTGGGCGTGCTGGTTGGCTCGCTTGACCAGCGAGACCGCCTCGTCCACATCGAACGGCTTGGGCAGGTACTCGAAGGCACCGCCTTGGTACGATGCCACGGCGCTGTCCAGGTCGGAGTGGGCGGTCATGATGATGACCGGCAGGCGCGGGTGCTGCTCACGGATCTGTGCCAGCAGGTCGAGGCCGCTGGTGCCCGGCATGCGGATGTCGGAAATGATCACGTCCGGTTGCTGGCGTGCCAGGCGGCCCATCACGCCATCGGCGCTGTCGAAGCTCTGGGTGGTCATGCCTTCCTGTTGCAGGGCTTTTTCCAGGACCCAGCGGATGGAGCGATCATCGTCGACGATCCATACGGTTTCACTTCGGCTCATGAGGCGGTGGCTCCTTGTTCCAGAGGCAGGTAGATCGAAAAGGCGGTGTGGCCTGCATGGCTTTCACACTCGATCAGGCCCTGGTGCTGGCTGATGATGTTCTGGGTAATGGCCAGGCCCAGCCCGGTACCGTCCGGGCGGCCGCTGACCATGGGATAGAAGAGGGTGTCCTGCAGTTCCGGCGGGATGCCCGGGCCGTTGTCGATGATCTCGACCCGCGCCACCAGGCGATGGCGCACGTGGCCGATGGTGAACTGGCGCAGGGCACGGCTGCGCAGGGTGATGCGGCCCAGGCGCAGTTCGTTCTGCGAACTGATCGCCTGCATGGCATTGCGCACGATGTTGAGCACGGCCTGGATCATTTGCTCGCGGTCGATCAACACATCCGGCAGGCTGGGGTCATAGTCGCGCACCAAAGTGATGCAGCCCTGGCTTTCGGCCTCTACCAGGCTGCAGACCCGCTCCAGCACTTCGTGGATGTTGGTCATGGCCAGCGACGGCAGCTTGTTCGAACCGAGCATGCGGTCGACCAGGTTACGCAGGCGGTCGGCTTCCTCGATGATCACGTTGGTATAGTCACGCAGGCCTTCTTCAGGCAGTTCGCGGGCCAGCAGCTGGGCTGCGCCGCGGATGCCGCCAAGGGGGTTCTTGATTTCGTGGGCCAGGCCGCGCACCAGCATCTTGGTGGTTTCCTGCTTGCTCAGCTGGGCCTCTTCCTTGGTAATGCGCAGCAGCCGGTCGCGTGGGTGCACCTCCAGCAGCAGCAGGGTCTGGCCCTGATGCAGGATCGGCGTTACCGCGTAGTCGACGGTGATGGTCTGCCCGGTCAGCGAGGTGAGCTGCGCTTCGCGCTTGGTGAACGGGTGCGCCTGCTCGACCGCCTGGCGCAGCGAGCTGAGCGCCTCGGTCGACTCGGTGAACAGTTCGCTGATGAACTGCCCATGGCTGCGCTGACCACTGACCGCCAGGAGCATTTCCGCGGCCGGGTTCATGTACTCCAGGCGCAGCTCGGCGTTGAGCAGCAGCGTGGCGGTGGTCAGGTTGTCCAGAAGCAGACGGTGCTGGGCATCGCTGATGGTCATAGGGCGTCGTCGAC
>Ga0209370_1000656_pt1 | contig 40517 bp, 17 predicted proteins | sample AgamicAtPrz_FD_187164 | JGI IMG/M metagenome (GOLD analysis project Ga0209370, IMG submission 187164) | Agave microbial communities from Guanajuato, Mexico - At.P.rz (SPAdes) (version 2) | ecosystem: Host-associated > Plants > Phyllosphere > Phylloplane/Leaf | place: Guanajuato, Mexico...
GACACCCTGCGCCAAGGCCTGCAAGCCAGCCTTCCGGGCCACTTGATACCGCAAGCCTTCGTCCGCCTGGACGCGCTGCCACTGACCCGCCACGGCAAGCTGGACCGCAAGGCACTGCCGGATCCTGACCCTGCAGCCCTGGCACGCCAAGCCTATGTCGCTCCAATCGGCGCGACCGAGCAGGCCATGGCTGTAATCTGGGCTGAAGTCCTGGGCATCGAACAGGTCGGTCGTCACGACAACTTCTTCGAACTGGGCGGCCACTCGCTGCTGGCGGTGAGCCTCACCGCGCGCCTGCGCCAGGCCGGCCTGCAAGCCGACGTTCGCACCCTGTTCGGCCAGCCGACCGTGGCGGCGTTGGCGGCAACCCTGGGCCATGGCCGCCAGGTCGAGGTCCCGGCCAACCGGATTCCGGCCGGTTGCACCCGGATCACCCCGGAGATGCTGCCACTGGTGGACCTTGAACCGGCCGCCATCGAGCGCATCGTCGCGACGGTGCCGGGCGGCGCGGCCAACGTACAGGACGTCTACCCGCTGGCGCCGTTGCAGGAAGGCATTCTCTACCACCACCTCAGCTCGCCGGAGCACGATCCCTATGTGCTGCAGTCGCGCATGGCCTTTGCCAGCCGTGACCGGCTGCACGCCTTCGTCGATGCCCTGGGCAAGGTCATCGCCCGTCATGACGTGCTGCGTACTTCAGTGCTGTGGGACGGCCTGCCGCAGGCATTACAAGTGGTCTGGCGCCAGGCCGGGCTGGCGCTGTTCGAGGTGGCCGACGAGACTGCGGTGCCCCATGCCCTGGCCCTCGACCGGGCGCCACTGGTGCGCCTGTATCACTGGCCGGACGCGCAGGGCGCCGGACGGCAGGCCGTGCTGCAGTTCCACCATATCGTCCTCGACCATACCGCGCTGGATGTGCTCGGCCGGGAACTGGTCGGCTATCTGCAGGGCGCGCCGGTGCCCGCCGAACAAGGCGCGCCGTACCGCAACTACGTGGCCCAGGCGCGGCTGGGCGTCAGCCAGGCCGAGCACGAGGCGTTCTTCCGCGAGCAGTTGGGGGATATCGACGAGCCGACCCTGCCGTTCGGCCTGGGTGATGTGCAGGTCGATGGCCTCGGCATCGAAGAAGCTCAACTGTGGCTGGGCGAACCGCTGGCCAGCCGTCTGCGTCAGCAGGCCCGGCAGCTGGGCATCAGCGTCGCCAGCCTGTTCCACCTGGCCTACGCCCGCCTGCTGGCCGCCGCCAGCGACCGTGACAGCGTGGTATTCGGCACCGTGCTGCTCGGTCGCCTGGAAGGCGGCGCGGGAGCGGACCAGGCGCTGGGCATGTTCATCAACACCTTGCCGCTGCGCCTGGACCTTGCAGGCCTCGACCTGCAGGACGCCGTGCGTCAGACCCAGCAGCGCCTTAGCGCCTTGCTCGCCCACGAGCATGCCTCGCTGGCCCTGGCCCAGCGCTGCAGTGGCGTGCCGGCCCCGGCGCCGCTGTTCAGCGCCATGCTCAACTACCGCCATGGCAGCCAGGCGGACGAGGAGCAGCGCCAGGCCTTGCAAGGCATCGAGACCCTCGACAGCAACGAGCGCAGCAACTATCCGCTGAGCCTGAGCGTGGACGATATCGGCGAACGCTTCCGACTGGTCGCCCTGGCCCCGGCGGATGTTGGCGCCGCACGTGTCTGCGAGCAGATGCGCCGGGTGCTGGAGGCCATGGCCGAGGCCTTGGCCCATCAGCCACGGCAAGCGCTGCTGCAACTGCCGCTGCTGTCGGCCGAGGAACGCGACCAGCTGGTGCACGACTTCAACCGCACGGCGCAGCCCCACGACCTGAACCGGACCCTCCAGGAACTGTTCGAGGCCCAGGCGTTGCGCACGCCCGAGGCCGTTGCGCTCAGCGCCGAGCAGGGTGAACTCAGCTACGAGCAGCTCAACGCCCAGGCCAACCGCCTGGCCCATCACCTGATCGCGCTGGGCGTGCGGCCCGACGATCGGGTGGCGATCTGTGTCGAGCGCGGCCTGTCCCTGGTGGTCGGCCTGCTGGCCATCCTCAAGGCCGGTGGCGCCTATGTGCCGCTGGACCCTGACTATCCGGCCGAACGGATCCGCCACATGCTGGTCGACAGCCAGCCACGGGCGGTCCTGGTGCAGGCGGCCACCCGGGCGCTGATGGGGGATCTGCCACTGACGCAGGTCGATCTCGACCAGGCGGACTGGACCCGTCAGCCAAGCCACAACCCGCAGGTGCCGGGCCTGACCGCCGCCAACCTGGCCTATGTGATCTACACCTCCGGCTCCACCGGGCTGCCCAAGGGAGTGATGGTCGAGCATCGCAACGTGGTCAACCTGGTGCGCTGGAGCGCCGGGCTGTTCCCGGGCGAGGGCGCTTTACTGCACAAGACCCCGGTGAGCTTCGACGCCTCGGTGTGGGAGCTGTTCTGGCCGCTGTGCAGCGGCGTGCGCCTGGTGCTGGCACGCCCGGACGGCCAGCGCGACCCGCAGTACCTGGCCGAGCTGATCCGCCAGCAACAGGTCGGCGTGGTGCAGTTCGTGCCGGCGCTGTTGCAGCAGTTCCTCGAACACGACGCCAGCGCCGCTTGCGACAGCCTCAGCGATATCGTCTGCGGCGGTGGCGAGCTGACCGAGGCCCTGGTGCGCCAGGTGCGCGAGCGCCTGCCACGGGCAAGGCTGCACAACGTCTACGGGCCGACCGAAACCACGGTCGATTGCAGCGTCTGCACCTTGCACCCGCAGGATCCGTTGACATCGGGCGCAATGCCGATTGGCCGGCCGATCGACAACACCCGGCTGTACGTGCTCGATGGCCACGACCAGCCCGTGCCATTGGGCGTCGCCGGCCAACTGCACATCGGCGGTGCCGGGGTGGCGCGTGGCTACCTGGGGTTGCCGGAGCAACAGGCTGAACGCTTCATCGCCAGCCCGTTCACCGACGGCGAGCGCCTGTACCGCAGTGGCGATCGGGTGCGCCAGCGCCCTGACGGCAGCCTTGAGTTCCTCGGCCGCACCGACCACCAGGTCAAGCTGCGCGGCCTGCGCATCGAGCCGGGCGAGATCGAGGCCTGTCTCACCCGGGTGCCTGGGGTGCGCGAAGCCGTGGTGCTGGTGCACGACGCCCAGCCGGCCGGCCCGCGCCTGGTGGCCTACGTCACCGGCGACGTGCCGCCCGCCGAGGTTCTGCGCGAGGCGCTGCTGGGGCAACTGCCCGAATACATGGTACCGGCGCTGTTCATGGCCCTCGACGCCTTGCCGCTGACCCCCAATGGCAAGCTCGACCGCAAGGCGCTGCCGCAGCCGGACCTGCCGACGCGGGCCTACGAGGCGCCGCTGGGCGACACCGAACAGCTGCTGGCGCGCATCTGGGGCGAGCTGCTGGGCGTGGAGCGGGTAGGGCGCCACGACAACTTCTTCGAACTGGGCGGCCACTCGCTGCTGGCCGTGACCCTCACCTCGCGCTTGCGCGAGGCGGGCCTGGAAGCCGACGTGCGCAGCCTGTTCGAACACCCGACGCTGGCAGGCTATGCCGCCATCACAGACAGAATGGAGATCGTCCTGTGAGCATCAACGAACTACTGGCGACCCTGGCCGCCAACAATGTCCAGCTGGCCCTCAAGGATGGCCAGCTGGTGGTCCAGGGCAATCGCCAGGCCCTGAGCGACGCCGCGCTGGTGGCGCGGCTGCGCGAGCACAAGCCGGCGCTGCTGGGGATGCTCGAGCGTGGCGAGTACGTGGCGGCGCGCCAGGGCAGCGTCGAGGTACCGGAAAACCGCATCCCGGCAGGCTGCACGCGGATCACCCCGGCCATGCTCAGCCTGGTCGAACTCGACCAGGCCAGCATCGACCAGTTGGTTGAGGGCGTGCCCGGCGGCGCGGCCAATGTGCAGGACATCTACCCGCTGGTGCCGTTGCAGCAAGGCATGCTGTTCCACCATGCCAGCGCCGGCGACCACGATCCCTACGTGATGCAGGCGCGCTTCGTATTCGCCAGCAACGCCCGGGTCGAGGCCTTCGCCCAGGCCCTGCAAGGGGTGATCGACCGTCACGACATCCTGCGTACCTCGGTGCATTGGAAGTCCCTGGAGACGCCGGTGCAGGTGGTCTGGCGCCAGGCCCGGCTGCGGGTCACCCAGCTTGCCGAGGGCCAGCTGCCGGACAGCGGCTTCGACCTGACCCAGGCACCGTTGATCCGCCTGCAATGCCAGGCGCCGGAGGCGGACGGGCAGGTCCACGCGACCCTGCAGTTCCATCACGTGGCCATGGACCACAGCGCCCTCGAGGTGGTGCGACACGAAATGCTTGCCTTCCTGCTCGGCGAAAGTGCCCGGCTGGGCCGCCCGCTGCCGTTTCGCAACCATGTGGCCCAGGCCCTGCTGGGCGTCGGCGAGGCCGAGCACGAGGCGTTCTTCCGCGACATGCTCGGCGGAGTGGACGCGCCGACCCTGGCCTATGGCCTGGCCGATGTGCAGGGGGATGGCGCGGCGCTGAACGAGCACGCGCTGGACCTCGACCTGGCGCTGTGCCGCGAGCTGCGCGCCCAGGCCCGCAGCCAGGGGGTGAGCGTCGCCAGCCTGTTCCACCTGGCCTGGGCGCGGGTGCTGGGCGGCCTGACCGGGCGCGACCAGGTGGTGTTCGGCACCGTGCTGATGGGCCGCCTGCAAGGCGCCGAGGCCACCGACCGGGCGCTGGGCATCTTCATCAACACGCTGCCGTTGCGGGTGGACCTGGACGACGCCGACCTGGCCTGCGCGATCAAGGCCACCCACCAGCGCCTGAGCACGCTGATGCGCCATGAGCACGCGCCCCTGGCCCTGGCCCAGCGCTGCAGCGGCGTGGCGGCGCCGACGCCGCTGTTCAATGCCTTGCTCAACTACCGCCACAGCGCGGCCTCGGGTTCCGAAGCAGTGCTGCGCGCCGGCTGGGCCGGGATCGAGATCGTGCATGCCGCCGAGGCCACCAACTACCCCTTGACCCTGAGTGTCGACGACTTCGGCGAAGCCTTCCGTCTGACCCTGCTGGCCAGCCCCGAGGTGCCGGCACGACGTGTCTGTGCCTACCTGGAGCAGACCCTGCGCAGCCTGCTTGCGGCGACGCCCACCGCTGAAATCAGGGCGCTGCCGATGGTGCCTGCCGACGAGCGTGAGGAGCTGCTGGAAACCTTCAACCAGACCCCGGGCATCGAACAGCCGTACGGCCCGTTGCATCGGCGTATCGAGGCCGTGGCCCAGGCCCATCCCCACGCCCTGGCCGCCAGTGCCAATGACCAGTCGCTGACTTATCAGCAACTGACCCTGCGCGCCAATGCCCTGGCTCACCACCTGATCGGCCTCGGCGTGCGCCCCGACGACCGCGTGGCAGTGTTCGCCCGCCGCGGTCTGGACACGCTGATTGGCCTGGTCGCGGTGCTCAAGGCCGGCGCCGGCTACGTGCCGGTGGACCCAGCTCACCCGGACGAGCGGGTGCGCTACCTGCTCGACGACAGCGCGCCAGTGGCCGTGCTGACCCAACACGTGTTGCGGGGGCGCCTGGATGGGATAACGGTGCCCGTGCTGGCGCTCGATCAGGCTGACTGGCCGCAGCGGCTGGATGATCCCGTCGTCGCCGACCTGGGACCGGAACACCTGGCCTACGTGATCTACACCTCGGGCTCCACCGGGCAGCCCAAGGGGGTGATGGTCGAGCACCGCACCCTGAACAACCTGGTGGACTGGCACTGCCGGGCCTTCGACCTGTGCCTGGGCCGGCACACTTCGAGCCTCGCCGGCTTCGGCTTCGACGCCATGGCCTGGGAGGTCTGGCCGGCGTTGTGCGCCGGGGCCACCCTACACCTGGCACCCGCTGGCGAAGGCCACGAGGACCTCGATGCGTTGCTGGCCTGGTGGCGCGCCCAACCGCTGGATGTCAGCTTCCTGCCGACGCCGGTGGCCGAATACGCCTTCAGCCATCAGCTCGGGCACCCGACCCTGCGTACCCTGCTGATCGGCGGCGATCGCCTGCGCCAGTTCAACCGCACCCAGACCTTCGCCGTGGTCAACAACTACGGCCCGACCGAGACCACCGTGGTGGCCAGTTCCGGGGTGGTGGAGGCGGGGGGCGCGCTGCACATCGGCGGCCCCGTTGACAATGCCCGCCTGTACGTGCTCGACGCCGGGTTGCAGCCTGTGCCATTGGGCGTGGCGGGCGAGCTGTACATTGGCGGCGCCGGGGTCGCCCGTGGCTACCTCGGCCGCCCGCAGCTGACCGCCGAGCGCTTCCTCGACGATCCGTTCTCGGTCACGCCGGGCGCACGCATGTACCGCACCGGCGACCTGGTGCGCTGGCTGGCCGACGGCACCCTCGACTACCTGGGGCGCAACGACGACCAGGTGAAGATTCGCGGGGTGCGCATCGAGCTTGGCGAAATCGAGAACCGCCTGAACAGCCTGCCGGGCATCGGCGAGGCCGTGGTGGTGGCCCGCGAGGACCAGCCGGGCCAGCCGCGCCTGGTGGCCTATTTCACCGCGCAAGCCGGCCTCGAGGCGCCCTTGCCCGAGATCCTGCGCACGCAACTGCTCGCCCATCTGCCGGAGTACATGGTGCCGGTGGCCTTCGTCGCGCTGGAGGCGCTGCCGCTGACCGCCAACGGCAAGCTCGACCGCCGCGCCTTGCCGGCGCCGGAGCGTTCGGCGCTGTTCGAGCGTGGCTATGTGGCCCCCGAGGGTGAACTGGAAAACGCCCTGGCCCAGCTGTGGGCCGAACTGCTGCAGGTGGAGCGGGTTGGCCGGCATGACCATTTCTTCGCCCTGGGTGGCCATTCGCTGCTGGCCATGCGCATGGTGTCCCAGGTGCGCCTGCGGCTCGGCGTCGAGCTGACCCTGGCCGAGCTGTTCGCCAACCCCGAGCTGGCCGCCGTGGCCCAGGTACTGGCGAGCGCCGGGCACAGCGCGCTGCCGGCCATCGTCGCGGTGTCCCGCGAGCAGCCCCTGTCGTTGTCGTTCGCCCAGCAGCGTCTGTGGTTCCTGGCCCAGCTGGAGGGCGGCAGCCAGGCCTACAACGTGCCGCTGGCCCTGGGCCTGCGCGGCGCGCTGGATGCCGACGCGCTGGAACGCGCCTTGCTGTGCATCGTCGCGCGCCATGAGGGCCTGCGCAGCCGCTTCGTGCCCGCAGGCGACAGTGCCGAGGTGCACATTGCCGACCTACCGCAACCGGGCTGGCTGCGGCGCCTGAACCTGGCGCCCGATGACCTGGCCGCGCACCTGCAGGCCGAGGCCACCGCGCCGTTCGACCTGGTCGAGGGACCATTGCTGCGCGCCAGCCTGCTGCGCCTGGAGGATCAGCACCATGTGCTGCTGCTGACCCTGCACCATATCGTTGCCGACGGCTGGTCCCTCGGCGTGCTGACCCGTGAGCTGGGCGCGCTGTACCCGGCCATGTGCCAGGGCCTGGACGATCCGTTGCCGACCCTGGGGATCCAGTACGGCGACTATGCCGTGTGGCAGCGGCGCTGGCTGGCCGGTGAGCAGCTGCAACGCCAGGCCGACTACTGGCGCCAGGCCCTGGATGGCGCGCCGACCCTGCTGAGCCTGCCGAGTGATCGGCCACGACCGCCACGCCAGGACTTCAGCGGCGCCAGCCTGGTGCTGCAGCTGGATGCGCGTCTCGGTGCCGGTCTGCGGGCCCTGGCCCAGCGGCATCAGGCAACACTGTACATGGTGCTGCTCAGTGCCTGGGCCGCGACCCTGGCGCGGCTGTCCGGCCAAAGTGAAGTCGTGGTCGGCTGCCCGGTGGCCGGGCGCGGTCATGCCGAGCTGGAGCCGCTGGTGGGGCTGTTCGTCAACACCCTGGCGCTGCGCATCGACACGTCGGACGCGCCGAGCAGCGAGCGCCTGCTGGCCCAGGTGAAGGCCCGCCTGCTCGACGCCCAGGCGCACCAGGACCTGCCGTTCGAACAGGTGGTGGAGATCGTCCGCCCGGCGCGCAGCCTCGGCCACACGCCGTTGTTCCAGACCACCCTCAACTGGCTGGCCACCGAGGGCGCCGCGCCGAGCCTGGCGGGGTTGCATCTGGAGGGTGTGGCCCAGACCAACCAGGTGGCCAAGTTCGACCTGTCGCTGAGCATGGGCGAGCAGGGCGAGGCGCTGGTCGGCAGCCTCGAGTACGCCACGGCGCTGTTCGATGAAAGCACCGTGCGCCGTTTCGCCGGTTACTTCGAGCGCCTGCTGCGGGCCATGGTCGCCAACGATCAGGCACCCCTGGCCGAGGTCGAACTGGTCGGTGACGTCGAACGCCGGCGCCTGCTGCATACCTTCAACGGCAGCGCCCGGGCATTCCCGGTCGACCAGACCCTGCCGGCCCTGATCGAGGCCCAGGCGGCCCGTGCCCCGCAGGCGCTGGCCGCCGTGGCCGGCGATGCACGCCTGAGCTACGGCGAGCTGAACCAGCGTGCCAACGCCCTGGCCCATCACCTGATCGAACGCGGCGTGGGGCCGGACGACCGGGTCGCGGTGGTCGCCCGGCGCGGCCTGGACACCCTGGTGGCGCTGCTGGCGGTGCTCAAGGCCGGTGGTGCCTATGTACCCGTGGACCCGGCGCATCCGGATGAGCGCCTGCGCTACCTGCTCGAGGACAGCGCCCCCGTGGTGGTCCTGGCCCAGCAGGCGCTGCTGGCGCGCCTGGACGGGCTGACCGTGCCTGTGCTGGCCCTGGACCGGCCGGACTGGCCGGCGCGCACGGACAATCCCGAGCTGCCCGGCCTGCTGGCCAGCCACCTGGCCTACGTGATCTACACCTCGGGCTCCACCGGGCAGCCCAAGGGCGTGATGGTCGAGCACCATACCCTGGCCAACCTGGTGCACTGGCACTGCAAGGCCTTCGAGCTGGGCGCCGGCGAACACACCGCCAGCGTCGCCGGCTTCGGCTTCGATGCCATGGCCTGGGAGGTGTGGCCGGCCCTGTGCGCCGGCGCGGTGCTGCACCTGCCGCCGGCCGAGCTGGGCAACGAGCAGCTCGACGGGCTGTTGGCCTGGTGGCTGGAGCAACCGCTGAAAGTGGCCTTCCTGCCGACACCGGTCGCCGAATATGCCTTCACCCAGGGGCTGCGCCATCCGACCCTGCGCACCCTGCTGATCGGTGGCGACCGTCTGCGCCAGTTCACCAGCGACCCGGGCTGCGTGGTGGTCAACAACTATGGTCCCACCGAGGCGACGGTGGTCGCCACCTCCGGCCTGGTGCTGCCGGGCGGGGCGCTGGACATCGGCCGGCCCATCGCCAATGCCCGGGTCTACCTGCTGGACGAGGCGCGGCAACTGGTACCGTGCGGCGTGACCGGCGAGCTCTACGTGGGCGGTGCCGGGGTGGCGCGCGGCTACCTGAACCGCGCGCAACTGACGGCCGAGCGCTTCCTCGACGACCCGTTCAGCGAGCAGCCCGGCGCACGCATGTACCGCACCGGTGACCTGGCCCGCTGGAACGCCGACGGCACCCTGGACTACCTGGGCCGCAACGACGACCAGGTGAAGGTGCGCGGCCTGCGCATCGAGCTGGGGGAGATCGAGGCACAACTGCTGGCCTTGCCCGGCGTCGCCGAAGCGCTGGTGCTGGCCCGCGAGGACCAGCCCGGCCAGCCGCGGCTGGTTGCCTACTACATTGCCGGCCCCGAGGCGCAGCCGGTCGGCGCCCTGCGCGCCGCCCTGCAACAGCGTCTGCCGGCCTACATGGTGCCTGCGGCCCTGGTGCGCCTGGATGCCTGGCCATTGACCGCCAATGGCAAGGTCGACCGTCGGGCGCTGCCGTTGCCCGAGCGCGAGGCGTCGGCCAGCCAGGCCCACGAGGCCGCCGAGGGCGCCCTGGAAACGGCCCTGGCCGAACTGTGGTGCGAGCTGCTGCAGCTGCAGCGGGTAGGGCGCCAGGACCGCTTCTTCGAACTGGGCGGCCATTCGCTGCTGGCCATGCGCATGGTCGGCCAGGTGCGTGCACGCCTCGGCCGCGAGCTGTCGCTGGGCGAGCTGTTCGGCGATGACCGCCTGCTGGCGGTGGCGGCGACCCTGGCCGAGCGCGGCGGCGAGGTGCTGCCGGCCATCGAGCCGACGCCCCGTGGCCAGTCCCTGCCGCTGTCGTTCGCCCAGCAGCGCCTGTGGTTCCTGGCGCAGATGGACGATGCCAGCGCCGCCTACCATATTCCCCTGGGCCTGGCCATGCGCGGCCCGCTGGACCGTGCGGCGCTGGAGCGGGCACTGGCGCGCATCATCGAGCGTCACGAGAGCCTGCGCAGCCACTTTACCCAGGAAGGCGCCGAGGCGCGGGTGCGGGTGGCCCCAGGGCGTGGCGGCTTCGCCCTGGCCTGGCACGACCTGCGCGGCGCCGCGCAGCAGCTGCCCGAACTGATGCAGGCCGAAGCGCTGCTGCCCTTCGACCTGGCGCACCAGTTGCCGGTGCGTGGCCGCCTGCTGTGCCTGGCGGCGGAGCATCACGTGCTGCTGCTGACCTTGCACCATATCGTCGCCGACGGCTGGTCGATGGGCGTGTTCACCCAGGAGTTGGCGGCGCTGTACCAGGCCTTCAGCGAAGGGCGCGACGACCCGCTGCCGGCGCTGGCGATCCAATACGGCGACTACGCCCTGTGGCAGCGCCGCTGGCTGGCCGGCGACGCGCTGCAGCGCCAGGGCGAATACTGGCAACAGGCCCTGGCCGGCGCGCCGGTGCTGCTGACCCTGCCGACCGACCGGCCACGGCCGGCCCGCCAGGACTATCAGGGTGAGCGGGTCGAGATACGTTTGGACCGGCGTCTGAGCGAAGACCTCAGGGCGCTGTGCCTGCGCCATGGCGTCACCCCGTTCATGCTGTTCGGCGCCGCCTGGGCGGTGCTGCTGGCGCGCCTGTCCGGCCAGGCCGAGGTAGTGATCGGCACGCCGGTGGCCAACCGTCGGCAGGCCGAGGTCGAAGGGCTGATCGGGTTGTTCGTCAACTCCCTGGCCCTGCGCATCGATACCGCCGGACTGCCCGATGTCGGCGCGCTGCTGGCCCGGGTCAAGGCCTGCGTCAGCCAGGCCCAGGACCATCAGGACCTGCCGTTCGAACAGGTGGTGGAACTGCTGCACCCGCCGCGCAGCCTGGCCCATACCCCGTTGTACCAGGTGTCGCTGGCCTGGAACGGCGTGCCGGGCGAGGCCTTGCAACTGGGCGACCTGCAACTGGAGGCGCTGGGCGGCGCGCAGATCTTCGCCAAGTTCGACCTGACCCTGAGCCTGGGCGAGACCGCCGACGGCTACGGCGGCGCCCTGGAGTTCGCCACGGCGCTGTTCGACCGGGCGACCATCGAACGCCATGTCGGCTACCTGGAGCAATTGCTGTGGGCGATGGCCGGCAGCGACCGGGCGGTGCCGGCGAAGGTCGAACTGCTGGGCGCCGCCGAGCGTCGCCAGGAGCTGGTGACCTGCAATGCCAGCGAATTGGTCGGCGGCTTGCAGCAACCGGTGCAGGCGTTGTTCGAGGCTCAGGTGGCGCGTATGCCACAGGCGTTGGCGGTGCAGGCCGAGGATGGCCAGATGAGCTACCGGCAACTGAACGAGGCGGCCAACCGCCTGGCCCATCAGCTGATCGCCCAGGGCGTGGTCACCGACAGCCGGGTCGCGGTGTGCCTGGCCCGTGGGCCGCAGCTGCTGGTCGGGCTGCTGGCGGTGCTCAAGGCCGGCGGCGCCTACGTGCCGCTGGACCCGGGCTACCCCGACGAGCGCCTGGCCTACATGCTTGCCGACAGCGCGCCGCTGGCGTTGCTGGTGGATGCCGGCAGTCGCGGGCGCTTCATCGACAGTGCCGTGCCACGCCTGGACCTTGACCAGCCGACCTGGACCGGCCAGTCGCCGGACAATCCGCAGGTGAGCGGCCTGAGTGCCCGCCACCTGGCCTACGTGATCTACACCTCCGGCTCCACCGGCACGCCGAAAGGGGTGATGGTCGAGCACCGCAGCCTGTGCAACCTGGTGCACTGGAGCTCGCGGCTGATCGCCCCGACCGTCGAGGGCGCGCTGCTGCACAAGACCCCGGTGAGCTTCGACGCCTCGGTGTGGGAGCTGTTCTGGCCGCTGTGCGCCGGCCTGCGCCTGGTGCTGGCGCGCCCGGACGGCCAGCGCGATCCGGCCTACCTGGCGGCGCTGATCCAGCGCCAGCGGGTCAGCGTGGTGCAGTTCGTGCCGGCGCTGCTGCAGCAGTTCCTCGCTCTTGAGGCCAGCGCGGCCTGCGACAGCCTCACCGATATCGTCTGCGGCGGCGGCGAGCTGACCACGGCGTTGCTGCACCAGGTGCGCGAGCGCCTGCCGCAGGTGCGGCTGCACAACGTCTATGGCCCGACCGAGGCCACCGTCGATTGCAGCGTCTGGACCCAGGAGCCCGGGCAACCGTTGCCTGAAAGCGCGCCACCGATCGGCCGGCCGATCGCCAATACCCGGCTGTACGTGCTCGACCGCAACGGCCTGCCGGTGCCCCGTGGCGTGGTGGGCGAGCTGCACATCGGCGGCGTCGGCGTGGCCCGTGGCTACCTGGGCCTGGCGGAACTGGACGCCGAGCGCTTCGGCGACAGCCCGTTCGTGGTCGGCGAGCGCCTGTACCGCAGTGGCGACCTGGTGCGCCGCCGCGCCGACGGCGAGCTGGAGTTCCTCGGCCGCGACGACTTCCAGGTCAAGCTGCATGGCCTGCGCATCGAGTTGGGCGAGATCGAGGCCTGCCTGGCCAGTCATCCCGCCACTCGTGAAGTGGCGGTGCTGCTGCGTGGCGAGCGGTTGGTCGCCTGGTTCACCGCCCACGACGACGCGCCCGGGATCGAGGCGCTGCGCCGGCATGCCCTGGCGCGGCTGCCGGACTACATGGTGCCGTCGGCCTATGTGGTGATGCCGGCCATGCCGTTGACCGCCAACGGCAAGCTCGACCGCCAGGCGCTGCCCGAGCCCGGCGCCGAGGCCGTGCTCAGCCGTGCCTACGAGGCGCCGCAAGGGGAAGCCGAAACCCATCTGGCGGCGCTGTGGGCCGAGCTGCTGAACGTGCCGAGGGTAGGGCGCCAGGACCATTTCTTCGAACTGGGTGGCCACTCCCTGCTGGCGGTGACCCTGATCGCCCGCCTGCGTGCCGAAGGCCTGGAGGCGGACATCCGCGTGCTGTTCGCCGAGCCGACCCTGGCCGCCCTGGCCGCGACCCTGGGCCAGCATGGCGGGACCCGGGTGCCGGCCAACCGTATTGGCGCCGAATGCCGACGCATCACACCGGACCTGCTGCCGCTGGTGGCGCTGGAGCAGGCGGTCATCGACCGCATCGTCGCCCAGGTCCCGGGCGGTGCCGCCAACGTGCAGGACATCTACCCGCTGGGGCCGTTGCAGGCGGGGATTCTCTACCACCACCTGGCCAGCGAGGGGGATGATCCGTACCTGTTGCAGGCGCGTTTCGCCGTGGCCGACCGCGCGCGGCTGGAGGCGCTGCAGCGGGCCTTGGACCAGGTGATCGCCCGTCACGATATCCTGCGTTCCTCGCTGTACTGGGACGGCCTCGCCGAACCCGTACAGGTGGTGTGGCGCCAGGCATCGCTGCCGGTACAGGAGGTGACGCCGGAGGCGCCGCAGGTCCTGCGCCTGGACCTGACCCGCGCCCCCATGCTGCGCTTGCTGCACAGCCAGGACCCGGCCAGCGGGCGCATCACCGCGACCCTGCTGTTCCACCACCTGGTCATGGACCACGTGGCCCAGGATGTGCTGCGCGCCGAACTGCAGGCCTGCCTGCTCGGCGAGCAGCGCCAGTTGCCCGCGCCGGTGCCGTACCGCAACTACATCGCCCAGGTGCTGCAGGGCGCGGGCGAGGCCGAGCACGAGGCGTTCTTCCGCGAACAGCTGGGCGACATCGACGAGCCGACCTTGCCCTATGGCCCGCATCCGCTGGCTCATCAGGGCGCCGAGGCCGAAGCCCGGATCCTGCTGGACGACGGGCTGGCGCGACGCCTGCGCGAGCAAGCGCGATTGCTGGGTGTCGGTGCCGCCAGCCTGATGCACCTGGCCTGGGGGATGGTGCTGGGGCAGTTGTCGGGGCGCGACAGCGTGGTGTTCGGCACCGTGCTGCTCGGTCGCCTGCAGGGTGGCGAAGGCGTGGAGCACGCCTTGGGCGTGTTCATCAACACCTTGCCGCTGCGCCTGGAGGTGGGCCGCCTGCCGGTGCGCGAGGCGCTGCTCGACACCCACCGCCGGCTCACCGGGCTGCTGGTGCACGAGCATGCGCAACTCGCCCTGGCCCAGCGTTGCAGCGCGCTGCCGCCCGGCGCGCCGCTGTTCAGCGCCTTGCTCAACTACCGCCACAGTACCACGGCCCTGGTCCGCGACAGCGCGGCCGGGCGTGCCTGGGAAGGCATCGAGCTGCTGCATGCCGAGGAGCGCAGCAACTACCCGCTGGCCTTGAGCATCGACGACCTGGGCGAAGGCTTCGGCCTGACCGCGCAGTGCGCGCCGGGCCTGGATGCGCGGCGCCTGTGCGGTTATCTGCAGCAGGCCCTGGAAAACCTGGTCGAGGCCCTGACTCAGGATCCCGAACGAGGCCTGGAACGGCTGGATATCGTGCCGGCCGGGGAGCGCCAGCGGTTGCTGGTGGGCTTTAACGCCACGCAACGTGATTACCCGCGCGAGTTGCCGGTACAGCGATTGTTCGAGCAGCAGGTGGCGCGGCACCCGCTGGCGCTGGCGGCGCGCCACGACGAACGCCAGCTCACCTACGGCGAGCTCAACGAGCAGGCCAACCGCCTGGCCCACTGGCTGATCGGCGAGGGCGTGGTGGCAGGCGACCCGGTGGCGATCCTGTTGCCGCGTTCGTTGTCCTTGCTGGTGGCGCAGTTGGCCGTGCTCAAGTGCGCGGCCATCTATGTGCCGCTGGACATCAACGCCCCGGCCGAGCGCCAGGCGTTCATGGTCCAGGACTGCCAGGCCGTGGCGCTGCTGACCCTCGGCAGCCTGGCGGCGGACTGCGAGGCGCGGCGCATCGACCTGGACTGCCTGGCCCTCGACGACCAGCCGGCGCACAACCCGAACCTTGCGCAGGACGCCGACGCGGTGGCCTACGTGATGTACACCTCGGGCTCCACCGGTACGCCGAAGGGGGTGCGAGTCACCCACCGGGGCATCACCCGGCTGGTGCTGAACAACGGCTATGCCGATTTCGATGCCAGTGACCGTTTCGCCTTCGTCTCCAACCCGGCGTTCGATGCCGCCACCCTGGATGTCTGGGGCGGCCTGCTCAACGGTGGCCAGGTGCTGGTGATCGATCACCAGACGCTGGTCGAGCCAACGCAGTTCGCCACCGCGTTGCGCCAGGGTGGCGCCAGCGTGATGTTCGTCACCACGGCGCTGTTCAACCAGTATGTGCAGCTGATCCCCGAGGCCCTGGCCGGGCTGCGGGTCCTGCTGTGCGGCGGCGAGCGCGGCGAGCCCGCCAGCTTCCGGGCGATGCTGGCGCGGGCGCCGAGCCTGCGCCTGGTGCACTGCTACGGCCCCACCGAGACCACCACCTTCGCCACCGCCTGCACCGTGCGGGCCGTGGCCGACGGCGCCGAGCATGTGCCGATCGGCGGCCCGATCGGCAACACCACGGCCTATGTCCTCGATGCGCACGGGCGGCTGTTGCCCGAAGGCGTGACCGGCGAGCTGTACATTGGCGGCGACGGTGTCGCCCTGGGCTACCTGAATCGCCCGCAACTGACGGCCGAGCGTTTCCTCGATGATCCGTTCGGCACCGTGCCCGGCGCGAGGTTGTACCGTACCGGCGACCTGGCCCGCTGGCGTGATGACGGCCAGCTGGAATGCCTGGGACGCACCGATGATCAGGTGAAGATCCGTGGTTTCCGTATCGAGCTGGGCGAGATCGAGCAGCACCTGGCCCAGTGCCCGGGTGTGGACGAAGTCGTGGTCATGGCCCTGCGCCTGGAGCAGGGACCGCTGCGCCTGGTGGCCTGGTACACCCGTACCGACGCGACCCTCGACGGCGTGGCGTTGCGCGGTTTCCTGCGCCAACGGCTGCCGGAGTACATGCTGCCGGCGGCGTTCGTCGCGCTCGAGGCGTTGCCGTTGACCAACAATGGCAAGGTCGACCGACGGGCGCTGCCGCTGCCGGGCGCGCAGGACCTGGCCGTGGCGGTGTTCGAGGCCGCCGCAACACCGGTGGAGCAGGCATTGGCGGCGCTGTGGGCGCAGGTACTGGAGGTCGAGCGGGTGGGGCGGCATGACAGCTTCTTCGAACTGGGCGGGCATTCGCTGTCGGCGATCCGCCTGGTGGGCGAGATGCGCCAGGCCGGGCTGCACACGACCCTGGCGGAGCTGTTCCAGCACCCGACCATCGCCACCCTGGCAGCGCGCCTGGGCGAGGGTGCGGACGAGGACGAAGGCCTGGTCACAGTGCGCGCCGCAGGCAGCCAGCCGGCATTGTTCCTGATCCACGAGTTCAGTGGCCTGGACCTGTACTTCCCGGTCCTGGGGCGGCATATCGAAGGTGATTTCCCCGTCTACGGCCTGGCTGGCGTCGCCCCCGGGGAAGCGCAGCTGAACACCATGGAGTGCCTGGCGGCACGCCTGGTACGGCGGATCCGCGCCGTGCAGCCGCACGGGCCGTATCGGCTGGCCGGCTGGTCGTTCGGCGGCGTGCTGGCCTACGAGGTGGCCGCGCAGTTGCTGGGCGCGGACGAGCCGGTGGCCTTCGTCGGCCTGATCGACACCTACGTGCCGCGCCTGAGCGACCAGGGCAAGGCGCGCTGGCAAGGGCCGCACCTGCTGCAAGGGCAGCTTTTGCTGCATTGCCGAGTGCACTGGCAGGCCCAGGGCGAGGCGGGAGCCGCGCAGTTGGCCGAGATCGAGGCATTGCAGCCCGGGGCGCTGGCGTTCGAAGCACTGCTCGCCCACTGCCGTGAGCGCCAGCTCCTGGTGCCCGGCCTGGTTCAGGCCAGCGACGGGCAATTGCGCCACTTCTTCGAGCGTCACCTGGCCCATGGGCATGCCCTGGCCCACTACCGCCTGGCACCGTTGCCGGTGCCGCTGCACCTGTTCGTGGCCGAGCAGCGCAGCGCCGGCATTGCCACCGACAGCCCGACCCTGGGTTGGGCCGAGGCCTTGCCGGGGCAGGCGTTGCATTGCCTGAGCGTGCCGGGCGATCACCAGAGCATGGTGCAGGATCCGCAGGCGACGGTGCTGGGCCAGGCTATCGCGCAGGCGTTGCAGGCTTCTGCCGGCGGCGTTGCGCCGACGCACCAGCCGCTGCTGGCGATCCAGAGCGGCACGCCGTCCCATGTCCCGGTGTTCTGCGTGCCGGGGGCCGGAGACAGCGTGACCAGCTTTATCGGCCTGGCCGAGGCGCTGGGGCCGGACTGGCCGGTGCATGGCCTGCAGGCCCGGGGCCTGGCCGTGGGCGAGGTGCCGCACAGCGCGGTGGAGGCCGCCGCCGACTGCCATGTCCGGGCCATCGAGGCGCTGTACCCCGAAGGCCCGTTGAACCTGGTCGGGCATTCGTTCGGTGGCTGGGTGGCCCATGCCATGGCGCTACGCCTGCAGGCCAAGGGGCGCGAAGTGCGCTCCCTGACCCTGATCGACAGCGAGGCGCCGGGCGCGGGGGGCAGTTGCGGCAAGCCGTACACCTTTACCCAGGCCGTGCAGCGGCTGATCGAGTCGTTGCAGCTGTCCACCGGCAAGTCGTTGGGCATCGAACCTGTGGTCTTTGCCGAAGCTGACGATCAGGAGCAACTGCGCCAGTTGCACGCGGCCATGGTGCGGGTCGGCCTGATGCCGTCGCGTTCTTCGGCGCAGGCGCTCGAGGGCGTGGTGCGGACCTTCGCCACGGCCCTGCGCACGGTGTACCGTCCCGACGGCGGGTTTAACGGCCTGGCGCGGCTGGTGCTGGTGGCTGACCCGAGCCTGGACGCCGCCGGCAACCAGCGTGAGCAGCAGGCCATGGAAGAGGGCTGGCGCGATTGGCTGCCGCAACTGGAGGTATGGCAGGGGCCGGGCAACCATTTCAGCATCCTCAAGGTGCCGGATGTGTTCAGCCTGGCGGCATGGTGGCATGACGGGCAGGCCCTGTATCACGGCAGGGTGAAGCAGTAACACCGTCGTGGGCGCGGGCCATGCCCGCGCCCACGGGACCTCATCGGATTCTGGAAGAACGGTTTTATGGAAAAGACGAAGTTTCGCAAGATCACCCTTGGGGTCGCCGCGGCCCTGGTCGCCGGCATCGTGCTGTATGCGGTGCAGGCCCCGGCCAAGCCGCCGCAGTACATCACCGCCACGGTCGAACGTGGCGACATCGAGAACGCGGTGCTGGCCACTGGCACCCTGGAGGGTATCCGCCAGGTGGACGTCGGTGCCCAGGTCTCCGGGCAGCTCAAGTCGCTGAAGGTCAAGCTCGGTGACAAGGTCAGCGAAGGCCAGTGGCTGGCCGAGATCGACCCGCTGGTGCCGCAGAACACCCTGCGCCAGGCCGAGGTCGACGAGGAGAAGCTGCAGGCCGAGCGGCGCTCGGTGCAGGCCAAGCTCAAGCAGGCCAAGCGGGTCTACGAGCGGTACGAGGTGCTGCAGGACGACGAGTCGATCTCGCGCCAGGATTTCGAGAGTGCCGAGTCCGAGTTCGAGGTGCAGCAGGCCAACCTGCGCTCGCTGGACGCGCAGATCAAGAGCGCCCGGGTGCAGATCGACACCGCCAGGGTCAACCTTGGCTACACCCGCATCGTCGCGCCGATCAATGGCCATGTGGTGGGCATCGTCACCCAGGAAGGCCAGACGGTGATCTCCAACCAGTTGGCGCCGGTGATCCTCAAGCTGGCCGACCTCGACACCATGACCATCAAGGCCCAGGTGTCCGAGGCCGACGTGATCCACATCAGCCCCGGCCAGCAGGTGTACTTCACCATCCTCGGCGACGACCAGCGCTACTACGCCAAGCTGCGCGGCACGGAGCCGGCGCCGCAGAACTACCTGGAAAGCAGCGACAAGAACAGCGGCGCGGCCAAGCAGGCCAGCGCGGTGTTCTACAACGCACTGTTCGAGGTACCCAACCCCGAGCACCGCCTGCGCATCTCGATGACCGCCCAGGTGCGCATCGTCCTCGACACCGCCCAGGGCGTGCTCACCGTGCCGGTGGCGGCGCTGGGGCCGCGCGACGCCGACGGCAGTTTCCCGGTACGGGTGATCGACGGCAAGGGCTTCGCCCAGGTGCGCAAGGTCCAGGCGGGGATCAACAACAACGTCAAGGTGCAGGTCAAGGATGGCTTGGCCGAGGGCGACCGGGTGGTGATCGGCGAGCCGGTGTCGGGTGAGGCGGGGGCGTGAGCATGAACATGACCGTCGAGCTTTCACCGCACCTGGCGCGGCCCGCAGACCAGCAACAGCCGTTGCTGCGCCTGCAGGGGGTCAGCCGCAGCTTCATGGCCGGCGACCGTGAGTTCCTGGCGCTCAAGGGCATCGACCTGGAGATTCATGCCGGTGAGCTGGTGGCGATCATCGGCGCCTCGGGCTCGGGCAAGTCGACCCTGATGAACATCCTCGGCTGCCTGGACCATGCCAGCGCCGGCAGCTACCAGGTCAGCGGCCAGGAAACCCGCGACCTGGACGAAGACGCCCTGGCGGCGCTGCGGCGCGACCATTTCGGTTTCATCTTCCAGCGTTACCACCTGTTGCCGCACCTGGATGCCCTGCGCAACGTCGAGATCCCAGCGGTATATGCCGGCGTGTCCCAGGCCGGGCGCCATGCCCGCGCCCGTGAACTACTGGGCCGTTTGGGTCTGGGCACCCATCTGGCCCACCGGCCGAGCCAGCTGTCCGGCGGCCAGCAGCAGCGGGTGAGCATCTGCCGGGCGCTGATGAACGGCGGCGAGGTGATCCTCGCCGACGAACCTACCGGCGCCCTCGATACCGCCAGCGGCAAGGAGGTAATGAACATCCTGCTGGAGCTGCACGCTGCCGGGCACACAGTAATCCTGGTGACCCACGACCCCAAGGTCGCCGCCCATGCCGAGCGGATCATCGAGGTCAGCGACGGGCAGATCGTCAGCGACCGCCGCACCCGGCCCGAGGCGCCTGCGCCGGCCGCCGCGGCCGCGCCGGCTGTCGAGCAGGCGCCGCGGCGGCTGGTGGCCAGCCTCGGCCTGTTCCGCGAGGCCTTCAAGATGGCCTGGATCGCCCTGGTCTCACACCGCATGCGCACCTTGCTGACCATGCTCGGGATCATCATCGGCATCACCTCGGTGGTGTCGATCTCGGCCATCGGCGAGGGCGCCAAGGGTTACGTGCTCAAGGACATCCAGGCGATCGGCAGCAACACCATCGACATCTATTCAGGCACCAGTTTCGGCGACAGCCGGGCCAAGGCCATCGAGACCTTGATGCCGGCGGATGTGACGGCGCTCAACGCGCTCTACTACGTCGACAGCGCCACCCCGGTGATCGGCCAGAGCTCGCTGGTGCGCTACCGCAACATCGACGCCGACGTGCAGCTCAACGGCGTCAGCGAGCAGTACTTCCAGGTGCGCAACATCCCGCTGGCCTCGGGGATCGTGTTCAGCGCCGACGATGCCCGGCGCCAGGCGCAGGTGGTGGTGATCGACCACAACACGCGCAAGCGCCTGTTCGGCGACGGGGTCAACCCGCTGGGGCAGGTGATCCTGGTCGGCAAGCTGCCGTGCACGGTGATCGGCGTGACCGCCGAGAACAAGAACCTGTTCGTCGCCGGCAACACGCTGAACGTGTGGATGCCCTACGAGACCGCCGCCGGGCGTGTGCTTGGCCAGCGCCACCTGGACAGCATCAGCGTGCGAATCAAGGATGGCATGCCGAGCAAGCGGGTCGAGGAGGAGGTCAACAAGCTGATGCTGCAGCGGCACGGGACCAAGGACTTCTTTACCAACAACCTCGACAGCATCATGCAGACCGTGCAGAAGACCAGCCGCTCGCTGACCCTGCTGCTGTCGCTGATCGCAGTGATTTCGCTGGTGGTGGGGGGGATCGGGGTGATGAACATCATGCTGGTGTCTGTCACCGAGCGGACCCGGGAGATTGGCATTCGCATGGCGGTGGGGGCGCGGCAGTCCGACATCCGGCAGCAGTTTCTGGTGGAGGCGGTGATGGTTTGTCTGATTGGCGGGGTGATCGGGATCGGGTTGTCCTATGGGATCGGGTATCTGTTTGCCTTGTTCGTCAAGCAGTGGGAGATGGTGTTTTCGTTGGGGTCGGTGGTTACGGCGTTTGTTTGTTCTACGTTGATTGGGATTGTGTTTGGGTTTGTGCCGGCTCGGAATGCGGCGCGGTTGGATCCTATTGAGGCGCTGGCTCGGGATTAGGATATACTGGTTTTTTGGTTTGAGTTGGTTTTGGTAGTTGTGTGCGCATTCATTTGCGATGTCGACGCTTATTCACCTTTCCGCCCTTACGGCGGGTAACTTTTTGAAGGATCAAAAAGTCACCAAAAAATCCTCGCTCCATTCATCCGGCCCTCCGCTTCGCTCCGGGTCCCCTCACTCCGGCCTTGCTCCCGGGAGGACCGCGCTGCAGGGCCCATCCTGGGCCCCAGCGCTTGACGGGCATCCATGCCCGTCACCTCCCTCCGCAAGTCCTGCGTTCGGCCTCCTGAAGTCGCGAAGTTACGAGCGGCGCCTGGACTGGCGCAGCTGTCGCTAGTTGGAGATTAATTAATCTCTCGATCCCATCGCGGGGCAAGCCCGCTCCTACACGATAGTCGCCGTTATATAAATCCCTGTAGGAGCGGGCTTGCCCCGCGAAAGGGCCGGAACAGCCAATACATAATTAACTGTCAAACAACTAAATTCGCATTTCTTGCTCTTGCTCTTGCTCTTGCTTCTAAGCGCGCGGTAGTTCAGGCGCCGCCAATTGCGACTTCAGGAGGCCGAGCGGAGTTCTTGCGGAGGGAGGTGACGGCCATGGATGGCCGTCAAGCGCTGCGCCCCAGGATGGGGCGTTCAGCGCGGTCCTCCCGGGAGCAAGAACGGAGCGAGGGAACCCCGGAGCGCAGCGCAGGGGCCGTATGAATGGAGCCAGCGGTTTTTGCCTACTTTTGCCCAAGAGCAAAAGTAGGTCGCCGTAAAGGCGAAAAGGTGACTAGATGTCGACATATTTAAAGAATATGAATGCAAAATTCAAAACAATCACATCCGATCCCGATCCCGATCCCGATCCCGACTCCAAACAAAAAAATTTCTTTAGCCCCCTAATCAAAGCTTTGACATTCACTGCCTAAGCAGTAATATTTCTACACAATTCCCCGAGCAGACCCCGATGTCCCACTTCACCCCGGAAAACTTCCAGACCTGCGCCATAGGCATGCTGCTCGGCCGCGCCGCACTCCTCAAGGACCGCATCCTTGACTGGCACCTGGAAGCCGACGGCGTCACCGCCGCCCAGTTCAAGGTGCTGATCATCGTCACCCAGTACCAGGTCGACACCCCGGCCGAACTGTGCCGCTACCTGGGCCTGGACAGCGGCTCGATGACCCGCATGCTCGACCGCCTCGAGCAGAAGGGCCTGATCCTGCGCAATCGCTGCCCCGACGACCGCCGCCAGGTGCGCCTGGCCCTTACCGCCGATGGCCAGCGCCTGGCCGACCGCCTGCCGCAGGTCGGCGCGGCGGCGATGAACGAACTGGTCGGCGTCCTGCAGCCCGAGGAACTCAAGACCCTCGAGCAACTGCTCGCCAAGGTCCTGATCAACGCCGGCGACCCCCTGACGATCCGCCGCTTCGGCGATCGTTGAACCCTGTCACGCATCTTCCAAGGTATTGTCATGGCCACTCCCGCTGACACCTCCACCCCGGCCGCCGCGCCCGACAACACGCGCAAGCGCAAGGTCTGGCTGCTCGCCCTGTTGCTGATACTGATCCTCGCCGGTGCAGGCACCTGGGCCTGGTACAGCCTGGTCGGGCGCTGGCACGAAAGCACCGACGACGCCTACGTCAACGGCAACGTCGTGGAGATCACCCCGCTGGTGACCGGCACCGTCACCAGCATCGGCGCCGATGACGGCGACCTGGTCCATGCCGGCCAGGTGCTGCTGCAATTCGACCCCGCCGACAGCGAAGTCGCCCTGCAGTCGGCCGAGGCCAAGCTGGCGCGCACCGTGCGCCAGGTGCGCGGGCTGTACAGCAATGTCGACTCGCTCAAGGCGCAACTGCAGACCCGCCAGGCCGAGCTGCAGAAGGCCCAGCAGGACTACAACCGACGCAAGGTGCTGGCCGACAGCGGCGCCATCGCCGCCGAGGAAGTGGCCCACTCCCGCGATGACCTGACCGTGGCCCAGGCTGCCGTCAACAGCGCCCGCCAGCAACTCAACACCAGCACCGCGCTGGTCGACGACACCGTGGTGTCCTCGCATCCGGAAGTGATGGCCGCCGCAGCGGACCTGCGCCAGGCCTACCTCGACCATGCCCGCACCACGCTGGTGGCGCCGGTGACCGGCTATGTCGCCAAACGCACCGTGCAACTGGGCCAGCGCCTGCAGCCGGGCACGACAACCATGGCGGTGATCCCGCTGGACGAGGTGTGGATCGACGCCAACTTCAAGGAAACCCAGCTGCGTGACATGCGCATCGGCCAGCCGGTCGAGATCACCGCCGACCTGTACGGCAGCGAAGTCAGGTACACCGGCACCGTCGACAGCCTCGGCGCGGGCACCGGCAGCGCCTTCGCCCTGTTGCCGGCGCAGAACGCCACCGGCAACTGGATCAAGATCGTCCAGCGCGTACCGGTACGCATCCACCTTGACCCCGAGCAACTGAAGAAGCACCCGCTGCGCATCGGCCTGTCCACGGTCACCGAGGTCGACCTGCACGACCAGAGCGGCCCGGCCCTGGCCCAGCAGCCACCGCAGCAGGCCAGCTACACCACCCAGGTGTATGACCGTCAGCTGGTCGAGGCCGACGACCTGATCGCCCGGCTGATCCACGAAAACAGCGCCACCGGCAAGACGGCCCAGCGATGAGCCAGCAGGCCCCCGCGCAGTTCACCCCGCCGAGCCTGCTGCTGACCACCATCGGCCTGTCCCTGGCGACCTTCATGCAGGTACTCGACACCACCATCGCCAACGTGGCGTTGCCGACCATTTCCGGCAACCTCGGCGTGAGTTCGGAGCAGGGCACCTGGGTGATCACCTCGTTCGCGGTGAGCAACGCCATCGCCTTGCCGCTGACCGGCTGGCTGAGCCGACGCTTCGGCGAGGTGAAGCTGTTCATCTGGGCCACGCTGCTGTTCGTGCTGGCCTCGTTCCTGTGCGGCGTCGCCCAGTCGATGCCCGAGCTGGTGTTGTTCCGCGTGATCCAGGGCGTGGTGGCCGGCCCGCTGTACCCGATGACCCAGACCCTGCTGATCGCCGTGTACCCGCCGGCGAAAAGGGGGATGGCCCTGGCGCTGCTGGCGATGGTCACGGTGGTGGCGCCGATTGCCGGGCCGATCCTCGGTGGCTGGATCACCGACAGCTACAGCTGGCCATGGATCTTCTTCATCAACGTGCCGATCGGCCTGTTCGCCGCCGCCGTGGTGCGCCAGCAGATGCGCGCGCGACCGGTGGTCACCAGCCGCCAGCCGATGGACTACATCGGCCTGCTGACCCTGATCGTCGGGGTCGGCGCGTTGCAGGTGGTGCTGGACAAGGGTAACGACCTGGACTGGTTCGAATCATCGTTCATCGTCATCGGCACCTTGATCTCGGTGGTGTTCCTGGCGGTATTCGTCATCTGGGAGCTCACCGATCGCCATCCGGTGGTCAACCTGCGATTGTTCGTGCACCGCAACTTCCGCATCGGCACCTTGGTGCTGGTGGGCGGCTACGCGGGGTTCTTCGGCATCAACCTGATCCTGCCGCAATGGCTGCAGACCCAGATGGGCTACACCGCCACCTGGGCAGGCCTTGCGGTGGCACCGATCGGCCTGCTGCCGGTGCTCATGTCGCCCTTCATCGGCCAGTACGCCCATCGCTTCGACCTGCGCTTGCTGGCCGGCATCGCCTTCCTGGCGATCGGCACCAGTTGCTACATGCGCGCCGGTTTCACCAACGAGGTGGACTTCCTGCACATCGCCCTGGTGCAGTTGTTCATGGGCATCGGCGTGGCGCTGTTCTTCATGCCGACCCTGGGCATCCTGTTGTCGGACCTGCCACCGCACCAGATCGCCGACGGCTCGGGGCTGGCCACCTTCCTGCGCACCCTGGGCGGCAGTTTCGCCGCGTCGCTGACCACCTGGATCTGGATTCGTCGTGCCGACCAGCACCACGCCTACCTGAGCGAGCACATCAGCAACTTAGATCCGGCCACCCGGCAGACCCTGGAGCAGTTGGGCGGGGCCAGCCCGCAGGGTTACGCGAAGCTGGAGCAGATCCTCAACAGCCAGGCGTACATGATGTCGACGGTGGACTACTTCACCTTGCTCACCTGGGTGTTCGCCGGGCTGATCCTGCTGGTGTGGCTGGCCAAGCCGCCCTTCACCGCCAAGGCCGGGCCGGCTTCGGCGGGGCATTGAACCAATGATCCTGTCCATGCAGCACCTGCCCCGTTTTCAAATGATGGTATTTCCCCTAATCTTGTAGGCCTTTACCTGGCTACTTGGCAGACTCATGGACAAGGTCATCGTCATCACCGGCGCCAGCCGGGGCATCGGCGCCGCCACGGCATTGCTGGCGGCGCAACAGGGTTACCGCATCTGCATCAACTACCACGCTGACGACCAGGCCGCCGAGGCGATGCTGGCGCAGGTTCGTGCACTGGGTGCCGAGGCCATCGCCGTGCGCGCCGACGCCAGCGTCGAGGACGAGGTGATGCGGCTGTTCCGCTGCGTCGACCAGGAACTCGGGCCGGTCACCGCGCTGGTCAACAATGCCGGCACCATCGGCCAGCAGAGCCGTGTCGAGGACATGTCCGAGTTCCGCCTGCTCAAGGTGATGAAGACCAATGTGGTCGGCCCGATCCTCTGCGCCAAGCACGCCTTGCTGCGCATGGCCCGCCGCCATGGCGGCCAGGGCGGGGCGATCGTCAACGTGTCGTCGATGGCCGCGCGGCTGGGTTCGCCCAACGAGTACGTCGACTATGCCGCCTCCAAGGGCGCCCTGGACACCTTCACGGTGGGCCTGGCCAGGGAGGTGGCAGGCGAGGGCGTGCGGGTCAATGGCGTGCGGCCGGGCTACATCCATACCGGCTTCCATGCCCTGAGTGGCGATCCGGACCGCGTCAGCAAGCTCGAGCCGGGCCTGCCGATGGGGCGCGGTGGCCAGCCCGAGGAAGTGGCTGAGGCGATCCTGTGGTTGCTGTCGGAAAAGGCGTCCTATGCGACCGGCACCTTCATCGACCTGAGCGGCGGGCGCTAGTGTCGCGTAGCAACGACTCCACCTGATCCACCAGTTTCTCGAGATCAAAGGGCTTGGTCAGCACGCGGGTTCCCTGCGGCAGAGGACCATCCTCGAGCACCGCATTGGCATCGTAGCCGGTGATGAACAGCACCGGCATCGAAGGCTGTCGCTGGCGTATGGCCTGGGCGACCTGGCGGCCATTCAGGCCCCCGGGCAAGCCGATGTCGGTGATCAGCAGGTCGAACGTCAGGCCTGCCTCCAGTGCAGCCGGACCGGTGGCGTAGCCTTCGACCTGGTGTCCCAGCTCCTCAAGCACTTCGGCGATCACCAGACGCAACGCGGCCTGGTCCTCGACCAGCAGTACCCGCTTTCCGGGGCCGTGCGCGGACTGCGATGACACGCCCTTTGCAGGTGCGGGCAGGGGAGCGGCATCATGCCTGGGCAGGTAGAGGTGCATGCAGGTGCCTTCGCCCGGCTGGGAGCAGATCTGCAACTGCCCACCTGACTGACGGACGAAGCCATAGACCATGGACAGTCCAAGCCCGGTACTTTGCCCCATGGGCTTGGTGGTGAAGAAGGGTTCGACCGCGCGGTCGAGCACCTCGGCTGGCATTCCACGCCCGGTGTCGCTGACGCTCAAGCGCAGATAGGGCCCGGGAGGGAGGTCAAGCGACTGGGCGGTATCCTGCGTCACCTCCAGCGCGACGCAGTGGAGGTCGATTCGACCGCCGGCAGGCATGGCGTCGCGGGCATTGATGCACAGGTTGAGCAGGGCGCTTTCCAGTTGCGGTGGATCGATGAACACCGTGCCGGTCTCCAGGTCGAAATGGCTGTTCACCTCGATGGCCGGGCCGACGCTGCGGCTGATCAGGTCTTCCATCCCCTGTACCAGCGTGCTCAACCGGGTGGCCTGGGGCAGCAGGGTCTGGCGGCGGGAGAACGCCAGCAGGCGTTGCACCAGCGTGGCAGCCCGCTGCGCGGATTCGCAAGCGCTGTTCAACAACGGCGTGATTTCGGCGTAACGGGCCTTCTGCAGCCGTTGACGTATCAACTCCTGGGCGCCGAGCATGCCGCCAAGCAGGTTGTTGAAGTCATGGGCGATGCCGCCGGTGAGTTGGCCCACGGCTTCCATCTTCTGTACTTGGCGCAGTGCTTCCTCAGTCTCGAGCAGTCGCTTCTGCTCGCCGACCTGGCGGGTGATGTCGTAGACGAACAGGTAGGCGCCGACAATCCTGCCCGCGCTGTCACGCAGGGGAGTGAAGCGCAGTTCGAAATGACGCTTGTCGCTGCCGCGACCATACTCGATCACTTCGATGTAGCTTTCGCCGGACAATGCCCTGCGCCAATACGCCACCGATCGTTCGCGTTCCTCGGGGAATCCGTCCAGGCACTCATGCAGGTTGTCACCGGCCTTTATCTTGCGGCCAAACAGGTACTCGAAATCCTTTACCGCCCGGGCGTTGACCGCGAGAAAGCGCAGCGAGGTGTCTACCACCTGCACCCGGGCGACACTGTTCTCGACCAGCTCGGCGAGCAGGCTGCGTTCGGCCAGGGCGGCGGTGACCCGTTGCTCGAGGTGGTCGTTGAGTTCCTGCAGGGCGTTTTCGGCGCGGCGTCGTTCGGTGACATCCTTGAACAGCACCGCCACTTGGTGTTTCTCGGCGGGTTCGACCCGGAAGGTGGTGACCGACAGCACGCGACCGGTAGCCACCAGTTCCTGCTCGAACTGCAAGGGCTCGCCCGTGCGCAGCACCTGTCCGTAGCGGGCGACCCAGTCGTCGGCTTCGTCGGGTACCATCTCGCGCAACTTCTGCCCGACCACGTTGGGAATCCCTGCGTGGCGGGCATAGGCGGCGTTGGCGAGGATATGGATGTAGTCGCTCAACGGCCCATGCGGCCCGTCGAAGAACTCGATGATGCAGAAACCCTCGTCCATCGTGTCGAAGAGAAAGCGGAACAGGTCTGGATCCTGCCGGGTGCGGTCGGTCAGTTCGGCCTCCAGCAGGGCATTGCGCTGGCGTAGGCGTTCAACTTCCAGGCGCAGGGACTGCAGTTCGCGCGAGGGCATGCTGGCATCCGTCGAGGTGGGGGCAGATACGCTAATCGCCTGCTGGTGTGCCTGTCCAGTCACGCGGTTCACGGTCGTGCATGGGCTTGCTTCGCGCGGCGTTCAGCAGCTCCTCCACCTTGGAGGTCAGCAGTCTCAGTTCGAAGGGTTTGTGCAACAGTCGCATGAGAGGCGAACCCTTGAGCCGGCGGGTATCGAGGGCACCATCGTAGCCGGTGATGAATAGGGTGGGCAGATGCTCATCGAAAGTCCAGCAGGCATTGGCGACCTGGTATCCGTCGATATCCCCCGGCAGCCCGATATCCACCACCAGCAAGTCTGGGCGAGCTCCTTCGTCCAAGGCGCGCAGGGCCGTGCGGCCATTCTCGAAGTCCTGAACCTGCAAGCCGTGTTCCTCGAGGATTTCCCGTATCACCAGGCGTAGCGCCGCTTGATCTTCCACCAGCAGGATGAGCGGCTGCCTGGACCTGGCTGGCGTGATCGCCTGCTGCATATCGTCTGCTGGTGTTGCGCTGCCCGCTTGAGCACGTGGTAAATACAAGTGGATGCAGGTGCCGCGTCCTGGTGAGCTGTCGATGCTCAGTTGGCCGGCTGATTGGCGCACGAAGCCGTAAGCCATGGACAGGCCCAACCCGGAGCCTTGCCCCAGTGGCTTGGTTGTGAAGAACGGTTCGGCGGCACGCTCGCTGATTTCCTGGGTCATGCCGCAGCCGGTATCTTCTACCTGAATGTGCAGATACTGTCCGGTGTCGAGATGAAGGGCTGCAGCCTGGGCGGCATCCAGCTGGCAGTTGCCGCAGCTGATGCCCAGGGTGCCGCCACGCGTCATGGCGTCCCGGGCGTTGATGCACAGGTTGAGCAGGGTGCTTTCCAGCTGCGATGGATCAACGCAGACCAGCCATTGGCCGGCGAGGGTGGCATCGACGAACTGTACATGGCTGTCCAGGGAGCTGTGGATCAGCTCATGCATGCCGGCTACCAGGTGGTGCACATCCAGCGGTTGTGGTGTCAGCGCCTGCTGGCGGGCGAAAGCCAGCAGGCGCTGGACCAGAGAAGCGGCGCGCGAGGAATTCTGCCGGGCAATGTCGAGCAGGTGCCTGCTGTCCTGCTGACGCCCCTGCGCCAGGCGTTTGTCGGCCAGTTCCAGCGCGCCGAGAATGCCGCCGAGCAGGTTGTTGAAGTCGTGGGCGATGCCGCCGGTCAGTTGGCCGATGGCTTCCATCTTCTGTGACTGGCGCAAGGCCCCCTCGGCCTGGCTCAGGCGCTGCTGTTCCTGGACGCGGGCGGTGATGTCGTACGCGAAAAGATAGCCGCCACGGATTTGGCCTTTGGCGTCGCGCAGTGGGTTGTAGCGCATTTCGTAATGTCGTGGCTGGTCAGGTGTGCCCAGGCTGACCATCTCGACGAAAGACTGCCCGGTGATGAGTCGGGGCCAGATCGGTTGGAGCTTCTCCATGATCTGTGGCAGACCTGCCAGGATGTCATGGACATGGTCGCCAACCTTGGGCGAAATGCCGTGCAGTCGCTCGAAGGTTTCGCGCGCCGTGCGGTTGATTGCCACCAGGCGCAAGCTGCAGTCCGCGGCGAACACATTGGCCAGGCTGTGGTCCACCAGTTCGCCGAGCAGCCTGTTATTGGTTTCGGCCCTGTCCATGCGTTCTTCTGTTTGCTCCTGCAGCAGCTGGCGCGCCTGTTCGCTGGCCGAGACCCCGGTAAATAGCACGGCCACTCGTCTGTCACTGGCTGGGCCCAAGCGATAGGCGGTAACGTTGAGCAAACGGTCGGTGACGTTCAGGCGTTGTTCGAAGCTTACCGGCTGGCCGCTGCGCAATACCTCGGCAAAGCGCGGCACCCAGGCATCGGCTTCGTTCGGGATCAGTTCGCGTACGGTCTGCCCCATCTGCTTGTCATGGCCTGTATGGCGCAGGCAGGCGTCATTGCTGAGGATGTAGCGGTAGTCGCTCAACGGCCCTTGGGGGCCATCAAGCAGCTCCAGGACACAGAAGCCCTCGGCCATGCGGGAGCGTAGCAACTCGAAACATACCAACTCCAGATCATGCCTGGCCACCTGCTTCTCGAGGGTATCGATACGGGCCTGCAGCTGCTCGGAAGAGGGCGACGGGGCTGGCATAGACTGGATCCATCCGTTGGACCGTAACACTATAGGCGTGGTCCTTGTTTCAAGCCACCAACCCGTCAGAACGACCGCACGATCCGCCCCAGGGTCTCCATGGCCTGCTCGGCGGCATCGCCCCAGGGGCTGCCGTAGTTCAGGCGGATGCAGTTGCCGAAGCGCCGGGTCGGCGAGAAGATCGGCCCCGGCGCGATGCTGATGCCCTGGGCCAGGGCCATGTGGAACAGCTTCAGGGCGTCCATCTGCTCGGGCAGCTCCAGCCACAGGAAGTAGCCCCCGGAAGGTTGGCTGACCCGGGTCTGCGCCGGGAAGTGGCGGGCAATGGCGGCCAGCATGTTGGCCTGCTGGCCCTCGAGGGCGTAGCGCAGCTTGCGCAGGTGGCGATCATAGCCGCCGTGCTGCAGGTAGTCGGCAATCGCCGCCTGGGCCGGCATCGAGGCGCACAGCGAGGTCATCAGCTTGAGTCGCTCGATCTTCTGCGCGAAGCGCCCGGCCGCCACCCAGCCGATCCGGTAGCCGGGGGCCAGGCTCTTGGCGAACGAGCCGCAATGCATCACCAGGCCTTCGGTGTCGAACGCCTTGGCCGGTTTCGGCGCCTGCTGCGAATAATACAGCTCGGCGTAGACGTCGTCCTCGATCAGCGGCACCTGGTGGCGACGCAGCAGTTCGACCAGTTCCTGTTTCTTGGCCTCCGGCATGCTGGCGCCCACCGGGTTCTGGAAGTTGGTCATGCACCACACGGCCTTGACCGGGTGTTTTTCCAGGGTCTGGGCCAGCACGCCGAGATCCATGCCCTCGCGCGGGTGCACCGGGATCTCCACAGCCTTGAGCTTGAGCCGTTCGAGCACCTGCAGGCAGGCGTAGAAGGCCGGTGCCTCGATGGCCACCAGATCGCCGGGCTGGGTGACGGCTTGCAGGCACAGGTTCAGCGCTTCCAGCGCACCGTTGGTGATCAGCAGCTCCTCCATCGGCAGCATCAGCCCGGCGACCATGTAGCGCAGGGCGATCTGCCGGCGCAGTTGCGGGTTGCCCGGCGACAGGTCGGTGACCACCATGCGCGGGTCCATGGCCCGGCTGGCACTGGCCAGCGAGCGTGACAGGCGCTGCAGGGGGAACAGGGTCGGGCTGGGGAAGGCCGAGCCGAACGGCACGGTGTGCGGATCCTTGATCGAATCGAGGATCGAGAACACCAGGCCGCTGACATCGACATCGGTGGATTCGCTGGCCGGCGCCTGGGGCTGCGGCTCGCTGAACGGGCGCGGCGCATGGGCGTTGACGAAGTAGCCCGAGCGCGGCCGGGCGCGGATCAGGCCGCGCCGTTCCAGCAGGTAGTAGGCCTGGAACACCGTGGACGGGCTGACCCCGTGAGTCTGGCTGGCGTAGCGTACCGAAGGCACCCGCTGACCGGGGCCAAGCACCCCGGAGCGGATCAGTTCGGCAATGTCGTCGGCAAATCGTTCGTAGCGTTTCATTATCGTCTGGGCAGGCAAGGTGGTGGTCAGTGTAGGGGATCAGCGATTCATCGGCGCGACGAAACGGCTGTGCGCGGTGCTGCGGATGCCCGGCTGGTCGCTGTCCTGGATCTCGAACGTCAGCTCCTGGGAACTGCTGCTCGGGCGGTCGGCGAGCATCGCCACCGACACCGGCAGCTCGCTCATCTCGCCGGCGGCGAGGGTGAACTCGGTGCGCCCGTGCAGCTCGAAGCCGTCGGCGTCCACCAGGCGCAGGCGATAGTGCTGCGCTTCCTGGGTCTTGTTGATGATCTTGAGCAGGTAGATGTTCTCGATCTGGCCCAGGGCGTTCTCGCGGAACAGGCCACGGTCCTTGATCACGTCCATCGACACCATCGGACGCATCTGCAGGGCGACCACCAGGGCGCCTATCATCACCGTCAGCGCGGCGGCGTAGCCCAACAGGCGAGGGCGCAGCCAGTGGGTCTTGCCGCCTTGCAGGTTGTGCTCGGACTTGTAGCCGATCAGGCCGCGGGCATAGCCCATCTTGTCCATCACCCCGTCGCAGGCGTCGATGCAGGCGGCGCAGCCGATGCAGGCCATCTGCAGACCCTCGCGGATATCGATGCCGGTGGGGCAGACCTGCACGCACAGGGTGCAGTCGATGCAGTCGCCCAGGCCCTGGCTGCGCGGGTCGCTGCCTTTCTTGCGCGGGCCACGGGCTTCGCCGCGGCTGGGGTCGTAGGCCACCGCCAGGGTGTCCTTGTCGAACATCACGCTCTGGAACCGCGCATAGGGGCACATGTGCATGCACACCGCCTCGCGCAGCCAGCCGGCGTTGAGGTAGGTGGCGCCGGTGAAGAACAGGATCCAGAACAGCGCAACGCCGCCCAGTTCGAAGCTGAACAGTTCGGCGGCCAGTGGACGGATCGGGGTGAAGTAGCCGACGAAGGTCAGGCCGGTGAGCAGACCGATGGCCAGCCATAGGCCGTGCTTGAGGCCGCGCCGGGCGATCTTCTCGACGCCCCAGGGCGCGGCGGCCAGCTTGATGCGCTGGTTGCGATCGCCTTCGGTAATCTTCTCGCACCACATGAACAGCCAGGTCCAGGTGCTCTGCGGGCAGCTGTAGCCGCACCAGACGCGCCCGGCGAACACGGTGATGGCGAACAGGCCGAATGCGCAGATGATCAGCAGCGCCGACAGCAGGATGAAGTCCTGCGGCCAGAAGGTCGCGCCAAAGATGTGGAACTTGCTTTCGGCCAGGTCCCAGAGCACGGCCTGGCGGTCGCCCCACTGCAACCAGGCGGTGCCGAAGAACAGTACGAACAGCAACCCGGCGAAGGCAATCCGCAGGTTGCGGTAGAAGCCAGTGAAGCTGCGGGTGTGGATGCCATCGGCCACCTGGCTTTTGCTCTTGTTGGCGGCGGGGGCAATCTCGATGACTCGGAAGGGGATTCTATCGCTCATGGTTCATCGCTCATCAGGCCTCGATCAGGCCAGGGCACTATGGCCCTCGATCTGTTTTCAGCACAGGCCCAGGTATTGAGATAAAAACCATATCAGATGCTTTTGGACTTTGCTCAGGCCTTGTATTACACAGCCTTGAGCGCCTAGTCGCAGATGCCTGCGGCTATCCACCGCACCTCGGTCTCAGTCTGCGTTGTTCCGTTTGGCGGGGGCAAGGCACGCGGTGCGCGTGCCGTGGTCATCTGAAGAACAAATCGGGAGGCAGTCGATGGAAACATTCTGGCAATCGATGCTCGAGGCCTTGCAGAGCGAGTTCGCCGATGTCACCGACGAGCGCGAGGTCGCCCGTATCTTGATCCGCCTGCTGATGGCGGCCCTGCTGGGGGCGGTGTTGGGCTTCGAGCGTGAGAGCAAGGGCAAGGCGGCCGGGGTGCGCACGCACATGTTGGTGTCGATGGGGGCTGCGTTGTTCGTGCTGGCGCCGAGCATGGCCGGCGCCGACGAGCAGGCGTTGAGCCGGGTCATCCAGGGTATCGTCGCCGGCATCGGCTTTCTCGGGGCGGGCACGATTCTCAAGGGCAACGGCCAGGACGCCAGCCACGTCAAGGGCCTGACCACGGCCGCCGGGCTGTGGATGACCGCCGCCATCGGCACCGCCGCAGGCATGGGGCGCGAGGCCACGGCACTGGTGAGCACAGTGCTGGCGTTGCTGGTACTGGCCAGCATGCCGCTGCTGGTGGACAAGGTCGAGGGCGAGGCGCGGGAGAAGAAGGCCGGGGAGGACGAGGAGGGCAGGAAGCACTGAGGGGAGCCGAAGCTCCCCTCATAAGCGTTGTTGCCTGCTCTTTTCTTATTATTGGAGACGGGCCTGTTGTTGTTTTTGTCGGCGGTTGTCTCTGCATTGCGGGGCCCCCAACCGGGGCCAAGAGCAAACGTATTTTTTTGAGCGCTGACCTGCGTTCATCCAACGTGATCCAACCTTGACTGCCGCTACCTTGAAGGTAGTTTTATTGTTCTGTGTCAGGCTGCGGGGTCGAAACCCCTGGAAAGCACGTCGACTCCAAAAAAATCTGCTTGCTACGCCTCTGCCGTGTTGTTCTTGTTATGTCAGAGCCGTTTACTGTTGTTTTTATTGGGTATCGCGTTTTTTGTTCTTGTTATGCCAAAAGATACAGCAGGTGGCGTGCCAACTTTTTAAAATCCTTTAAAATCAATGGTTTGATGATTTTTGAGGGAAGGCTGGCACGTGAAATTCTGTCGATTTGTTTCCCTGTTACCCGATTTTTTTCTGCAAAGCGTGTAGGCGGTAACACTCCGCCCACACCTGTGTGACACGCGTATGACTCAGCGCACGCCACGTGCCCGTGCTACCCGCGAACCGGTGGCGCGCCCCAGCACTTCGCTGATGCGCAGGCCGGCGGCAATCAGCTTGTCCAGGTCGATCCCGGTCTCGATGCCCAGCCCCTGCATCAGGTACACCACGTCCTCGCTGGCGACGTTACCGGTGGCACCCTTGGCGTACGGGCAGCCGCCAAGGCCCGCCACCGAGCTGTCGAACACGCTGATGCCCTCCAGCAGGCCGGCATAGACGTTGGCCAGCGCCTGGCCATAGGTGTCGTGGAAGTGTCCGGCCAGTTGCTCACGGGGTACCTGGGCCGCGACCACCTCGAACAGGCGGCGGGTGTCACCGGCAGTGCCGGTGCCGATGGTGTCACCGAGCGATACCTCGTAGCAGCCCATGTCGTGCAGGGCACGTGCCACCGGCGCGACCTGCTCGGCGCGGATACGCCCCTCGTAGGGACAGCCGAGCACGCAGGACACATAGCCGCGCACCCGCACACCCTGGCTGCGGGCGGCGTCCATGATCGGCTCGAAGCGCTTGAGGCTGTCACTGATCGAGCAGTTGATGTTGCGCTGCGAGAAAGCTTGCGAGGCTGCCGCGAATACCGCCACTTCCTTCACCCCGGCGGCCAGGGCATCCTCGAAACCGCGCAGGTTGGGTGCCAGGGCCGCATAGGTGACCCCTTCGCGCTGGCGGATACCGGCGAACACCTCGGCGGAACCGGCCATCTGCGGCACCCACTTGGGCGAGACGAAACTGCCCACTTCGATGTAACCGAGCCCGGCGTCGGTGAGGTCGTCCACCAGCCGAATCTTGTCGGCGGCGCTGATGGGCTGGGCTTCGTTCTGCAGGCCGTCGCGCGGGCCGACTTCGACCAGGCGGACATTCTTGGGCAATGACATGGCGGGCTTCCTGTGGCGGATCAACGGTGGGGGTGCGACGGGTTCAGGGTGGCGGCCAGGGCCTGCTCGCAGCGCTCCTGGGCGGTGTCCAGCTCCAGGTGCATCTGCTGGATGTCGAGCATCTGCTGTTCGAGCTGGGCGCGGCGTTCGGCGATCTTGGCCAGCATGCTGGTGAGCTGCTTCTGGTTGCCGCTGGTGGGATCGTAGAGTTCGATCAGCTCCCGGCACTCGGCCAGCGAGAAGCCGATGCGCTTGCCGCGCAGGATCAGCTTGAGGGTGACCTTGTCGCGTGCCGAGTAGATGCGTTCCAGGCCACGGCGCTCCGGGCTGAGCAGGCCCTGTTCCTCGTAGAAACGGATGGCGCGGGTGGTGATGTCCAGCTCGCGGGACAAGTCGGAGATGCTGTAGGTCTGGCTGCTCATGCTTGGGCTCGGGGGAGGGAATGCGAGTAACCTAATGCCAGGTTGACGTATACGTCAAGCAGGCTGCCAAGGGATTTGGCTCTCTGTAGGAGCGGCCTCGTGCCGCGAAAGGGCCGCGTAGCGGCCCCTTCAGCATTGACGCATCAATCGCCGGGGCCGCTCTGCGGCCCTTTCGCGGCACAAGGCCGCTCCTACCGGGGCTGCGCAAGTTCAGGGATGGCGCGACCTGCGGTACTCCTTGGGCGTCTGGCCATCGAGCCGCTTGAAGAACCGCGCAAAGTAAGTCGGATCGCTGAACCCCAGGCTGTCGGACAACTGGCCGATGCTCATGCGGGTATACGCCAGGTTGCGCCGCGCCTCGAGCAGCAGGCGCTGGTGGATCACCTGCAACGCCGATTGCCCGGCCAGCGTGCGGCACAGCTGGTTCAGTTGCAGGCTGGTGATGCCCAGCCGGTTGGCGAAGGCGTCCACGGCCAAGTGCTCGCGGTAATGCGCCTCGACCAGGCGCAGGTAACGCCCCAGCAGCTGCTGGTCCCGTTCGTCCTGGTTGCGCGCAGGCAAGGCGCGCTGTTGGCGGTGGATCCAGACCATCAGCGCGGTGACCAGCGCCTGCAGCATGGGGCCTCGCGCCGGTGCGCTGCCCTGGTACTCCTGCTGCAGCGTGTCGATCAGCCCGTGCAGGCGCACACGGTCCTGGCCCAGCGGGTAGCAGCGGGGGGCCGCCAGTACGCTCAAGGGCGCGCCGAGGCGCTGTTCCAGGTCGACCACCAGGGCCGTGCCGAAGGTCAGCACATGTCCCTGGATATCGGCGCTGAAGCGAAAGCCGTGCACGGTGAGCGGTGGCACCACCTGGATCGCCGCCTCGCGAATCACCCGGCGCTCGCCCTCGATCTCCACCTGGGCCTCGCCCCGTTGCACATAAAGAAGCTGGAACAGTTCGGCATGCCGGTGCGGCTTGATTTCCCAATGGTGCAGGCGGCTGCGCGCGGGGATCGATTCGCAGTGCAGCAGGTCGGTGTCCGGCCAGGCGTGGTGTTCGCCGTACAGCTGGAACAGCGGGATACCGGGGAGCGGGGTGTTCATGAAAGGCTGTCCGTTAATCGAACGAATTTTGTAAAAGTGCAGTTTTTAGCGCGGATATCACACGTTTCGCGCCAGGTTGGCCAGTAAAAATACAGGTGCAAACCCTAACAGCAGATGTGCGGCCATTGCCAGTACCGGCCGGCATCGTCACCGCGAGACAACAACAATGAAGACTCAGGTTGCAATCATCGGCGCCGGCCCCTCCGGCCTGCTGCTGGGCCAGCTGCTGCACCGTGCGGGCATCGACACGCTGATCGTCGAACGCCAGGCCCCGGACTATGTGTTGGGGCGTATCCGCGCCGGGGTGCTCGAGCAAGGCACGGTCGACCTGCTGCGCGAAGCCGGGGTGGCCGAGCGCATGGACCGTGAAGGGCTGGTGCATGAAGGCGTCGAACTGCTGGTCAATGGCCGTCGCCAGCGCCTGGACCTGAAGGCGCTGACCGGCGGCAAGACGGTGATGGTGTACGGCCAGACCGAGGTCACCCGCGACCTGATGCAGGCGCGCCAGGCCAGCGGGGCGCCGATCATCTATTCGGCGGACAATGTCCGGCCCCATGCCATCGACGGTGAACGGCCCTACCTCACCTTCGACAAGGACGGTCGCCAGCACCGGGTCGACTGCGACTACATCGCCGGCTGCGACGGCTTCCACGGTGTAGCGCGCCAGAGCATTCCGGCCGATGTGCTGAAGGTCTACGAGCGAGTCTATCCGTTCGGTTGGCTGGGGCTGCTGGCCGACACACCGCCGGTCAACCACGAGCTGATCTACGCCCACCATGAACGTGGCTTCGTGCTGTGCAGCCAGCGTTCGCATACCCGCAGCCGTTACTACCTGCAGGTGCCCCTGCAGGAGCGGGTGGAGGACTGGTCCGACGCGCGCTTCTGGGAAGAGCTCAAGGCACGCCTGCCGGTAGAGGTGGCCGCGCAGCTGGTCACGGGACCGGCGCTGGAGAAGAGCATCGCGCCGCTGCGCAGCCACGTGCTCGAGCCCATGCAGCATGGCCGCCTGTTCCTGGTCGGCGACGCCGCCCATATTGTCCCGCCCACCGGCGCCAAGGGCCTGAACCTGGCGGCGTCGGACGTCAACTATCTGTACCGGATCCTGGTCAAGGTGTACCGCGAGGGGCGCACCGACCTGCTGGCCGAGTATTCGCCGATGGCCTTGCGACGGGTATGGAAGGGCGAGCGATTCAGTTGGTTCATGACCCGGCTGCTGCATGATTTCGGCGAGCACCAGGATGATTGGGACCGCAAGATGCAAGAGGCGGATCGTGAGTATTACCTGGGCTCGCCGGTCGGCCTTGCCAATATTGCCGAGAACTATGTGGGGCTGCCATTCGAGGCGGTGGAATAGGGCCGGCGAGGACCGCATCGAGGTCTAGTCCTCGGCACGCCGACCACAGGGCATGCAGCAGGGCTGGCAGGGAGCGGCAAGATTGGCGGCAGGCTGTGGCAAGACCCGCCTGGGAGGAGGCCGCAAAGTGAAGGGGTAATGCCGGCAATGGGTGTCAAGCTCATCGCGGGGCAGGCCCGGCGTTCGCCTGCACTTGCGGCGCGCCGGGCAAGCGATCATCTTTCCCTCGTCCACCCAGGGCCTTCCCATGACAATAAACAATAAGCTCACCGAGCACCTCAACCGTGGCAGCGTCGGCTTTCCCACCGCGCTGGCCAGCACCGTCGGCCTGATCATGGCCAGCCCCGTGATCCTCACCGCGACCATGGGTTTCGGCATCGGCGGCAGCGCCTTCGCCGTGGCCATGGTGATCGCCGCGGTGATGATGCTGGCGCAGTCGACCACCTTCGCCGAGGCGGCGGCGATCCTGCCGACCACCGGCTCCGTCTACGACTACATCAACTGCGGCCTGGGCCGTTTCTTCGCCATCACCGGCACCCTCTCGGCGTACCTGATCGTGCATGTGTTCGCCGGCACCGCCGAGACCATTCTCTCCGGGGTCATGGCCCTGGTGAACTTCGAGCACCTCAACACCCTGGCCGAGTCGGCTGGCGGATCCTGGTTGCTGGGGGTGGGTTTCGTGCTGGTGTTCGGCGTGCTCAATGCTTTCGGCGTGAGCGCCTTTGGCCGCGCCGAAGTGGTGCTGACCTTCGGCATGTGGACCACGTTGATGGTGTTCGGCGTGCTTGGCCTGATCGCCGCGCCCGCCGTGGAGCTGGACGGGCCTTTTGGCGTGTCGCTGGTCGGCACCGACCTGATGACCATCCTGTCACTGGTGGGCATGGCCATGTTCATGTTCGTCGGTTGCGAATTCGTCACCCCGCTGGCCCCGGAGCTGCGCCGCTCGGCCTGGGTCATGCCCAAGGCAATGGCCCTGGGCTTGTTCGGCGTGGCCAGCTGCATGTTCATCTACGGCGCGGCGATGAAGCGCCAGGTGGAGAACGTCGTGCTCGACGCTGCCAGCGGCGTGCACCTGCTGGACACGCCGATGGCCATCCCGCGCTTCGCCGAGCAGGTGATGGGCGATATCGGCCCGGTGTGGCTGGGCATCGGCTTCCTGTTCGCCGGCGCCGCCACCATCAACACGCTGATGGCCGGGGTGCCGCGGATCCTCTACGGCATGGCGGTGGACGGGGCGCTGCCCAAGGTGTTCACCTACCTGCACCCACGCTTCAAGACGCCGTTGCTGTGCATCCTGGTGGTGGCGCTGATCCCGTGCCTGCACGCCTGGTACCTGGGCGGCAACACCGACAACATCCTGCACCTCGTGCTGGCGGCAGTGTGTGCCTGGAGCACCGCGTACCTGCTGGTGACCCTGTCGGTGGTGATCCTGCGCATCCGCCGCCCGGACCTGCCGCGCGCCTACCGTTCGCCGTTGTTCCCGCTGCCGCAGATCATTTCCAGCATCGGCATCCTGCTGGGCATGTGGTTCATCACCCCGCCGGGCATGAATCCGGCCGATGTCTATGTGCCGTTCGCCGTGATGCTCGGCGCCACCGCGGCCTACGCGCTGTTCTGGACGCTGTGCGTGCAGAAGGTCAACCCGTTCCGCCCGGCGCGGGTCGAGGACGTGCTGGAGAAAGAGTTCGCCGCCGAGCCCGGTCATTCTCACAACGAGCAGGTGCAGCATGTCGGCAAGCTGGCTTGAACGCCAGACAGGCCCGCGTACCCCGGCCGGTTATCGGCCGGGGGCGACCCTGGCGCGGCTGCGGCACAATCTCGGATTGACGGATTTGCAATCCGTAGCATCCTTTACCTACCGCGAGGATGGTCCGCGTATCGAGGTGCGGGAGCGTACCGAAAGCCACCTGCTGATGCACCTGGTGATGTGCGAGTTCATCCTGTGCGTGCCTGCCCACGGCCAGGGCAGA
>Ga0209370_1000657_pt1 | contig 40462 bp, 53 predicted proteins | sample AgamicAtPrz_FD_187164 | JGI IMG/M metagenome (GOLD analysis project Ga0209370, IMG submission 187164) | Agave microbial communities from Guanajuato, Mexico - At.P.rz (SPAdes) (version 2) | ecosystem: Host-associated > Plants > Phyllosphere > Phylloplane/Leaf | place: Guanajuato, Mexico...
TGACGTCGCTTGTTAAAGAGCTGATGGGCCTGCCGCCGAAGACGGTGCGCCAATACGCGACGTGCCGAACCTTGGTGTCGTAGTCGCTCTGTCCAGCAGAGGCGCGGAGGAATTGAACGGCAGCTTCCTCGAAAAGCCGCTGCGGCTGCTCCCCCAGCTTGTCCTGCCGCCACATCTCCGCTTTCAGGCGGTCGTGGTATTCCTGAGCGGCTTTGCGCTCGGTCGTTTTAGAAGATCGTCTAACTCTTTCGCCGCTTGGCGTGCGTAGATCGATCCACCAGATTCCGGAAGTTTGATCTTTGCGGATGGGCATTCACTATCCTGGTTCCGCAACGATAGCCGGGTGACATTGTTGCGAGGTTTGTTGAGGGCGGCAAGGGCAGATGGCCAGATGCGCCATATGCGCGATCCGGGTAGGCGAAAGGCGATCTCATGCCGCCTTTCGAAAACGGTTCCGTATGAAACCTGTAGCCGTTCGGCTGCCTGTTTGAGGGTGAGCGCGGTTTCACTCATGGGGCGTGCTGCGATTCGGTTGATGGGGTGGCGGGTCAGTGGGGCAGGTCCGTGGCCTGGAGTCCCTGCAGCTGGATCTGCTGCAGCACGCTGGCGTGCTCGTCGGTAAAGGCCTGCCAGGCAGCTGCAGGGATGGTGATCCCCTCGCGCTCGTGTTCCGGTAGCTTGGCGGCGTCTTTCACGCCCTGGATGGCTACCATGGCGCGGGCGAGCAAGCCGGCGGCGTAGATCGTTCCGGCCAGGTGAAATGTTTCTTCGATCTTCGACCTGCTCATGCCGCGGCAGCCTCGTGCCGGCGGCCGTCGAAATGGGACGAGGGCATGGTTTCGAGCTGCGTCTGCAGCAGCTTCCTGTTGAGGTGGTCGCTGATCGCCAGAACGACCATGGGGTTGGGGATGGCACTGGGGCTGATCGTGCGGTTGATCTCTGTGACCGCCGAGAAGACGTGGCCGCAGTAGAAGTTTTTGCACACGAAGATGGTTTCGCGGCTGGTGTTGGTGAGCTGCATGCTGGTGCGGGTGTAGGCCAGCTGTTCGCAGTGGGGGCACATCATGCGCATGTGGCTTGCTCCTTCACAGTTTCGGTGGCGGTGAGGCTCAGGGCGACCTTGGCCAGTTCCAGGGCCATCTCGTCCATGGCCTGGCCGCCCAGCTGCAGCGCGGGATGCACGGCCAAGTATTCCCGGAAAGCGCTCACAGCAGCACCAGGTGCTGAGGCGTGCTGGCTGGGCTCGGTGCGCAGGCGCTCGGCTAGCGCATCCAGCTGTTCGAAGGTGAAGGCCATGCCGCGAATCGCGCGCATCGGGCTGGGCGTGTGGAAGGTGGCGCCGCACTGCTGTGCCAGCAGCACCAGAGGGGTGTTGATCATCGTCATTGAAGGCTCCAATTCAGGCAGGGAAAGGTTCGACGCGACGCGTGGGTGCGGGGTAGTGCAGATGCCCGCCGACGCGGCTGGGCAGCGTGAAGGCATAGAAGCGCGAGGCCGGCATGCCAGGATGCGGTTTCAGCTCCGTACCCTGGTAGCAGTTGCTGGGAGGGGTGTAGGGCTTCTGGGGTGGGGTCTTGGGCATGTGGGTGCAGAAACGAAGCGGCCCGCGCAAGGCGGGCCGGTGCATGGTGGAGGCGGTTGATCAGCCGGCCAGGGTGTGCCGAACCGACGCAGGGAAGGGGTTGTGCGGGGTGGGCGTGCTGCTGGGAGCAGGCAACTGCGGCGCCGTGGGCGGTGCTTCGAGGAAGTCGCTCCGGTCCGATTGGGTGACCTTCAAGTACTCCACTTCGACCTTGGCTGTGTCCACCAGCACAGAGGCCACCTGAGCCACTGCTCGGGCGCGGTCTACGTCCATGGGCTGCTCGCGGTTACGAAGATCTGTCAGCGTGTCCAGCAACTGCTGGCGAACGAGGGTGATGTGCGGGGTGCTCATTCTGGTTGGCTCTCTTTTGCAATGCGGTTGACCTGGCGGGTGATGGCGCCCTTGAGTTGGACCAGCTTGGCCAACTCGGGAGACTTGCGGGCGGGATGGTTGCGGCGCGCGTTCTCGGCGCGACTGATGCATTCGAGGCGATCAGCTGTGATTTCGGCCTCCTGCGTGGTGCGTTGGCCAGGCCGGAACACGATGATGTGACCCTCTGGCACAGGGCCGTTCGCGGCCTCCCAGACGAGCCGGTGCACCGCTGTCCAGCGCCGGGCGGGGACGATGCTCCGGTCATCGGTCATCTTGCGTTCCAGAAGCCCGTCGCGCGTGACGCGCAGGCTGCCGATGGGCAGGTAGTTCCGGGACTCTTCGGGCCGGCGCGTCTTGAACTGCGTTGCCCGCGTGTTTTCGTGGTGCCCAGTCGATCCCGGCACGCCTTTGTTCCAAGGCGTGAGGCCAGGCTGAAACTGCGTGGCCACCATGCGGGGGTCATCCCTGCCGCGCTTGATCCGGCCGCTGTGCTCGCTTTCATTGAAGGCCTGGGATTTCTTGATCCCCAGGGCTGCGGCTTGGCGGTAGATCGTTGACGTGCTGTAACCCAGTACTTGGGCAACTTGGTCTGTGGGCGTGTCGGGGTAGAGGGCGCGCAACTGGGAGATCTGCTTTGACGTCCAGTTTGTAGCTTCCGGCTTTCTATCAGTCATGTTCCTCGGGTCGTAAAAAAGCCAGCTCTGGGCTGGCTTGGGCAAGGAGAGGTATCAGGAAAGCGCGCTGGGCTCATGCCTCTTGAGCGCGGGCGTAAAAAAAGCCGGCTCTGGGCCGGATCTTTAGTCGGGGTCGAGTTCCAGGGGCTTGAGGTGCCGCCTAGACTTGGCGCGCATCTCCATGCTTGGTGTATTGGCAACACCTCGCCCAGCTTGCGGCTGGCCGGGTGAGGATTTGCCCTGCACCTCTTCGGTAGATGTTTCTTTGTCGAATGCTTGTGAGGGTGTGTTACCGATCCGCGTGTTGGGACCGCTGATTGCTCGTTGTCTTTGCAGGCTCGAATTTCCGGGCCTGAAGTCAAAGCTCATGAAAGGAACCAGAAATGGCACAGCATGAAGATCACGGCCGACAGGGTCAGCACCGTCAACAGCAGCAGGACTCTGGCGACGGAAACGGCCGTCGCGACCAGTTTGACGAAAGCCGCCGCCCCTACGCAAGTGGCCAGGGCCAGTGGCGTGACGAGGGGCAGTGGGAAGGAAATCGCGGCGGCTACTCAGGTAGCCAGCAAGGCGGTGGATACCCCGACAGGGGCTACCAAGGCGGGCAACAGTCCGCCTACCAGGGCTACCAAGGCGAGCAGCAAGGTGGCTACGGCGGGGGATACGGGCCAGCGCCTGGTCGCCGGGAGTTTGGATATGGCGGGGGCAGTGGCTACGGTGACCAAGGGTACGACCGCTCTCGCCAGGAACAAGGCTACCCGCGCCAATCCCAGCAAGGCGGCTGGGGCGGCTATGAGCGCAATGACTATGGGCGCGACTCCCAAAGTTGGGATCGCGCATCGGGTCGAGGCGGCTACGGCGGCAATTTCGGTAATTCTGACCAGCAAGATGTACGGCAAGGCCGCACAAATCAGCGTTCCGAGGCGTTCGACCCTGACTACCACCAGTGGCGCCAGGAACAGGTGGACGCTCTGGATGAGGACTACCGCAACTGGCGCAATGATCGCTACAAAAAGTTCTCTGATGAGTTCACGAAGTGGCGCACTGACCGCGATGCTCAAGGCAGCAACAAGAGCGGTAGCTCTGGTTCAACCTCTGGCCAGCAAAACACAGCTGGCAAGGAGCATAAGTAATCAGTCATTGGCTGAAACCGGCTCTTAGTCTTCCGGCCCTCAGGGAGTGGACCCCCCTGAGGGTCGGTGAGTACTTCAGCGAAGCATTTGTTGGAGATTTCATCATGGACCTTCGAATACGTGAGCCTGAGTTGCAGGCCTTGCATGTTTGGCACGCGAGCAGGGTGGTGCTTGCTAGGCCGGGAGAAGCGTTGGGAGTTTCCATATTTGAAGCCCCCGCAGTTGCTCCTCCCGCTTCTTCGCCAGTCGGAATTGAGTTTCCCTATCACCTGTTGGTGATCGAAGTTGATGATCCAGAGGACCGCTTTACACAAGATCGCATTCGCTGCAGGTTGAGCGAATTTGATGTTTAAACGGCTGCTTTTGCCTAAATCAGAAAACTTGCGCGATCTTTGTCTTTAATCCAGTTCGGCGGCTTGCCCCGGCCGGACCAAGTGGCGCCCGTGGCGGGATCACGATACTTGGGCTCGCCGCCCGGGCCCTTGGACTTAGAACCGCTGGCAGGGAATACATCCTGTTCGGTCAGTTGGTACTGCCGAACCAAAGTGCGTGCCTCCGCCATCGCAGCGACCTTTTCGGTCTTCATAACTTCCGCGATGCGCGCTTCCAGTTCGGCCTTTTGCTGCAGAAGGGTCTTGTACTCAGTCATGGTCATGGTCATGGTCTCTGGTTGATGAAAAAATAGATATGGCCTGCAGACGCAGGCCAAAGGGAAAAGTGGAGCCAGTGTTGGGGTGCTAAATAACCAGTTGGAATGCTGTTCGATCTTTGCCACTGATCCAGCTAGGTGGTGTTCCTCGGCCGGTCCAGGTCGCCCCTGTCTTGGGATTTCGATACTTATGAACGCCCGAAGGGTATTTCCCGCTTCTTGGAAAAAGATCCTGTCTGGTTAGCTGAAATTTTTTGATGAGAGCATGTACGCGCTCAAGCGCATCGGCTTTGTCTGCTGCGGCTGCTTGGGCGATGCGTGCATCCAGCGCGGCTCTCTGGTGTAGCAGGTCTTGGTGGTTTTCCATGATGGAACTCCAGTTCAGCTTCTTGAGAAGGGCGGAAAAATTGGCTAAATCGGTATGGTTCGCCGGTCAGTTGGTAAGGGCAGCCGCCAGCAGAAACATGTCGGCAAATTCTGTTCCTCCGGCCAACATGCCCATACCGGCGAGGCCAAGGAAAACGCTGCGCAGGCTCATGGCAGGGCCTGGAAGTTGTCGCGCACGTTAGCGATGTGGGCGATGAGGCCATTGCAGAATGCCGCAAAACTGGTGGCAGGCATGTGCACGGCGCCCCGGTCCTTGACGGTCTGAACGCCCACCGCGTTGGCGGTCGTGGCGCTGATCTCGAAAATGCCCAGGCGCGTGTTGATCTGGCCCAGCTTCAACGTCTGGCCGCTGGCCACCAGTTCCTGCAACTGTAGCTGGTCCAGCGCTGCCGGCTGGGGTGCGGCCGATGGTGCGGGCTGCAGCGCAGGGATGGGCGCAATCTCCACCTCGACATGCGGATCAGGCTGCGTGGCCAGGTCGAAGCCGATCAGCTCGGGCTGCGGCGGTGCCATTTCCCGGGCGGCAGGAGCTGGCTCCGGGTGCGTGGCCGCGAATTCCGCAATGCACTGCGCGTAGTAGGTCCGGGCCAGTTCCAGCTTCACGTCCATCTGCGCCTCCAGCGCACGGTCGCGCTCGATGGCCCAGGTGGTCAGGCGCATGTGCTCCGGGATGTGCTCTACCAGGTGGAGGTGTTGCGGCTCGTGTTGGCCCAGCAGATCCTCTGGCGTGTTGACCATGACGTAGTTCACCTCCCAGCGGTCCAGGTCCCACAGCCTCATGTAGCCACGCATCTGCCAGGCATACAGGGCGTCCTCGCAGTCGCGCACAAAGGCAGGGAAGGTCTGCAGGCTCCACGAGCATTTAAGGTCGTGGCCGCAGCGGCGCTGCCCCAGGTCCACGGTGTCGGCTTCGCCCGTGATCTGGCCATCGCTGCGCCGTTCGGTGTTCTTGGCCAGGGCCAATCCGCGCACGCGGTTCAGCAGGGCCAGGCCTTCCGCTTCCACGGCCTTGCCCTTCTCGGTGTACTTGCTCGAAAAGCTGAAGTCCACGCCCCATATTTCCTGCCGCACCAGCTCGCGGATATAAGTCTTGGCGCCTTCGCTGAGCGTGCGCAGCTTGAGATCTTCGAGCAGGGCCTTTTCCTCGTCTGTGCGCTCCTTCTTGGCCTGGATGGCCTCGACCTCTGGCGTGATCAGTGCGGGGTCGATGCTCGCGGGCGCGGTCATCAACTTGCCGATGCTCGAGCAGCGAAACAGGATGGGCGTCATGGCGTGCCTCTTGTGGCCGCAGTGTTGAAGGCGATGAGGCCGGCGCGGTCTTCGGTGAGGGCGGCACGGCCTTCGCGGCAGGCCTCGGCGAACTTGTCGGTACCGCGCACGCTGATGATGTAGTCCACCCAGTCTTGAGCCAGTTCGGAGAGAGGTGCAGCCGCGCCGCCCTGGCCGTCGTCGTCCTCGCCGGCCTCTGCCACGCCCGTGATCTGCTTGAGCGTGTGCCGCTGCAGGTAGGTCGTGGTGGAAATGATGGCCTGGATGGCGTTCTTGCCGCCCGTCTCGTCGGGCTGGGCCGTGAGCGACATCTTCTCGCTGTGCCCCAGACGATGCCGCAGCTTGCAGGTCACGGTGATGTCGCGGCCAGCCTGGCTGGTTTCCCAGGACCGTGAGAAGCCGTGGGCGGACAGCTCTGGGCCCACGGCTTGCACCACGTCGTCCAGTTCGGCGTGCATGTAGCTGGTGCGGCCCTTCATGGTGTTGAAGTCCACTGCCTTGCGCTTCACGATCCTGATCCCCTTGGCCTGGAAAGCCGCCAGCGCATCGTTGTAGGCCTTTTCGGCTTCTCGGCGCTCACCCCGTTCCCACAGATCCATCAATTTTTCGATCTGCTCGGGGGGCACGCCGCGCTCTTGGAGCGTCAGCAGGAAGTGCGCAGCAGGAGACATGACCGGGGCAGGGGGTGCCATGATTGCCGACGGCACCATGTCGATTGCTGCCGCTTCAGTCTTGGAAACAGCGTTCATAGGATCCTCGCGGGTTGTGTAAAAAGAAACGCCCGCAGCAGCGGGCGATGGTCGGCGCCGGCGTGGCGCTTGGTGGGTGGGGCGTTCATTCCGGGTCTTCCGGATCGCCGCGCATTTCCCTGACGAATCCCAGGTAGCGGGCACCGCCAGCGGGCCAGGCCCTGTTCAGCATCTGTGCGGTTTCCTCAAGCCACTCCATCAGCAGCGGCACTTTCTCGGAGTCGGTGAGTTCAGACAGCTTCATGGCTTTTCGCGGTGGCATTCCACAACGCTCTCGCTCACCCATTCGGCGTGCATGCCGGGGCACGCCAGCGCGCTGACGGTGGCGGGCGGGGCCTTGCCGGGCTCATCGTCCAGCGTTGCCTGCAGGCACAGCAGGCTGATGCCCAGCAGCATGGCAATCAGCCATGCCAGCGGCGGCGGGTCCGGGATTTCGTCACGTTGGTGCATGGTGGCTCCTCGATCAGTGGCGGTTTCGTTGAAGGTCCGCGATGTCTTCGCGGGCACGTTGGCGGGCATAGGCCCGCAGCCACTCGTCCATGGAATTGCCCATGACGGCCAGCTGCGGGTGTTCGGGATTCAGGCTTTGGCCCATGCGCTCGCTGGCGGCGGCGATTTGCTTGGCCAGCTCGTACTGCGCGGCCTGCAGGGCCTCCTGCACAAACTCGGCAGTGAAGGGCGGGCCGTAGTACTCGCGGACGTAGGTGTCCAGTTCGGCGTCTTCTGCCTCGGCGCGGTCGTAGCGCGCCGCGATCTCCGCAGCGGCCACCGAGGCCCAGCAGATAGAGGGGAGTCGTGCATTCATAGGCTGGGCCTCCAGAAATGAAAAAGGGCCTGCGTGTGCAGGCCCTTGTGGGTGGGTCGATGGAGCCGGGTCAGAACCCACTCCAAAGGTTGAGATTGCCGGATGGCTCCGGCTCCATCGCGGCGGCGTCCTGGTTGCAAGGCGCCGGCGTGATGGGTGAACGTGAAAGGTCGCTCAAAAGAAAAGGCCCGCAAGCGTTGTCTGCGGGCCTTGGTGGAAGAGAGCCGGTGCCCTGGGGCTAGGGCAGTCTGAAAACGAGGAAAGGGGCGATGAACAACCTCAGACCCGGCTTAGGAAATCAGAAAGTGCGAGCGCTCACGGAATCGATGAGGAAAGCCTTTGTAATAAGGGCTGCAAAAATTGCAGACCACAGGAACAGAAGCAGGAGGCGGTGCATGTGCAACCTCATTGCAGAAATGGAAGGCTGCACAGCAGCAGAAGTGCGATTGCGCCCGCGTGGACGCGGGTAAGACGTCTCTCTGGGACAAAGAAGGACACGGCTTCGTCTGGGCCACAGGGAAAGGCCTCCGCGAGGCTTCGGTAGTACCGTGCCCCGGGGTCTGGGTTGTAGCTTTCTGTCGGGGTCACACGTTGCATGCCACACCTCCGTTTGCTATCAATAGTTCAGGACTCCAGGTGTTTGCCCGGTGTCATGGTGCAAAGAGCCGGCACCATGCGGCGTGCCAGGAAAATTTGAAAAGACCGTAAGAATGTTCCCAGCCCGGCTAAAAATCGCGCGGGGCTTTCACCCGCTTCGGCTCGCCACGCCTTGGGTGCCCGTCGTACAGGCAGCAACTTTTGAGGGCAATCGCCATGCCTGCAACTGAAGGTCTGGCTGTTGAGCCAGCTATAGACCCACTCCAATGGTTGAGATTGCCTGATGACTCCGGCGCCAACGCGGCAACGCTCTCATGGGAAGGCCCTGGCGTGATGGGGGCACGCTCAAAGTCGGCCGCAGTGGCGACCAAAAGAAAAGGCCCGCAACTTGTGACGCTGCGGGCCTCAACAAAAATACAGAGCTCTGCGGCGTGCTCTAGTTTGGGGAAGACTTCGCAGCCGCTGTCAGTTTTTTGATGTACTCGTTCAATGTCGCGTCGCGTGAGCGAGCCTCCTCGGGCGAGACTCCCTCTGGGACCTGTAGAGCTTCGCGCTGGACCTGCAAGCCAACGGCCGCATGCGCAGCGCTCGTGCGCGGCAGGGCCGAGATCACTGCGTCCAGTGTCAGAGATAGCGCGAGAACTTGCCCCTTCACTTCGTCAAATTCCTTGGTCACAAATTGCTCTCGTCTTGGATTGGATCTTCATTTTAGGAGGTCGCTACTGGCGTCGTGTAGGCAAGGTGCGGACGTGACGGTGGATAGAGGAAAAAGCCCGCTGTGCGTGCTTGGAGTCGGAACGATGGCTGCCGTGTACGCCCCGGCTTTTTTCCAACATCAACAACAACCGAAAGGGCAGACCTTTCTGTGCAGGTGGGCAACTACCTGTCACGCCATCGCGGCGGCGTCCTGAGGAAGGGCGCCAGCGTGATGGCCCTGGCCAATGCCAGGGCACGCGGTTCTACTTTAACCAGGTCTTCACGACCTTGAGCATTTCAGCGGGCCGCTTGTACTTTGCGCCGGCCCAGAAGCCGGCGGCGAGCATGCCAACGCAGAATGTCAGCAGGATGAGATCGACCATGGATCAGCCGTCGATTGCAGCCAGCACCAAGTCGGCGGTGCTGGCAAAGGACTCGGCCTCGGCCACGGTCTTGGCGTCCACGATGTCGAATTTGGCGCCCTTGAGGTTGTCGTCCAGGTCGCGCAGGTAGTCGGTCGCAGCGCGGTCATGGCCCACCTGCACGAACAGGAAGGTCAGTTCGTCGTCGCTCTGCAGCTTGTTGGAGGCATCCACGATCACCTTGGCGGCAGCCGCACGGTCATCGGGCACGCCATCGGTGAAGACGATCACGAAGTCCTTCTTGTCCGACTTGCCCGCCAGCTTGAGCGCGGCTGTCAGGGCCTCGGCCAGCGGGGTGGAGCTACGGGGCGAACGGGCAGCGAACACTTCGGCCAGCTTGCTGGCGTCCACGCCATCGAACGAATCGACAGCCTGGCCGTTGAACACCACCAAGCCGATGCCGTCACTGTCCAGCTTGGCCAGGTCGCGGGTGAACTGCTCGGCGGTTTCCTGCACGGCCTGCCAGCGAGTGCGGCCCTTCACGTCATCAGTGGTCATGGAGCCGCTGGCATCCACGACGACGATGAAATCGAACTCGGACAGCTTTGCCAGTTGGGCAGCGAGAAGTGCGGACATTTGTTTTCCTTGAGAACGGGGAGAGGGCGCCCCGAGTCGCCATAAAAAAACGCAGCGCCCTGATTGCAAGACGCTGCGTTTTTTCCCCGGCTGGGCCGGGTGTGGAGGTTGTTCCTCCAAAGATTGTTCTGGGCTTTTCTTTTCTTGGCATCCCAGTGCATGCCTCAACCCCGTATTCAGCCCCAGGGTATGGACTTCGCGCGGCCTTTCCCGGATCGCGCCCGTAACCCCATCCGGGCAGGCGCAGCAGCAGTAGAGCGAACGACGACCTTTTCTATCCCGCTGCCGCCCGCGGTGCCCTGCCTTTACCCAGCCGTGCCTGCTGCATGAACGAGGGCGGCATGTTGGTGGCGCCCGTCAGCACCAAGATCGCTGCTGACGGGATGAAATGTACCTTTGGGTATTGTTTGTGTGCAAGCCTCAAGGTATTGACCTTTGGGTATTGTTGGGTATTGTTGTTGTGACAGTGCCATCGCAGGCGAAGAAGGTACTAAGCTCACGTCCTATGAACTTGGATGATCTGAATGCGTTTAGGCGCGAGCGCATGGCGAAGCTGGTCGAGCGTATGGGCAGCCGCGTGGCGCTCGGGAGAGCGTTGGGCAACAAAGACGGGAACTACATCAACCATATGTTGAACGGTCTGCGTCCTATCACTGAGAAGACTGTTCTTCAATGTGAACAGCTTCCTGGAATGTCGGGATGGTTTGCGGTTGAAATTGGTGCTCCGTCAGCGCAAACCACTCCCCGTAAATTTGAGACGTTTGGTGCACGCCTCCATTGGTGGATGATTTATCGAGGTTTTACTCAAGTGGTGCTTGCCGACCGAGTAGGAATGGCCCAAGCTACTTTGAATGAGCTGATCAAAGGGAAGATAAAAGAGCCACGGGCGAGCCACTTTTTGGAGCTTGCTCGGGTGTTGGATCTTCACCCAGAGTATCTTCTTACTGGAGAGGGGCCTATGGAGTTGATGAGCTTTTCGCAGCTCACGGGTCCGGAAGCTCAGTTAGTTATGTTTTTCCGCTCTCTTCCAAACGATGCGGAGAAAAACTTGATGCTCATCCAGCTTCACCAGGAGCATGAGAAACGCGGGAGATCAGCGAATTGAATCTCTGATTCAGGTGGTAATTTGATAATAAAAAAGCCACCGCATGGTGGCTTCTTTATTAGTAGGTTTTGCTTTCCCAAGCGCGCAATACTTTGGCTAATATCTGAAAGTTCATCCCGGGCTTGATGTACCACTCTCGATATTTCTTATTTTCGCTAATGACAAGAATTCCTTCCCCAGGGATGCGTTGAAGGCGTTTTATAAAGCCTTCTCCATCTACGGAGAAAAAATACACGCCGTCAAATTCACATTCTCGAACACCGGTGTCTACCAGCAGCGGATCGCCGGGGTTGAACATTCCCAGCATCGAATCCCCAAAACCGGTCACGATAGAGAGGTTGTCATAGGCCGTCACGTAGGGGAGATTCTTCTGTGCCCACTCGCTACTCACGCTCCAGCTCTTGATAACACCGGGCTGGTCACGCAAAACTAGGCCGCCCCCCATGGCACCGCCTGTTGAATATTGTCGAATCACTATCTCGTCTCGTGGTGGTCTCTGGTCAACATTTTCCGCGTTGGCGGACGTGAACTCCAGAGCGGCCTGGGCCTCGTCAGGAGCCATCTCCCAAAAGCCCCGAGGTAGGTCGAACGTGGCGCGAGTCGCGTCCATCAGCTCTTGTCCAATCCCTTTGGCTCCCTTCTTATCCTGTGGATAGAAAAGCCGATTGATGTAACTTGCGTCCTTGCCGATGGCTCGCGCCAGCGCGGCGCGATTTCCTTGGGTGAAACGAGAACAGAGGATTGTAAGAAGCTGTTGCAGCCGCGCGTGATTATCCATGAACCGATTGTCCGAGCATGTACCCACAGGTACAAGGTTCCGAAGGTATCTTCTGCGAGTACCTTGAGGTATCATGAGCGGCATGAATTCGTTCAAACTGTTCTTCTCCGGGCTGGATCGGGCCGGGCGCGCTGAGTTCGCTGTTCTGTGCGGCACCACGCCCGGTCTGCTCAACAAGCTCATCTATGGCGGCGGGCGCGTCGAACTAGGCCTCGCTGATGTGATGGTTGCCGTTGGGTGCGGGCGCTTTGTGCTTGCAGACCTTCCGCTTACAGAGCGTGCGAAGGCGCAACATGCGGCTCGTACCAAGGCGTACGGAGGAGAGGCCACCAATGGCTGAGAAATCTCCTGAAATCGCTGGCCCCCTTAATCGCGTCATGCGTGGCTTGGTCGCCTTTGCGCGGGGCACGGGTCGCACCAGTTGCTCCGACACCATGGAGCTGCGGCAGCAGTGCGATGCCAACACCCTGCGCGTGCTGGACGCGCTGGCCAGGGCCAAGGGCATGGAGCGCCCGGCCTACATCGAGGCGCTGTTGGAAGAGCATGCGAAAGAAGCGTTGCATGAGGCAAGTCTGATCGTGCGTCAGCTGCGGGGCAATCCGCTGCTGGTGGAAGCGCTTGGAGCCCCGCCGGAGACCTTTGGTCTGCCTGCGGCCGAGGAAGAGGTGGGGAATGCACGAGCAACAACTGCCTGAGCCCATGGTTCCCGAGGATTGCGACCTCGCTGATTTCGCCTTCATGCCCCTTGACGTTGCGCGCTTACGTGACTCAGACCTTGCTGCCAACGAAACACCGGAAGCCTGTTGGGCTGCCGTGCTGTTGTGGTCAGCGGCCTGGCACCAGGTGCCAGCGGGGTCCATGCCTGACAACGATGCCTGGATTGCGAAGCAGGCCGGCTATGCCCTGCGCGGGCGCATCGATCCGAAGTGGAAGCGTGTGCGCGAAGGCGCCATGCATGGCTGGGTGCTCTGCAGCGATGGCCGCTACCACCACCCCGTGGTGGCGGAAAAGGCCCGGGATGCGTGGGCCTCGAAGCTGATGCAGCGCTGGCGGACGGAGTGCGCGCGCATCAAAAAGCACAACGACAGGCACGGGACAGCCGTGGGACGTCCCTCATATGAGGAGTGGATTTCCTCGGGACGTCCTGCGGGACAGCCTTTGCCGCTCCCCGGTGACAAGGGGTCTTGTCCCGAGGGACAAGGCGGTGTTGTCCCTGGGGACAGCCTTCCCGGTCCCGATGGACAAGGCCCACATGTCCCCGACGAAACCCACTCCAAGAGACAGGGAGAGGGACAGGGACAGGGACAGGGACAGGGACAGAGACACCCTATGTATTCCGTACCTGACGGTACGGGCGGTTCGCCCGCCAGGTTGACCGACCCGGGCGAAATCATCTTCGGCTACGGCCTCTCCATGCTGGTCAACGCCGGGACTGCGGACAAGGCGGCGCGCTCGTTTCTCGGCGGGCTGCGCAAGGCCCACGGTGACGCGGTGCTGATCGACAAGCTGCGGGAGTGCGCCAAGGCGCGGCCCTTGCAGCCGCTCGAATGGCTCGCTGCCGCACTGCCTCCGCCCTCGGTCGGTGGGCCGAATCGTGGCCCGCAGACCAACAACAAACACAGCGCCGCCTATGCGGCCATCGTGGAGGACTGACCCATGCAAAGCATTTCCGCGCTGGCACCTACAGCGCTGCACGACGGTGCGCGAGAGCCTACCGCCAACCCCGCAGTGAAGAATCTTTTCCTCGTGATGCAGGGGTGTTATGGGGCGCTGTTCCTGAGCAAGTTCGCCACGGGCGTGCTGGATGACCAAGGCCGCGACCTGGGCGTGCGCGCCGCGATGCGGGTCTGGCGCACGACGCTGGCCAAGTACGCGCCCGACGTGATCGAGTCCGCTGTTGCGCGCCTGACGGCAGAGCACCCGGACTATCCGCCGCACCTTCCGCAGTTCGAAGCCATGTGCAGGGCCGCCACGCCCCGCAAGACGCACGCCGAGGAGCATGGTTGGCTAGCCCTGCCTGCACCCAACGCAGCGCCTGTGCATGTCCAGATCGAGCAGCAGGGCGATGGCAAGGACTGGGCCCGCCGCATCGTGGCGCGCGTGCAGGCCGGCGACCAAACGCTGACGCGCACGGCCATCCGCGCCGCGATGCAGGCCCTGGGCATGGAGGGCTGGCCGCGATGACGCTCCTGCAGCTGCTCAAGATCGGCGCCGTGCTGCGCTACCGGCCTGGCTTCCGCTTCTACGCGGTGCGGCAGGGCCGCGAAATCTCCGTCAACCAGGTGGAGGCCGAGGCAGCCGTGCGCGCCGGCCGCGTCCGCCCTGAAAGCACCGGCCCCGATGGGTTTGGCGTGTATCACTTTTCGCTCAGGAATTCCCAATGACCCGCAGGTTTGAATTTGCCCGCGACCAGGTGCTGGCCACCATCGAGGCCGGCCCCGTTCAGTACGCCGCCTTGGCCGGCACGATGTCTGATCCAGCCCGCGCCCAACTGCGCGCCATCATCGATGAGCTGACGGGGCATGGCCTTATACGGCTGATCCAACTGGACCGTTTCCCTCACTACGTGACCACCGACTGGGTGATGCCCGACGAGCTGCGCCTGCAGCTGATCGAAGGCAAATGCCGTCGCACCCTGGATGGCTGCTTGATCTGGACGGGCTACATCGACCCGCGCCGCGGCCCGATGGTGCGTTTCGGACCGGACGGCCCACCCACGGCGGCCCGCCGCGTGGTCTGGACAATCAAGCGGGGTCCGCTGGGCTCGCAGCAGACCGTGCGCGCTGGCTGCGACGATCCCGCGTGCGTGGCCTATGAGCACATGAAGCTGGGCACCCGCGCCGACAAAGTGCGCGGCCGCAGCCTCACGCCGTTGACCAGGCTGCGCATTGCCCGAACCCAACAGGCCGCGCGCGGCAAGCTGGATATCGAGAAGGTGCGTGCCATCCGTGCGAGCGCGGAATCGGAGACTGTGCTGGCAGAGCGTTACAGCGTGTCGAAGCCCACCATCGGCCAGATCCGCAGGAACGAAACGTGGCGTGAGGAGGGCGGCATGTTTACCGCGCTGATCCCGGGGAGGGCACGGGCATGAGCGTGATCCTTGGAATGGACCCCGGGGCCAACACGGGCGTGGCCGTCTACGTGGACGGCCAGCTGGTGGAGCTGCTGACCATCCCGCCGCACCACATCGAGCGCACGCTGGCCGCGCGCATGCCGTCGCGCGTGGTCTTCGAGGACAGCCGGCTGCAGTCGCACACCTGGACGCGCGGCAAGACCGGCGCCGCCAGCGCCAAGATGGCGCGCAACGTGGGGCAGGTGGACGCGCGCTGCGCCGACATCACGGCGCACTGCGCAGATCTGGGCATCCCGGCCCATGGCATCAGCCCGGCCGGGAAGGGCGGCAAGCTGGATGCGAAGCGCTTTGCCGCGATCACGGGCTGGACTGGTCCGAGCAACGAGCACAGCCGCGATGCGGCCATGGTGGCCTGGCCATTCCGCCGCGCTGCGGATCTTCGAGGAGGCCGCCATGGCTGAAATTGCCCTGCACGCCCGCTGGGATGGCCCTGAGCAGGCCCGTGCCAACTTCCTGCAGCGCGTGGCGCCCTGGTGCATGCAGCAGTGGGAGGCTGGCCGCCGGCTGGAGGTTTTCGTGCGCCTGCACGAGGACGCCAAGACTGACCGACAGCGCACCTTCTATCACGACTTCGTGCTGGCCGAGATCGCGCGCCAGGTGGTCATCGACGGCCGCCGGCACTCGAAAGCCACCTGGAAGGAGCACTTCCGCGCCGAGTACCTGGGCAGCCGCGCGGTGACGCACCATGACCCGATCAGCGGCGCCACGACCACCACGCAGGAGCGCATCAGCACGGAGAGTCTGGGCGTGCGCGAGTACGGCGACCTGATCGACCGCGTGATGGCCCATGCCGTTACCGACCTGGGCGTCGAGTTCCCTGCGACCTTCGAGCAGTGGGAGCGGGAGCAGACGCACCCGGACACGGGCGAGGTGATTGGCGGGGTGTGCCCCTGATGCGCCGCACTGCCATCAAGACCGGCGGGGCAGGGTTCCGCCGGCGGGCAGTTCCTGCGTCCCATGCTGCCCACGAGCTGCCGCGCGAGCAGCGCCTGGAAGCCCGCGCCGCCCGCGCCATGGCCGAGGCCCGGCCGCGCGCTGCCACTGTGGCGCTCATCGACCAGCACCAGGTCGTGCCCGCGCCGAAGACCGTGGCCCAGCGCAACCCGCGCCTGCGTGCCCTGGCCAAGGGTCAGCAGTGCCTGCTGCTGGTCCCCGGGATCTGCACGAACGACACCACCACTGTGGTCTGCTGCCACAGCAATCTGTCCATCCACGGGAAGGGCGAGCGCAGGAAGGCCGACGACCACTACAGCGCCTGGGGCTGTGCCGCGTGCCATTCCTGGCTGGACCAGGGGCCTGCGCCGGCCGCGCGCAAGGAAGCCGCGTTCATGGCCGCGCACCTTCGCCAGGTCCTGGCATGGAGCGCGCTGGCCTACGCCCCGAACATCGATGCCCGCGACCGCGCCGCTGTGCTGTGGGCGCTGGGCCTGCTCAACGCCACGCCGATTCTGGTTTTTTGAAAGAGGACCATCTGGGAAATCATGGCCGCGAACACGAACCGCGACGACACGCAAAAACGAGAAGGTGGCCCCGCTTGAGCTGCATGGACTGGATGGCTGGCCAGCTGGAGGGCTGGCACGAGGAGGGGGCGCGGCACAACAACCCGCGTCCTGCGGGCATCATCCGCCCGGGCAGTGGCACTGACGTGCTGCTGCGGTTTTTACGCCAGGCTCCCGGGCGCTGGTTCTTCCATTCCGAGCTGGTCCTGGCCTTGTGCCGCAGCAAGGGGGAGATTGATTGGGCACTGCTGTACCTGGTGCGTGAGGGGCAGGTGGAAAGCCGGCTCACAGAGCTACCCGCGCGCAAGCCAGTTATGCGTTATCGCCTTATCTAAGGGCAGTAGGCCGATAGCATTTAGCCGAGCCAACGCGGTGTATAGGCACTATTTTTCTGCGGATGCGGGGCCAATTTTTGGCAGTTCGATGGTGAACTCGACGACCCCATCTGCGGAACGTCCTCTAGCTTGGCCTCCGTGGGCGCGGGCAATTTGCCTCACGATGAACAGGCCGAGGCCAAGATGGGTCCGCTCAACTTTTGCCGACGTGTCACGTTGTCGTAGGGGTTCAAAAAGCTGTTCCACCTCTTCGGCCGGTATGTGGGCGGAGTTCTCTACTGCAATCCGAACATCCGTGGCATCTCCGGTGATGTCCACAACGACTGGTGTGCCAGGCGCCCCATGCTTCACCGCGTTCGTCACAAGGTTGGCTAAGGCCTCCCTTACGCGCGACGGATCGGAATTCGCTTGTGTGTCTCCGCTGGTTTTCAGTTGGATATCTGCGTCTGGGTAAGCGGCCCGAAGCAGCTCTAACTCTTCAACGCAGGCCTCTGCCAGATCCACTGTTGCACGTTGAAGCACCATGCCGGAACCAAATTCAGCTTGGTTGTACTCCAACAGTGAGTCAAGAAGCGATGTTAGGCGCTTGACCGCACGTGAAAGGAGGGCCGTTTGTCCTGGGGGCTCGGACGCACTCCGGCGCATCATTTCAACAGTGATGGAAATGGCGTTGAGAGGGCCCCGCAGATCGTGACCAAGCACGCCCAGAAAGATCTGTCTCCAACGCTCTCGCTCCTGCGCGAAGAACTGAACTGACTCTGCCACCGCTTGGTCGATCGCTTCGTTGAAGCGCGCGATGTCCTCACTTGTGCTGGCGTCTGGTGGATGCCTGTCCATCCAAAGACGCAAAATGCTTGACCGCAGAGCCCTGTACTCGGCAACGAGGTGTTCGATGCTGATGCCTCGGCGCGCCCTCAAAAGTCCGTGTTTCTGAGCAGCTGTGATCATGTCTTCTGTAGGCCCATGACCCAACGACTTTTCTATGGACTGCGTCCTACTCTGTGACCTGCGGAGGTCCGCTGAAATTGTTTCAAGCAGATGGGGAAGATGGTCGCGAAGAGTGACCTCCCCCATGTTTTCAAGAGGTGGGATCGTGCGTGCATACGCCACGGCTGCAGCCAGTATGGGTTCGCGATCCGTCTCTAGGAATCTGGCGAGTCGCATGTATACGTCCAAAGGTAGTTGGAGTTTGAATACTAACTCTCATTCCGCGCATGACCAATCCTGTAATTTTGGTAGTTGATGACCAGCCGGAGGATGCAGACCTGTTGGGAATGCTGTTCGAGCTGGCGTTCCCGCAAGCCAGAGTTTGTGTTGCCTATGGGGCTCATCACGCGCTTGAGCGCGCCGCTCAGGAAGTGCCCGACGTAGCTGTGCTCGACATAGAAATGCCGCGCATGGATGGCGTGGAGCTGGCGAAGGTGTTCAAAGCTGCCTTCCCTACCAACCCGCCGCTTCTGATCGCTCTGTCAGGCAACCTACTCCGACTCTCAGAGCTGCGCGGCACGGCCACGTTTGACCATCTCTTGAGCAAGCCCACCGATGTTGACGCGATGATTCGAATCATGTCGCCACGAGTTTGCGCATAAGTCGGCTGGTTGCACCCCAGCCCGCGCATAGCTGCTATGGAGGCGGTTCATTGGTTGGCACGGCCCGTTGCGCTGTGGGCAGTCCCAACCGGCCAGCCTTGGAGGATGAGCAGGCGCCGCAGTGGGAGCGCCTCGAGCTGGACTACAGGCGGATAGAACGGCATTTGGTAGGTGTCGGTCCCCGCCCGCGAGCACAAAAAAAGAAGCCCGCAGTTGCGGGCCTTCTTTCTTCGCGTCACTGCGGTATCAACGCTGACGGCGTATACGACGCAGGCCGAAGATTGCCAGCAGGGCCGACATCAGGATGACGCCCCACTCGCTGAGCGTGGGAATGGCTGCCGCGCCGCCGGCTGGGGCTGCTGCCAGCACGGGCACGAGTGGATCGGCAATCACGCCCACGGCAGGGTTGGTGTCACCAGGGCCGTTGTCTGTGATGGTGTAGGTCACCGTGGTGCGCGCGCTATCCACGATCAAGTTCAGCGCGGTCTTAGGATCAAACCAGCCGCCGGCACCATCGGGCTTGCGGAACTGCACGCCTTGAGGCAGCGGGTTTGGATATGTGAGCGTCATCGTCACCGAGCCGGTGCAGTTTTCAGCGCTGAACGCGAATTGGCCGTTGGGGGCCTGCAGGTTCGGAGGAGTGGATGCGGCAGGACCGAAGCCGCCACCGGGTTGCAGCGTGCAAGTGGCACCACCACCGGACATCGTGGCAGTCGGCGTGCCGGACATACCGGGCACGCTGCCGGGCGCGCTCACCAGTTCCGTCTTGCGCGGAGTGGCTTGTGCGCTTGCGGAGGCCGCGCCAGGTGTGCCATTGGTTGCCACGACGGTGAAGTCGTAGGTGAAGCCATTGCTGAGGCCGGAGACGACGATGGGGGATGCCGCTCCTGACTGAGTGATCACGCCAGGTGCACCGGGCACGGCCACGGGGGTTGCGGTCACGGTGTAGCTGGTGATGGCCGCGCCACCTGTGGATGCGGGAGCTGTGAACGTCACCGTCGCTTGGCCGTCACCTGCTGTGACGTTGCCGATTGCCGGAGCACCAGGTGCTCCCGCGTTGACCGTGAAGGTCTGAGATACCTGAGGTGCTGGCGCGTAGCTTCCGTCGCCACCTTGGTTCGCATTGATAGTGCAGGAGCCAGGGGCCACGAATGCCAATGTGCCGCCAGTGGAGGTGGTGCAGACATTTGTGGTGGAAGAACTGAAACTCACCGGCAGGGCGGAGCTGGCCGTTGCACTCAATGTCGGCGTGGTGCCGAAATTCTGGGTGCCGGGGTTCGCGAACGTGATGGTTTGGGCTTGTATGCCATTCACCAGCACGCCGGCCGTGGCACCTACATTTGCCAAAGTCAGTACGGCATTGGTGCCGCCACTCGTCATCGTGCTCCCGTTTAGAGCGATGGAGGATCCCAGCGTCACGCCATCTGCGTCAACATCCCCTGGCTGAACGGTATATGTAAAGGTCAGTGTAGAGGTGTTGCTGCCGCTGACGAAGTTCGCTTGCCGGGTGTTTGCACCAATCGTCAGGGGGATGGAGGGCGGGCCGCCAGCTGTGACCGTGACGGGGGCGTTGTAGGTGACATTGAACTGCAGGCTCTGCCCAGCGGTGTAGGTTCCGTTGGCGGGGACGCTGACTGACTGCACAGAGGGGGCGGACGCAGTCAGGGTGTAGTTCAGCGTCGTTTGGCAGGAGTTGGCGTCTGTGATTGTTACCCAGTATGGGCCGGGAGAGAGACCGGTAGCTGTAGCCGCTGTGCCTCCAGATGGTGCCCAGGAATACGTGTAGCCAGGGGTGCCTCCGGTAGGCACGACGGTCGCGCTACCGTTACTGCCTCCTCCAACCGGGTTTACCTGAGACTGGGTGCCTGAGAGAAACGTTGCAGGTCCTCCGACAGTCGTAGACGCCGTTCCCTGTAGGGTGTTGAAGTCTGTCACCGTGACTGTATATGTGCCTTGCGGCAATCCTGTTGCCGTGGGAGCTGTGCCACCCGAAGGCGCCCACGAGTAGGAGTAGGGCGGTGTGCCGTTCTGGATGTCGAAAGCACTAGCGGTGCCGTTGGCTCCCCCGTAGCACGAGACGTCGGTATGGGACGCAGACACCGTCAGCGGCTGAGCACCGGCAGTGCCTGCATACGCGACAAGTGCAACGACGCTGCTCAGCGCGAAGGCGCGGAAAATTCCGGAAGACATGTTGATTCCCTTATTTATAGCAATCGACTCGCTCCCTGTAAGCGTTGGATGCCGAATTGACCTTCGACTGCCGAATGCACCGGGAATTGTAGAAATTTGTGTCTTTTGTGTCCATAACTGAAAGTTGGTAGCTGCTTGATGTAGGCACAGTTGCGATGCAGATGCCGTTCCAAGCCTGCCAGCGTCGGGGGGATGAGCAAGGAACACAAGCAGGCCCCGCAGTGGGAGCGCATTGAGTTGGACTACAGGGCCGGCATCAAGAGCCTGAGGCAGATCGCAGCAGAGCAGGGGATCAGCGAGGGGGCGATCCGTAAGCGTGCCAAGCGTGACGACTGGAGCCGGGACCTGTCGGAGCGCATCCAGGAGAAGGCCGAGCAGCTGGTACGCAAGGAGGCGGTACGCAGCGAGGTACGCGCGGAGCGTACTGCGTCCGAACGTGAGGTGGTGGACGCGAATGCGCAGGCGGTGGCCACCATCCGGCTGGCGCACAGGCGGGACATCCAGAGGGCGCGCAAGATCACCAACGCGCTGCTGGATGAGCTGGAGCAGATGGCGGACGCGGACACCGTGGCGTACCTGCAGGAGCTGGGCGAGATGCTGCGCGCGCCCGACGACAACGGCATGGACAAGCTGAACGACCTCTACCAGAAGGTCATCAGCCTGCCGGAGCGCTCCAAGACCATGAAGGTGCTGGCCGAGAGCCTGCGCATCGTGGTGGACATGGAGCGGCAGGCCTTCGGCATGAACGACAAGGACGCAGGCAAGGGGCCGAACGGTAGCGGCAACGTGGGCCACTTCGAGCTGCACTTCGTGGATGCACCGGCGCGGGAGCACGATCCGCGCGACGGGGAGGGCGCATGAACCTGCTGTCCGCCAGCCTGCAGGCCGCGTCCCCGGCCGATGACGAGCCCGACTTTGCCAAGGACTACGAGGTAGACCGCTCGCGCGTCCGCGTCGAGTTCCCCTCGAAGCTGCGCGGCCTGTTCCAGCCCAAGCGCTTCAAGGTGATGTACGGCGGGCGCGGCGGGGCCAAGTCCTGGTCTGTGGCCATGGCCCTGCTGGTGATGGGCAGCAACCGGCCGCTGCGCATCCTGTGCGCGCGCGAGATCCAGAAGTCCATGCGGGACTCGGTGCACCGCCTGCTGTCCGACCAGATCGCGGCCTTGGGCCTGGGTGGCTTCTACGAGGTGCTGGACACGGAGATTCGCGGCGCCAACGGCACGCTGATCCTGTTTGCGGGCCTGCAGAGCCACACGGTGGACTCGATCAAGTCCTATGAAGCCATCGACATCGTGTGGGTGGAAGAGGCGCAGAGCGTCAGCGCGCGCAGCTGGGAGGTGCTGGTGCCGACGATCCGCCGGCCTGGTTCGGAAATCTGGCTCACGCTGAACCCCGACCTGGCCACGGACGCCACCTATGCGCGGTTCATCGAGGCCGCCGACAGCGACACCTGGCTGTGCGAAATCAACTGGCGTGACAACCCCTGGTTCCCCGAGGTGCTGGAGAAGGAGCGTCGCCGGCACTTCAAGCGCGACCCGGACAGCTACTGGAACGTGTGGGAGGGCCAGCCCAAGCGCACCGTGGCGGGCGCGATCTATGCCAAGGAGGTGGAACGGCTCTACACAGATGGCCGCGTTTGCCTGGTGCCCTACAACCCCAAGCTGCCCGTGCACACGGTTTGGGACCTGGGCTACGCGGACAACATGGCTATCGCCATGGTCCAGCGCACGCCCGTGGATTGGCGGGTCATCAACTACCTGCAGGACAACCGGCGCACGCTGGAGAGCTACATCGAGGAGATGGAGAAGCTGCCCTACCGCTGGGGCACAGACTTTCTGCCCCACGATGCGAACCAGGGGGATGCCAAGACTGGGATGACATCTGCCCAGATCCTGGAAGACTTGGGCCGAGAGGTCGAGGTGTTGCCGATCTTCGGCACGGAGGCCGGCATCCGCATGGCCCGTGGCATCTTCTCCACGGCATATGTCGATGAAAGCAAATGCGGGCTGCTGTTGGATTGCCTGAGTCGGTACAAACGCCTGATCGATCCACGAACAGGGGAGCCGGGTAAGCCGCTGCACGACGACGCCAGCCACGGCGCCGACGTATGGCGCTACATCGCCATGTCCTTGCCGCGCATGGACAACGACACTGCGGGCGCTGTGCCAATCCGGCGACGCGCGGGAGGCATGGCGCGGTGATCCCGTACCAAGCCTGCCACTTTCGCGGGCATGCCTGCATGTATCGACCTGCGCAAAGCGCACCTTCACCGCCAGCATGGGGACTTGCTGGCCGTCTACACCTGGATCAACGCCGAGCGCGCGCTGGTCCTGATCCCGGCCTACCGCCCGAAATCACCCTGGTACGTGGTGATGGAGAGCGCGGCCTATCTCTACGATGACCCCGCCTACCTGGCCCGCGCCTGCGTCAAGGCCTGCGAGGTGCTGGGCATCGAGCCCAACCGGCCGAACTGGGTGCGCGTGGCCACCATCGTCAACGAGGGCCTGCCCGACTTGGTGAGCATGCCCAGCGAGCCCACATGGCAGCGCCCAGGCCAGGAGTTCGGCACCCTGGTGGTCAAGTCCGATGGCAAGGAAATCGCGGCCGAGGCCCTGACCATCCCGGACCTGGGGGCCGAATATGTCCCAGCTTGAGGCCCGCTTCAACCGTCGCGCGGGCGTGGGCGAGCGCATCCTGAACGACGTGTCGCTGGAGTTCGACGCCGACGAGGAGACGCCGCCGCACCCGCTGGACCAGCCCGAGGCCCGCAAGACCCTGCGCAAGCTCCTGAGCTGGTACTACCGCGAGCGCGAGATCCAGGCCGAGAACCGCCTGCAGATGTCCATCGACGCCGACTACTACGACGGCGACCAGTGGGACCCGGCCGACGCGGCCACGCTGGAGGAGCGCGGCCAGGTGCCCCTGGTGTTCAACGAGGTGGCCGTGATGTGCGACTGGCTCATTGGCACGGAGCGCCGCGCGCGCGTGGACTGGAGCGTGCTGCCGCGTGCCGAGGACGACGTGCAGTTGGCCGACGTGAAGACCAAGGTGCTCAAGTACGTCAGCGACGTGAACCGCACCACCTTCAACCGCTCGCGCGCCTTCGAGGACGCCGTGAAGGTGGGCGTGGGCTGGGTGGACTCCGGGGTGCGCAACGACCCCACCAAGGACATCATCTATGACAAGTACGAGGACTGGCGCAATGTGCTCCCGGACTCGATGGCCATGGAGCCGGACCTGAGTGATGCGCGCTACCTCTTCCGCACGCGCTGGACGGATGAAGACGTGGCCATCACCATGTATCCGCAGCGCCGCGACGTGCTGTTGCGTGCCGTGCTGCGCGAGGAGGAGTTCAGCGCCCAGCAGTGGGCCGAGGATGAGTTCTTCTTCCAGGGCCACACCAGCGAGCGCCATGTCAGCGGCACCAGCGGCAGCTACCTGGCCGGCGGGCGCGGCAACATCGACAGCGAGGCGCGGCGCCGCGTGCGCCTGATCGAGTGCCAGTTCCGCATGCCGGCGTCCGTCCAGGTGGTGACCAGCGGCCCCTTCAAGGGCTCGTTCGTGGAGCCCTGGGACCATGCGCTGCGCGCCGTGGTGGGTGCGCACGGCGGCTCCATCGTGGAGCGCGTCGCCATGCGCATGCACGTCGCGGTCTTCACCGAGGGCCATCTGCTGGCCCTGGGCCCAACGCCCATGCGTCACAACAGTTTCAGCCTGACGCCGATCTGGTGCTACCGACGCGGTCGGGATCGCATGCCCTACGGCGTGATTCGGCGCGTGCGCGACCTGCAGATGGACCTGAACAAGAGGGCCAGCAAGGCGCTGTTCCTGCTGTCCACGAACCAGATCTTTGCGGAGAAGGGCGCCTTCGATGACATCAACGAAGCGCGCGAGGAGGTCAACCAGCCGGACGGCGTGGTGATCTACAAGGCTGGCAAGAAGTTCGAAGTCCACCGCGACAGCGAGATGGCCGCCGGCCAGGTGCAGATGATGACGCTGGACGGCCAGGCCATCCAGAAGTCTGCGGGCATCAGCGACGAGAACCTGGGCCGGCGCACCAATGCCGTCAGCGGCCGCGCGATCGAGGCCCGCCAGCTGCAGGGCTCGGTCGTGACCACGCAGCCCTTCGACAACCTGCGCTTCGCTGTGCAGATCCAAGGCGAGAAGCTGCTGAGCCTGGTGGAGCAGTGGTACACGGAGGAGAAGGTCATTCGCCTCTCGGGCCACAAGGGCCGGCTGGACTGGGTGAAGGTCAACCAGCCCGAAGTCCAGCCAGACGGGAGCGTGCGCTACCTGAACGACATCACGTCCAGCATGGCCGACTTCGTGGTGTCCGAGCAGGACTATTCAGGCACGCTGCGCCAGGTCATGTTCGAAAGCCTGAACCAGCTGGCGGGCCGTCTGCCGCCCGAGGTGGCCATCCGCATCATGACGCTGGCCATGGAGTATTCGGACCTGCCGAACAACGACCTGGTGGCCGACGAGCTGCGCAAGCTCACCGGCGAGCGCGACCCCAACAAGCCCCTCACGCCCGAGGAGCAGCAGCAGGTCCAGCAGCAAATGCAGGCCCAGGCCGAGGCCCTGCAAATGCAGCAGGAGAGCGCGCGCCAGGCGCTGGCCGAGCAGCAGGCCAAGGTCCGGGAGATCAATGCCCGCGCCGAGAAGCTGGAAGCAGAGGCCGAGCAGCTGCGCGCCGCCGGCGGCAACCCGGCGCTGGCCCAGCAGATGGAGGGCGTGGCCGCCACCGTGCGCCGCGACGCCGACCTGGAGCTGGATGAGCTGCGCCGCAAGCTGGCCAAGACCCAGGCCGACCTGGCCAACAAGACGCTGCAGATCAAGGGCGACCAGGACGTGCGCCTGCAGGTGGCCCACATCGAGGCCGACTCGCGCGAGCGCGTGGCCCAGATCCAAGCCCAGAGCCGCCAAACGCTCGACGCCATGTCGGGCCGGCTGAACCAATTCGACAACAAGGACTGATATGGATCGAGAAACCATCGTGCGCACGGCGGCCGTGGAGGGCGCCAAAGCCGCGCCGCCGGTCACCGTGGTGGCCACCAATGTGGCCAACGGCTGGACCATGACCCACACGGCCACGGCCCTGACCATCCTCTACGTGGTGCTGCAGGTCATCTACCTGCTGTGGCGCTGGAGCAATGAGCGCGAGGACCGCCGGGCACGCCACGCGCAGGAGCTGGCCGCAGCATGCGAGGCGCGGCCATGAGCGGGAGTCGAGTGCCTGCCGCAGGCCTGGGCATTGGCGCCGCCATCCTTGCCTCCTGGATCGCGGCCGAGGGGTTCAGCGCCGCGCCCATCATCCCGGTGCGCGGCGATGTGCCTACCATCGGCCATGGCGCCACGCGCTACGAGGACGGTACGCGCGTGACCATGGCAGATCCGCCCATCACCAGGGAGCGCGCCCGCGACCTGGCCGTGAACCTGCTGGAGCAGCAGTACGGGGCCTGCGTGCGCGATTCCCTGGGCGACACGCTGGTGCACCAGGTCGAGTTTGCCCAGGCGGTGGACTTCGCCGGCCAGTATGGGTGCGGAGCCTGGCGCGGCTCCTCGATGCTGTCGCGCACGCGGGCTGGCGACTATGCCGGCGCCTGCAACGCCTACCTGGCCTACCGCTTCATGACCAGCGCCCGGCCGCTGCAAGGCTACACCGCCTACCAGTGGGGCGCGGACGGGCAGCCCACCCGGTGGCGCTTCGACTGCTCGGCGCCCGGCAACAAGGTTTGCCGCGGCGTCTGGACTCGCCAGCACGCGCGGCACGCCGCCTGCATGGACGTGCAGCAATGAGCGTGCGCGCCATCACCCATCTGGCCGCCGCCGGGCTGGCCGCGCTCCTGGCCTGGAGCTACCAGGGCGCTCGCCTGGGTGCCGACCTGGCCGAGGTCCGCGCTGCAGCTGTGGGCGAAAAGCTAGCGGTCAGCACCGCACAGCGCGCGGCCGACGCCCGCGTGCATCGGGCTGAGCAATCCATCAACACCAAATACCAGGAGGCGCTGAATGCAGCCCGAACCCGCGAGGCGCTGCTGCGCCGTGATCTTGACCAGCTGCGTGCTGTCTCTGACGGCCTGCGCGAGCAATCCGCAGATGCCGCCCGCCGACTTGCCAGCGCTCCCCCCGCCGCCGTCCTTGAGTACGCCACTGCCGTCAACGCCGTATATGACGACTGCCGCGCAGCGTATGGGGACATGGCAGCAAAGGCTGCAGGCCACGCAGCTGATGTCCAAACCCTCGGGGCAGCATGGCCCGTAGTCGAGAGCCGATCGACTCCCGACGGGCCTGGATGACGTGAGTAGCGGCGACGGTTCTATGCTCCCATGTAAGCGTCAAGTACCGCGTTGTTACTTTTCACCGCAGCCTCAAGCACCTCGTGGCAGTGCTTAATTAAAATATTATTTCTCTCATAGTCATCGTTCCATGACATTTTGCCTCCGTGATATAGGTTATTTCTAACGCGCTTCGCAGCGCTTATAAGCCGTTCGAAATCATTTCGGCCTGCTAGTGCTCCTGGTACTTCTTCAAAAGCGATTGAGCCGTCGGCGGTTCCTATCTGGCGACGAGGAGGCTCTGCAAGTAAGTATTCTTTTGCAGCGATATACCTGGGGAATTTCTCCTCCTTAAAATTCTCCGAAGTGAACCGTGCAAATTTTTCCCAGTCTGCATCAATTGTGTTATTTTTTTCGTTTATCTTTGAGTAGCCAGCTTGCTTTAATGAATATTCAATTCTGGTGAATATTTTAAAATATGCAATTGACTCTGGTGGATCAAGAAATTCTATTACTTCCAGCATTATTTCCTCAAATAGCTTTATTGGTAGAAACACCTGTCAAAGTGACGTTATAAGTATAGCGATTCGGATTAGTAACGTTGTAGGGGTTTAAGCGAACTGATTGGCAATCTGTGAGGTATGTAGGGTTCATAGGCGTTCAAAGCATCTGGTAGGCGTTGACCCCGTACCAAGCCTGCCACCCTGCCGTGATCGAAACCACCACAGGTCACGCGCATGCATCAGTCCCCTTCCCTCCGTAGCCAGCTGGCCCTGGCCATGATTTCGGCCGCCGGTGCCGCCATCGCCGACTCTCCCAAGCGTGCGGAAGAAATTGCCAAGGGCATCCAGCGTGCTCTCGATGTGCTGTCCCCCACCATGGGCGATAGCGCCACCACACCCACTTCGCCGACAGCGGGCTGTGCCTGTGCATCCGGCAGCTGTGCCCATGACTCCAGCTGTGCCTTGCACAACGAACCCGCGTTGCCAGCTGGCCCGTGCGACTGCCCTGGCAGTGGCCGAAACACGTTCACGGTGGACGGCGCGGGTGTTGGCCTGAACGGGGCCTACATGAAGGGCGGGGTTCTGCGGCTGCGGCTCAACCCCATAGCCGACGTAGCGCGCGATCTGGGATTCGCTCCACATCAGACTGTCCTGCAAGCCAAGTTGCCCCTGATTGTTGCAGCTCAAAAGTACCAGCAAGCGTGTGACAAGGTGCGCGACCTGGGCGCCAAGACCAGGGAAGCCAACGATGTGCTGGGCAAGCTGCAGACCGAGCTGCTTAGGGCTCAGCGCGCCAAGGACGAAGCCACCGCGGCGCTGCACACAGCCGCCGCATCCATCCCCGATGGTGCCCGCATTGCCGCGCAGTGCGGCATCACGGCATCTGCCATGCAGTCCATGCAGTCCGCGCGTGGCCAATCCAACCAGTAATTTCGGAGTTCCACACAATGAGCAATCCCAACGACGACGACCGCCTGCGCCTCCTGTCCGATGCCGAGCGCGCGGCCATGGACGAACTGGAAGAGTACGACCCCGAGGCCGAGAACGCGGCAGCGCTCGCGGCCCTGGGCCGTGACGCACTCAAACCCGACGAGGATGAGGGCGACGACGATGACGCCGGTTTGTCCAAGGACAAGCCCACACCCAGCACGCCCACTGATCCCACAGCTGCTCCCGCCGCCCCCGCTGCAGCGCCTGCAGCTGCTCCTGCCGGTGCTCCCGCAGAACCCACCGACGCCACACAGCCGACCGACACCCCAGCACCCCAGGGCGCGCAGCAGCCCACTGGCTACCGTGCTGATCTGCCTGCCGACTACGACGCCCAGGTGAAGGCCAACAAGGATGCCGTGGCCGCCGCGCGCGCCAAGTTCAACGAGGGCGAGCTGGAGCAGACCGAGCTGGACGCGGAGCTGGACCGCCTGCAGGACGAGCGCGACCAGCTGCGCGACATGAAGACGCGCGCCACGGTGTCAGCCGAGATGCAGCAGCAGTCCACGCACCAGGCCTGGACTGCCACCATCAACGGCTTCTTCGAGGAAGCGGCGCAGAGCGCAGAGCTGGGCATCGTGGACTACCGCAAGGACGCGGGCAAGCAGGCGGACCTGGACGCCATGGTGCGTGCGCTGGGCGCGGCGCCCGGCAACGAGCACAAGCCCATGCGCTGGTTCCTGGAAGAAGGGCACCGCCGCGTGGTGGCCCTGCACGGCATTGCGACGACCAAGAAGCCGGCGGACGTGCGGCGCAAGCCTGACGCCTCGGCGGTGGTCACCAACCTGGCCGACGTGCCCGGCGGCGCGGGCGATGCGGACCCTGTGAGCGACGAGTTCGCCGAACTGGACAAGCTGCAGGGCCTGGCCTACGAGCGCGCGCTGGCCCGTCTCTCCGACGAGGCCCGTGATCGCTACAGCCGTATGGTCTGAGGAAGGCGTAATGCAAGCTGCCGCATCGACTCTGGACACGCGCCGCATCTTCATCGAGCTGCGCGTGGGCGATGTGCTGGAGGTGGGCGGCGCCCGCATCCAGCTGGAATTCAAGAAGGGGCAGGCCGCGCGCATGGTCGTCGCGGCCTCGCTCGATACCTGCGTCAAGAAGGTGCCGGCAGCCACGCGCGCCGTACCAAGCCTGCCATCTTGATGCCTGTTTAATTTTTCAACCGGGGCGCTGGAGTGCTCGCAACCACACAGGAGCACTCCTCTATGGGCAAAACAGTTGTGGGCGTGAACAGCCCTATCGCCGTCAAGCGCTTTTCTGGCAACCTGGCGCTCGATGTCTCGCAGGCCTCGTACTTCGCCAAGCGCTTCGCGGCCGTGGGCCAGGGCGCCAAGACCCCTATCCAGCTGCTGACGGATCTGGAATCCGAAGCGGGCGACCTGATCAGCTATGACCTGCTGGCCGAGCTGCGCATGGCGCCTATCGAGGGCGACAACACCCTTGAAGGCAAGGAGGAACGTCAGCGCTTCTACACCGATGAGCTGTACATCGACCAGGCGCGCGGCGGCGTGGACACCGGCGGGCGCATGACCCGCAAGCGCACGCTGCACGACCTGCGCATGCGTGCCAAGCAGCAACAGGCCGACTGGTGGGGCCGTATTCAGGACGAACTGACGTTCATCTACCTGTCCGGCTCGCGCGGCATCAACCCGAACTTCAACTTCCCGCTGAACTACTCGGGCCGCGCCAACAACCCGCTGACCGCGCCGACCATCAATCAGCACCTGTTCGGCGGCGATGCCACTGCTGTGACCAACATCGACGCGGCCGATAAGTTCACCCTCAAGCTGGTGGGCGATGCCAAGACCCGCGCCGACACCCAGGGCGGCGGCGCCACCGATGTCCCCGTCATCAAGCCCTGCGTGGTCGATGGCGAAGAGGTGTTCGTGCTGGTCATGCACTCGTGGCAGGAAGACGACCTGCGCAACGACACGTCCACCGGCGCCTGGATGGATCTGCAAAAGGCAGCAGCCGCATCGCTGGGCGCGAAGTCTCCGCTGTTCAAGTCGGCCCTGGGCATGCATCGCGGTGTGGTGCTGCACTCGCACCGCAACGTGATCCGCCACAACGACCACGGCGCCGGCCAGAACGTGCAAACCGCACGCGCTCTGTTCATGGGCGCACAGGCCGGCGTGATGGCGTTCGGTTCGCCCGGCACCGGCATGCGCTACGGCTGGCACGAAGAAACCCGCGACAACGGCAACAAGGTCGTGATCACCACGTCCAGCATCTTCGGCTTGAAGAAGTCGGTGTTCGAGATGGGCGGTGTGCCCCAGGACCACGGCCTCTTCTCCATCGACACCGCCTGCGCTGCTCGCTGATCCGAGCACCCAACCCTCACAGAAAGGAGCCAGAGTATGGCTTTCAAGCAAAAGAGTGCGGTGGCCTCGGGCCACCAGAACCCGATCACGCCCGGTGGCCCGGAGCTGGTCTGCTCGCGTTTCGGTCAGCCCCTGGCCGTGGTGGACCACGCCGTGGGCACCAAGGGTGTCATTGGCATCCTTCCCGCCGGCACGCTGCCTGTGTCGCTGTTCATCCGCGTGCCGGCCGCCTTGGGCGCGGGCTTCAAGGCTTCCATCGGCCTGGCGGACGCGGCCGGCGACATCAGCACGGCCTCCGACGACGGTGGCGGCGCATGGGTGACCGACAACGACGCGGGCGTGGCCGGAGGCTATGTGCACCTGGTTCCCGCTGCCTTCGCCAAGCTGGTTCCCAAGGATGAAGACCGCTCCATCGTGCTCAAGCTCACAGGCGCGGGCACAGCGGCCGGACTGTTCGCCCTCGATCTGGTTTACATGAACGCCTGACAGCGTGTGCGCGCCCTGCAAGGGGCTTTCACCCCGGTGGCGTCGGCTGCCGGGGCCTTTTTGGACCTACGGAAAACAAAACCATGAAGCTGTTCACTTCGTTGCCCGCACGCAAAGACGGCACGCTCATCGTGCGCGTTGGCGGCACTGCTTACACATTCACCGGCACCCCCCTGTCCTGCGACGTGGAGGACGAAGGCCACCTCGAATACCTTCTGGCCCACGACTACATGGGCGAAGAGGAGTTCGAGCAGGAACAGAAGTTCCTGCGGCAATCGGCTCTGCGCGAAGCTCGCCGTGCAGCCCTGGACGGCAAGGCCCCTTCCTCGCGCGGCACCTTCTCGCCCGGCGTGGGCCCGGACGATGAAGACGACCTCCAGGACGGCGGCAGCGGCATGCCGCAGGAATCGGGCTCTGCGCCCACCGGCCGCGTCCGCAAGGCCTCGCGCGCTTCCAACGTGACCGGCTGATCGCCATGGCCTCCTGGGAGAACTGGATGCCTGAGCTGGTCCTGGCAGCCCCCAAGGCGCCGGTACCACTCATTCACCTGGCGCTGAACCGGGCCGCGCGCACCTTCCTAAAAGCCACGCGCGCCTGGCAGGAGTGGCTGGAGCCTGCCGACGTGACCGGCGAGGCCTTCGCCGAATACACCTTCGAGCTGCACCAGGGCGCCGAGCTGCTGCGCCTGGAGCGCGCCACGCTGGCCGGGCGCCCGCTGGAGGTGGCCAAGGCGCGCGACCTGCCTGCCGATCCCTGGCAGCACGAGCTGCGCGGCAAGCTCTACCTGGTCACGACGAACCTGCGCGAATTCACCGTGCGCACCGGCAGCGCGGGCCGGTTGCAGGTCTACGCCTCGCTGATGCCGTCCCTGCGCGGCAACAGCGTGCCCGACGAGGTGGCGTCGCTCTACCATGAGGCCATCCGCGAGGGTGCCAAGGCCGAGCTGCTGGCCACCGAAGGCACGGACTACTACAAACCCGACCAGGCCGGCGTGGCCCTGGCGTTCTTCCAGCGCGCCATGGATGACGCCACGGCCGACGTGTGGCGTTCCAACACCAGCCGCGGCTCGCGGGGGATGGCGTCATGGCTTTGACCGTGGCCCAGCTGCTGGACGATGCAGCGCGCGATCTGCAGGACAAGGGGCACATCCGCTGGACGCGCCAGGACCTGCTGGACTGGTTCAACGCCGCGCAGCGCGCCTTTGCCGAGCAGCGGCCCGACCAGATGGCCCAGCCGCGCGACCTGGTGCTGGCCGCCGGCTGGCGGCAGGAGCTGCCGGCCGACGTGCTCACGCTGATCGACATCACCAACAACGCCAACGCCACGCAGCGGCGCATCACCAAGACCGACCTGTGGGTGCTGGACGCCGTGGCCGGCGCCTGGCGCTCGGGCTCGCCGGGCCGCGAGGTGCAGCACTACATGCATGACCTGGGCACGCCGCAGGAATTCCTGGTGTATCCGCCCGTGGCGGCCGGCACCAAGGTGCGCGCCATGGTGGGTGTCGCGGCCGTGGACCTGGCCGACGAGAACGGCACGCCCTCGGTGCCTGAGCGCTGGATGGACGCGCTGCGGCACTTCGTGCTGTTCCGTGCCTGGTCCATCGATGCAGAGTTCGGCGGCAACGCCACCATCGCGGCGGCGCACCGTGGCCTCTACAACGAGGCGCTGGGCATTCAGGCCCAGGCTGCGGCCACCACGGCCGTGGCCCAGAAGTGAACCAAGCCTGCCATCCTGGCGGGCATCTTCCATCTGGGCGCTGGAGTGCTCGAAGCCAAAGGAGCCGTCATGGCTGGTTTCAGCACATCCCTCGCCAACGCGATCATCAGCGCCACGCTGCGCAAGCAGGCCTTCCCGGCCATCCGCAACACCTTCTTCGCCCTGTTTACGGCGGACCCCACCGACGCCTTCACCGCCGGCACCGAGGTGGCTGCACCGTGGTACCAGCGCGTGCCCACCGGCGCCTTTGCCGCGCCCAACAACGGCGCCACCTACAACGCTGTGCGTGCGGAGTTTCCGCCCGTCACGGGCGCCCAGGTCACGGTCACGCACATCGGAATCATGGAAGGTGACTCGGCCACCGATGGAACGGCCACTCTCATGTATTCCGAGCCGCTGCCCACGCCGCGCACGCTGCAGATCAATGACGTGTTCCTGGTGGACAGCCAGGCACTGACGGGCGACTTCACGCTGCAGCTGCTGTAAGCCATGAACAGGGGAGCACTCAATGGCTTTGCGCTGAACGGGCGGGCCTCCGATCCCGTGGTGCGCATCCGCGTGGACGCCAAGGGCTATGCCCGTGTGCGTGTCGGCGGGAGAGTGCTCGCCTATGCCGTGGTCCACTCGGCACCAGCTGCTGCGCTGACCGGCCCGCTGGGCCGCGTGCACGCCAAGCTCTCGGCCGATTCCGTGGCGCGCGCAGCTGTCGAGGGCGTGCTGGGCCGGGTCCATGTGCGCAGCCTGCTGGCAGCCACGGGCCGCGCCATCGTCAAGGTCACACTGCCTCCCGTGCGCGGGCGTGTGGCAGTCCAGGCACGGGCCAGCGCCACGGTCACGGCCCATGTGCAGGCCCGCGTTGGCGTGGACGCGACCGCGCGTGCCAGCTTCAAGCCCCAGGCGCGTTTGCTGCGCCGTGGACCTGTGCAATCCACGCCCACGGCGCGTGGCTCTGCCGATGGCCGCATCTACGTGCGCCGCTGGCTGCGTTCGCCTGTGGACGGCAAGGGCCAGGCCTTTGTCGTCACGCAGGGGCGGGTCGAGGCGCGTCTGGCCGCGCTGGTCCAGGCCAAGGCTGCCATCACGGCCCGTGGGCAGCGCCTGGTGCGCGCGCCGCTGCAGGCCCAGGGCGTGGCCTTCATCGACATCGATCCCGCCGTGCACAAGCGCCTGCCCTTCGATGAGCAGGCGCCCGAATCCCGCACCTTCCTCGTGCCCGCAGGAATGACCACCTTCTACGTCACCGACCAGGGGCAAAGCATGTTCCGCACTTCCCCCATGCAGCCTGCAGACACGCAGGACTACGACATCGAGTTCGCCGACTGGTTTCCGCCAGGCGACGAGATTGTTTCCGTGCAGCTCAAGGTGCAGCCGGCCATGCCCATGCCGCCGTCCTTTGCCTTCGTGGGCCAGCGCGTGAAGGTCTGGATCTACGCGGGCGGCCTGAGCGGCCAGAAGTACCAGATCAGCGTGGCCGCCACGACCAACGACGGCCGCACGAAAGAGGTGGAGCTGATCGTGCCCATCAAGGAAAAATAGAAATGCCGCAGCTGTTCCTGAACAACTTCCAAACCCAGTTCATCGCCGACGTGCGCGCGGCGCCGCAGACAGGTGCCCCGGCCAGCGAGCTGGACTACGGCGTGCTGCGCGTGTCCGATGGCGCCGCTGGCACGCTGCTGAATCCTCCCGCCGGCGGCTGGTACGTGCTGACAGCGTACAAGCGCAACGGTTCGCTCGAAACCGATTACGAGATCCTGCGCGTCACGTCCGTCGATAACTCGGTGATCGGCGAGTGCCGGCTCACGGTGCTGCGTGGCCAAGAGGGCACGACGCCCCGGGCCTACAACTCGGGTGACCTGCTGGAGATGCGCATGACGGCCGGAGGCATGCGCGAGGTGGTGCAGACCGCCGACCCGCGCCTGACCGATGCGCGCGCGCCAACTGGCGTGGCCGGCGGCGTGCTGGCGGGCCAGTACCCGAACCCCACGTTTGCCCAGCCCATGGCCACGGCGGCGGATCTGCAGGGCAAGGTGGACAAGGTGCCAGGCAAGGGACTGAGCGCCAACGATTTCACAGACGAGGCGGCTGCAAAGCTCGGCGGTGTGGCGACGGGTGCCACCAAGAACGCGACCGACGCGCAACTGCGGGACCGGGGCACGCACACGGGTACGCAGGCCATGGAAACCGTGGCCGGGCTGCAGGCAGCGCTGGACGCGGCCAAGCAGTTCGCCAACCTCACCGGCAAGCCCGCCACGACCACGGGCTACGGCATCACTGATGCGCTGACCTCGAAGCCCGTCTTGCTTCCTGCCGGCACAGACTTGAATCTTCTGCCTGATGAGAACCGAATTTATGACGGGTTCAACTTCAAGAATAGCCCATGGGCGCCGGAAATGTGGTGCTACGTCGAGACACGTACGCATACGTCGGCCGGCTATCACTATCAGATTACGAGGCTATTGACCGAAGAGAGCCCGGTCATGGAGCGTCGCAAAATGGGCGCCTTGGGCTTTGGTCCATGGCGGTTGCAGAGTGCCTTCGGAGTTCAACCAATTGTCAGCGGTGGTACCGGAGCCACTACAGTTGACGCTGCACGCAGAAATTTGGGGGTTCGTCAATATGCTTTGGCGGGACTCACATATTATGTACGTGCTGATGGGAGTGATTCAAACTCCGGGACGCAAGATAGCCCACAAGGGGCATTTAAAACCCTGGCGCAAGCGGTATATACAGCAAACCTAATTGACAGATCAAACGTAACCGTACAAATCAAAATTGGACCCGGTAACTTTTCTGGTGTGTACGTAGGCGCATCCTCATCATTCGGGGGAAACTTCATATTTGAAGGTGCTGGCGGCGGCGTTACGAATATCGAGGCCGTCAATGGTACCTCAGCCTTTTCCGTTGGGACATGCCGTGTAACGATAAGGAATTTATCGTTAATTGCGGCTGTGGGGAACTCCAACGCTTATCTTGTCATAGCTGACCATAACGCTTTGGTTGACGTCAGCAACGTCACGCTGGGCGGAAGCGGGGCAGCCCCTTATGTGTTGCTGTATTCTTCCAATAACGGGAATATTACTCTAGGCAATGTGAAAATAGTTGGCAGTTTTTCTTATGCTTTTTATGCCACCGTTTCAGGGAGAATTTATAGTCAAGGTCAAACCATTACATTGGTGAATGCGGTGTGCAGTAACTATTTTCTTTCTGCGTTGTCGCTCTCTCTTATTTTGTGGGTTAACAATACGGTCACTGGAGCCGTTGGCGGTGCAGGGGGTAAATATTTCTGTGCTGGGAACTCGTGTATTAATGCGGGTGGGGCTGGGCCATCGGCAGTCCCCGGTGCTGGTGCCGGTGTTCTAGATAGCGGGGGTGTATTTGCATGACGAGTTCGAAGAAATATAAACTTTCGACTGATAAAGTCGTATTCCGTCGAAACAATGACGGAACTGTATCGACTATTCCGACAAGCAGCATTCCAGGATTTCCGAACGTCAACCCTGATTATTTGGAGTACGTTGCGTGGCTCGCAGGCGGTAATACTCCAGACCCGGCGGACGTTGCGCCTGTACCTGTACCTCAGACCATCACCCGAGCCCAGGGAAAGGCGGCGCTGATCCAGGCGGGTCTGTGGCAGCAGGTGCAGGCCTTCATGGCCGGCATCGATGATCCCAACGAGCAGCTGCTGGCCGAGGTCGCTTTGAACGACACCGTGACCTGGGAGCGCAGCAGCCCGTTCCTCGCGCGTGTCGCCGTGGCGCTGGGCCTGAGCGAGCAGCAGCTCGATGAGCTGTTCATCGCGGCGGCGGCCGTGGTGCTGTAGCGGCCTGTCCGAGCTGGTGCCAAGCCTGACACGGTAGCGGGCCATGACCACCTACAAGCTGTCCGCATTCCCGGGCGAGGCGCCCAGCGTGTCCGATCGCGCGCTGGGCGCCAACTTCGCCCGGGAGCACTTCAACCTCTTTCTGCCCAGCTCCGAGTTCTGGCCGCTGGCCACCGACCGGCGCCACTCGGCATGCCTGGCCGGCACCCGCACGCTGCACCGCTTCGCGCGAGATGCCAGCGGAGCCGTGGTGCAGAACCCGGCCGCGCCCATCCGCTCCTGGGTGCAGGAGCTGTCCCTGGTCAAGGGCCAGATCAACGATGAGGCCACCGAGCGCACCTACCAGACCACCAACGACGGCAGCGCGGCACCGCGTGCGCTGGACGTGCGGGGCAACGACCGGCTGCTGGGCGTGGTGCGCCCGGTCAAACCCACGGTCACCCTGCAGGTGGTGGACGAGTTCACGACCGAGGAGGCCAAGACCTGGCTGTATGGCGACTTCGCCGAGCTGGTGCGCGCGGACCTGCTGGCCACGGTGATCCAGCACGAAGGCCACCAGGAGGCCATTCGCTGGGATGCCAATGGCAAGGCCTATGCCGGCGCCACCTCCAACTACGGCCTGTCCCTGTCTACCGCCGTAGGGGCCGGCGCCTGGGCTGGGAATCTCTATGCCGTGGTGTCGGCCGCTCGCGCCAAGGCCAGCGAGATGGACACCACGCGGCTCGGAGCCATCAGCACGGCCAGCGGCTGGGCCGTGCCGGTAGCGGCCATGCCCTACAGCTACCCGTTCCGCCGGCCCGCGCTGGTGGAGGCGCTGCAGCAGCACGAGTTTCCGGTCACGGCCGGCGAGCGCTCCGGTGAAACCGTGCTCACGGCCGACCAGGCCGCCAAGCTGGCCGACCTGGTGGAGGCCTCGGTGGCGCCCGGCAGCAAATGCACCAACTGGCGCAGCGAGCTGGACAAGCTGCTCAAGGAATTCGCGGACCTGGCCCTGTCCAAGTCCTGGGCCGGCGCGGGCACGGCGCCCACCAAGCCGACCGAGCCCAGCGTGGCCCAGTACCAATTTGACGCGGACAACAACGCCATCGAGCACCCCGACTGGGTGCAGTACCGGCTCAAACTGGAAAACTTCTTCAAGGCACAGGATGCCTACACCGACAGCAAGTCGGATGCCTCGGCCCAGTCCAGCAGCTTCAACGCGCGCTTGGTGGAGATCCAGCAGCGCTGCAGCACGCTGGTGTCCAGCATCCAGACCCAGCTGGCCAGCCAGTACATCGCGGCCACGGGCGATACGGCCGTGATCGGCACCTGGCTGGACCAGCTGGGTGGCGTGGCCGACCTGGCCGGCAAGACCGTGGAGCGCGTGGTGGACTCTCGCTTTTACGTTGTGGCCTTTGTGACCGACTGGGGCGAGGAGTCCGAGCCGTCGCCCATCTCCGACATGCTGGAGGTGGACCAGAACGACACCGTGACCATCCAGCGGCCCCAGGCCATGACGGGCGAGCAGCATGCCGCGCGCCACGTCGTGAAGTGGCGCATCTACCGCAGCAACGCCTCGGCCGCAGCGGCGGCGTGGCAACTGGTGCAGGAGCTGCAGGTCTCCGTGGCCAGCTTCCTTGATGACAAGAAGGGCGAGGAGCTGGACAGCCTGCAGCCGCAGTTCACCTGGGCCGCGCCGCCGTACCGCATGGACAGCCAGTACGAGGGCGACAACAAGCCCAGCGTGGGCGCCAACCCCTACCTGCGTGGGCTCACAGGCATGCCCAACGGCATCATGGCCGGCTTCATCGACAACACCGTGGCCTTCTGCGAGCCCTACATCCCCTACGCCTGGCCCGTGGACTACCAGGTCACGACCGAATGGCCCATCGTGGGCATGGCCGTGTTCGACCAGACCCTGTTCGTGGGCACGGCCGGCAATCCGTACTTCGTGACGGGCGCGCACTCGGCGCAGATGTCGGCCATCAAGCTCGACAGCAATCAGTCCTGCAGCGCGCGGCGCTCCATCGTGCCCGTGCAGGGCGGCGTGCTCTATGCCTCGCCTGATGGCCTGTGCCTGGCCAGCCCGGGCGGCGTGCAGGTGGTGACGCGGCAGCTGATCGCGCGCCAGGACTGGCAGCGCATGCTGCCGGCCAGCATGTTCGCGGCCGAGCATGAGGGCGTCTACTACCTGTTCTACGCCGGGGCCGGCGGCGGCTGCCTGGCGTTCAGCGCGCAGGACGGCGCCAAGCTCGGCCATACCGACCTGGGGGGCGCCGGGGTGACGGCGGTCTGGGTGGACCGCTTCAACGACCTCATGTACGTGGCGCGTGGCCAGGACATCCTGGAATGCTTCACGGGCGATGCCCTGCGCACGGCGCGCTGGCGCACCGGCCTGGCCACCCAGGGCCAGCAGCTGCCGCTGGCATGGGCCAAGGTCTACGGCCTGCAGGACGCCCAGCACCCGATCACCCTGCGCCTGTGGGGCGACGGCCAGCTGCAGCACACGGCCCAGTTCACCGACCTGCAGCCGCAGCGCCTGCCGCCCGGGCGCTGGCTGGAGCACCAGGTGGAGATCGAGGGCGCGGCCCGCGTCACCAGCGTGGTGCTGTGCTCGACCACGGAGGAGTTGCGCAGCGTATGACCAACCGCAAGAAGATCGACACGGGCGTGACCCGCCTGCCGGCCCTGGCCAGGGTCAACGTTCAGGACAAGGCCCTGTCCAACTGGATGCAGGCCGTGACCGAGCACCTTGAAGTGCGCTCCGGCGGCCGGGGCAACGAGTTCGAGCGCGGCGTGACCCTGCGCGAGCTGGTGGCCCTGCAGGGCTCGGTGCAGGGCGTCACCCAGCTGCTGGCCACCGACAAGACGCCCGGCGAGGGCGAGATCGTCATCGACCTGGGCGGCGGGCTGTCGGCCACGGTGGCCGTGGAGCGCTTCGCCCAATCCATCATCGAATCGCGCCTGTTCAAAAGCCTGGCCAAGACCCTGGACGACCCCAGCCGCTTCGACCACCTGGCGCAGGAGATCCGCGACGAGCTGCTGCGCTCCATCGCCGACGAGGCCGCCAAGCGCGGCGCCGAGGTGCGCGAACTGCAGAGCGTGGTGCAGAGCAACGAGCGCAGCCTGGCCATGGCCGTGCGCGAGGTCACGGCCAGCCTGCGCAACGCCAGCGCAGGCCTGCGTGCCACACAGGCGGCGTTCGCGGACGGCCAGCGGGCCATGGCCACCAACGTGCTGCAGCTGCAGGCCTCCCTGGGCAACTACTACCAGGACGGCAAACCGGGCCGCGCCATGCTGGAGCAGGAGATGACGGTGTTGGCCGGCTACAGCGAAGGCCTGCGCGCGCAGTACACGCTCAAGGTGCAGGCCGGCGGGGCCCTGGCCGGCTACGGCATCGCGGCCGAGGAGGTCAACGGCAAGACTTCCAGCGCCTTCATCATCATGGCCGACAAGTTCGCCATCGTCTCCCCCAGCTACAACGCCGGCCAGATGAGCACGCCGCGGCCCGAAGACGTGGTGTTCGGCGTCGATGGCGACGGCATCTATCTGCAGCGCAACGTCTACCTCAAGGGAAACATGCGCATCGACGGCCTGGGCAAGAAGCTCGTGGACGGGCTGCGCGGCTCGGTGCTGCTGTCGGCCAGCGGCAGCTTCTGGAGCGATGCCACCGCACGCCAGGCCGTCTGGCAGGCCCTGGGCAACAGCGGCAGCGCGCCCAACACCAACCACCTGATCGTGGGCGATGCCGTGACCATCAGCAACGGCGCCGGCTTCACCCAGACCCGGCATTGGATGGGCGCGGCCTGGGTGATCCCCGCCGCCGTGCTCA